>Ga0335069_10015413_pt1 | contig 10683 bp, 8 predicted proteins | sample Lox_Sample_11_FD_206714 | JGI IMG/M metagenome (GOLD analysis project Ga0335069, IMG submission 206714) | Soil microbial communities from Loxahatchee National Wildlife Refuge, Florida, United States - Lox_Sample_1.1 | ecosystem: Environmental > Terrestrial > Soil > Wetlands | place: USA: Florida... | reverse complement strand
GCTGACGGACAAGGGCCGGGCTTTCTTCCCGCACGTCATGGTGATGCTCGAGTGGGGCGACCGGTGGTTCCGCGCGCCCGAAGGACCCGCCACCCTGCTCACCCACACCACCTGCGGCGGCGAGTTCCACCCCGTCCTGCACTGCTCGTCCTGCGCCCGCGAGCTGCACGGCTCCCAGATTCAGGTCGGCGGCGACCCGCCCAAATCCCGCTCCTAGCCCCACCCCAGGCGAGCCAACCGATCACGTTCGGACAGCCTCCACTCGGTCTCCACATGCCCTGCATCCCGCCGTCACCGGGGCTTGGTCGGCTGCCGTGACGGCCGCCGGGCCGGGGGAGTTCAGGGTCCGGCGGGAAACCGGCTGGCAAGGAGGGGTTCTATTGAGCAGGCCCGCAGTTCATCTCCGGCGACTCATCGTGACGGGAGGTGTCACGGCCCTGGGCCTGGCTGCCGCCCTGGCCCTGGCCGCACCGTCTGCCACAGGGGCGCAGACGGCGGCGCAGGGTCACCAGGCGCAGGGTCACCAGGCGCAGGGTCACCACACGAAGGTCACGGTCATCGCCGATCACCTCAGCAACCCGCGCGGGCTTGCGCCTGCCCCTGGCGGCGGGCTCTACCTCGCCGAGGCTGGCTCCGGCGGCAAGGTCTGCATAGCCGGCGGTGAGCAAGGCACGACGTGCCTCGGGAAGACCGGGTCGTTCGACCTGGTGACCAGGCACGGTGTCAAGCGCATCGTCACCGGCCTGATCTCCGGCTCCGGTGAGGGGGGCGTCGCGGCCGAGGGCCCGGTGTCGGTATCCCGCGGCCCTGACGGCACGTTCTACGGGCAGTTCGGGCTGAACACGCACGTCGTGCCACCCAAGGGCACGATCCCGGCGAAGCTGCGCGCCGCGGCGCTGGCCGAACTGGGACACCTCGTCCGGGTGTCGCCGCACCACTCGGTCAAGGTCGTGAGCAACGTCGGTGACCAGGACTGGGCCTGGACGAACGCCCGGGTCAACCTCGCGCCCAAGTCCTTCCCCGACTCCAATCCGAACGCCGTGCTCTCCTCGCACGGCCGCTGGTACGTAGCGGACGCGGGTGCCAACGCCCTGGCCGAGGTGCACCGCAACGGCGTCGCCAAGGTCATCGCGTTCTTCGGGGTCCCCAAGGGCTCGCAGAGCGACTCCTCGGTGCCGACCTGCGTGGCGCGCGGCCCGGACGGCGCGCTGTACGTCGGCGAGCTGCTCGGCGGCTTCTACAGTCCGGGTCACGCTCGCATCTGGCGGGTCGTCCCCGGGCACGCCCCGAAGGTCTGGGCCACCGGCCTGACCACCGTGCAGGGCTGCGGCTTCGGCCATGACGGCGCGTTCTACGCCACCGAGTTCCAGGTCGGCGGGCTCAACGAGGATCCCGCGGCCAGCCCGGCCGGCGACGTGGTCCGCATCGACCGGCACGGCCACCGCACCCACCTGGGTGCCGGCCAGCTGTTCTACCCGTCCGGTTTCGCGGCGGGATCCGATGGCGCGATCTACGTCTCGAACTGCAGCATCGCCCCGGCCAGCGGGATGGGCCCGCAGCTGTGCCGGACCGGCGGCCAGGTAGTCAGGATCGGGTAAGCAACCGGTCCCGCCCGGCCATCCAGGCCGGGCGGGACACCGCCTGGGAGTACGGGACCGGCCAGCAGGGCGAACTGTGCCACACCACGATCTGCTTTATCTGAACTCCCCGATAAGCTGTCCTGACGCGGCCGGAAGGCGCGTTCGAGGTCAGCCGGGGAAAGGCAGGCGGTGAGCGGCACGTCGTCACCAGGCGGAGCGGGGGTGCCGCCTCAGCTCGACACCACCGAGGCGCACTCGGCCCGGGTCTGGAACTACCTGCTCGGCGGCAAGGACAACTTCGCGGCCGACCGCGCGACTGGTGACCTGATCCTGACGCTGTTCCCCGGCATCGCCCACGTGGCGCGGGTGCAGCGCCGGTTCCTCGCCCGCGCGGTCCGCTACCTGGCCGACGCCGGGGTCATCCAGTTCCTCGATATCGGCACCGGCCTGCCCACCGCCAACAACACCCACCAGGTCGCCCAGCAGGTCGCGCCGCGGTCCAGGATCGTCTACGTGGACAACGACCCGCTCGTGCTGGTGCACGCCGAGGCCCTGCTGACCAGCGCACCCGACGGGGTCACCAGCTACATCGAGGCCGACGTGCGGGACCCGGACGCGATCCTGCGCGGCGCCGCCAGGACCCTGGACTTCAGCCGGCCCGTCGCGCTGATGATGCTGGGCATCATGGGGCAGATCGACGACTCCGACGAACCCGGCTCGATCGTGGCCTGGCTGCTGGACGCGCTGCCGCCGGGCAGCTACCTGGCCCTGTCCGACGGCACCGACACCAACCCCGAACTGAACCAGGCCGTCGCGGTCTACAACCAGAACTCCGCCAGCTCCTACCACCTGCGCAGTCCCGACCGGATCGCCGGCTTCTTCGCCGGGCTCGATCTGGTGCCGCCCGGCGTGGTCACCACCTCCCGCTGGCGGCCCGACGTCAGGGACGCCGAGGAGGAGCCCAAGGAGATCGACGCGATCTGCGGCGTCGGGCGCAAGCCCTGAGTCGCCCGGCGGTTACCCGAGCAGCCGGGCCCGGCAGGCGAGCTGCAGGGCCAGCCGCTGGTCAGGGTCGTCGAGGTCGACGTCGAGCAGCTCGGTGATGCTGCGAAGCCGGTTGGTCACCGCGTTGCGGTGCAGGTGCAGCCGTTCCGCGGTCTTGACCACCGACCCCTGCTCGTCCAGGAAGGCCGCGAGCGTCCGGATCGCGGTGTTGGCGCGGGCCGGCCCCAGTCTCTCCAGCGGCGCGAGCTGGTCCCGCACCGAGGCGCGCACGGTGTCCGACGCGTACCACTCCATCAGCATCCGCCGGATGCCCACCACGTCGTGGGCGGTGACCCCGGCTGGCCGCCGCGCGGCGCGGGCGGCGGCCAGCGCCCCCCGGGCCTCGGCGGCCGAGGCCCGCAGCCCCATCGGCCCCTCGTGCGCCGCCCCCACGCCCGCCCGGAACCGCAGCGCCGGCAGCCGGGCCATGATGGCCTGCAGCGCGCGCTCGGCCGCCCGGGCCGCCCGGACCCCCGCCTGCGGGCCCGGATTGGAGGTCGTCATCCGGATCAGGATGATGGCCCGCGCGATCCGGGACAGGTACCAGGCCTCGCCGGCCGCCGACACCGCCTGCAGCGCGGCCTGGCCCGCCGATTCGAGCAGCTCGAACCGCCGCACCTCGTCGTGCTCGGCCTCGTCCAGGTCATCGGCCTCGATCCGGACGGCCAGGTGCCAGCCGCTCACCGGGATCCCCAGCTGCCGCGCCCGGTCGAGCAGGTCCTCGCTGATCGCCGAGTCCGACATCAGCAGCTCGGCGAGCAGTTCGCTGCGGGACCGGACCGGAGTCTCCCTGGCCCGCCGGGCCAGGTCGAGGAACCGCGCGGCCGCGGCCGCCGCGGCGTTCAGGACCAGCCCGGCGGCGATGCCGATCTCGCCGCCCGCCTCCGGCGCCGCGTAGTACCCGGACGGCGTCTCGCCAACCAGGACCGGCACGCTCACCCCCTCCTCAGGCGGGGCCACGACCAACTCGACCTTGGTGCCCAGCGCGCGCCCGGCCGCCTGGCCGAGTTCTTCCGGCCCCGCGCCTGCCCGCTCGGCCCGCCGTACCGCCTCGAGCCCCTGCTCGGCGCGGGCAAGAGCGCGGTCGGCGCCGCCGCCGATCTCGCCGAAGAGCGCCTGGACCAGCGCGGCGAGATCGGCGTCCGCGGGCACGGATACCAGCGCGATGTCGGCGTGCTCGGCAATGTCGAGCGCGGTCACCGCGGGCTCCCACTCCTCGGCCGAGAACGCCGCGACGGCGGCCACCCGGCGGATGGCCGCCCAGCGCAGGGCCATGTCCAGGCGGTAGTCGGTGACCTCGGCGGAGGCCAGCCTGGACAGCACGACGAAGCAGCCGGGCGGGGCGTCGTCGAGTTCGGCGAACCGCTCCGCCAGGCGGACCACGGCAACCCCGCGGTCGCCACCGCGGGCACTGACCCGCCGCAGGCCAGCCAGCGGCGAACCGGCGAGAATCTCATCAACGGTAGGCATGGCACGCCCACCCTATGCTGATCGCACACATCGCCGGTGATCGAGGTGCAGTCTGCCCATTACCTTCGGCGCCGCCGGCTGCGAGCATAGCTGTGCATTCTCGCTTCGGCACGACGTGATTATCACTCACGTCAACACCTAGGTGCTTTTTCAAGGGGCAGCGATGGAGCGCGAGACCGTATCCGGACCGGACACGGAGGACGAGACGGCGGCGATGCCGGAGTGGCGCGCCTACGCGCCCGAGTTTCCGCAGTGGTACGTCTGGCGGGGCGTCGCCGGGCACTATTACGCGCGCGTTCCTCGCTCCAGCCCGCCGCGGGTGGTCCGCGCGCTGAGCCCGGAGGACCTGCGCGAAGAGATCGCACATGCCGAAAACTCGCGCCGGCTGATACTATCCGGGTCACGTTTCAGGAATCATTGCGCTTAACCGCGAACCCGGTTCCGCCTCGACCCCCTTACTACTACCACCACCACCACTGCCCCTGACCATGAAGCGCCTGCTCGATCCAGAATCGCTGCGTGCCCTGGCACGCGGCTGCGCCGTGCTCGGCGCGGGCGGTGGCGGCGACCCGTATCTCGGGCTGCTGCAGGCGCTGCAGGCCGCCGAGGACTTCGGCCCGGTGCCCCTGGTGGACCTGGACGAGCTGCCCGGCGATGCCCTGATCATGCCGTGCGGCGGGATCGGCGCGCCGACGGTCAGCGTCGAGAAAATCGAGAACGGGGACGAAGGCGGCCGCCTGCGCGAGCACCTGGAGTTCCTCACCGGCCGCCGGGTCGCCGCACTCATGGCCGCCGAGATCGGCGGCTCCAACGGCCTGCTGCCGATCTGCTGGGCCGCCCGGATGGGGCTGCCGGTGGCGGACGCCGACGGCATGGGCCGGGCCTTCCCCGAGGTGCCCCAGGTCACCATGCACCTGGCTGGCATCTCTCCGAGTCCGGCCGTGATGACCGACGAGCGTGGCAACCTGGTCGTGTTCCAGACGATCTCGGGCCACTGGATGGAACGCCTGGAGCGGGCGGCTGCCGTCGAGTTCGGCGGAGCCGCCTCGTCCACCGAGTTCTCGATGACCGTGGCCGAGGCCAGGAACGCGACGGTGCGCGATTCCGTCTCGCTCGCGATCAGGATCGGCGAGACCATCGGCCGCGCCGAGAGCAGCCCGGTGGACGCCCTGGTCGCCGAGCTCGGCGCCTTCCGGCTGATCAGCGGGAAGGTCTTGGACGTCGAGCGCAGGACGACGAGCGGGTTCGCCCGCGGCTCGGTAGTGGTCGAGGGCCTCGGCGCGGATACGGGTCGCCTGATCAGGCTGGAGCTGCAGAACGAGAACCTGGTGGCGCTGGAGCGCGGCCGGGTGCTCGCCTCGGTGCCCGACCTGATCACCGTGCTGGACAGCGAGACGGCCGACGCGATCGTGACCGAGCGGATCGCTTACGGCCAGCGGGTCACCGTGATCGCCTTCGCCTGCGATCCGGTCTGGCGGACCGAGAAGGGAATCGCCGTGGCCGGGCCGCGCGCGTTCGGCTACGAGTTCGGCTACCTGCCCGTAGAGGAGCTGGCCGGTGCCACCGCCTGACTGCCGTCTCGGCGTGGACGTCGGCGGCACCAACACCGACGCCGTGGTCATGGACGCCGCCGACCGGGTGATCGCCAAGTCCAAGGTGCCGGGCACCCCCGACATCACCTCCGGGATCGTGGCCGCAATAGACGCCGTGCTCGGCACGCCCGGGATCGATCCGCAGCGAATCAGCCATGTCATGCTCGGCACCACCCACGCGACCAACGCGGTCCTGGAACGCAGGAACCTGCGCCGGGTGGCGGTGCTCAGGATCGGCGGGCCCGCCACCTACAGCATCAGGCCCATGTTCGGGTGGCCGTCGGACCTCGTCGGCGCGGTCTCGGTCGGGGCCACAATCGTGGACGGCGGGATCGAGTTCGACGGCCAGGACCTGTCCCCGCTGGACACCGACGCGATCGCGCGGTTCCTCGGCCAGGTCGGCGGCCAGGCCGACGGTGTCGCGATCACCAGCGTGTTCGCCCCGGTCTCGGCGCGCCACGAGCTGCTGGCCGCCGAGGTGGTCAAGCGGGAGCTCGGCGACGTGCACACCTCGCTGAGCCACGAGATCGGCTCGATCGGCCTGCTCGAGCGGGAGAACGCCACGATCCTCAACGGCGCCCTGGCCGGGGTAGCCCGCGACGTGGCCCGCGCGATGCGGGACGCGCTCACCGCGCACGGCCTGCGGCCGGTGACGTTCTTCGCGCAGAACGACGGCACGCTGATGGGCCTGGATCAGGCCCTGCGGTATCCGGTGCTCACCATCGGCAGCGGGCCCGCCAACAGCGTCCGCGGCGCCGCGTTCCTCACCGGGATCTCGGATTCGCTGGTGGCCGACGTGGGCGGGACCTCCACCGACCTCGGCGTGCTGACCAACGGGTTCCCGCGTGAGTCGGCGCAGGGGGTGGAGATCGGCGGCATCAGGACCAACTTCCGGATGCCGGACCTGATCACGATCGCGCTCGGCGGTGGCACGGTGGTCTCCGGTGACCCCGGTGACGTGCGCATCGGCCCGCGCAGCGTCGGCTACCTGCTCCAGCAAGAGGCGCTGGTCTTCGGCGGGGCGACGCCCACGCTGACCGACAGCGCCGTGGCGGCGGGGCGGGCGGATCTCGGCGCCGGGCGCAGCGGCAGCGCGGAGCGGCTCGGCCGCCACCGGCGGCTGCTCACCGAGGCGCTGGCCCGCGCCGACGTGCTGCTCGCCGAGGCGATCGACCGGGTGAAGACCTCCAAGGAGGACCGTCCGCTCATCGCCGTCGGCGGCGGCAGCATCCTGGTTCCGGACCGGATACCCGGCGTCAGCGAGATCATCCGGCCGGAGCACTTCGACGCGGCCAACGCCGTCGGTGCCGCCATCGCGTCGGTCAGCGGCCAGGTGGACCGGATCTTCCACCTCGGCCCCGACGGCAGGCAGGCCGTCCTCGACGAGGCTCGGGACGAGGCTCGCGAGCGGGCCGTCGCGGCCGGCGCCGACCCGGAGACGGTGCAGATCATCGAGGTGGAAGAGATCCCGCTCGCCTACCTCACCTCGCCCGCGATCCGGATCCGGGTCAAGGCGGCCGGCACCCTGGGTGGCGTGCCGGAACCCCATCTTCAAGCTCGCCGGAAGCCGGCTTAGACCGAAAGCACCTCGGAGGCATCCATGAAGCGCCATCGCAGACGGCTGATCGCAGTCGCGGCCGCCGCCGTGCCGGTCCTGTCGCTGGCCGCCTGCTCCGGCTCGAGCAGCACGACCGGCGCACAGCAACCCGTCAACACGGTGTTCACGTACGACACCACCGCCCCGGTGATGGTGGACGGCTGGGACCCGGCCACCGAGTACTCCGACGGCATCCTCGCGATGAGCGAGATGTACGAGACGCTCACCCGCTACAACTCCGCCACCAATAGCGTCGGGCCGCTGCTCGCGACCAGCTGGTCGTCCGCCGACGGCGGGAAGACGTGGACCTTCCACCTCCGGCACGGCGTGTACTTCCACACCGGCCGCCCGATGACGGCGCAGGCGGCCAAGGCCTCGATCCTGCGCACCATCAAGCTGGACGGCGGCGCCTCCTACATCTGGGGCGCGGTCAAGACGATTGACACGCCCGACCAGTACACGCTGGTCTTCCACCTGAGCTACCCGTCCCCGCTGGCCCTGGAGGCCTCGGCCGACTACTCCGCCTACATCTACGACACGCAGGGCCCGGCCGGCCAGTCGGGCAACGCGTTCACGAACTGGCTAAACGCCGGGCACGACGCGGGCACCGGCCCGTACACCGCGCAGACCTGGAACAAGAACCAGGAGTTCGAGGTCTACCTCAAGCAGTCCGGTAGGTACTGGGGCGGCTGGTCAGGGCCGCACTTCACCAAGGTCGTGTTCCGCGTCGTGCCGCAGGACACCACGGCCGCGCAACTGCTGCGCTCGGGGCAGGTCAGCTTCGTGGAGCAGATCAGCCCGTCGCTCTGGGCGTCGTTCAAGGGTGACTCGAGCATCACCACGGTCAGCTCGCCGTCCTGGCAGAACCTGCTGGCTCAGCTCAACGTCAAGGCGCTCAGCCTGCCGGTCCGCCAGGCGGTCTTGTACGCGATCGACTACCACGGCATCATCGCGGCGCTGCGGGGCGCGGGCGTGGCGTCCAGCGGCATCGTCCCGCCGGGCCTGTTCGGGCACTTCAGTGACCTGCCGGCTTACTCCTACGACAAGGCCAAGGCGGCGGCGCTGCTCAACCAGGCCGGCTACGGACCGGGAAAGAAGGCCCTGAACCTGAGCCTGACCTACACCCAGGGTGACAGCAACGAGCAGGTCGTCGCGACCATCATCAAGTCGGACCTGGCCGCGCTTAACGTGAACCTCTCGGTCCAGGCGCTCGCCTGGCCGACCCAGTGGTCCAAGGGCAAGTCGTCCAATCCCGCCCAGCGTCAGGACATCTTCATGGAGTACTGGTGGCCGGATTACCCCGACCCGTACTCCTGGTTCGTCAACCTGCTGGAAACCGAGAGCCCGCCGTCATACAACCTGTCGTACTATTCGAACGCGGCCATGGACCGCATGATCAACCAGGTCGAGCCGCTGGTCGCGACCAGTACCTCGGCTGCCTCGCAGCTCTACCGGAACATGCAGGTGACGGTCATGCAGCAGGCTCCGATCGTTTCCGTGTACAACGTCAATTACCAGTACGCGATGCTCAGCGGGATCTCGGGCTTCCGGGTGGATCCGGCCTACCCGAACGTGGTCTTCGTATACAACCTGAAGCCCTGACCTTATGGCCCGCCCCAGCAGGGCCGCCGGGTGATCCGGTACGTCGGACGCCGGTTCGCCCTGGCCCTCGTGGTCGTCGCGGGCGTGGTGATCCTGACGTTCGTGATCGCCGACGTGGTCCCCGGCGACCCGGCGGCCTCCTGGGCGGGTCCGCACGCCTCCGCCGCGCAGATCGCCCGGGCCCGTCAGTACCTGGGCCTCGATCAGCCGCTGGCGGTGCGGATCGGCAAGTACTTCGGCGGGATCGTCACCGGGAACTGGGGGACCTCCATCCACACCCACCGCCCGGTGCTCTCCGACATCGCGACGGTGGCGCCGGCCACGATCGAGCTGGTCGTCGCCGCGCTGATCATCGGGGTGGTGGTGGGCATCCCGCTCGGGCTCGCCGCCGCACGCTGGCCGGGGAGCCTCGGTGACCACGCGATCCGGGCCGGCTCGGTCCTCGGCGTGTCCATGCCGGTGTTCTGGCTGGCGCTGATCCTGCAGCTGGTCTTCGCCCAGCGGCTGCGGCTGCTGCCCGTGGCCGGCCAGTACGACCCGAACCTCGTGTTCAGCCACCCGCTGGTCACCCGCACCCAGATGCCGGTGCTCGACAGCCTGATCAGCGGCAACTGGGCCATGCTGGGCAGCACCCTCGAGCACCTGATCCTGCCGGCCCTGGTGGTGGCCGCCTACCCGGCCGGGGTGATCGCGCGGATGGTGCGTGCGCAGGTGCTCGACACCGTGGGCGAGGCGCACGTGCAGATGGTGCGCTCCCTCGGCTTCCCCGAACGGACCGTGTTCGGCACGTTCGCCATGAAGCTGGCCTGGAATCCGGTAGCCACGGTGCTCGCGCTGGTCTTCGCTTACTCACTGGTCAACACGTTCCTGGTGGAGTCGATCTTCGACTGGCCCGGGCTCGGCAGCTACGCGGCGGCGGCTATCTCGACGCTCGACACCCCGGCGATCGTCGGCGTCACGCTGTTCGTCGCGATCGTCTACGTGGCCTGCAACCTGATCGTCGACCTAGTGCAGGCCGCGCTCGACCCGAGGATCAGGCTCCGTTGACCGCGCTGCTCAAGAAGAGCCCGCTGATCACCGCGGGAGGGGTGATCGCGCTGCTGATCGTGCTCGTCGCTGTGGCGGCGCCGCTGCTCGCCCCGTACCCGCCGGACGCGATCCATCCGGAGATGGCGCTGCAGGCCCCGTCGCTGCAGCACCTGTTCGGCACCGACCAGGTCGGCCGGGACGTCTTCTCCCGGGTGCTCTACGGGGCGCGGGTGTCGCCGCTCGTCGCGCTGCTCGTGCTGCTGTTCGCGTGCGCGGTGGGCATCCCGCTCGGCGTACTCGCGGGGTACTTCGGCGGCGCCGGGGACGAGGTCATCATGCGGGTCACGGACATCTTCCTGGCGTTTCCCTCGCTGCTGCTCGCGCTCGCCTTCGCCGCTGTGCTGCCGCCCAGCCTGACCAGCCTCACCATCGCCATCACGATCACCTGGTGGCCGTGGTACGCCCGGCTGGTCCGCGGCCAGGCGGCGTCGGTAGCCGGGCGGCCCTACGTCGAGGCTTGCCGGGCGCTCGGCATCCCGAGCTGGCGGATCCTGCTCAGGCACGTGCTGCCCAACTCGGTCACGCCCGTGATCGTCCAGGTGTCGCTGGACTTCGGCGGGGTGATCCTGACCGCCTCCGCGCTGTCCTTCCTCGGCCTCGGCGCGCAGGATCCGACGCCGGACTGGGGGCTGATGGTGGCCGAGGGAGAGAACTACTTCACCACGCAGTGGTGGCTGGTGACGTTCCCCGGCCTGGCCATCCTGGTCAC
>Ga0335069_10015412_pt1 | contig 10683 bp, 9 predicted proteins | sample Lox_Sample_11_FD_206714 | JGI IMG/M metagenome (GOLD analysis project Ga0335069, IMG submission 206714) | Soil microbial communities from Loxahatchee National Wildlife Refuge, Florida, United States - Lox_Sample_1.1 | ecosystem: Environmental > Terrestrial > Soil > Wetlands | place: USA: Florida... | reverse complement strand
GACACGGCCGCGGAATCTGTCATCCGAACGCAATTGCAGCAGGGTAGTCGAGAACACCCAGGTCGTTGCGCCTCCCGAGTGCGCGAGCACAATGCACAAACACGCCAGCCAGACTGTCGGGCTGAAGCCGATGAGGAAATATCCAACGGCCATGGCAAGATAAGCGAATAAAATTCCCCGTTGCAGCCGATCCTGGCTGCTGCCCGCCCAGCGCGCGGTAAGCAACGGTCCGATCAAGGCTCCGAGCCCACGCGCGCCCAGCAACAGGCTCATGCCGAGCATGCCGCCGCGTTCCATTGTCAGTCCATGACCACGCAGCGCGAACTGCCCGTGCCCCATTACGGTGAAAAGGACCCAACTTGGACCGATTACCAGATTCCCCGACTTTACAAACACCGTCGCCAGAAGATCCCTCCGCCTGTGCACATAGCGCCAGCCTTCCCGTACGGGTGAGAAGTCGACTAACTCTTTGGCCTGCAGTGGCCCGTCATCGTTCGCGTGCGGCTCGGCAAAGTGCATTCCCGCAATCAGCAGCGCCGAGAGCAAGAAAGAAAGCGCGTTCAGCGCGAAAACCGCGTTGCGGCCGAGTAGCGCAGCCACCAGTCCTCCCAGCGTCGCGCCGAGTACAAGATTGACCGACCAAGTGGTTGACGAGAGCGTGTTGGCGACGATCACATCCTCGCGCTTCGTGATATTCGGGATGACCGCTGATCGCGCCGGCTCGAAGAAAGCCGCCATCACTGTTTCACATAGAAGCAACGGATACACCAGCCATACCGAGCTGCGCGATCGCACCAGCAGCATGGCCAGTACAACAAACATGCGGGCCACGTCGGCGGCGATCATCACCTTTTTCCGGCTTACCCGGTCGTTTACTACGCCGGCCGTCGGCCCTACAAAGGTCTGCGGCAAGACTTGCAGCACCAGCGCCAGCGCGACTGAGCCCGCGTGTCCCGTGAGTTCGAGCAGAAGGCTGTAAATCGCTAATGTGTAGAACCAATCCCCGATTTCGCTAACGATTTGAGCTAACCACAGACGCCGGAAATTGCGGTTTTCACTAAGGAGAATCCTGTAGGCAGAAATTGATACGCGGCTGGTGCCGATCTCCGGCTGGGGATCCACGCTCGAACTCCATCCTCACTTTAACAATGTCTTTAAGATACTCGATTCGCCAGATCCCGCGTGCGGCGCGGGGTCTGAAGGCTCCCGGGAAGTCAACCCTAGTTCCATGAGCCTGCAGTCCATATGCAACCCCTTGCACGAGGCATACGCCCGAGGTGCTCCCTGGCGATGTTACGCGGAAGTTAACTCTCGTCCTCGCAGCGACTTGCAACGCCTTGAAAATCCTGGCTCCCGGCTCCCATTTCGGCATGACGCGTGCACATTCTTGCGACGGTTAGGAGAACATATGTCCCCCCGAGTTTTGAAAGTCATCCTCGTTGTTCTCAGCATCTTCCTAGCTGGGTTTGCGTTTGCCAGTGAAGGAAGCCACGTGCCGCGGAAACTAGCGTTGGTGGGAAGTAGCCTGGTCGTATTAGCCTTTGCCGGCCGTCGCCACTTCGCCCAAGATATCGATTTGTAAACGTCATACCCCGAACTCCGTTTCGGACGCCGTGTCTCCTCTTCTCCTGTTGAAAAGCCTCTATAGGGCCCAAGCGATGCTTTGGGCCCGTTTTTTCGCGCTGATCGATTGTCTCGAAGCGATCCCCCTCGGGCTGCTCTTGCCATGCATCAAGTATTGCTCGAGTGACCAGTGAACTCCTCCAGTTTGTTTTGGGGAATTCAAGGTTGAGAGCGCCCGAGTTGACGCTTCCCTCCGACGCAACCTAAGATCACCGGGTTCCCCAAGCTGCCGCCGGTTTCGCAGGAGCCTGCCCGTGAAGCGCACGCTGTTTTGCCCCCCTCTTTATCTCGCGCTGTTGCTGTCCCTCGTCTCTCTGCCAATTGCTGCTGGGCAAGAGATCACACCGTACGAGAACCTCGTCGTCGAAGGCGTTCCAAAAATTCCGAAATCGATTGCCGAGAGTGTGGATCGCTACACCGAATTCCGCGCGGCTTCCTTTGCCAGTTGGAACCCGGCTCGGCGCGAGATGCTGATCAGCACTCGGTTTGCCGACGTCCCGGAAATCCATCTCGTGAGGATGCCCGGTGGTGCACGTTCGCAATTGACTTTTTATTCCGATCCCGTGCGAAGTGCGCACTATGAGCCCATCAAAGGCGAGTTCTTCATCTTCAGCAAAGATGTGGGCGGCGGAGAGTTCTATCAGATATATCGCTACGACATCGCCAACGGTCAGGTCACTCTGCTCACCGACGGAAAATCCCGCAATACCGGCCCCGTGTGGTCCCATGACGGCAAACTGGTAGCGTACAGTTCAACGCGCCGCAGCGGCAACGACACCGATTTGTACCTGATCGATCCTCGCGATCCGAAGACGGATCGCATGCTCGCCCAGCTCGAAGGCGGCGGATGGGATGTCCTTGACTGGTCGCACGACAGCCGCAGCTTGCTCGTGCAGGAATTCATCTCGGCCAATGAGAGTTATCTCTGGATCTTCGATACGGCGAGTGGAACGAAAACACTTCTCACTCCCAAGGGTGGTAGCGAAAAAGTGTCTTACCAGGGCGGTGAGTTCAGCGCCGACGACAAATCCATTTACACCACTACAGATAAGGACTCGGAATTCCATCGCCTTGCCCGCATCGATCTTGCCAGCGGCAAACCCGAGTACCTGACCACGAAAATCCCCTGGGACGTCGAAACCTTTGATCTTTCCGACGACGGCAAGAAACTGGCCTTCGTCAGCAACGAAGACGGCTTCGGTGCTCTGCACATTTACGACATCGCACGTCGCATGGATCAGACACCCAAAGGCATGCCGAAGGGATTGGTCGGCGAGCCCATCTTCCGCCGCAACACAGAAGAGCTGGGCTTTGAACTCTTGTCGGCGCGGATGGCGAGCGATGTCTACTCGCTCGACATCCCGACTGGCAAAGTCGAACGCTGGACCTACAGTGAATTGGGCGGAATCAACGCCAATGAACTCCCCGAGCCTGAACTCGTCCATTGGAAAACATGGGACGGGCGCACGATCAGCGGCTTCCTCTACCGCCCGCCGGCAAAATTCAGCGGTCCGCGACCGGTTATCGTCAACATCCACGGCGGCCCCGAAGGCCAGTTCCGGCCTGGCTTTCTAGGCGCAACGAACTACTACCTCGAGGAACTCGGCGTCGCGCTCATCTTCCCCAATGTCCGCGGCTCGACCGGTTACGGCAAAACCTTTCTCGCGCTCGATAATGCCACCCTGCGCGATGGTTCGTACCGCGATATCGATTCGCTGTTCGACTGGGTCGGAACTCAGCCCGAACTCGACGCCAAGCGCGTGATGGTTACCGGCGGCAGCTACGGAGGCTTCATGACGCTGGCTGTCGCCACCAACTATAACGACCGGATCTGTTGCTCGGTCGATATCGTCGGACCTTCGAACCTAGTGACGTTCCTTGAGCACACTTCGGGCTATCGCAAAGATCTCCGTCGCGTGGAGTATGGCGACGAACGGGACCCCAAGGTACGCGAATATCTGGAAAACATCGCGCCCGCCAATCATGCACGAAACATCACCAAGCCGATTTTTGTCGTTGCCGGCAAGAACGACCCTCGTGTTCCCTACTCCGAGTCACTGCAGATGGTCGAAATGGTTCGAAAGAACGGCGCGCCGGTATGGTTTCTTGGTGCCAATGACGAAGGCCATGGCTTCGCGAAGAAGAAAAATCGCGACTTTCAGTTCTATGCCACGGTAATGTTTGTGAAAGAGTTTTTGCTGAGGTGAGAGGGCAAGACTCAATGCCCCGAAAGATGAAGCTGCGCGCTAATCGGCGGAAGCTTAACAACTGAAAGCTTTTATAATTCCCGTACCATGATGACCGAACTACAATTCCGCGATCGCGCTGAGGCTTCGCTCACGAGATTGAAGAAGAGTCTCTATTCGGCCGAGGAGAATGCCGGCATCGAAGTCGAGGATCAGGCGGGCGCCCTGCAGATCGCCTTTGAAGATGGAACACGCTTCGTGGTGTCACCGAATGCACCCGTGCGCCAGATCTGGATCTCGGCTCTTACCACTAGCTTCAAACTCGACTGGTCTGACGACGCTGAGGAATTCCTGCTCAGCAAAACCGGCGAGTCACTCAGGCCGCTGATGTCCCGCCTGATCAATCAACAACTCGGCGAAGAAGCAGTAAAACTGGAATAGAACTGTTTAGTCCGCCAGTGCCCTGCCATCTTCCATCGGCCACATTTTCTGGCGAAGGTCGGCGGCGATTTGTTTCCCGTGGAAGCGCCCGTTCTCGATGAAAATCTCGCTGGTCCGCGAGCCTGCGACGATCACTCCCGCCGCATAAATTCCGGGCACATTCGTCTCCAACGTCTCTGGGTCGCAGAATGGCCGAAACTGCTCGCTCGATAACTCAATACCGAGGCTGCGCAGAAAATCATAGTCCGGATGATAGCCGGTGAGGGCGAACACGAATTGGTTCGGGAGGCGCATTGATCCCGTGGGCGTCTGCAGGATCACGTGATCCAGCGCGATCTCCTGCACGCTGCTCTTGAAAAAGGCGTGGATCTCGCCGCTCTTGATGCGATTCTCGAGATCCGGCCGCACCCAGTACTTGACATTGGGATGGATACGCTCATCGCGATGCACCAGCGTGACCCGAGCTCCGTGTCGCCATAGATCGAGCGCCGCCTCGGCCGCCGAGTTCTTGCCGCCCACCACCACGACATCGCAGTCGTAATACGGGTAGGGCTCTTTGTAATAGTGATGTACCTTGGGCAGATCCTCGCCGACCGCATCCATCAAGTTCGGTAAATCGTAATAGCCTGTCGACACAATCACCTTGCGCGCACGGAAATCGTGGATCGCACCGAATCGGTCAGTAGCGGTTACGCGGAAATCATTGTCGCGGCCTGTCACCGTCTTCACCCAGGTGTACTGGTAAATATGCAAGTGATAGTGCTCGGCTACGCGGCGGTAATACTCCAGGGCGTCGCGCCGCGTCGGCTTCGGGCTCGCGCACGCGAACGGGATGTCCCCGATTTCCAGTAGCTCTGGCGTAGTGAAGAACACCATATTCACCGGATAGTTGTAGATGGAGTTGACCAGGCAGCCTTTTTCAAGGATGACCACTTTGAGCCCAATGCGTTGCGCCTCGATCGCACAGGCGAGCCCGGTCGGGCCGGCGCCGATCACGAGCGCGTCCGCAAAAGACTCGGCGCGCGAATCGGCTTTGGCGCGCGGAAGAGTGATGGGGAGTTGGTCGGTGACCACGGGATTCGGCCCTGCCTGGAGCGGAGCGAGGGGAAACGCGCAGACGGCGCTCTCAAAGCTCTCTGAAAACCCCGATTTTAGCATGCACAATCCCGCCTCGGTGATGCACCGGGGCTTCGCCATGATGCCGGCTGCCGCGCGCGGGGATCACGCCCCCATGTGCTTCGCCTCACACCGCGAGCCCTCATGCACGATATAATTTTGAGTTCTTCCCGTAGTTTTAACGCTTCCCGACGCGCAACCGGCGCGACGGAAGCGAACGTGGCATCAGCGCCCACACAGGCAGGTAGATCATGGCAACCACGATGAAGCCCCAGACACGCATCGAATCCGACAGCATGGGAAAGATCGAAGTTCCCTCTCACGTGTACTGGGGCGCCCAAACTCAGCGTTCGCTTCATCATTTCGACATCGGCCGCGATACCATGCCGCCCGAGCTGATTCGAGCCTTTGCCATCCTCAAAAAAGCAGCCGCCCTCGTCAACCAGGATCTCGGCAAGCTTTCGCCAGAAAAAGCCAAACTCGTCGTGCAGGCTGCCGACGAAGTCATCGCCGGCAAACTCGCCGGCCAATTCCCTCTGCGCATCTGGCAGACTGGGAGCGGGACTCAGACCAACATGAACGTGAACGAGGTGCTCTCGAATCGCGCCATCGAAATCGCTGGCGGCGAGATGGGATCGAAGAAGCCCGTTCACCCCAACGACGATGTCAACATGTCGCAGTCGTCGAACGACACATTCCCTACCGCGATGCACATCGCGGCCGCCGAACGCGTGAAGCGCGCGCTGATCCCGGCGGTGAAACATGTGAGTGAGGCCATCAAGGCCAAGGCGCGCGAGTATGGCGATATCGTGAAGATCGGCCGCACACACTTGCAGGACGCGGTGCCCCTCACCATCGGCCAGGAGTTTGGGGGATGGGCGGCGCAGCTCGACCGCGATGTCACGCGGTTGGAGCAGGCACTCGATGGGCTATACGACTTAGCGATCGGAGGAACTGCGGTGGGCACAGGCCTCAACACGCATTCCGAGTTTGCCGAGCGGGCCGCGAAGAAGATCGCAGAGCTTACCGGACTACCCTTCCGTTCACATCCAGATAAATTTGCGGCGCTTTCGGCTCACGACGAACTCGTATTCGCACAGGGTGCGCTTGAGACTCTGGCAGCTTCGCTGATGAAGATCGCGAACGATATTCGCTGGCTCGCCTCCGGACCACGCTGCGGCCTGGGTGAATTGATCATCCCCGAGAACGAGCCGGGCTCTTCGATCATGCCTGGCAAAGTGAACCCCACGCAGAGCGAAGCCATGACGATGGTGTGCGCCCAGGTCCACGGTGCTACCGCTGCAGTCGGCTTTGCTGGATCGCAGGGCAATTTCCAACTCAATGTATTCAAACCGGTCATCATCTATAACTTTCTTCACTCGGTAACGCTCTTGACTGATGCTTGCCGGGGCTTTGTGGAATTCATGGTTAATGGCATCGAGGTCGACCGGGCAAAGGTGGGCCACTACGTCAAGAACTCCCTGATGTTGGTCACTGCGCTCGCGCCGAAGGTCGGCTACGACAAAGCTGCCGAGATTGCGCACCACGCACACAAAGAGCACATGAGCTTGCGCGAATCGGCTATAAAGCTCGGACACTTGACCGGAGAAGAATTTGATCAGTGGGTGCGTCCGGAGAAGATGACTAAACCGTAAACTTTTCGGGTTTCTCGGGCGCGCTGTCTCCAATTGTTCCCCGGGTTGCGCCCCCATCGCGAACCAGATTAGCGCTTATAGCGAAGGCGGGACGAGTCATCATTTCGATCAGCGAACAATCGTGCGTATTTGGCCGCCATAAAAGTGCTCCCACTGCTCTCGCTGCGGTTCGCGCGGGCCGAGTACGCAAGACTTCTGTCTTCTCAGGCTCGACCGCAGTGATCGGTACCTCGATTCGGTTCGCCACTCGTCGACACGGGTCACACCTCGCCGGCGCGACAGCGTTTGTTCCCCTCATCGTTCTGCTTCTCGTACTTCTTGGCCCCACTCCAGTCCAAGCGCAAGGTGGTCCCCCCTATTACACCAATGATCCCGGAACGCCTGGCCATCTCAACTGGGAGATCAATGTTGGCTACATGCCGTTTTATTTCAGCGGACAATCCACATCGCATGTGCCCGACGTCGATATCAACTTCGGCGTCGGCTCGCGCATTCAATTGACCTATGAGAATGCCTGGCTGCGCGTCCGATTGCCCAGTTCGAAGGAATCGGCAGCCAGCACCAAGTATGGCCTCGGGCAATCAAACCCCGGTGTGAAGTGGAGATTCTATGACGGCGGCGATGGCCATTTGCAGATTTCGACATTTCCCCAATTTTTTCTCAACAATGGAAACGAGGCGGTCAAGCGCGGCATTACGCCTTCCAGCCAGACATTTCTATTGCCTTTGGAATTCAGTAAGAAGCTCGGCCCCGTGGATGTCGACTATGAGATCGGCTATGCAGCCGTGCACAAAGGCTCCGATGGTTGGATTACAGGCATAGTGGTGGGCCATGACTTCTCTCACAAACTGGAACTCGACGCGGAGTTCTATAACACTGGCAGCTTCCATCCGACAGCCAATCAGCCGGTGCTGGATATAGGTGGAAGATATAAATTGCATTCGCCGGTAATTCTGTTGTTCATGGCGGGCCGCGCCCTGCAGGCCAGCAGCCCGAATCAAGCTTATTTTCAGGGATATTTCGGATTACAGTTTCTGCTTCCCCCGAAGTCTTATCCGCGTGAGTAACACTGCAAGCAATCAGAGAATACCGCTAGTCGATCCGCTGCACTACCGAAAGAATTCTCCATTCGCGGTCAACTTTCGAAAGCGTCATGTAATCTGTCCATCCCGGCGTGACTAGTTTGGCTGAGGCCATGTCACCCGCAATATCCAGAACGATAACCTGCTCTGTCTTCTGTGAGGCCGAGAGGCCAGGTGCTCCGCTTTTGCGGACCTCAGCAAGCATTTGTGCGCCCGTCTTCTCTCGCATCGGGATGTCCCCGTGGATCATGTGTTTCAGGTAGTGTGAATGCAAAGTTTCTGCCATGCGCTTGGCATCGCCGTCATAGTAGGCCTCGATATAGTTCGTGACTGTGGACCGCACAGCGATTGCGTCTGCGCCAGAAGCGTCGTTTTCTTGTGCATAGGTTAGGACGCTTAAACCCAGAAGGAGGCCGAAGGCAAGCAAGAGGCGGTTCATGGTGAATTGTCTCCCGGCAACACCGAGTTGAACGAGGCAATTATGACTTTTCTGCTGTCTGGAGCAAAGCACGAGAGTCGTTGTCCGGGAGTGGAGTGTGCCCTAACAGCCTTAGTTCAAGTCGTCCGCAGCTATGTGCGACTGAGCGACTGCCAAAAGCCTCGAAGCATCTCGTTGAAAATCGCCGGAGCCTCCAAGTTGACCATATGGCCGCTCCCCTCGATCACCTCCCGCCGCGCCCGGGGCAGCCCCGCAAACAATACATCGGCGATCTCCAGAAAATCCGGGAGGTCGCGCGATCCGGTGATGACCAGCGAGGGGATGCGAATCTCCATGAGACGGCCGGCCAACGGCGGCGAGGGCATTCTGGGGCGATCCTGGCCTTGCCAATGAGAGCCGCTATAGTCGTCGATCATGCTGGACAAAAACGCCGCGCATGCCGGGTTCGTACGGGCGGACGCAAACAGTGGATGCTCGAAATATTGGCGCCTTGCTTCGCTCAGTTGCTCCGCTTTGGCTAAGTCGCAGAGCGCTTGCCATCTCCTTTGCCAGTCATTGGACCAGGAGTAGCCATCCAGCGCGCTATCAGCGAGCACTAGAGATTGGACCATTTGCGGATAGCCTGCGGCAAACCGAAGGGCTATCCGGCCTCCCATCGACAGACCAACTATGTGGGCTGACTCTACGCCAAGATGCGAAAGCAAAGCCTGCAGATCTCCTTCGTGAGCATACTCGGATGGAGGCAGGGTGGAGGACCGGCCAAATCCACGCAGATCATACCGAAGGATGCGATACCCGGATTGCAGGCCCTCGCACTGCGGATTCCACATGCGTGAGTCAAGTCCGAATCCATGCAGAAAGACAACGGGATCGCCGTTGCCTGCGTACTCGAAGAAGAGTTCGCCGCCCTTGACCTGAAACCAGTCTCGTTTGGCTGAAATTGGCTCTTGGTGAACTGTCATGCGTTCGGGCGGCATTGTACAGGTAAGTAAGGAAGGCGGAACTGAGGTGGGCTAAGACTCGGCAAGAGCCCCACTTATTTCTGTGGCCGTGGCAGCGACGGAGGGCCCCTCAAAGTAATGGGCTGGCGATGTGCCAGCTTAATTGAACTGCAACGCGCGGATGATCTGGTTGTCGAGGCCGTCGCACGGTTTTCGCCCATTCAACAGGGTCGAGATCCTGGGTCTGGTGCTGCAACCCCAAACCAGCTAGTACGCCCACCGCATCAGCGTCGCGCCCACAGTAAAGCCTGCGCCGACCGAAGCGGCCAAAACCAGGCTTCCCTTCTTGAGTTTGCCTTCCTCGCGTGCAGTCTGCATGGCCAGCGGGATAGTACCCGCAGTGGTATTTCCGAAGCGGTCAATATTGATGATGATGCTCTCGGGATTGAGGCCCAAGCGATCAGCTGTGGCCATGATGATGCGTTTGTTGGCCTGATGCGGAATAAAGGCGTCGATATCAGAGCCTTTGAGGCCATTGCGCTGGAGCAGAGCTTCGCACAGTTCGGTCTGCTTTCGCACGGCGAATTTGAAGACGGCTTGGCCGTCCTGATGCACGAAGTGCATCTTCTTGTCGATGGTTTCGTGGGTCGAAGGATTCAGGCTGCCGCCGCCGGGCATATATAAATAACAACCACCCGAACCATCCACTTCGTGCACAAAGTCGAGAATCCCATACTGCGGATCGTCGGCGGGCTCAAGCAAAACTGCGCCTGCTCCGTCTCCAAAAATGACACAGGTCGCGCGGTCGGTGTAGTCGATGATCGACGACATGACATCCGCTCCGATCACCAGCACCTTCTTGTGCATTCCGTTCGCGACAAACTGAGCGCCGGTCTGTAGAGCATAGAGGAAGGCCGAGCAGGCTGCCGAAACATCGAAACCCCACGCGCCCGCCGCACCCAGCTTGTTCTGCACCAGACACGCGGTTGAGGGAAAAAACATGTCGGGCGTGACCGTGCCGACCACGATCGTTTCGACATCAGTGGGCGCGATGCCGCGTTCGGCCAACGCTTTCTTCGCGGCCTCGACAGCCAGATCGCTCGTGGCGACTCCTTTATCCACAATGTGGCGCTCGCGGATGCCCGTCCGCGCCAGGATCCATTCGTCGGAGGTGTCGACCATCTTTTCCAGATCGGCGTT
>Ga0335069_10015411_pt1 | contig 10684 bp, 10 predicted proteins | sample Lox_Sample_11_FD_206714 | JGI IMG/M metagenome (GOLD analysis project Ga0335069, IMG submission 206714) | Soil microbial communities from Loxahatchee National Wildlife Refuge, Florida, United States - Lox_Sample_1.1 | ecosystem: Environmental > Terrestrial > Soil > Wetlands | place: USA... | reverse complement strand
CCGGTAGTACTTGATCAGCTGGTCGCTGTCGGCCGACGCCGTTGCGACGACCGCGAGGAGACCGCCGAGCACCAGGACACCGATTCGACGCATCGAGTTTCCCCCTTGGGCGCTGAATGCGCGGAGGCATAACTGCCGGGGGGCAGCGCGGCGGTCAAGCAGGGGGCCCGGCCGACTGTCGACGGCCGGGCGGGTCTGCTAGACGCGCGCCATGCGGCTGCTGCTGGTCCAGCCGGTCCTCGAGGCGCACCCGCGCGCCGACAACCTGGGCGCCGTCCGCGCGGCGGTGCGCGACGCCGGGGTGGCCCCGGCACCCGACGACATCCTGCTGCTGCCCGAGCACTGGACGTTCGACCCGGACCCCGCCCGCTACCGAGAGTCCGTCCGCACGCTGGCGCGCGAGCTGGGCTGCCACGTCGTCGGCGGGTCGCAGCACGAAGCGGAGGCGGGCGGCGCGGTCAACGCCGGCGTCGCGTGCACGCCCGACGGCGCGCTGGTCGGCCGGTACGAGAAGCTCCGCCCGTACGCCACGGAGCGGGAGGTCGTCCGCGCGGGGCGGCAGCTGGGCGAGATCGAGATCGCGGGGCGGCGCGTGCTGGTGCTCGTGTGCGCCGACTTCTGGTTCGCCGACCTGATCCAGACCGCGACGCATCTGCCCGACGTCGTGCTGGTGCCGGCGCTCTCGGTGTCGCGCAAGCCGACGCCCGACTACTCGCGCGCGCTCTGGCGGCACCTCGCGGTGGCGCGCGCGTACGAGTACGGCGTCTATGTCGGCATCAGCGACTGGGCGACGACGTCGAAGGTCCACCAGCTCGCGGCGAGCGGCGTCGGCGGCTTCGCGGATCCCACGGCGACGGACCCGGCGGCGCTGTTCCAGCCGACCGGCGAGCGGACGGTCGCCGTCCACCCGCTCGACTTCGACCGCCTCGACGCCTTCCGCGCCGACCGCCGCGAGCGCGGTTTCTTCTGGAAGCCGTAGCGCGCTACGATCCCCGGATGGCCGAATGCAACGGGTGCGGCGCCTGCTGCCGCGTGCTGACGCTGGAGCAGTCCCCCGAGGAGCTGAAGAACCTCGCCGCCGTCACCCGCGTCCTCGGCATCCCGTCCGACGCGCAGTTTGCCGCCGAGCACTGGCGCCCGCTCACCCGCGAGCAGGCGATGGCCCGCAACCCGTTCTACACCGCCCGCCTGCGTCCCGACGCCTACCTCTACACCTGCGACCGCCTGGGCGACGACGGCAAGTGCCAGGCCTACGACGAGCGCCCGCTCGTCTGCCGCGGGTACCCCTGGTACGACCAGCCGCCGCGCGCGATGGCGCTCGCCGACCCCGAGTGCAGCTACGAGATCGATCAGCCGGCCGTCGAAGAAGGGAAGTAGCGCGCCGTCAGGTGCGCGCGGCCCACGCGAGCGCGTCCTCGAGCCGGTCGTTGCCCCAGAATAGCTCGCTGCGCGCGACGAACGATGGCGCGCCGAAGATACCGAGCCGCACCGCCTCCTCGGTCTGTCGCTTGAGGCGTTCCTTGTTCTCGGGCATCTCGGCCGCCGCGAGTACAGCGTCGGGCGCCTGGCCGATGTTGCCCAGGATCTCCCCGATCACGCGACGATCCGCGATGTCGCGATCCTCGGCGAAGTTTGCCCGGTAGACTGCGCGCACGAAGTCGGCCACCCATGCGTCGTTCCCCGCGATCGCGGCGACCCGCGCTGCCAGCAGCCCGTTCCGCGGAAACACCGACGGCCGCCGGAACCCGAGCCCGTATTGCGCGCACAGCCGTCCCATGTCGCGCCACATGTAGCGTCCCTTCGCCTCGTAGATGTTGAACGGCGAGTCGTTCCATCCCTGCGCTTTGAAGATCGGCCCCAGGAGGAAGGGCCTCCACGCGACCCGGACTCCCGCGTCGCTGGCGAGCGCTGCGATGCGCGACGCCGCCAGGTAGGAGTACGTGCTCGCGAACTCGAGCCAGAAGTCCAGCGTCGCCATGACGATCGGCTGTAGCCAGCCGGCAGTCCTGTCGCAACGCTCACCGCTTCGATCCGGACCGCACGTCAGTCGTACTCGCTCCGGTACTGGAGCGAATCGAGGCCCACCCGCCGGCACCCCAGCCCGCTGCGGCGATCCCCCAACCCACGACGATCCAGCTCTGCGCCAGGTACCTGATGTCCGGATTCGCATCGAGCCACGGCCACGCGTTCACCATCCGCTCGACGATCACCGCCCCGAGTGCCAGCCGCTCGAGCGTCCGTCCCTTCGCCGCCAGCACCCCGAGCAGCACGACGACCGCGTAGTAGTACGACGCGAGGTCGATCAGCACCGACACCGCAACGACCGAGCACGCGAGCGCCGCCCACAGCCGCCGCATGCGTCCCGCCCCCGCGACGAGCAGCGCACTGGTTGCGACCACCACGACCCAGTACGCCGCCTGCCGCGCCGCGAACGACGCCTTCCGCGCGGCCTTCCAGGCCTGGAACGGGTCGACCGCGCGATCGTCCTGCGTGCCCGCGAGCCGGCCCTCGACCGTCTGCGAGAGCAGGGCGCGCAGCCCGACGTCGTTCGCGAGTGGCGCGTTGCGGTGCAGCGCCATATGTGCCGCGAAGTCGCGCCACCCGCTCCAGCCGAAGAGCGCCGTCGCGGTCCCGAACCAGAACGCCGCGCCCAGCACCAGTCCGGCCGCGAAGCGACGATCGGCGCGTGCGACGCGACCCGTGCGGCGCCACCGCCGCCACGCGAGCGCGGCCGGCATCGCGAGCAGGAACGCGGGGAAGATCCGCAGCGCTGCCGCCGTCGCCAGCGCGACACCGGCCGGGAGCCAGCGCCCGCGGCGCGCGAGGCAGACACTCGCAATCGTAGCGCAGAGCCAGTCTTGGCGGAGGAACCCGCCGATCGTCCAGACGCCCTTGCCCGGGAAGTTGCACCCGAACACCACCAGCGCGACCACCAGCACGTGCGCGCCGAACGCCCAGCCGACGAGCGCGAACGCGACGGTGAGCAGCAGCGGGTCGATCGCCGCGAGCGTCGACTGCGTGGCGGCGCTCGCTGGCGCGAGCGACGCCAGCAGGTAGCCGCTCACCGTCCAGGGCGGCGGCGGGTTGAAGCCGTGATCGCCCTGCATGCGCTCCCAGTAGTCGGTCGACGGACAGTCGCGCACGAACCAGGCGACGTCGTCCGTGAAGGCGCGCCAGCGCGCGGGCGAGAAGTGCCGGCGGCAGCCCTCCGGGTCGTCGAGCGCGGTCGTTGCGGGGACCAGCGTGTCGGTGGTGAGGTCGCGGATCGCGCGGCGTGCGACGCCGGCGCGTCCGAAGCGCTCGGCCTCCGCGATCGCGGTGCATTGGTAAAGCCGTGTGTAGCCCAGCTCGGGGAAGTACTTGGCACCGAGGAAGTAGTGGAACTGCTCCCAGCGGTGGTACGGCAGCTGGACCGTGCCGAGGTTCGCCCACACCGCGAGCGCGAGCCCGGCCAGCGCGCCGCCGATCGCGGCCGCGACGTCGGGCCGGAGGCTCGGGCGGCCGGTGCGCGGACGCGTGGCCAATGACGCTGCGAGCGCGAGCACGGTGGTAGCGAGGCCCGTGAAGTTGACCCACACGCCTTCGATCGGGAAGTCGGGCGACAGCCGGTGCTGCGCCGCCCGGAGCCCCCACACGACCACGGCCGCGCCCCCGAGTCCGACCAGGATCGGGGCGGAGCGCACGGTGCGGGTCACGCAGCGCCTGTCCCACGGGCCGTGATGAGCGTCAAGATCGCGAGCGTTCGCGATCCGTCGCGCCGTCACGTTCGTGCCACCCCGCATGCCCACGGTGTGAGCAGGCGCCCCGGCGGCTGACCGGGCATGCGCTTTGCACCGCGGGGCGCCGACATGTCTCCCCCAGCGCCCGATGCATCTGCCGTTGGCGCTGCCTACGATGCCGAGACCCCGCGGCTCGTCGCCGAGGGGGCGCTGCTCGTGACCCTCGCGGGCATCGGGATGACGCTCGCGTTCGCGCCGCTCGATCATCAGCTCTACCCGGCGGCGTTCGGCCGGCTGGGCGCGCTCCGCGTCGCGCTGCTGGTCGTGCTGGTCGGGACGCTCTGGATGCTGCGCCTCCCGATCGGCCGTCGACGTCCGGAGGTGCCCGCGCTCGTCGGCTGCGTCGCCGGCGGGGCGACCGGGCTCATGATGACGCTCTTCACCGGCGGGTACGCGAGCCCCTACAACGGCGGCCCGAATCTCGCGGTGCTGCTGGGCGCGCTCCTGGTGCCGTGGACGCCCGTATGGATGGCGAGCGGCTGCCTCGCGATCGCGGGCCTGACGCTGCTCAGGCCGCTCGTCCTGCCGGTCGCGGGCAGCGAGGATATCTTCCTCGGGCAGCTGGGGACGTTCGCCATCACCAGCACGATCGCGGTGCTGGGCTGCGGCGTGCGCGAGCGGCTCCGGCGCCGCGAGTTCGCCGCGCGCTTCGCGGTCGACGCGGCCTATCGCATTGCGCGCGAGCAGGCCGACAACGTCCGCCGCCAGCAGGAGGAGCAGAAGACCATCCTCGACGCGGTGCCGGCGATGATCTGGTTCAAGGACGCCGAGAACCGCATCCTGCGCGCGAACCGCGCCGCCGCCGACTCGGTCGGGCTGCCGGCGGACGCGCTCGAAGGGCGCTCGACCTACGACCTCTACCCCGACGAGGCCGCGGCCTATCACGCCGACGACCTCGAGGTGATCCGGAGCGGGCAGGCCAAGCTCGCGATCGTCGAGCAGCTCGCGACCGCGAACGGGCAGAAGCACTGGGTGCGGACCGACAAGATCCCCTACCGCGACCGCGACGGGCGCGTCGTCGGCGTGGTGGTGTTCGCGGTCGACATCACGCAGCAGAAGCTCGCCGAGCAGGCGAGCGCCGAGGAGGCTGGGATCTTCGCGGGGCTGGCGCGCGTCGGACAGGTGCTGATCTCCTCGCTCGACACGCCGGTCCTGCTGGAGCGGCTCTGCCAGGTGACCACCGAGGTGCTGGGCTGCGACGCCGCGGATACGCTGATCTGGATGCCGACCGAAGACGTCTTCGTCCCGGTCGCGACCTTCGGCGCCACGACCGTCGAGCGCGAGCTGGCGCGCAGCGTCCAGGTGCCCCGCGAGCTGATGGGGGCGGTGCTGCGGACGCTCCGGCACGACGAGGTCGCGGAAGTGGACGTCGGCACCGCCGCCCAGCTGCTGGACGCCGTCGCGGTGCCGGTCCCGCCGCTCGGCCGGCAGCTCTGCATCGCGCTCCGCCACGGCCGCGACGTGGTCGGGCTCCAGGTCGCGCGCTGTCGCGAGGCGGGCGCGGGGTTCACGTCGACGCAGCTCCGGCTCGCGCGCGGCATCGCGCAGATCGCCTCGGTCGCGCTCGCCAACGCGCGACTGGTCGAGCAGCTCGAGCGCGTGAGCCGCCTCAAGTCGGAGTTCGTCTCGACGGTGTCGCACGAGCTGCGCACGCCGCTCAACGTGATCCTGGGCTACGCCGAGATGGCGCGCGACCCGGGCTTCGACGCCGACGAGCGCCTGGCGCTCCTCGGCCGCATCGACGACGCCGGCGCGCAGCTCCTCGAGCTGATCGAGAGCACGCTCGAGGTCGGCCGGCTCGAGGCCGGGCGCGAGAACATCCGGATCGAGCCTGTGGCGCTTCGGTCCTTCTGGCGCGCGCTGGGCGACGGCTGCGCGACCATCCCGCACCGGCCCGAGGTCCGGCTCGAGTGGAGCGACGCGATCCCCGACGTGACGCTCGAGACCGACCCGCGGAAGCTCACGGTGGTCCTGCGCAACCTGGTCGGCAACGCGCTCAAGTTCACCGAGGAGGGGTGGGTGCGCGTCGAGGTGACGGTCGCCGGCGACGGCATCCGGTTCACCGTCGCCGACACGGGCATCGGGATCCGGCCCGAGGACCAGGGCACGATCTTCGAGATGTTCCGGCAGGCCGACGGCTCCGACTCGCGCCGCTTCGGCGGCACCGGCCTCGGGCTGTACATCGTGCGGCGGTTCGTCCAGCAGCTCGGCGGCACCGTGATGCTGGAGAGCACCCCCGGCAGCGGCAGCCGCTTCACGGTCGCGCTGCCGCTCGCGACCACCTCGACCGAGACCCGCCGCGCGGCGTAGCCGCTGCCGGGCGAAGCTGGTATAGCCCGGGGCCCATGCCGCGGGTCCGACGTCTCTCGCACCTCGACCGCCGCGGCCGCGCCCGGATGGTCGACGTGTCGCCCAAGGCCGTCACCGCGCGCGAGGCGGTCGCCCGCGGCGAGGTGACGATGGCGCCCGCGACGCTCGCGCTGATCGCCCGGGGCGCGCTGCCCAAGGGCGACGTGCTGGCGGTCGCGCGGCTCGCGGGGATCATGGCGGCCAAGCGGACGTCGGAGCTGATCCCGCTCTGCCACCCGCTGCCGCTCGCCCACGTCGACGTGGAGCTGGTGCCGGAGCCGCAGCAGGCGCGGGTCGCGATCGAGGCGCGCGCGCGCGTCGACGCGAAGACCGGCGTCGAGATGGAGGCGCTCACCGCCGTCGCCGTCGCTGGGCTCACGCTCTACGACATGTGCAAGGCCGTCGACCGCGGCATGACGATCGGCGCGGTGCGACTGGTGCGGAAGACCGGCGGTCGCAGCGGCACCTTCGTCCACGAGAGCTAAATGCGACGCGTGACGCTCAGACCCGGCCGCGACGGGCCGGTGCGCGCCGGCCATCCGTGGATCTTCTCGCGCGCGATTGCGGGCGGCATGGAGGGCGCGGAGCCGGGCGAGCCGGTCGTCGTGTGCGCGGCCGGCGGGCAGTTCGTCGCGGCGGGCTACTGCCACCCCACGACCACGATCGCGGTGCGGGTGCTGACGCTCGAGGACGAGCCCGTGGACGGGGCGCTCGTCGCCCGCCGGGTCGCGGCGGCGATGGCGCTCCGCCGCGCGCACCTGCCCGCCGGCCTCACGGCGTACCGGGTCGTCAACGGCGAGGGCGACGGGCTCCCGGGCATGGTCGCCGATCGCTACGGCGACTTCGTCGTGGTCCAGCTGCTGACGGCGGGCGCGGCCCGGCTGGGCGCGGCGTTCGCCGACGCGCTCGAGGCCGAGCTGGGGCCGCGCGGCATCTTCGAGCGCAGCGAAGGCGCGGTGCGCGCGGAGGAGGGCGTCGCGGGCGCGCGCGGGGTGGTGCGGGGCGAGGCGCCGCCGGCGCGGCTCGCGATCGACGAGGCCGGCTGCCGCTTCCTGGTCGACGTCGAGCACGGGCAGAAGACCGGCTTCTTCCTCGACCAGCGGATGGCGCGCGGCCGCGTGCGCGCGCTGGCGGAAGGCAAGCGCGTGCTGAACGCGTTCGCGTACACCGGCGGGTTCGCGATCGCGGCGGCGCTGGGCGGCGCCGCGCACGTCACGTCGATCGACACCTCGCGCCCGGCGCTCGCGCTCGCCGAGGCGGCCTGGGCCGACAACGGCCTCGCGCCCGAGCGCGCCACCTGGACCTGCGGCGACGTCTTCGACGTGCTGCGCGACGGGCGCGAGCGCTTCGACCTGATCGTGCTCGACCCGCCGCCCTTCATCCGCCGGCGGCGCGACGTCGTCCCGGGGCTGCGCGGCTACCGCGACGTGAACCTCCAGGCCTTCCGGCGGCTCGAGGCGGGCGCGCTCCTCGTCACCGCCTCCTGCTCGCAGCACCTCTCCCGTTACGACTTCCGCGAAGTCGTCGCGAGCGCCGCTGCCGACGCCGGCCGCCCGCCGACCGTGATCGCGGAGTGGGGCCACGGGCCGGATCATCCGGTCGCGCTCGCGCATCGCGAAGGCGAGTACCTGAAGGTGCTGCTGCTGCGCGCCTGACGGGCGGAGTGGCCGGTGCGTGGCTGATCCCAGCTATCGCGTGGGCTCGCGCGCGTCGCCATCCTCGCGCGCGGGATGGAGACGGTGCGCGACGCTGCGGTGCGCCCGTCGGACGTGCGCGCGCGGCTGCTCACCGTCGGCGGCCAGGCGTGCAGCGACGCGGAGCTGCTGGGCATGCTGCTCGACGGCGGCGCCGGCGGGCCGACGGGACGCGCGCGGGCCGCGACGCTGCTCCGGCTGGCCGGCGGCCCGGGTCGGCTCGAACGCCTGGCGGGCCTTCGCGGCGGTGCGCCGCTCTCGGGCAGCGCGCGCCGGGTGGCGCTGGTGCGGGCCGCGCTCGAGCTGGGCCGCCGCGCCGCCAGCGCGCCGCTCGAGCCGGGCGCGCTCATGCTCGACGCGGCGGCCGTCTACGGCCACTTCCGGGGCCGGCTGCCGCAGCTCGACCGGGAGCAGTTCCACGTCGTGCTGCTGGACGGGCGAAACCGCGTGCAGGGCGAGGTGCGGGTGTCGGAAGGGTCGCTCACCGCGGCGCTCGTCCATCCCCGCGAAGTCTTCGCGCCGGCGGTGCGCGCCGCGGCGGCGGCGCTGGTGCTGGTCCACAACCACCCGAGCGGCGACCCGACGCCGTCCGCGGAGGACGTGGCGCTCACCGAGCGGCTGCGTCAGGCGGGCGACGTCGTCGGCATCCGCGTGCTCGACCACGTGGTGATCGGGCAGGGACGCTTCGTCAGCATGGCGGAAGAGGCGCGCTGGTGACGGCGCTCAGAAGGGAATGTCGTCGTCCTCGGCGCCGGCAGGGGCCGGGAAGTCCTCGCCGCCACCGCCACCTCCGCCGCCACGCGCACCACCCTCTGCGCCGCCGCGCCCGCCGAGGAACTGCACGCGCTGCGCGATCACCTCGGTGATGTAGCGCTTGTTGCCTTCCTTGTCGTCGTACTGGCGGGTGCGGATGGAGCCCTCGAGGAACACCTGCCGTCCCTTCGCGAGGTACTGCCCGCAGGTTTCCGCCTGCTTCCCCCACACGACGACGTTGTGCCACTCGGTGCGCTCCTGGCGCTGTCCCTCCTGGTCGTTCCAGACCTCGCTGGTGGCGACGGGAAAGCGCGCCACCGCCCGCCCCGAGCCCGTGAAGCGGACCTCCGGATCCTTCCCCAGGTTGCCGATGATCAGAACCTTGTTGAGCGACATCGCCGAGAACCCTCCCACCACGGCGGGGGCGACGCCGGCGTCGCCACACCCGCGAAGCTGGCGGACGATAGTCGTCCGCTCGCCGCGAAGTCAACGTGTGTCCGACGATTTGTTGGCCGCGGGACCCTACACCACGAATACCCGCGGGCGACGCGCCGCCCACGGGCGCGCCGCCTCGAGCTGCGCTGCGAGCCGGAAAAGCGTCGCCTCGTCGCCGAGCCGGGCGACGAAGTGGACCCCGATCGGCAGGCCGGCGGCGTTCCAGACCAGCGGCACCGACATCGCCGGCTGCCCGGTGGCGTTGGCGAGGGCGGTGAACGGCGTGTAGGCCGCGGCGCGCATCATCGGCGCGAACGGGTCGTCGGCGGGCGGGTCGAAGGTGCCGAGCGGCGCCGGCGGCTCGGCCAGCGTCGGTGTCAGCCAGAGGTCGAAGCGCTGGTGGAAGCGCCCCATCGCGCGGCCGAGGCGCTGGAGCGCCATCACCGCGAGCAGGTAGTCGGCGCCGCGCTGCTGGCTGCCGAGCTCGTAGATGGCCCAGGTGGTTGGCTCGAAGTGCTCCGGCGCCAGCGGACGGTCCGTGGCGCGCGCCGCCGCCTCCATGAGCGACGCGTGTCCGGTGGCGTACACGGTGAGGAACGCCGGCAGAACCTCCTGCGCCTCGGCCTCGGGGCTGGCCTCGTCGACGTCGTGCCCGAGGCTCTCGCAGAGGCTGGCCGCGTCGCGGACCGCGGTGATGCAGTCGGGATGGATCGGCACGCCCGTCGGCGCATCGACGGCGAAGCCGATGCGGAGCCGCCCCGGGGGCGCGCCGACCTCGTCGAGGAAGGGACGCGCCGGCGGCGGGGCCACGTATGGATCGCCGACGTCGGGTCCGGCGATCGCGTCGAGCAGCGCGGCCGAGTCGCGCACCGAGCGGGTGAGGGCGTGGTCGGCGGCGAGGCCGCCCAGCACGTCGCCGACGTCGGGACCCATCGGCGTGCGGCCGCGCGTCGGCTTGAGCCCGAAGAGCCCGCAGCAGGAGGCGGGGATGCGGATCGACCCGCCGCCGTCGTTGCCGTGCGCGAACGGCACGAGCCCGGCCGCGACCGCCGCCGCCGATCCGCCGCTCGAGCCGCCCGTCGACCGCTCGAGATCCCACGGGTTCCGCGACGCCCCGAAGAGATGCGGCTCCGTGGTGGGCACCAGCCCGAGCTCCGGCGTGTTGGTCTTCCCGAGCACGACGAGCCCCGCGCGCTTGAACCGCGCGACCAGCTCGCTGTCGTGATCCGGCACGAAGTCGCGCAGGAATCGCGTTCCCGCCGCCATCGGCACGCCCGCAAACGCCGCCATCAGGTCCTTCAGCAGGAACGGCACCCCTTCGAACGGCCCCGCCGGCACCCCCTGCCGCACCGCCGCCCGAGCCTCCACGAACATCGGCCGCACCACGGCGTTGACCGCGGCATTCCCGCGCTCGATCCGCCCGATCGCCGCCTCCACCAACTCCGCCGCCGTCACGTCCCCCCGCCGCACCAAGGCCGCCTGCCCCATCCCATCGAGCGCCAAGACTTCGTCCACCGTCGCCATACGCCCCCCCAGACTCTCCCTTCATATCACCAGCCCGAACCGCCCGCGTACAAGCCGACGCGCGCCGCGCGCGGTCGCGACCCGAGCCGAGGCGGCAGGGCGTCCCGCGCGCACGGGGGCGGGGGCCCGGCCGCCCGGGACCCACATCGG
>Ga0335069_10015409_pt1 | contig 10684 bp, 7 predicted proteins | sample Lox_Sample_11_FD_206714 | JGI IMG/M metagenome (GOLD analysis project Ga0335069, IMG submission 206714) | Soil microbial communities from Loxahatchee National Wildlife Refuge, Florida, United States - Lox_Sample_1.1 | ecosystem: Environmental > Terrestrial > Soil > Wetlands | place: USA: Florida... | reverse complement strand
GGCGGTGTCGGCGACCGCAGCGGGGGCGTCGTTGGCGCCGTTGATCGTAACGGTGACGGTCGCCGTGTCGGTGCCGCCATTTCCGTCGGAGACTGTGTAGGTGAAGGTATCGGTGGCGGTCTCGCCGACAGCGAGCGATTCAAACTTTCCGTTTGGATCGTAGGTGACGGTGCCGTTGCCATTGAGGGTGACGGTGCCCGCGGTCGACGAGGTGTCGATCGATTGCACCTGCAGCTTGTCGCCGATATCGACGTCCGTGTCGTTGGCCAGCACCGCGATGACCTTCGTCTGGTCCTCTCCGGTCGACGCCACGTCATCCGCGGCGACGGGGGCGTCGTTCACCGGCGTTACGTTGATGGTCAGCGTGTTCGGCGTCGGATCAAGGTCTTTGCCGCCATTGGCGGTGCCGCCATCATCCTGGACCTGAAAGGTAAACTTCGCATAGCCGATGCCGTTGTCGTCGGCGCCCGGCTGGAATACCAGATCGCCGGCGATGATGTCGGCCACGGCGATGCTCTCGCCAGCCGTGACGGCGGTGCCATTCAGCAACAACGTGCCGGCCGTTGGCAATGTCGTGATCGTGACGGCCAAGAGGTTGTTGGGCGGCGTATCGTTGGGGTCGCTGAAGCCGAAGTCCGTCGTCGAGAACACGTGGCTGGTGTCCTCGTCGATCGTCACAGCGCCGTTCGTGCCGCGTGGCGCATCGTTTACGGCGGTCACTGTAATCGACGCTGTCGCGGTGTCGAAGCCGCCGCGTCCATCGGAAACCTTGTAGGTGAAGCTGTCGGCGCCGTCGTAGTTGGCGAAAGGGTGATAGACGAAGGTGCCGGTTGAACTCAGCGACAACGTGCCATGCAGCGGTCCGGTGACAAGGGACGCGGTTAGGTGATCGCCATTGCCGTCAGTATCGTTGGCCAGCACGCTGGCGCCCTTGAGGGTGCCGTCTTCCGCGATCGTATAGCTGTCGTTCTTGGCATCCGGCGGAACATTGGGTCCGGGCGGCAGCTGTGGCGGCTGCGGCGGCGGTTGTTCTGGAATCGGGCTCGTCCCCGGTAGCGTGCCAGCTGGCGTCAGGCTGGCGTTGGTCACATGCGCCGGCAAATCATCGCCAAGGCTCTCGTCGTGCAACCTGAAGTCGTGGTCCGGCGGACTGAGGTCAGGAAGGTCGGGGGCCTTCTCCGTTGTGACCTTCAGGTTCATGAGATCAAGCAGGCTAAGCTCGGTGAGATCCTCGGGCAGGCCCTTGTGGGCCTGCTTATCGGCGGTCGGCTGGGAGTCGCCGCTCTCGTTCAGGATCAGGTCGAGCTGCATGAGCTCGGCCATGCTCATCTGCGTGAAATCGCCGGCGGCCGCAACCTGGTCCGGCTGGGCCGCTGCCGGATCGTCCTGGGCGACGATCAGGGCATCGAGAACCAGGTCCGGGGCAGCCGGGGCGGCGCTGGGATCGGCAGACAGCTGGGCCTGCTGCCGATGCGGGGGCCCGCCAGCTTGACGCAATTCGTCGGAGTTTGTCGGCATTACTCGCAAAGTCACCCAGCTCCGGTTCCGTGGAACTTCAGGCCAGTTACCGGTCGGCAGCCTTTTCCCAGCCTCCCTAGAAGACAGCAAAGGCAATGAAGGAACAGTTAACGCGGCTGGTTAACGGGCGGGGCCGATCGGCCCCGAAAGCGTGACAGACCACGGCGTTAGCCGGTTAAGGCTGTCATTGGCGCCCCTTGACCATAAGCTTGGCACGGCAATAAATGTCCGCAGGCTGGCCGGAAAGGCGCGAACGCCGCCGGCGAGCGAGAGAACTGACGGCGGCATGGCAAAACCAGGGAGAGCTTCACTAATGAACAGTCGTCGAAACATTCTGCGAGGCGCTGCCGTCATGGCGGCAGCCTTGGCGGGCGTTACCGGCCTGGCCGGCTGGGTGCGATCGGCGTCAGCCGCCGGCGAGCTACATGTCCTTAACTGGCAAGGCTACGGCACGGACGAGGCATGGGCCGTCAAGCTGTTCGAGGACCGCACCGGCCTGAAGGTCGTGCACGACTACTTCAATTCCGAACAGGAGATGCTGACCAAGCTGCGGACCAGCCCCGGCACCTATGACGTCGTCCTGATCAACAACACCTTTACCGAGCAGGCGGCGAAGGAAAACCTGATCCAGCCGATCGATTCGAGCAAGATCACGAACTTCGCCGATCTGACGCCGCAACTCCGCGACTCCCCGCGCTTCAACATCGGCGGCAAGCTCTATGGCATCGCCTGGGTATGGGGCGTAACGTCGTTCGCCTACAACACGGCCGATATCAAGGATCGGCCGGATTCCATCCAGGCGCTTTGGGATTCCAAATACGCCGGCCATGTCGGCTGGCGCGACGATGCCGTGGAGTCCGTGCAGCTGGCGGCGATCGCCACCGGACAGGACATGAACAACCCGGCCGACCTGGACAAGGTGAAGGAGAAGCTGCGGGCGCTGAAGCCGCAGATCAAGACCTTCTGGTCGTCCGAGGACGAATGGAACAAGCACTTCGCCGCCAAGGACTACGACATCTCCGTCTACTGGAGCGGGTCGGCGGCACGCAGCAAGAAGGCCTTCAACCTGCCGGTCGATTTCGTCGTCCCGAAGGAAGGGGCGATCGGCTGGTATGACGGGTTGTCGATCGCCGCCAACGCGCCGAATGTGGACGGTGCCCACAAGTTCATCGACTTCATGGTCAGTCCCGAGTTCTACGTGAAGTGGGATACGGATGTGGGCGCCCCGGCCTCGGCCAACGCCAAGGCCAATGGGCAACTTCCGGCCGATGCCATGAACCGCACCGTCCTCGGCGACCCCGAGGTCGTCAAGCGGCTGCAGTGGATGGCGCCGATGACGGACGACCAGCGGGCCAAGTTCCAGGAAATCTGGGACGAGACGAAGACCTATTTCGCTCAATAAGCCGGGTACCGGAGGCGGCGTTGCTCGGCGGGCAACGCCGCTTCCGCCGATGATCGGAACCAGGCGGTGCGGGCTCGCAGCAGAGAGCGCCTGACAGTCGTGGGGTTGACGGCGCCAGCCTATCTGTGGCTGACGCTGACCATATTCCTGCCGCTGTCGGCGATGCTGTATTTCAGTTTCCTCACGGTGGCGCCGTTCGGCGGCCGGCAGGCGGAATTCACCTTCGACAACTACCTCACCTTCTTCACGAAGGAGGTTTATCGCACGAACGCGCTGCGCTCGTTGATCCTTGGCTTCTATGTCACGCTCGGCTGCCTGGCCGTCGGGTACCCGGCGGCGATGATCCTTGCCAAGCATATCCGGGGGCGCTGGCGCGAAGCCATCTTCCTGCTGATCGTCCTGCCGTTCTGGAGCAATGCGCTGGTCCGGACCTTCTCCTGGACCATGGTATTGCGCGGCAACGGCGCCATCGACTGGCTGGTGCATCTGTTCGTTCCTGATGCTGCCCCCGTCAGTCTCCTTTTCACCTATCCGGCCATCGTGATCGGCCTCGTGCACGCCTACGTGCCCTACATGATCCTCACCTGCTACATCTCGCTGCAGGCCATCGACGACTCGCTGATCGAGGCGGCGCGCAGCCTGGGCGCAGCGGCGCCGGCGATTTTCCTGCGCGTCATCCTGCCCTTGAGCCTGCCCGGCGTCATCGTCGGTACAATTCTGATCTTCGTGCCGGCGATCGGCTCGTTCATGGAGCCGCGGATACTCGGCGGTCCCAACGCCATCATGCTCGGAACGATCATCGAGGATCAGTTCACCGCCATCTTCAACTGGCCTCTGGGCGCGGCGCTTTCCTTCATCCTGCTGGCGATCGTCTTGCTGATGCTGGCGGCGTCCTATCCCTTCCTGCGCCGCCATCTCCAGGGTTTCTGAAGGGATCGACCCATGCGAGGTCTCGGAGATCTCCTGTGCAAGGCCTACCTCGGCGCCGTCCTCGTCTTCCTTTATCTGCCGATCGCCGTGATGATGGCGATGGCGTTCAATCGCTCCGCGCTCTACGAACTGCCGATGCAGTTCGACACCAAATGGTTCGTTGCCCTGGCGCAGAACGAAAAGCTGCTTCAGGCGAGCCTCAACAGCGTCCTCATCGCCATCGCCAATACGATCATCGCGACGGTATTCGGCACCATGGCCGCAATGGCGATTCACCGTTTCAAGTTCCGCGGCCGGACCTTGCTGCAGCTGCTGCTGTTCCCGCCGATCACCATACCCTGGCTGATCATCGGGACGTCGATGCTGGTGCTGTTCTTCTGGATCGGCGTCGGCCGCGGCCTGCATGCGATCCTGCTCGGCCATGTCGCCCTGTCGCTGCCCTACGTGATCGTCGTCGTCGGCGCGCGGGTCAAGAGCTTCGGCGAGGCGCTCGAAGAAGCCGCGGCGACGCTGGGCGCCTCGCCCTGGCAGACCTTCTGGCGCGTCTCGCTGCCGATCATGGCGCCCGGGATCGTGGCGGCGGCGCTGTTCGCTTTCGCCGTCTCCTTCGACCAGTTCCAGATCTCGCGCTTCCTGGCGCCGCCCGGTGTCTCGACGCTGCCGGTGGTGATCTATTCGGCCATCCGCCAGGGTTATACGCCGGAGATCAACGCCATCTCGACCATCATCATCCTGGTATCGATGGGCCTGATGCTGATCATTGCCCGCTTCTACAAGTTCGGCGGCGAGCGCTGAAGGCCGGGCATGAGCGTCGTCGAGGTCGCGCGGGTCAGCAAGCGCTACGACAAGGTGGCCGCGCTGGACGACGTCTCGCTCACCTTCGGGGATGGCGAGTTCTTCGGTCTGCTCGGCCCCAGCGGCAGCGGCAAGACGACGCTGCTGCGCTCGATCGCCGGTTTCGTCGAGCCGGATACCGGCGACATCCGCTTCGACGGCAAGGAGGTGCGCGACACGCCTGTGCATCGGCGCGAAATCGGCATGGTCTTTCAGAACTATGCCCTGTTTCCGCACATGACGGTGTTCGACAACGTCGCCTTCGGTCTGTCGGTTCGCCATGCGGCAGCAACGGATATCAGGGAGCGCGTGATGGCGATGCTGGGCCTGGTACGACTCGGCGGGCTCGAAGAGCGCCGGCCGCGCCAGCTTTCCGGCGGGCAGCAGCAGCGCGTCGCCCTGGCCCGCGCGCTCGTCACCAAGCCGCGCGTGCTTCTGCTCGACGAGCCCCTGGGCGCTCTCGACAAGCGCCTCCGGCAGCAGATGCAGATCGAACTCAAGCAGATCCAGCGCGAGGTCGGCATCACCACGATCTTCGTGACTCACGACCAGGAAGAAGCGCTGACGCTCTCCGATCGCATCGCCATCTTCAACGAGGGCCGCGTGGTCCAGGTGGGTACGCCGCACACGGTCTACGAACGGCCGTCCTCAGCCTTTGCCGCCAACTTCCTGGGTGACGCGAACTTCTTTGTCGGCGTCGTTGCCGGCATGCAAGGTGCCTTGGGCGAAATCAGGGTGGCCGACGGCACCGCGATCTATACGCGCGATCCGCTGCCCGACCGCGGCGCGCAGATCACAGTCGCCGTCCGCCCGGAGAAACTGACCATCGGTCCTGCACCGACCTCGTCCGGCAACGGCGGCGCGCCGACAAATCGGTTGCGCGGCGTGGTCACGCAGGCCGTCTATTCCGGTAGCAGCATCAGCTACCGGATCGACGTCGGCGTCGAAGTCATGGTCTTCGCGCAGAATCGCACGGCTCAGCCGGTCGAGCCGGGGACCAGCGTGGTGCTCGAATGGGACCCCCTCCATTCGGTCGTCGTCGGGCCATGACTGCCGGGGCAAAAGCCTTACAGCCGCTCGGCCCCCATGCCGTCCATATCGTCGTCGACATGCAGCGCGTCTTCGCCGAACCGACCGCATGGCACGTCCCGTCGTTGCCGACCATCATCGACCCGATCGTCGCGCTCACGCGCCGTCACAGTGCGCACACGATCTTCACGCGCTTCATGACGCCGCGCCATCTGGCCGATGCGACCGGAAGTTGGCGACGCTACTACGAGCGTTGGCCGATGGTCCTGCAGGACAGTATGGATGCCGCCCTGCTGGACTTGGTCGGTCCGCTCGCCGGTTTCGTGCCGCCGGCGGAGGTCTGCGACAAGACGACGTTCTCGTCTATGCAGAGTGCGGCGCTCGTCGCGTCGCTCGACCGGCGACGTGCCGACACGCTGGTCCTGACGGGCGCCGAGACCGATGTCTGCGTTCTCGCGACCGCCTTGGAGGCCGTCGACAGAGGCTATCGGACCATCGTGGCCGCGGATGCCGTCACCAGCTTGTCGACAGCGGGGCACCATGCCACGCTCGACGCCGTCTTCGCCCGTCTCGACCAGCAGATCGAGATCGCCCGCGTCGACGATGTCCTGGCCGCCTGGCCGAAGGAGTGATGTTTGTCGGAGTCGACGGTCCCGTTGCCGCGCGCCTGGAACAGCTGGGACAGTGAGCACCCGCTGGAAATGCGCTACCTGCCGCTGGGCATCCGCATCACGCCCTGCGCCTATGCCAGCAGCAGCAACGGCTTCACGCGCTTCCCCGCCGGCAAGGGCGTCAAGCTCGGCCCGCGCGCGATCGACGGCGACGGCATCGAGGCTGCGCTCGACCACGCCGGCACCGCCCTGACCTGGCGCTACGACAAACCGGATCCGTTCGCGCTGCGCGGCCGCTGGGAGACGCACAAGTTCGGCGAGTGGGGACTGCGCTTCTGGATCGTGCTGGTGGTCCGCTGGCAGCCGCCGGGGGGGAGCCAGCTGGCCGAATGGCGGTACGATCCCGAGACGCACGCGCTGTCGGCCCATGCCGGCGCCTTCGATGCGGTCATCCGCGGCGAGCGGGCGCCGTTGCTGGTCACCTTTCACGAGAGCATCGAGGCGCTACAACAGGAGTACGAAACGAAAGGCTACTTCTGCGTCGACTCGCGCGGTGAGAGCGGGCGGGTCGCTGCCTTGCGCTACCATCTCGAGGAGATGCCGCGCTTCAGCTTCGCCGCCGCCGTCGGCAACGATCGTCCATCGGCGGCTGGGCGCGTGGCCATGGCATTGGCTGCAGCGGATTCAGTAAGCCCGCCGCGAGCGGCGCAGACTGGCCGCCATGCCGGAGCCCTCGACGCCGTCCGCGATGTCATCGGCTGGAACACTGTTTGGGACAGCGCCAACAACCGGCCCTATACAAGCCTGAGCCGGAACTGGGTCGCGCAGAAGTTCGGCGGCTGGGGTGTCTGGCTGAATGACGTGCTCTATCACGGCCTCATGGCCGGCTTGTTCGATATGTCCCTGGCGCGGGATAACCTTGCAGCTGTGCTCGCCGGCGCGACGCCACAAGGCAATCTTCCGTGTCTGCTGACGGGACGTGACTCCTGGATCGATCGTTCGCAGCCGCCGATCGCCTCGTTCATCGTCTGGATGCTGTACCAGCGCGGCGGAGCGCGCGATTTGCTGAGCACAAGCTATGAAGCGCTGAAGCGGAATCACGACTGGTGGTGGCAAGCCCGCGACGGCAACGGCGACGGGCTGGTCGAATACGGCACATCGCCGATCGGCGGCGGCCTTTACCGCGGCACCAAGCTTGCGGCGAAGGACGAGTCCAGCATGGACAACTCGCCGACCCATGACGAGGCCACGCTCGACTCGCGCACCTGGACGCTGGATTGCGCCGATGTCGGTCTCAATGGGTTGTTGGCGCTCGACGGCGAGATGCTCGCGAAAATCGCCGGCGAACTCGGGCATGAGGCGGACGCCGAGCAGTTGAGTGGTCAGGCGAGGGCGCTGAAACAGCGCATCCGCGAACGGCTGTGGGACGAATCCCGCGGGACGTTTGCCAACCGTCTTTGGTCCGGAAAGTTCGTCCGCAGCCTGGCGCCGACGAGCTTCTATCCGCTGACCTGCGGCGCGGCGTCGCCGGAACAGGCGGCCGCCATGGTGAAGCTACTGAACGATGCGCAGAAGTTTGGCGGCAGCTGGTTGTTGCCCTCCGTGACGCGCGACGATCCGGCTTTCCACGACAACGTCTATTGGCGGGGACGCATCTGGCCGCCGCTGAACTTTCTCACCTGGCACGGACTCAGACGCTATGGTTTCGAGGCCGAGGCGCGACGCCTGGCCGAAAACAGCTATCGGCTGTTCATGGCCGAATGGGCGGAGCGACGTTGCCCGGAGAATTTCAACGCCGACAGCGGGGCGGCCATGGATCAGCCGGATACAGACTCTTTCTACGGCTGGGGCGCCCTCATGCCGTACATGGCGGTGGCCGAGGCAAGCGATGTGAACCCCTGGAACGGCTGGGAGATCACCCACGGCAATGGCGACCAACGCGTCGGTCCGCTGCAGACGCCGGTCGGGGAAGCGACGATTCAATCGGTTGGGCCTTGGCTGACTGTCATTGTCGGTGGCGAGACGATCATGCGTGCGACCGTGCCGGGCCGCTATCGGTGGCTGGAGTTTCGCGATACTTCCGTGCGTGTGGTCCTGCCACCGGTGCCGGACGTCGACGATACTCGCTGGCTCGCCTTCCCGAAGTTCAAGCGCTCGGGCCTAATGAGCGCCCGGCTGGGCGGGCAGCCGACTACGCCGGAACGGACCGATGACGACACCTGCATGTTCCGGCTTCCGCCGTCGGCGGCCGCGCGTCCTTTCGAGATGCACATAGCCTGGCAGCCACCGGCGCCATGATCGTCGTCTTCGGTTCGATCAACATCGATCTTGTCGTGCCGGTCGACCGGCTGCCCGGCCCCGGCGAAACCGTTCTCGGACCTGCCTACACCCTCGTGCCCGGCGGCAAGGGCGCCAACCAGGCGCTGGCCGCTGCGCGCGCCGGTGGCCGCGTGCACATGATCGGTCGTGTCGGGGGTGACGAATTCGCCGCTCTCGCCATGGCCGATCTTCGCGCTGCTGGCATCGACCTTTCCGCCGTCGAACCGGACGCACTGCCGACGGGCTGCGCCCTCATTCCGGTCGATCGGGCCGGGCGCAACCTCATCGTCGTTGCGTCCGGCGCCAACAGCGCCGCCGCAGAAAGCCAGGTCGCCGATGCGTTGCTCGGTCCGGACAGTATCGTCGTCCTGCAAATGGAGGTTCCCGAGGCTGAGAATCGCAAGCTCGTCGAGCGCGCCAAACGGCGCGGCGCGCGCGTGTTGCTGAACTGTGCCCCGGCCGCAGCAGTGCCGAAGGCGACCCTTGCCGCGCTTGACTGGCTGGCCGTGAACGAGACGGAGGCGCAGTTGCTGGCCGGCGAGCTCGGGCTCGCGGCGAGCGACCCGCGCACCGCCGGACGCGCGCTCGCCGCTGATGTCAAGACGACCGTGATCGTCACTCTCGGCGGCGCGGGCGCCGCGGCCTATTCCGGCAAGTCTGCTTGGTCCATCGGTTCTCTTCCGATCAAGCCGATCGATACCGTCGCGGCGGGGGACGCCTTCGTCGGCGCCTTCGCGGCGGCGTTCGAAGCCGGTGGTGATTTGCCGACCGCATTGCATCGGGCGAGCGTCGCCGGCGGCCTGGCCTGTACGATCGCCGGCGCTCAACCGAGCCTGCCGACGAAAGCCGCGATCGACGCCAGACTTGGCGATCTGGCGCCGGCAAAGGTCGGTGCCGACTGATGCGACGACCGCGGACGCACGCGAAAGCCAATGACGACGCACTGATTTTTCTGGCGTGGAACGACCTTGTCGGCCTCACGCGTGGCCGCGGCGTGCCGCGCAAGTCCTACGCCGCCCGCCGCAAGACGGGGATCAACTGGGCCATGGCGGGCCAAGCTCTGACACCCTTCGAGGACATCGCCGACAATCCGTGGGGACCGATGGACGAGGCGCATATGACGCCGGCGCCGGACACGGAAATCCACGTCGACGTCGGCGCCGCTCAGCCGCCGCTGAATATGGTCCTATGCGACGGCCTGACGGCGGACGGCGACGTCTGGGATTCCTGCACGCGCGGATTCTGCAAGGCTGCGATCGACGACCTGAGACGCCGGACCGGATTGTGCATCATCGCCTCCCCGGAGCTGGAGTTCCAGCTCATCGGCGCCGATTTGCCGGCAGCGACGCCTTTCTCGCTCGAAGCATTTCGCCTCTTGCCCGATCTCGGCGCCAGGATCGTCGCAGCGCTTCGCCAGGCCGGCGCGGAGCCAGAGGCGTTCGAACCCGAATATGGCGTCGGCCAGTATGAGGTTAGCTGCCGCCCGGCCGTCGGCATCGCCGCCGCCGACCGTATGGTCATCGTCAAGGAGGTCATCCGCGAGATCGCCCGCCGCAACGGCTACCGCGCCAGCTTCACGCCGAAGCCTTTCCTGCAACGGCCCGGCAACGGGGCGCATATTCATTTCAGCCTGCAGACGACGAATGGCAAACCGATCACTCATGATCCGAGCGGGCCGGGCGGCCTGAACTTGAAGGCCGCCGAGTTCGCCGCCGGCATTGTGCGCCATCTGCCGGCGCTGTGCGCGCTGACCGCGCCGAGCGTGCCTTCCTACTACCGGCTCGGGCCGCACCATTGGAGCTCAGGCTATGCCTGCATCGGCGTCTCCAACCGCGAGGCTGCGCTGCGCATTTGCCTGCCGCCGAAGGGCACAGCAGAGTCGCGGCGTCGGCTCTACAACCTGGAATTTCGGCCGGCAGACAGCACGGCCTGCCCGTATCTTGCACTCGGCGCGCTGATCAGGGCCGGGCTTGCCGGCATCGAGGAGAGGCTTCCTCTACCGCCCCTGGTCCACGAAGACCCGCACGACATAGGGCCGGTC
>Ga0335069_10015407_pt1 | contig 10685 bp, 11 predicted proteins | sample Lox_Sample_11_FD_206714 | JGI IMG/M metagenome (GOLD analysis project Ga0335069, IMG submission 206714) | Soil microbial communities from Loxahatchee National Wildlife Refuge, Florida, United States - Lox_Sample_1.1 | ecosystem: Environmental > Terrestrial > Soil > Wetlands | place: USA... | reverse complement strand
GCGGCAGACGAACGCATGAGGCAGGCTGCGCGAAGCCGCCAGACTCTTCAGTTGTGTGAGTTCGTCCACGGTTAGGCGGAGGGTGGGTTTGGGGCGTCCGGTTAGCATAGGGCAGCTTACCGTTACACCTACAATCTTGCAAGTTATTTATGGGACAACACACTAGAGGCGGCTCGCCATACTTAACCCCCAGCAACTTCCTTTGCACTAGACCAAATTAGTTAATAGTGTGATGACGAGAGCGGTGCTAAGTTGGGGGTGGCGAAATCTCCCGACCAGCATCTGGATGGCAAGAGCTTATTCCGACGACTTACGGCGCAGGATTCTGCAAGCCTAAGGGCGGGAAGAAGGCACGGAGGCGGAGTTGGCGCAGCGCTTCCGGGTGAGTCTGAGCTATGTGCAGAAGATCCGTCGTCAGCTGCGGCGGACGGGGAAGATGGAACGGATTGCACATCATCCCGGACGCAAGCCCAAGTTCACCGAGCCAGTCCGTGAGCAGCTGCGCAGCTGGCTGGCACAACAACCGGACCTGACGCTGGTGGAGTTGCAGGAAAAGTTGCAGCAACAGCAGCTTGGGGTGAGTGTGCCAGCGCTCTGGGTAGTGCTGCGCCAGATGCGGCCTGCGGCATAAAAAAAATCGCTGCCCGCGCAAGAGCGCGACACGGAGGCCAACCGACAGCGGCGGCAAGCGTTCCTGGAAAAGCTCGGCGGCATCGCGCCGGAGAAGCTGATTTTCCTGGACGAAAGCGGCGTGACCACACAGATGACCCGGGCCTGGGGCCGGGCTGCCAAGGGCGAGCGCATCGCCGAAGCCACCCCGCAGGGCCACTGGCAGGTGCTGACCACGCTCGGCGCCCTGAGTCTGCGCGGTCTGGAGGCGGTCATGACTATCGCCTCGCCCACCGACGGCGCGGTCTTTACCGCCTAAGCCGAGCAGGTGTTGTGTCCCCAACTGCAGCCCGGTGATGTGGTGATCCTGGACAACTTGTCGGCGCACAAGGTCAGCGGCATCCGCCAGTTGGTTGAAGCTCGGGGTGTGGAGGTGCTCTATCTACCGCCCTACTCACCCGACCTGAACCCGATTGAGAAGGCTTGGTTCAAGCTCAAGCAGTACCTGCGGGCGGTCAAAGCCCGCACTGCGGAAGCTCTGGACCAAGCCATCACCGAAGCGCTGAAAACCATCACCGCTGACAATGCAGTCGCCTGGTTCCGCCATTGCGGCTATGCATTACAGAATTAGTAAAAATGGTCTAATCCGCAGACGAATCTGAGTCTTACTTCCGATTAACAAGCTTTCTTGCCGTAATGACTGCGAATGTTGAGTAGCAGAGTAAGCCTTTTTCGGCACAGTCCATCGTTAACCAAGCGGATTAGGTGGAGGTAATCCAATGAGAGTAGTTTTGTTCTGTGGAGGCGCCGGCATGCGTCTCAGAGGCTATGCCGACGATGTTCCCAAGCCCATGGTCACGATTGGAACGCGGCCGGTGCTCTGGCACGTGATGAAGTACTACGCCTACTTCGGGCACAAGGACTTTATTCTCTGCCTTGGTTATAAGGGCAACTGCATCAAGGACTACTTTCTGCATTACGATGAGTCCGTTTCCAACGACTTTGTCTGGTCACAGGGCGGTAAGAAGGTCGAATTTATGAACCGTGACATCGATGACTGGACGATTACATTTGTCGAGACTGGAGCGAATGCCAGCATCGCTGAGCGGCTGAAGACGGTTGAGCCATACTTGCAAGGCGAGGAAGTATTTCTGGCGAACTACGGCGATGGGCTGAGTGACCTGCCACTCCCGATGATGCTGGATGCCTTCCGGCGAAGTCATGCTGTTGCTTCCCTCCTCTTGGTACAGCCGACCGCCAGCTTTGACATTGTCAGTGTCGGGATGGAAGGTGTAGTCACCGACGTTTGCCCGCTGACCGGCAGTGACATTTGGATCAACGGCGGCTTCTTCGCCATGCGGCAGGAGATCTTCAGCTACATCAGGCCCGGCGAAGAACTGGTGCGTGAGCCGTTCCAGCGACTGATTGAGGAGCGGACCTTGTTGGCATACAAATACACCGGCTTCTGGCAGTGCATGGACACCTTCAAAGACAAGCAGCGCCTTGAAGAACTGAATCAAGGCGCAGCTCCGTGGAAGGTCTGGAACCACACTTCATCTTCAGCTTTCAACCTGTCGCAACTGCTGTCAGCCAACTTATGACTCGACTCGAACTGGACGGCTGGGGTGGTCGAGAGATACACGTACTGTGCCTTGGCGCCCATTCCGATGACATCGAAATTGGATGCGGCGGCACGATTTTGCGGCTGGCCGAAAGGTATCCGCGGGTAGTGTTTCACTGGGTAATATTCAGTGCCTCTGGGGTGCGATGTGTGGAAGCACAACGCGCAGCCGAGCTCTTTGCCGGTCCTGCTTTGCGGGGGACCTTGTTGAAGTCATTCAAGGACGGGTTCCTGCCGTATGTGGGTGCCGACGTGAAAGAAGTGTTCGAGCAGTTGAAACGTACTGTGGAGCCCGATCTTATTTTCTCTCCCAGCAGGAGAGACGCACACCAAGACCACCGCCTCGTGGGAGAACTTACCTGGAATACATTTCGTGACCACCTCATTCTGGAATACGAAATCCCAAAATATGACGGCGACCTGGGACGTCCAAGTGTATTCGTTCCTTTAGAGATTGAACTGTGCCAAAAGAAAGTCGGTCACATTATGGAGGCTTTTCAATCTCAGCGTATGAAGCGATGGTTCGAAGAGACTACGTTTCTTTCTCTAATGCGGCTGCGGGGAATGGAGTGCAATGCTCCAAGCGGTTATGCCGAAGCGTTTTACTGCCGCAAACTGGTGTTCAACTAGGGGACGCTACCTGAACTGCCGGTGGCAGCTATATTCCCACTGAATTTCTGATGTACGATCTAAAGGACAAGACCATTCGCGGAGGTTTTGCGAAGATATGCTCGCAAGCCACCAACTTCGTGCTGCGGACAGGCTCACTGATGATCCTGGCCCGGCTATTGGGTCCCAGGGACTTTGGCTTAGTGGGTACGGTTACGGCTGTGATTGGGGTCTTGAACCTATTCAAGGACATGGGCCTCTCAACCGCTTCTGTCCAGCGTGCGACGGTCAGCGAAGAGCAGATTTCCACCTTGTTCTGGATCAACATGCTGGTTGGCGGTGTGCTGGGGCTATTGACGGCACTATGTGCGCCGGCCCTTGCAGCGTTCTATCGCGAACCACGCCTGGTATGGGTCACCATCGTCTTGGCGAGCAGTTTCGTTTTCAACGCAGCCGGCGTCCAGCATTCAGCCCTCCTTCAACGCCAGATGCGCTTCACCACCATGGCGGTGATCGAGACGCTCTCTTTCGTTGCAAGCGCGACGGTCGGAATCAGCATGGCCTTTACTGGGTACGGCTATTGGGCCCTGGTAGGCTCGGCCATCGTCACTCCATTCGTATATACCCTCTGCGTATGGGTAGCTGCTGCGTGGATTCCTGGCCAGCCGCATAGGCGAGCGGGTGTCCGCTCCATGATGCGCTTTGGCGGCACCCTCACGATGAACAGCCTCGTCATTTATGCAGCTACGAACCTCGACAAGGTCCTGCTGGGCCGCTTCTGGGGCATCGATGCGGTTGGAATCTACGGAAGAGCCTACCAGCTTGTCAACATTCCAACGGACAACCTGAATTCAGCCGCCGGCGGCGTAGTCTTTGCCGCGTTGTCCCGTCTGCAGAATGATCCTCGCCGGCTCAAGAGCTACTTCCTGAAGGGCTACTCGCTGGTGATGGCACTGACTTTACCAATTACCATGGCCTGTGCTCTTTTCGCCCACGACGTGATCACTGTTCTCTTGGGGCCTAAGTGGTCCGATGCGGTCCCAATTTTTCGCTTGCTAGCGCCGACACTTCTGATATTTGCAATCACGACTCCCTTAGCCTGGCTACTAGGCTCTATCGGGCTAGTGGGACGAATCCTGAAGATCTCGCTGGTAGTCTCGCCCTTGATCATTGTGGGCTACTTCATAGGGCTGCCTCATGGACCGATTGGAGTAGCCGTGGCATACCTGACAGTCATGACGCTGTGGATTATCCCCCATATTGCGTGGTGCGTACATGGTACAGTAATTTCTTTCCGCGATATTCTGCTGGTCGTCAGTCGCCCTCTAGCTTCGAGTATCATAGCTGGGGCGATCGCTTTTGGAGTACGGTTGGCTTATGGCCAATCGATGTCTTCCTTGCCTCGTCTTGCGCTTGAAAGTACCGTTCTCTTGGTTGTCTATGCGCCGATGCTTTTGTTTGTCGTGGGCCAAAAATCCCTTTACCTGGATATCTATCGCGGCTTGAAAACTCCTTCTGCTCCCAAGGGCGAGGAGCTTGTGTCAGCTTAGCCACAGAGTCGCTAACTACCGACGACTATCGGAAGGAGATAGTGCGAATGAATCTATTATTCGATTCGACACTGGATGATCTACAACGCCGAAAAGAGCTCTATCAGGGAGCAGTATTTGTCTACTCTCCCTCTCCCGCTGGATTGGAACTGTGTGAGTTCGCACGCGAGTTGATCGAGCTGGCCTTCCGTCCGCACGATCCCAGGAAGGTGCAGGACCACATGGACGTCGAGCAATGTGTGCAAATACTTGCCGACCTGAAGCCACGGTTCATTCACCACCCGAGATCTAAAAAGCTCCTGCAAAGGCTGCTCAGCGAGCGTGGCTGCAACCTAGAGCAGACGTATTTCGATGTGCCCAGGCTAAGGACAGCGTTCCCGTCCGACTATCTCAGTTCCGGCATCGCCTATGCATTTCATCCGCACCGCGATACCTGGTATTCTGCGCCCTTCTCACAAATCAACTGGTGGTTTCCGATCTATGACATTTGTGCGGAAAACAGCATGGCATTTCATCCGCGATATTGGGATGAACCGGTAGTCAATAATTCCAGAAGTTACAACTACTACGAATGGAACCGTATCTGCCGCCAGACCGCAGCTCAACACGTAAAGGAAGACAAGCGCGTGCAGCCGCGTCCGCAGGTTTCACTACGTCCAGATCCTCAAGTTCGAGTGCTGGCCAACGTGGGCGGTGTGATGATGTTCTCGGCTGCACAACTGCACTCCACGGTACCCAATACTTGTGGCATGACTCGCTACAGCATCGATTTTCGGACTGTAGATTTGGATGATGTGTGGAATAGGCAGGGCGCTCGCAATATCGACTCCGCGGCGACGGGTACAACTATGTGCGACTATATCCGAGCCACAGATTTCACTCATCTTCCCGAGAATGCTATAGCGCTGTATTTCGATGGCACCGAAGCGGAATTCACTCCTTCTCCATCAGCCCCTCCGAGTTTGGAAGGTGCGAAGGAAGAAGCTGCAGCCGGCACTGAGTAAGGCAGAGAATGCCTGACCGCAAATCCTCGCAACGGGGCTTGTACGAAGCAGAACCGGTGAAAAATACGCCACGCTGACAACTACTTTTACTCCAGGGAGCCGCCTTCAATGAAGATACTCTTGACCGGACACAATGGTTATATCGGCGCTATTGCTGTGCCCATGCTGCGTGCGGCTGGCCACGACGTCGTCGGACTAGACACAGACCTGTTTTCGGGCTGCGACTTCGGAGCCGCCGCACTCGAGACTCCTGAGATCGCCAAAGATCTGCGGGAAATAACCCCTTACGATCTGGAAGGGTTCGATGCCGTGTTGCATCTCGCAGCTTTGTCGAATGATCCTCTGGGTGATCTCAATCCGCAGGTTACGTATGACATCAACCATGCGGGATCTGTGCGACTGGCAGAGGCAGCTAAGGAAGCGGGAGTGCGGCGATTCATATTCTCCTCGTCGTGCAGCAATTACGGCGCAGCAGGAGACGTATTTCATGATGAAACGTCTGCCTTGAACCCTGTCACTCCTTACGCGGAGTCGAAGGTCCTGGTAGAGCGCGACCTTACCCATCTCGCCGATGATAACTTTAGTCCCACATTTATGAGGAATGCGACGGCGTATGGCGTTTCGCCACGCCTGCGGCTCGACATCGTTCTGAACGACCTCGTCGCCCGGGCATTCACGACGGGCAAAGTCCACATCAAGAGCGACGGTACTCCCTGGCGGCCCATCGTACACATTGAAGACATCGTCAGCGCGATGCTTTGCGTTTTGAACGCTCCGTTGCCTGTGATTCACAATCAGACGTTTAATGTCGGCCGAACCGACGAAAACTATCGCATTTCCCAGATTGCCGAAATTGTGAAGGAAACCGTGCCTGGTTCTCACGTGGAATATGCTGCGGATGGAGGCCCTGATAAGCGTTGTTATCGGATCGATTGCAGCAAGATTCGCCGAGTCTTGCCTGAGTTTGAGCCTAAGTGGAATGCACGCAAAGGGGCACTACAACTCTACGATGCCTATCGCGCGACCGGGCTGACCTGGAATGATGTGCAAACTGGCCGTTACACTCGCATGGTCCACATTCGGAAACTAATGTCCGAAGGCAAGTTAGACGATTCCCTGCGCTGGCGCAGACGTCAGTCCAGTGTTCTCGAGCCGAGCGGTGCTCTTGCCTGAGGCGAAATATTTCCCGCTGAGAAAGGATTGTCGTGCGTGCAGTATCAGCGTTGGAACGTGTCCTAACCCAAAACTGTTCAAATATTTACCATGTTGAGATCCCCTTCCTTACACACTTGTTGTCGGTTCGTTCGAACTAGTGTGAGCCTCGATACATCAAACGTATGGAATGCCATTCCTTCCCAGGCTCGGGGGTTGGTGTGGAGCCCATGTGTCTCGAGCAGTTGATACGGCTATTTCTCACCGTCACTTCGGTTAAATGCCGTTTTACTGATTCGAAAGTAACACTCTTACCCGGACGGTGAGGACCAACCTAGCTCCGGGTTCGATTTGCCAACCGGCTACTTATACAAGCAATCAATGACTCAAGAGACTAGGTTTCGCTTGCGAAAGATATTAATATGGCTACTATCACGGCTCCGGCACACACCCAGGAATCGACCTTGATCAAACTCTGCCGCTTCTGCGGCGCGGAGTTGCGCCGCACGTTTGTGGATCTCGGGATGTCTCCTCCTTGTGAGACCTATCCCTTGGCTTCGGACCTGCTCCGGGGTGAGGTCTACTATCCCTTACATGCATATGTCTGCGAGAGATGTTTCCTCGTGCAGTTAGAGCAGTATCAGAGCAGAGAAAGCATATTTAGTGATTATCCTTATTTCTCTTCGTACTCTACCTCGTGGTTGGCGCATTCTAAGAGTTACTGCGAGGCAATGATCGAGAGACTAGGCCTTAGCCATGGCAGCCTCGTCGTTGAGATAGCCAGCAACGACGGATATCTGCTGCAGTATTTCGTTCAGCGACGGATCCCGGTCATGGGGATTGAGCCAGCAGCCAATGTTGCTGAGGCCGCCATCTCGAGGGGAGTTCCCACCCTGGTGAAATTCTTTGGAACACAACTTGCGATAGAACTTGCCTCGCAAGGACGGAAAGCGGACCTTCTGATCGGCAACAATGTGCTTGCCCAGGTGCCGAACTTGAATGACTTTGTGGAGGGGCTCCGGATCCTGCTGAAACCTAATGGCGTCCTCACTCTGGAGTTTCCTCACCTTCTGCGACTGATCGAGCACAATGAGTTCGACACCATTTACCACGAGCACTTCTCCTATTTCTCCATGCTGACCACACTGCGCATCTTGGAGACCCACGGACTGGAAGCATTTCACGTCGAGGAATTGCACACCCATGGCGGCTCGCTGCGGGTGTATGCAGGCCTCGCGGGCGACCATGCCCGTGCCATAGAGCCGAGCATTGCTGCCGTCCTGGCGGAGGAGACGAAAGCTGGTCTGGACTCGCTGTGGGGTTATGATGGCTTTTCGCAGAGAGTAACAGAAACTAAGCTTACAGTCATGGACTTCCTGCTTACTGCGAGACGGCAAGGAAAACACGTAGCAGGTTATGGCGCACCCGGCAAGAGCGCGACCCTGTTGCACTATTGCGGCATTGGCAAAGACCTGATTCAGTATACCGTAGACCGCAGTCCGCATAAACAGGGAAGGCTGCTGCCAGGCACTCACATCCCAATCTACGATCCCAGCCGCATAGCAGAAACAAGGCCGGACTATATCGTGATCCTTCCCTGGAACTTGAAGGACGAGATCATGGAGCAGTTGCAGTTCATACGAGAATGGGGTGGCCGCTTCATGGTGCCCATTCCAAGAGCGGCCATCTATTAGTCGGCCGGCTGCTGCAACTTGATCGAGAACACTCTATTGCACTTTGCATAATACAGTTACAGAGGGAAGAGTTCTCCTTGTTCCCAGAAGGCGCAGACCAAGTTGGTGCGACGGCGCATGCGACGCAAGGCTCGGCGAGCGGAGTCGCTCAACTGTCCGAAGGTGGTGGGGCAAAAGTTGGGTAATTCGTGTTGCTTCCAGTGTGACCACAGATACTCCACGGGGTTCAGGTCGGGAGCATAGCCGGGAAGGTATTCCAGCCACAAACGCCCTTTCTGTTGTTGTACGAACTGCCAGACTGCACGGCTGCGGTGGCCGGGCAGTCCGTCCGAAACGATCAGCAGTTTGCCGGGAATGTGGCGCAACAGGTGCGCCAGGAACTGGATGATCTGGGGACTACGGATCGCTCCCGGAAACAGGCGGAAGTAAAAGTTCCACCAGGTCACGCCCGCGATCGCCGACAAACTCTTCCAGTTGAAGTGTTATTGCAGCACCGGCGTCTGTCCGCGTGGAGACCAGGTACGGCAGCGGTGGGGACGCTCACTCAACCCGCTCTCGTCGACGAAGACGATGGTGCGGCCTTCGCTTTTGGCCTTTTTTTTAACTCCGGCCAGCGCTTCTGCTTCCACCGCCGGATCTTGTCTTCGTCGCGCTCCAAGGCCCTGCCCGTGGGACGCTGACGACTCCAGCCCAAGTGCCGCAGAATGCGCCACGCCTGGGAGGGATGGTAGGAAACCCCACATTCTTGCTCGATCAGATGGGCGACACGGCTGGTGGTCCACAAACTGGTCTCGTAGCCCAGAGTTTCCGGACCGCGTTTGAGTCCCTGCTCGATCTTGCCGAGATCCTCCGCGCTCAGGCGTGGCTTGCGGCCCGCACGGCCCGTCTGCTTCAGTCCGGCGCGGCCCTCTTCGCGTAACTCGACCGCCCACTGACTCACCGACTGGCGATGCACTCCCACGCGTCGGGCAACTTCTGACTGACTGTAGCCCTTCTCCAGCAGCCGCGCGGCGTGCATGCGCCGTTTCTCTAATGCCGCGAAATCTCTGCGAACTCCCGCCGGGTTTCCCATGCCAACACCATAGCACGCAATGAAGAAAATGTAACTGTATTATTCAATACTCAATAAGTGGATGCTGCCGCTGTTAAAAGCATCCCATGGTCAGATTGTGTTTGTGAATTCCACCGCGGCTTTCACTGCCAAATGAGCGGAAGGGGGTCAATACGCGGCCTCTAAACACGCGTTCCGTGCAACTGCCGAGAGCCCACGTGAGCAAGTAAATCTCCAGGGCTTTCGAATCCTGTCAGTTTCCCGGGGCGTACTGCGACCTGGGTGCAGCAAACTCTCTGCGAACAAGAAGGTAAGGTCTATAGATCCGAGATTCTTCTCCGGCCCGGGGATATTGCTTCGGTGATTGTACATACTCTACTGATTTCGCCCAGTGCCGAGGTGGCCGACATCAGCATTTAGCCGATGCGCAAATCTTATTGAGTCCACTTGACACGTAGTCGAGCGACAATCAGTGGCGTGCCGCACGCGGTCGTCGCGATCGGCGGGCGGCCGTCGAAGGAAGAGGCTAACTACAAGATTGGTGTTTTGTTCTTCCGGTTTGTCAAGCCGAACAGGGCATCTGCGCCTAGCCAATCTTGCTGTCTGCTCTGGGATCACTGATGGAAAAAGAACTTTCTAGAACGCCTCCACAACCAACATGCCGTCTCGGCCGCACGAGGTTCACGACCGACATCGGGTCTAGAGGAACTATTATCTCCGGGAATGCAACCGCTGCCACCTTGCTGGATCACTATCGCTGTCCAGATATTTTCCTGAAGTCACATCCCGACCAAAACCTATTTAGTGCCTCACACGACTCTTATCTTCGAAGTGATGATCACGACTATCCGCACGCTATCCACACGTCTAGGAGCAATCACGTCCTTTCGCGAATTCCGGATATGTCTGGGCATCTGCAAAACGCGGGATCGGAGCCTTGCTTGCCCTTTGACGCCGATCAAGCCATCAACGACCTGCGTCTGGAACGCTATGCTCGGCACTGTGCGTGGAGTGAGTTAAGCCTTGTTTTGCGTTTCATTAGAGACCTATACTACTTCTCCCGGCCTTGGCTCAGCCTCGGTTTCCGCAAGTATCTGCAACGCGCATACCACTATCGATGGGATAAGATCGCCTTTCCGTCATGGCCTGTTGATACTACCGTAGAGCGCATCAGCAACCATGCGATGCTCAATGCCATGAAGGCTATCTGTGTCGATCGCGTACCCTTTGTCTGGTTCTGGCCTAACGGCGCACGCAGTGCGCTGGTGATCACGCACGACATCGAAGCTCAAGCGGGCTACGATTTCTCCAGCGAACTGATCGCGATCGATAAGAGTTTCGGCATCAGAGCTTCGTTCCAGATTGTACCGGAAGGAACCTATAAGGTAAGCGACG
>Ga0335069_10015406_pt1 | contig 10686 bp, 7 predicted proteins | sample Lox_Sample_11_FD_206714 | JGI IMG/M metagenome (GOLD analysis project Ga0335069, IMG submission 206714) | Soil microbial communities from Loxahatchee National Wildlife Refuge, Florida, United States - Lox_Sample_1.1 | ecosystem: Environmental > Terrestrial > Soil > Wetlands | place: USA: Florida... | reverse complement strand
GCTTTTTCTTTAACCTTCTGCATTGCATCGGCAAGGGGCAGCGCCGGGCGGTACTGCCGGTGTGAAGCGAGCGCATCGAGGCAATCGACGGCAGCGAGAATGCGGGCGCCGACCGGAATTTCTTCGCCGGATAGTCCTTCGGGATAACCGGTGCCGTCCCATCGTTCGTGATGCGAACGCACAATGGGTGCGACGGGATAGGGGAAAGCGACGCGCTCGAGGATCTCGGCTCCCACGATGGGGTGGACCTTCATCTTCTCGAACTCTTCCGGCGTGAGCTTGCCGGGTTTGTTGATGATCTGTTCGGGAACGGCCAGCTTGCCAATGTCGTGCAAGAGGGCTGCGGCGCGCAGAGCCTCGATTTGCTCATCGCCGAGACTCAACTGTTTCGCCAACTCAACGGCATAGGTGCGGACGCGCTGCAGATGCGTGTGAGTGGTGTGGTCCTTGGCTTCAATGGCTAGCGCCAGAGCCTCGATCGTACGCATGTTTAGCGATGCAATTTGCTCAACGTGGCGTTTTTCAACCTCTACGCGCTCTTTCTCAGCTTCGAGGCGGCCAAGATACAGACGGTATGAACGATAGACCCAGTAAATCAGCGGCAGAACCAACAGAGATGTTTGCCATCCTGCACTTTTATTGATTATTCCGATAAGCCCAACGGCGGCGGCTCCGACCAGGTAGTAAGGAAATGACCAGAAGTAGCATTCCGACCACACCCGCCGTGTGGACTTACTCTCCGTCAGTGCAATGACGGCGGAAATGGGCAAGGTGTTGGCGAAGAAGAAGACCAATGCCGCCAACATCAGCAGAATTGGTTTATTGGAATCGAATCGGCCTGACAAAGAATGATAGGTGGTGTAGGTCAGGTAACAGGCATTGGCCATCATCCCCACGTTGAAGAGGATTTTGACCGGATCGATGCGTTTGCGTGCCTGCCAGACGCTTTGTACCAGCGTGGCCGTACAACCGATGATCAGGGTCTCAGGAAGACTCAGTTCCAAAACGCCGAGCAGGATGAAAAGGAAATTGACCGACATCGTGCCATCGATGCCGGGAAGTTGTACCTTCAATCCGGAAGCCAGAATAGCAACGGCAAGATAACATGCGAAGCGCATCAGATCTTGAGATTGCCAGTGCGAGATGGCATATCCAAGCAGCACCACGCCGATCGACGCAGTGATGCCAACGAACGCTTTCGTCTGGACCGATAGTTCGCCCGATTGCACTTTCATCTGGGTTGTTGTGGGTGCGACGATGTCCTCGCGCGAAGCTTAGCCAAGCACACTTCACCGCGAGAACGTACGCCACCACCGTCAGGGCGGGCGTGGAGGAATCCGCCGACACTCTGGCGCCGCTGGAATCCTATTGCAGAGATTAGGGTTTCTGAAGCTTACTAAGGTAACCAATAGTGTCAGGAAATGACTTGAACCTTGTTCGAAAGGAAATTCGGAATATTTGTGAGCGGATTGCCATCCTGAGATGGTTACCTTTGTTACCTGCATCTGAACTGGGTTGTGGGAGAACGCTTCCCCCTATGTCAACATCGTCCCAAACGCTCGAACATGCCACTCTCTCGTCAAAGCTACGAGCATCCGGCGCCCACGGGGGCGTCTCCCGAAAATGGCTCGAACGCCGTGCCTTGCACAGCGGTTTTCTACACAGACCTGATGGGAAAGTTCGGGGCCTGCAACTCCGCCTTTAGCAAACTCTTCGGATATTCTCCGGCTGAGCTTGTAGGGCGCGACTGCTTTCCGCTATTTGCGGGTGACGAGCGTGACAAACGCGATGTCAGCCGCTTGCGAAAGGCCGTGCTTGCGGCTATATCAACCCAACTTGACTATCGCGGAAGACTGTTTGCACAGCCGAAAACCGGAGAGAGCTTTGCCGTTGATTTCACGGCAACTGTGTTGAGAGATTCGTCCGCCGCTCCAATTGCAATCGTTGCCACCGTGGTGCCGGTAAATGTTGTCCCGGCAGCTGGCGGTCAATCGGCAGTTGAGAGCCGGAAAGCTCGCGGCATAATTTCGCGAAAGATCGACAACACGGAATTTATCCTTGCCAGTCCGGCGATGCACAAATTCATGGGACTGGTGGACCGCGTTGCCAGCCATAGCGAGACGGTGCTAGTCACGGGCGAGACCGGGACCGGCAAAGAACTCATCGCTCGCACGATTCATGAGTCCTCCAGCCGTCGCAGCAAGCCGTGGGTCGATATCAATTGTGCTGCTCTGCCAGAGAACCTCGTCGAGAGTGAACTCTTTGGATACGAAAAAGGAGCTTTCAGCGGCGCGGACGCTTCCAAGCCCGGGCTTTTCGAACTCGCTGATAAGGGAACATTGTTCCTGGACGAAATCGGCGAGCTCCAATTGCAGACACAGGTGAAACTGCTGCGCGTGCTTGATGGACAGCCGTTTTATCGCCTAGGGGGCCATCGCAAGATCAGGGTTGATGTCCGGATCGTCGCCGCAACGAACCAGGATCTTGAAGCCGCGGTACGGGAAGGGCGATTCCGTCAAGATCTGTACCACAGATTAGGACAATTCCAGCTTCGCGTCCCGCCGCTGCGGGAACGCCCTGAGGATATCGTCGCTCTAGCCGAGCATTTTCTACAGCTGAAAGCACCAGGCAAGAATTTCTCGGAGCAGGCAATCTCTGCGCTGCTCTCGCATGCGTGGCCCGGCAACATTCGCGAGTTAAGGAACCTTGTCGCCAGAATGGCAATGGAATCTCCGGATGTGGAAATCGATTTCGCGCGCTTGACGGCCGCTCTGACTGGCGAGCCGTCGGCTATGCGTCAAACGGCATCGATGCCGGTAAGCAATCTGGAGAGCATGGAAGAGCAGATGATCATCAAAGCTCTCGAGCGTACGGGCGGCCAGCGAACGCTGGCTGCGGAGCAACTTGGCATTTCGCGCCGGACACTGAGCCGCAAGCTGAAGGAATACAACATCAATTTCGCGCCGGGTGAAACGACCGCGTCCTTGGGCTTTATCAGCAACGAACAACAGAAGTTTTTCCGGGCTCGCGTCGACATCCCAGTTACCGTCAGGAGTGCCCAAGGAGAGGAACTTCAGGTGCGTGGCATGAATCTGAGTACTGGCGGTATGGGCCTCGACGGGCTGAAGGAGCCTTTGAAATTTGCCGGCCTACTTGACGTTTCTTTCATGCTCCCGGAGAGTGATGTTCTGTTTGAGGCGAAGGCCCGGCTCATGTGGGTTGGCGACGAAGGCCGCGTCGGAATCCGATTCGCAGTGATCGAGCCCGTGCTCTTCGAACAACTCCAGCACTGGACTAACCGCAAGATGAAGGACGAGGGCTGGGACTTCCAGGCCTGAGATCACCCGCTATTGCGTTGGGTTGCGGACCAATCCCTTCAGACGTTCGGCCGCACTTTCCGGTGTAATGTCACGCTGAGCGTTGCCCAGCATTTCAAATCCAACCATAAACTTGCGGATCGTCGCTGACCGCAACAAGGGCGGGTAAAAGTGCGCATGAAAATGCCACTCCGGGTGCGGCCTGCCGTCAGTTGGTGTCTGATGAAAGCCCATCGAATATGGGAATGGAACATCGAAAACTTTGTCGTAGGTCGAAGTCACGACGTGCAGAATATCTGCTAACGAGCGTGAATCGGACTCGATGAATTCGCTCATATTTCCGAAATGACGTCGGCTGCAAACTAAAATCTCGAACGGCCAAACTGCCCAGAAGGGTACGAGTGCAACAAAACCGTCGTTCTCGTAAATGATACGAACTTGCTCTCGCCGTTCCAGAGTTTGGTAATCACATAAAAGGCAGCTGTGGTGTTTTTCGAGATAGGTATGCTGTGCGGAAAGTTCTTTCGTAGGCTCTCCTGGGATTGATGCCGTGGCCCAGACCTGGCAGTGAGGATGGGGATTGCTGGCGCCCATCATTGCGCCCCGGTTTTCGAAAATCTGAACGTGATGGATGGAGTCGAGCGCGCCCAGTTCCCGGTACTGGCCAATCCAGGTACCGACGACCCCTTCGATCTCATCCGTTTCCATGGTTGCGAGCGTCAGATCGTGTCGAGGAGAGAAGCAAATCACACGGCAGATTCCCGGCTCGCCCTGCGCGACAATGAGGTTCCTGTTATCGACGTCAATACGTTGCCGATCAGTGCCCGGCTTCAAGGCGGCGAAGTCGTTGTCGAACACAAATGTCGATGAATAAGGCGGATTGCGCAGCCCTCCAGCGCGAAGATTTCCGGGACATAGATAGCAATTGGGGTCGTAGGCGGGTTCTATTGCGTTCGTTGTCTTCGACACTTCTCCTTGCCAAGGTCGCGTGGCGCGATGTGGCGAGACCAGTATCCATTCATCGGTCAGAGGGTTGAGTCTTCGATGTGGCTCTTCTGTCAGTTTCAATCTTTCACCTGATAGGAGTGGCGATCGTTGTGATTCCAAGCACAGTCAGATCGCTCGCGGAACCCTACGATTTTAGCGTTAATCCTGTGAAAGAGCTCCCTATGCGATCTTCTGATAAGACTCGCTTCGTTGTTTTCCTCGTGTTTTTCGTCGGACTTATTGTATTCGCGATTCTCTACACACCAACCAATGCCGTTAGCCGGCCGGCTGGTGGCCGACATCAGAAGAACTTTAGGGCTGGAATTGCCGAAAGTTCGCGATCTGCCCAGAGAACTCCCCGCAAGAATGAGTCAGAAACGGGCGGAGTTGACCATCATCAGCGCGAACAAAAGCGGTAGGTAAATGACTGTCGCCTGCAGGACATGCCGCGCGCGCATTTTTGAGGCGGGCGTTGATAGCGGCAGGCCAAGTATCGTCAAGCGCACACCAAAATACAGAAGCGTCACGCCGAGAACGACCGCACCCACGAGATAAAGCCTGCCGGCCATTCCCATCAGGCTCGGCAAAACACTAATTGGGATCAGTGCAATCGAATACCCGAGGATACGCCGCCCAGTCGAACGACCGTCTTGCTCGACGACCGGCAGCATTTTGATGCCGCCCTTGGCATAATCCTCACGATAGAGCCACGCGATGGAGAAGAAATGCGGGAACTGCCACACAAAGAGGATGGCGAAAAGCACCAACGTTTCCCACTCCAACCGACCTCGGACCGCGCTCCAGCCAAGCACTCCGGGCATAGCTCCGGGGAAGGCGCCAATGAAGGTGCAGATAGGAGAAATTCGTTTTAATGGCGTGTAAGCCGCCAAGTAGACAACAGACGTAAGGAATGTCAACAAACCTGTGAGCGGATTGGTGAAGACGGCGAGATACAACGAACCACCTAAACTGGCAATCAGCCCGACCGCCGTTGCATGAAACAAGCTCATACGCCCGGCTGGCAGAGGACGTATCGCGGTGCGCCGCATCTGGGCGTCTACATCATGCTCCATGACCTCGTTCAGGGCCGCCGTCCCGCTTGAAACCAATCCGATCCCGAACAAAGCATGGAACAGGCCTAACGTTAGCCACGACTCGTGTGATTTATGTGCACCGAAGAAATATCCACACCAGGCGGTCATCACGATCAGGCTCGTGACCCGCAACTTGGTCAATTCGGCATAGTCGCGCAAAAGCAACGTGGCCCGCGAGCGGACATCCGCAAAAGGCAATGAGACAGAACTCATGAGTGATTTCGTTCTACCGGGGAGTTGGTCTGTTTCAAAGACCTCGCACGGCCCCACACCGTAACGAGTGTTCGGACAGCATAGGTACTCTGATCGTCTTTCAATGTCAAGCAAAAAGCCGGACCTACTCAGGCTAACACAAACGCCAAGCTGCCGGGTCGAAGATGGCCGGTTGTCACAGCAACTTGCGTGGCATAATTTTGGCGAATCTTGGAATCGGATGCAACGTATGAGTCGAACATGGATCGTTGTGTGCTGCTGTCTCGCGCTCAGTCTGTGCGCCACAGCGTCAAATCTCAAATCACTGCAAATTTATTCCATTGATGTCGAAGGAGGCCAGGCAACGCTGATCGTCAGTCCGAGCGGGCAGTCGCTTTTGATTGACACGGGATGGCCCGGAGGAGAGGGGCGTGATGCAGACCGCATTATGACAGCGGCGCACGAGGCAGGCCTCAAGCAGATTGACTATGTGCTGATCACGCACTATCACCGCGACCACGTCGGTGGAGTGCCGCAGCTTGTGGATGGAATCAAGGTTGGAACTTTCGTCGACCATGGTCCGAACATGGAAGATTCGGCGGTGACGCGAACGGACTACGCAGCCTACGAAAAAGCAATTGCCGGACACCCTCATGTCATCGTGAAGCCGGGATGGGCGCTCCCGATCAAGGACATCGAGGTTCGTGTCCTGACCGCCGCAGGAGATCGCATCGCCAGCCCACTACCGAATGCAGGCGAGGCCAATCCCTACTGTTCTGCTGAACCAGGTGCTTCCGAGGACAATTCTGAGAACGCGAGATCTGTTGGAGTGCTGGTCACGTTCGGGAATTTTCGCTTTCTCGATCTAGGCGACCTGACCAAAAAGAAGGAACTGGAATTGATGTGCCCTAACAACCTAATTGGAACGGTTGATCTCTTCCTGGTCAGCCATCACGGTTTGGATCAGTCGAATTCCAAGGCTCTAGTTTGGGCGCTGCATCCCCGCGTTGCGATCATGAACAATGGTGCACATAAAGGCGGGAGCCCGGCGGCGTGGAAAATCGTGCATGAATCTCCAGGGCTAGAAGATCTTTGGCAACTCCACTATGCAGCCGATTCCGACAAAGATCACAACGTCGAGGTCGACCGCATCGCGAACATAAAGGACAATTGCGAAGGGAAGTACCTCAAGGTCACTGTGGAGATGAATGTGACATTCACCATCCTGAACGGCCGTACTGGCCAGCAGAAGACGTACGCGAAGAAGTGACGCTTATTATCTTGCAATGATCGTAATTGTCATGGGCGTCGTGGGCGCCGGAAAGACCACCGTCGGTAAGCTCCTCGCCGAGCAGATGGGGTGGGAATTCGCCGATGCCGACGATTTTCATCCCGCTTCGAATCTCGAGAAGATTCACAACGGGATTCCTCTGACTGACAAAGATCGCGAGCCGTGGCTGGATCTTCTCCGCGCAAGAATCCTCGAGTGGATCGAACAAAGCCGCAGCGCGGTTCTGGCATGCTCGGCTCTCAAGAGAATCTATCGCGACAAACTCGATGCAGGTCCTCAGGTCCAGTTTGTCTATTTGAAGGGAAGTGGCGACTTGATCGCATCAAGGCTGAAGGCGCGGCGTGGTCACTTTGCCAACGAATCGATTCTGGCGAGCCAGTTAGCCGATCTTGAGGAACCCGCGGAGGCGATCAGCGTGGAAATTTCCGAGATGCCGCAGCAGATCGTCAGCGACATCCGGAAAAGTCTTGCCTTGGAGTAGAATCCTCGCACAGCGGAGGGATAAACCTCTTTCTGCCCTGGGACCCGCCATTGCAAACCACCTCGGACCGATTGGAATCCGCCGTCGTCTCGCGATTGATGTGGCGGCTCATGCCGTTTCTATTTCTTCTGTACATCGTCGCTTATCTCGACCGCATCAACGTGAGCTTTGGCGTCCTGCAGATGCGGGAGCAGTTCGGGTTAAGCGATCGCGTGATCGGCCGCGCTTCAGGCATTTTCTTTATCGGATACTTTTTCTTCCAGCTTCCCAGTAATCTCGTCCTCGAGAAATTTGGCGTCCGACGCTGGATTTCGTTGCTGATGGTTACCTGGGGCGTCATCTCCTGCCTGATGATCTTCATCCGCGGCCCGGTTAGTTTTTACTCGATGAGATTTCTGCTGGGCGCGGCCGAAGCAGGATTTTTCCCCGGCATCATCCTCTACATGAAGCGTTGGTTCCCGGCCAGCGCGCGCGCGACGGCTGTTGCCTGGTTCATGACGGCGAATCCACTAGCAGGCGTTGTTGGAAGTCCGATCTCGGGTAGCCTCCTCAATCTTCACGGTGCTGGTCTGGCGGGATGGCAATGGATGTTTCTGATCGAAGGGATGCCCGCCATTATGCTGGGAGGGGCTGTCTTTTTCACGCTCTCTGATCATCCGCACGATGCCAAATGGCTGGTTGGCGAAGAACGCTCGTGGCTCCTGGAAACTCTCGAAAAGGAGCGGCTTGCTGAGCCACCGGTCGCTGCGGGTGACTTCTGGAAAGTCCTTGTGAGTGGACGGATCTGGCTGCTGTCGATGATCTACTTCGCCGTATCGACAACCATGTACGGCCTCACTCTTTGGCTGCCGAGTGTTATCCGTTCAATCTCAGGCCTCAGTTATTTCTGGACGGGCATCGTTGCGGTTCTACCATTTCTCGTTACCGTACTCGTGATGGTTGCGGTAGGGGCGCGGTCCGACAGAAACTCTGAACGGCGGTGGCATATTGCAATTCCCGCATTCATTGCTTCCGCCGGACTTGTCGTTGCGGGTTTTGGGACTTCAACTGTAATTGTTGTCGCCGGAATCAGTATCGGCATGGCATTCGCGGAAGGAATGTGTGGACCGTTCTGGGCTCTCGTGACGTCGAGCATGGCGGGATTGTCCGCAGCCGCGGGTATCGCGGTCATCAACTCGCTGGCTAACCTTGGAGGCTACTTCGGCCCAGACATCATCGGATTCTTTCGCACGATCGGCGGCGGATTCCGTGGCGGCCTGTTGTCGATCGCCGGGGTCCTCATCATCAGTGGCGTCGTTGCTTTGCTCTTTCGGACCAAACAGGTGCCGACGCGTTCGTAAATACTTTCTTGTGGCCTGGAGCAGCGTCCTCAAAACTTGAACAGATTGTTACAATAAACGCTTCGCAGCGCACTGGCGCTGCAACCTGAGGATTACACAAGACTTTGGATGAGTTGAGCCACAATTCCAGTACGGGACCTACCGTCTACTGGCGCGTTGAAGGAAGCCTCCTCGATCTGACGGTGGTTAGACCGATCGCCTTCTTTACGTGGAATGCCCAGACATTCTCGGATCGCTTCCGGCGGCGCGGACTGATCTTCCTGATGGCGGTTCTGCGCCCTTTCCTTTATGCGGCCAATCGCAAGTTTGCTACCCGGGTCGTGCATTCCGTTCTTCGGGGTGTAACCCGCGACCGCCTGGACCTGCTAGGAGAAGAGTTTTTCCAATACAAGTTGAAGCCGCACCTTAAGCAAGAGGGCGTAGAGAAGGTGCAGGAACTGGTGCAATCCGGTGCGGACGTAGTCCTCGTGAGCCAGGCTCTGGATCACTTGATGCGGCCCCTGGCGCAGCATCTCGGAGTGCGGCACATTGTGGCAAACCGCTTGGAATTTCGTGACGGAACCGCTACCGGACGGCTGCTCGATCCAGTGATCCGTCCGCGCGGTGCATTCGCGGTATTTCGTGAAAACATGCCGGACGGGCGGCGCGCCCCCAAGACTCTCGCCCGCCATCTTGATATCACCTACGAGGAATTGCTCGCAGCCGTTACTCCCGCGGAGCGCCAAAATCATGTCGCAGTCCGTCCCATCGTCCATTTTGAAGGAGTGAAGCAGACTGCCGGCTTTTCCGTACGGCGCGCTTATGCCGGGAAGCAGATCATGCTCATTGGCGTCACCGGATTCATTGGCAAGGTCTGGCTGGCGAATACATTGCTCGATCTCCCAGAAGTCAAGCGGATCTATCTTTTGATCCGAAAGCAGAAGTCCAGTCCCGGAGAACAGCGCTTCCAGAAGATGATCGAAGACTCGCCCGTCTTCGATCCTTTATTCGACAAATATGGCGATCGCCTTGGCGAGTTTTTGCGCGATAAAGTCCAAGTCATTGAAGGTGATGTTACGCGGTCCGGTCTAGGGCTAAGTCATGAAGTTGCAGATGTTTTGCATCAAAATCTCGACCTGATTATCAACAGCTCGGGACTTACGGACTTCAACCCGGACCTGCGCGATGCCCTTACCACGAACACCGATGCTGCTGTGAACATTCTGGAGTTTGTCCGCGGCGCCGATCACGCCGGGCTCCTGCATCTTTCAACCTGCTACGTTGCTGGTGAGCAAGATGGACGCGTGAGCGAAAGACTGGTCCCGAATTACACTCCCCGCGGATTGGCAGGTTTCGACGCCGAACAGGAATGGCATTCGCTCAAGCAACTCATCAAGGAAGGCGAGGCTCGTGCTGAAAGCGAAGAGGTAACTTCCGGTCTTCGCATGCAGGCGCGGTCCAAGCAGCATGCTGCCAAAGACCTTCAAGGTGCGGCGCTGGAAAATCAGATCCGCAAAGGGCGTGTCCGCTGGCTGAAGACTTATCTCACGGAAGAGGGAACGCGTCGCGCCAAGGAACTCGGCTGGCCGAACACATACACTCTCACCAAAAGTCTGGCTGAGTCATTGATTGCGAAACACGGTGCCGGGCTGCCAATCGCAGTGGTGCGCCCGGCGATCGTTGAAACGTCCGTGGCTAAGCCGTTCGTAGGATGGAATGAGGGAATCAACACTTCGGCGTCGCTTTCTTACCTGCTTGGCACGTACTTCCGACAGTTACCTTCGAATGAGAGCAAGCGCCTCGACATCATTCCGGTAGACTCGGTTTGCGGGGGAATGACACTGATTGGCGCTGCCGTGATGGAGCGTCGTCACGATTCGTTGTATCAGCTGGCCACTTCAGTCACGAATCCGTGCGATATGGGGCGATCGATCGAGTTGACCTCGCTCGCGCATCGTAAGCACTACCGGGCGCAAGAAGGCTTGGAAGCGTGGCTGCGTCTGCG
>Ga0335069_10015405_pt1 | contig 10686 bp, 7 predicted proteins | sample Lox_Sample_11_FD_206714 | JGI IMG/M metagenome (GOLD analysis project Ga0335069, IMG submission 206714) | Soil microbial communities from Loxahatchee National Wildlife Refuge, Florida, United States - Lox_Sample_1.1 | ecosystem: Environmental > Terrestrial > Soil > Wetlands | place: USA: Florida... | reverse complement strand
GAAAAGCAGGGCAAGCAGTATATAAGGTCGCTGGTTTTAACGATTGTAGTTGGCATCATTTATTTGTTATTTAATTCCTTCGGAATTAGCATTCGTCCGCTCGGGCCTATACTGGTTGCATTTCTTGCCGCCTATGCAGTGATACGGTTTATGTCGCTGGGTTCACAGATCTTTTACTTCGTTCATCCAATTCAGGCAAGCGGAACAATTACAGGTGACGCTGCGCGAGCCATCACTGGCGCGACCGTTTCAGGCTTCCGATGGACAAATCCGACTTTTCAGAATCATTTCAAAAAACAGGCTGATCGCGCTCTAACTACGATGCGCAATCTTATTGATTTTGGAATAGAAACCGCCAAGTTGTCAGACCAGCAACTAGTTGACATGACAAAATATGTCTCGGGTTTACTTCATTACTATATGGAATGTAAGAAATCGATACCCAGTGAAAGTCTTTGGTATAAAGACAAGTCTCAGTTCCAGAACGTGATAGTTGCGGATTCAATCGAAGTAACGCTTGCATTAAATACCGGGACTTCCCTTGCACCAAAAATGATCAAGGATAAGACGTGGTTTGAAGAAGATTGCATAGACATTTGTCTAAAGATGCTTTCAATCTTTCTTGGAAAACAAGATTGGGGTTCTGCGCAAGCTTGCTTGGAGACACTGGTTTCAGTAGCAGAAGGACTTGGACCAGATCTGTATGAAGACTCATCTCGACTCCTGGTAAATAAAATAGAGAGTGTTATTAAACAGGCTTCTCTTTTAAAACCCTCAACCCTCAATGAAAATGAAGGTCAACTTGCATTTGTTGATTCTCTGGGACGAGTGCCGATCAGTTTGCTCATTGGTTTCAGTAAATACGTCGTCGGCCAAACCCACGGACAGTTAGATAAGGACATACGGCGAATCAAATGGCTCTCCAAGACTGGAATATATAGAGCACCTCTGCCAGGAGCATTACTCTCCAGCTTGGAATCAACAGTCAAAAGTCTTCGCACTGAATACAGAGTACAAGGTAAGGCTTTGAGTCCCAAGTGGTATCTTGTTAACATATCTGTCCAACAATATTTATTTGCGGTTAAAAAGTACTACGATTTCCTAAAATCGCTTCACGGCGATTATTTCCGCCGGAACGTCGAGAGATTTATTGGTGACGGTCAAATCCTCCTCGCAGCGCATCTTTGTCAGCGCTGGCTTGAATATGTCAATAAGCTGTCGAATTGCGTAAGCATGGTTGAGAAGCACGTGTTGGATTGTGGATCATTTCGGAAAGCCAAGGATCTGCCTTGGGTAAAGCTCAACTTTAATGAAGAGCATAAAGTGGCTAGGGAATGGACTAAAGAAGCCGAGGATCGATTAATTGCCCTTTTGCCCAAATTGGTCGAGTACAGTCAAAACCGAAACGATGAGATACCCGATTATTTCGGGCAAGCCTATGTATTCGGGGTAGAGGCTTGTTTTCAAGCATGTGCAGACAATGATACGAAGAGGTATTCCGAGATATTTCCAAAAATATTTGATGCTGCCATAACTGCGTATGGTTCCATTCTAAAGGAGTTAAAAGAGTACCCTGACTATAGCAAAATAATGTTTTCTTCGGAGCCCCTAGAAGACCTTTTAGAACTGAGCGGCTATGCCCAATTATATTCAGAATTATATGAGAACAAAGATATGCGCGAAACCTGCGAAAAAGTCTGGACTAACTATTTATCTAACGTAGACGCTAAGCAAGTCATCGGGTTTATTTCTGCGATGTCAGATTATAGAGATACCAGCTTTTCTCTTATGCCAAGATCAATCGTTCGCACTAATTGGGATCTTCAATTCCGGTCAAAATTGAAAGAAATGAACCTATTAACCGATCCATATGACTACCATTTACGCACTCAAGGAGCTGAGAACCTATACAGGCATCCTAGTCCGTTGATTCGTGTGATAGGGCGGCGCGGATACATGCTATCCGTTGATTCGCGCGCTGTTTTCTTTGTGACTTATCTGGGCAAACATCCAGGCGCTGAAGGTGTCAATTTAAAGGATAACAGAGACATCAGAAGACGATTAGACGAGGAGATTAAGAAAAGCAAAGCCGAGACTACCAGCGAATTAACGGATGAAGACACAAAAATATGAAATCCTATTTTGACAGAGTAATCGATAAAGTAATATCAGTCTTAAATAAGACGTTGTTTAAAAGTGAATCAGATTCGCACGAGAAAATGTGGGCTCGTAATGAACCAGATCAACTTTCCGTCCGGACCTCTGGTGAGGCTTTGGAAAAAGGTTATGACTACAAAGGCAGCGTCTTCATGTTCGTTGAGGACATGCACAATACCATAATGCCGTTCCTCCATGTAATGAGAGAAGGCGGACAAACTTTCGACGCAACTGTTGACCCGGCCAATCATGCCATTGAAGAGATTATAACTGAAGGCCTTGTGGGAAGAGACCATTTTCGTGGATTGCCAGATGCGCTGTGCGATTTTGTAAGGCATGCCGCTCAGACCCTCTTCTATACAGGCTTGGCCACTTACGAAATAGTCCGTACAAAGAATGATAAGAACGAATACGAGGGATTCTATCTTGTTCCCATTTACCCTCTGAGTTTGAAAAAGTTTTTGGGAAATTACTATCAGATCGTGCCTTCATCGGAACGAAAAGTGGGGGTAACTAAAACGGGAATCATACGTATACCAAAAGAGAAGATTCTTTGTATTGAGATGCCTAAGGAACTTGGAGGCCAAAGAAAGCTGAGGAAGATGCTAAAAAGGCTATATAAACTGAGCCAGAAGTCATTTCCTGATTTTCATGTCGAAACTATGAGGAAGGGCAAAAATATTGGATTTAATTTGAAAGAGTATGATTATGAAAAGTATCTTGAACAAGCGTTCTTAACTAAAGCTTTTGGATGGAATCAAAGAAGGGTTCCGGATGAAAATATCCTGGAACACTATTCTTTGCGGTTGAGGCTCAAAAAGGTTAGGGCACAAGCAATAGTTCGAGAGAAGATTATCGAGTCAATAAATCAGGCCTTGAACGGTCCGTTGCTTAATTTGCATACGAAGATTGTAGTTAAGGGAATTTGGACGAAAACTGAATCCGAAGAGGAACTTGCAAGGCTGAACGCTGGTGACGTGGAATTCATCAACATTTTCAATAGGACCCTAAATTGAGGGATATTTCTAGTTCTGTGTGGTGGGTGATCCCCGATTAAGGATCTGCCTGGGTGTCGTCGGTCTCTGCTATAAGGTTCTTCCTCTGGTCAGAAAAGAAATAACAAAAACACAGCATCTTCTCAAATAGAGAACCTTCTCAGGTCACTTCCCCCAAAAACATCGGAATACCTAATCTCTTTCTTTTGGTTTCTCCCGGAAGAAGTGTTTTACTTCTTTCCGACAAATCCCCCCGCTCATTCAAATGAGCGCCAAACTTATTCGCCAGAAAACTCGAACCCCCCAATAAAACTGTAAGCGGCGGGGTCTTTTCATTGGTTCCAATCAAAGTATCCGGCAGGGTGTTGTCTTTTATGGTCAAAGTGATATTCTGGAGTCAGATTATATTTATCAATTCAAATGTCTTTCAATACAAAAACTAATTCCAAATTCTTCGCCTGACTGTGGTTATTTCATGTCAGTCAAAGATCCGGAAAAACATTATGCGAAAAAATAACAAAGTGGAGAATAAATCAAAGACGGAGGAGAAGCCTTCATTCGCCAAGCTGGATAGGATTTATAAAGACAAAGACTGGAAGAATTTCAAAAATAAGCCGGTAATACCTTTGGGAGCGGATACCCCAACAAATAATCTGGTGGGAAATCTGGATAACTATTTTAATCTTTTGGTAGGTGGCAAGAAAGGCTCAGGAAAAAGCACCTTGCTTCATTGTGGAATAGTTAATTTACTAAGGAATACCAAGCCTGGAAAAGTTAGATTCATTTTAATTGATGCTAAAAGAAAAGATTTTATTGTGTATGACAATTTGCCCATCTTGCTTTTTCCTATCATTACGAAGTACGAAAAGGCCATAACGGCACTGAGGTGGTGTTGTTCTGAGCTGGATCGAAGAGTTGAAATGAGCTCGGCGCACAAAAAGCACGACAAATTTGATGATCCGGTCAACAAAATGCCAAGAATAGTGATTGTTATAAACGAACTTTCAGAACTGGCAAAAATTAGGCCGAAATATTTTAATAAAGTAATTGGTGGTATAAGCAAATATGGTCCTTTAGTCCATATGCATCTTTTAGCTAGTATTTCAGAAATCAGCAACAAGTTACTTTCCGAAAAGGTTATAGGTTCTTTCCATAGAGTCGCCTTTGCAACTAATTCGGGAGAAGCATCTAAAATCCTTATAGGAGGAAGGGGAGCGGAAAAGTTGAAAGGGAGGGGTGATGCAATATTGAAGTTTCCTGATAAAGAAAAAGAAAATATTCATTTTCAAGGATTCTTTATAAGCCAAAAAGAAATTAGAAAAACAGTGGCGGCTTTTTAAAACATCGGACGAGTTAAAAAGTCCCTCCTTGCGCGTTCTGTAAAAATCACTTACAATGAAATCACATTAACAACTTAATTTATCTTTCCTTAAACTACTGAATCTTTTGACCAATTTTATGCGAAAGTCCTGCGTCAAAAACGCCCGCAAACACCTCCTTTCTAGGGAGAAATTGACAATAATCTAGAAATGTTTCTTAGTAGCAGCTATGTCCCTCATAGGATATAATGGGAAGCAATGATTATTGCCCGACGGTCGAACTCCGATTCTATCGGAGAACTGTCAACGGCTTAACTGAGCCAAATAATCTGTAGTCGCGCCTCTTGTACAAGGGCACGCATAGACTCGGACTAATCGCCAAAGATTGTGAATCAAGAAAACTCACCAGTTGTTTATGGCGGGTTTTTGTGTTTTATGGAGGCTCTAAAATGTGTCGATAATGCAACTGCTTTCTTCGACAAAATAAGGGTAGAAAGGAACTTAATCAGTACTCTGATCGGGGGGTTTTTGGACTACTCAAGGTATGAACTTAACTTCTCACCCAAGACAATTTATAAATACCGTGAGTCTCTCGGCTGGTTTGTCCGTGACATAGGAGACAAAGACATCAGCGCCCTATCCGTCCAAGACTTTGTAAATCTAAAGAAACAAATGATTCAAAGAGGGGCAGGGCAATCCCGGATAGCCAGCGTAGTCTTTGCCGCTAAAAGCTTCTTAAATTACTGCAACAATTTCTTAAAACTTCAGACGTTGGACCCGAAACAAATTAGACCGCCCAAAAGGATTAAGCGGGAAGTTATATATCTCGACAAAGAAGAAATTGAAACTTTCATTAATACCATTGGCGGTAACACCTTAACTGATCTGCGCTTCAGGACTATTGTCGAAACTATATTGGGTACTGGTATGAGAATCAGCGAAGTCTTATCACTTAACCGAAAAGATATTCAATGGGAGAAGAAAGAAGCAAAAATTGTCGGCAAAGGAAATAAAGAGAGGAGAGTGTTCTTCACTGATAGAGCGCTGGATTGGATTCGGAAATATCTGGAACACCGCCACGATTCGCATGAAGCGGTTTTCATCACCACAGGCATCGCGCAAAGATTAAGCCCCACTGATATCTGGAGATTCTTCAAGAGGCACCGAGAGAAAGCGAAAATTACCAAAAAGCTGACCCCTCATATTCTTCGCCATACAGTTGCCACTAATCTTGTCTTTAATGGTTGCCCGATTGTTCATGTAAAAGAAATACTGGGACATGAAAGGCTGGATACGACCTGCAAGTATTATCTTGGAGTTGATAAAGAACTGGCAAAAAAGGCGCATAGCCAATATTTGGATTTATAAATGTCTCTGTCATTTCTCCGTATTTGTCTCTATTTCTTAGAAATGCATAGGCCACTGAAGCGATGAAAACTCCTGTTCATATTTCTTCCCCAGACTCGGATCCACTTGGTGGGCATATGTAATTAAACCCCTCAAGTGATCGTGGAACCCAATTATTGAGAAAAATCTCCTTCGTTGACAGTGTTCAGCCACGCCAAATCGTTTAGCATAATACAAATGCATCTCGATTCTCTCTCTGAAGTCACGATTTAGGCTAGGCCTACTGCCATGAACGAGTAGACCAGTTACAATCTTTCGGGAGCCTGGAGGGACAATGTGCGTTTTCTGGTCATTACGTTTAAAATTGTGTTTGCGGAGTACCGCCAAACACTGTTTAAGTATTTTTGTTGCCTCTTGTCTTGAGAAATCAGAACAACCAGAAATTACGATGTCATCCGCATATCTTGTATAAGTCGCTCCATGGGTTTGTGCCACAGCAAATAAATCGACGTCCATTTGATAGCATACGGAGTTAGCAAGGCCAGGACTCGTTGGAGCTCCTTGGGGAAGCGTTCCTACTCTCACAGGTGGATATGGAATACCATTGGCTAGCTTTGAGTTTATCCATTGCACGTCCTGACCATTTTGCATGTGTTCCACATCTCTTGTTGTTAATCTTGCCAGTTCGAAGGCGAGTAATGCTCGATAGCCCAGCCCTCGAAACACTTTATAGATTTGTCTTTCATCAATAGACTCAAAGAAACTAACAATATCCAGCTTTATTAACCACCTTGCCCCGCAATGTACTTCGGCATTTTTGATCGGGCTGCATTTAGGTCGATAGGCTTTTGAACAAGTATGTACTTTCGTTTTGAGTAGAATATTCTGATTTATCCATCGTTGAGTTCGCATAAGAAACGGTTCAGGGACAGCTATGGGCCGGTGACCTCCCGATCTCTTCCTTATGTTAAAGACCCGATAGGGCTCGACTCTTCTTAAGACAACCTCATGAAGTTTCCCAAACGGTACATCAACGATTTTGGCCAAATGTGCGAGACTGAAAATAACTGGAACGCCCGTGGACAGAAGAGCTTTCCCATCCTTGGTTAATTGCTCAAGGTATTTTGAATTGTAGTCCCGGCGTTTACCGTTTTTTAGATAGAGATTAGGGATCCAGCTAGTCATCTACTTTAACCTCGCGTAGCGAGGGTGCGGGCGCTGTTGATAGGTAGACCCCGTGCCCGTTAAGGCAACAGTGCCCGGAGCCTTGGCTCTTTAGCGCCAGCTTTGCCAACGGATGCGGCACTCCGCATTCGTCTGAGCCTAGGAGAGCCACAATCTGTAGCTCGTCAAGAACTAGACTTTCGCTGGATCCCTCTGTATTGCTGGGGATAATAAAACCGTATGGCGTCCTCATTGCTTTGTACCAATGTCCTTGATGATGCCTTTTGGTGCCGAAATCTGTCTAACAAGTCTCGTCCAAAACCAGTCACCCGATAATCTTCCCCTATCAGTTTGAGATTTTTTGCATGTTTGATGATCGCCGATATTTCACCTTGGTTACGAAGCATCAGCTGGGATATTTTGTCAGGTTGTATGCCTCGCGATAGTAGGCCCAGTACGACTATAATCTGGATATCATTAGCATCTGACTTGCCACGATTCATGCGATCCAAGATGGCCATGGCGAGGCTATATTGTGCTGATTGCCACAAGGATTCGGCTTCTGTTTCATCGGTGTTACTAGTATCAAAACAAGAATTCAATTCCTGCGGAATACCCCGGTTTGGAAACAAAGCTTTCCAGTTCTTGCCAGAAGCCCATAAAACGACGGGAGCATTATTTGGGCAGCCATGTTGAAAGATTATTTGCGTCATAAGATCTCCCACTCCTAATGGAGCACCACGTTTCGGTGTGTTCTTTGCATATTTGCTACATAGTTGTCTTATCCCTTCCCTAGGTCCAAGTGTTACCATGTCAGGCAGTCTCAGCCATAATTTGATATTTTCCAGGTGCAAGTAACCAAACCGGTGTGTCAACGCCTCAACTGATGACCAATGGCCTGCATAGACAACTATCCAAAGGGTGCATTTATGGTAAGAACACCAGCTCTTCACAGATTTACCAAGCAAACCATAACAGTATTCACGTATTCGTCTTCCTGACCCAACTATATCGTCGACAAGGACAACGTGTTTAGTCTTTTCACTCTTCATCCCCTTTACTGTGGGAGCCACTTGAAACCTTGGATTTGCCCGTTCGATGTTTGTAAGCGTCTGCCCTATCCTCTCCGCACTGCCGTAATGTGGCCTCTTTTCATTGTTCAGATAACTTTTGTTCGGTAGTCGACTTACAGGGAATAGGGCTATTCGGCCCTCTGTCTTATTGGAAATATCCAGAACGAGTTGCGCAATTCTATCTTCAAATTCGGAATGCGAAACCAGCTTTAGGGATCTTAACAGGGCCCTGGCCAGAGGAAGGTCGACCAGATCGAACTGTTCTAACCATTTCTTCGAGTAAGTGTGGTCTACTAGGATCATTCTGATTACACTCTTAAGTCAGTTTGTGAATTACGGAAGTAAGAAGCATTCCTTTTCCTTTCATCCAAATTTGTGAAATAGATTAACATACGTATCGCTTACCATTGATATTCAAATACTGCAAGAAAAATATGAAAATGGACCATTTCAGAAAATTCATTATAGCCCGCAGAGGGTTCACTCGAATCAATGGCGAAGCCGTAGTTTTGGTATGAAATCAAAATGCTTGTCGTTGATCATCTCTCTGACCTTTGATTTTTCAACCGCTGCCGCATAATATTTTAAAGTAGTCATTGCATCTGAATGCCCAAGAGCCGTTTGCACAACATTGATACCAGCTCCTCTCATGAGATACTGAGTCGCAAAAGTATGCCTCATGGTATGAATAACAAAATCTTTTTGGATTCCCGACAATTCTTTGTATTTCCGAAACGATCTTCCAACATCGGTCTGCTTCCATCTTGATTTGCCGTCCTGTGTGGCAAATAATGCCCTCTCATTGTCTTTTCTTGTCGAAAGGTACTTGTCTATCCAATAAAGGGTTTCATCTCTCAAAAACAAGGTTCTGGGCTTACTGGCTTTGCCAATTACTCTTACTTCTTTATTCAATCTGTCGATGTCGCTTATATTAATCGACAAAGCTTCTCCTATCCGGGCTCCGGTTTGAAGAAGAAAAGTTAAACAGGCCATGAATCTTAAATTCTTGACCGTTTCCTTTTTAACCATATCCCGCTTGATGGCAGAAATTAATTGGTCAATCTCTTTTTCGGTAAGATAATTGGTCTCCTTTTTTTGAATCTTCGGCCGGTTGATAATTAAGAGATTTAACCGGTTAAAAACCATGTCTTTTCTTTGAAGTTTGGTTATAAGCCACTTTACGGAAGCGATGACATTGGCAATCCGGGCATTACAGGCGTTTCTTTCTTTCATGGCAACAATGAAATGATCAAAATCAGCATTCTCCAAATCTTCCAATTTCTTGCTGCCGATAATACCGGCAAATACCGAAATTGAACTTCGATATTTTTTTATTGATGCGCCGCAAAGCTCGTCGGTTATTCTGGCCTCCTTGAAACATTCCTCAGCTAATTGCATTAACTCATTCTTCATGTGTTCTCCATAATAGACAATTTTCAAAAGAATCAAAGAGGGGATAATTTGCCTCAAAAACAAACCCCGAAATAGAATGAAATTTGCCTATATCGGCAACTATGTCCGCCTACTCTAAACCCTTGACAATGCTACCTTGAGAGCATAATAATTGACGGTCATGTTTAGAACAATGACAGGCAATAACTCGCTTTGGGTTGCTCGAAACAGGATGGGATTCTCCCAAATAAGAGTAGCCCGCGCCTTGGGTTTAAAAAAGACCAGTGTCCTTTCCCGCTACGAACACGGAAGCAGGCTTCCTAGTTTGGAAAATGCTCTCAAGCTTGAAATAGTCTACCGGACTCCCGTGGCTTATCTATTCAATGATCTCTACGTGGATCTCAAGCAGAAAATCAGAAGTAAAGAAGAAAGCATCCAATGCAAAGAAAAGAAGTAATCAAAATCACCGCAATTACAAAACCTTCAGCCAAGAAACCCAAAGGCTGGAGATGTCTTACCAACCAGAGACACCTTATTTAATCAGGGTCAATAATCGTATGAAAAAGAAAGAAGTTAACATTCTCGCGGTTAATCCGGGGACCAAATATGTCGGACTTGCGGTTTTTCATGGCTCAGATCTTGTCTATTGGGGAATCAAGGTGCTCAAGGGAAAATGGTCAAAGGAGAAAATGAAGTGCTTAGAAAAAACGCTCCTTGGTCTTATTGATCAGCATAATATTACGACGCTGGTTATAAAGAAAGTGGACTCATCAAGAACTTCCCGGAACCTTGATGCTCTGGTCGCTTCAATCGAGAAATACGCCAAGAATAGGAAGCTAAAGATTTGTCCGTATACTCTCAGTGAATTAAAAAAGTTCCTGGCACTTGGAAACAGGATTAACAAAATGGAAATAGCTGGCCTGGCCGTTGCACGGTATCAATTCTTAATTCATCAATTAGAGAAAGAAAGGAAACATAAACATCCGTATTTTGTACGGATGTTCGAGGCGATAGCGGCGGGTATACTTGCTTTTAACAGGATAAAACGTAAATAAGAGCGGTTCTGTTAACAGCTTTTAGTTTTCCATCCTACTGCTTATTAAAAGTACAGATTGCTTTCTGTGGTTTTTCTTTGTATCATGTTATTATTACTAATATAAATACGTTCTCAAGCGAATTTTATGCCGAAAATTAATGAAGCTAAAACGCGACAGGAAATTATAGACAAACGCCTTTCAA
>Ga0335069_10015404_pt1 | contig 10686 bp, 24 predicted proteins | sample Lox_Sample_11_FD_206714 | JGI IMG/M metagenome (GOLD analysis project Ga0335069, IMG submission 206714) | Soil microbial communities from Loxahatchee National Wildlife Refuge, Florida, United States - Lox_Sample_1.1 | ecosystem: Environmental > Terrestrial > Soil > Wetlands | place: USA... | reverse complement strand
ACCTCATCATTGGACATGGACACCAAAACCAGGGTAGGATATTTGACGGGCAGCATGGCTCTTGCTCCAACCAAGTAGTCGTGTGCAGGGTCGAGTTGGGTAGACCCACTACCCCTCGACCTGCCCTATCTTAGTCTCCATCTTGGCTGGTCGCAAGCCATTCACACAACAACCCTTAACCCCTTTTTTCTCTTGTTACCATGATGTCATCAATCAATCAACCAATTCAACCATCTATTCACAGGAGTGATTGCATGAGTGCTCCGCAAAACCTCACCACCAAACCCTCAGACCCCATCACCCTCCAAAATGGCAATATCATCATCGGTGAATGTGAAATCTCCGGACTCACAAACCCCCAGTTCGCTACACTCCACCGGCTCATCGGCAACCACCTGGACGCAGTCTCCCGCGACCTGTCGCGATTGGGGCCAGCCTGGAAAGACCTCGTGACGGCAGAGAGTCCCGTAGGCAAGTGAGTCATCGGCAAGCAAAGCAAGGTGATGTTTCGGCTCCCGCCGTGGGGGCGGGGGGATGGGGGAGCGAGGCCACCCATGAGAACCCGGTATTATGTTGAAGTGACGCGTGCGAACGGGACGATTGATCGCACAGACCCTCGTGAAACCCGGGAAAAAGCGTACTCGGACCTCATATGGCTGCTGGCTGTTGCGAGCGAGGGGGAAGAGTTCCGGGTCAAGGAAGAACGGCCAAACTCAGAGACAATCACAGTTTGATTGGTTCAAATGGAGGTGGGTAATGGTGTCGAGTTTGATCATTGCGGCATCGCTGGTTGTACAGTTTCAGTACAACGGCAGTGGGTACAGTGGACCGTTTGGTACGCTCGCCCAGGCTCCGGAGGAGGAGCGGGTGATCTTGCATTCTGCACAATTGATGATGCAGATGAACTCGTATCGACAGGAACGCCACTTGCCGCCAGTTGACTACGCATTATATCTCGAAGCCGAGGCCATGACGAACAACGCCGAGCAAGTGGCCATGGGCTCGTGCGAGCACTACGTCGTACGTTCAAACCGCCATCAACTGGTGTGCCATCAACCCAACTGGTCAGCCGCCTGGGAGGCGTGGATCAAGGAACCCAGCAACCGGGCAATCATCGAGAATCCAAGGATCAAACGGATTGGATATGCAAGCTACCGCTATTATCATACTATGAACGTAGAAGAATCCTCCGATCTGTCGGTGCCGATGAGGAAGAACGGCGAGGCATCGAAGCCAATTAGTATGAACGGGACCAGCTATAAAAGCATAAACGGTCTCGAGCGCTCGAGGGAACCTGGCGGCAGTCGTCCAGAGATGAACGGTCAACCCCGTGAACGAATGAATGGACGCGATGGGTCCAAACGGCCAGATATGAGGTTGGAACCGCCGACGCCTGCCCCCCGCCCTCGCCCGAGAGTCCGAACCGCTGTCCGGGGGGAGTACCCCCCTGGAAACCCCCCAGAGGCACGAACGGTGGTCCCCTCGAGCCCGGCCGGCCACGTCGCCGCCCTCCGGGGGTTGAACCGCCGGGAAGATTCGGGTATACCGATCGGTCGGTAGCCCCCAGGGGTTCAAACGGTGGGATAAACGGGTGATGGGGTATGATCGGTGTTGCTCTCGCGGGTCTCGGCGACTGGACGGGTGATGTTGGCGTTAGAACGGGCTCCCCGTCCCCTGGCGGACACCGAGCTACGCACTTGGACCGCCGTCCCGATTGCCGATTTGCGTGAGTGCCTGGCGTCACTGACCCTGGGCGGCATGATTGAGTGCGAGATACGCACCACTTACGGCTACCGGGGGGCGGCCTGGACCAATCCGTTCTACCGCCCTGCCGGGTCCACCCTGCCCTGGCCGGGGTCGCCCCCCGCCGAGGTCCTCCCCCCCGACCCGACCGCCCTGCCGGCCCTCACGGACGACGAGGAGCGGGTGCTGGCCGCCGCCCTCCTCGTGGCCGATGCTGCGGGCCGGCTGAACCTGCGGCCCCTGCGGGATGCCGCAGGGCTGTCGGAAGCACGCGCCCGCCGTGCGGTGAGCCAGCTCCGCCGCCTGGGGGGCTGGCCGTACCACTGGCGTCATGCGGCCATGCCGGACGATGAGGCCGAACGGCGGATCGCCCTCGCAAGGCAGGTCAAGACCGCCAAGCATGGCGAGTCGATCGCCGAGGGGGAGTTTGACGAAGTGTACGGGGAAGGCGTGTACGCAGGGGATGCGTGACGGTGTGATGGGCCTGGCCCTGCGGGCGGCCTGTTCGGTAGGCGCGTAGCGATGCCCGGGTGGATGTCCCCGGGCGGTGAACGGCTTACGGTCATCGCCTCCCGGTCCTCAGTCGCCACGAAGACGTGGAATTCGGGACGGTCTTGGCGATGACCTCGCGGGCATGACGGTACAGGGCGGGTGATGCGAGTAGCTGCATGGCCAGCCACTCCCTGACCTGCCGTGCGACCTCGCGGCGCACACGCAGGTCATACCTCGTGCGATAGGCGGCGTCGGTGTCCAAGCGGGGCTTGCGGGGCTTGCGGGCGGTTGCCATGGGACGGTCTCCGTTGTCGAGGTTGCCGGCCCGGACGTCCCGGACCGGGGGAAGGGGAACGGTCAGGCGATCGACTTGATTACTGCGAGGTCGGTCTCAAGCTGGAAGATCCGGGCATTGTAACGGTAGGATTCGGGCGAGTGCCCGCCGTTGAAGCAGGACGTCCGCTTGATCTTCTTCTCTCGCATCTCGCGGCGGAGTTCACGGATCTCTGCCCTGATCTCTTTGATGCGGTTGTTCGTCATTGGTCAATCCTCCATTCGGGTGATGGTGTCGGGTGGGTTGCGGGCCGTCCCTGGCCCATGGGGGGCTTATTTGATCCGCTCAATGATGTCCAGCACGTCGAACGCTGCGCGTCGCAATTCCACTCGATCGTCCATTGCGTTCGAGACTGGGTTAGAGGTCATGCGGATCGCTTCCCGGAGGCGGAATGCGATCAGTTCGATTGCCGTGACGCGATTGACGGTGTTATCGCTGTCCAGGATTGCTTGGATTGTCTCGATTGTTGTCATGATTGTATTTCCTGCGTTTGGACACTCGGTTCGTTGGACAAGTCGCTCACGCGGACGGCCCTCATCTCCCCGCCCGGGAGTCGAACCGGGATGCTGCCGTGCGGGGAGGGCGATCGGTCATTTGCCGGTTGACTTCGGCGGTCCGTATTGGGCTTGTGCTCGGAGGATACGGATTGCGGTCTGATAGATGTTGGAGTCCTGGTTGCCGATCTGGTAAGCCTTGATCGCATTCTGGGCAATCTGTCTCATCCATTCGCGGGTCTTGCGGTAACGCATCGGACAGTCTCCATTGCACGTGGTTACTGGTTATCTCCCGACCGGCCCTCCGTTGCCGGTTTCGCCCTTCTGGGCTCATCAGGGGAGCGGTCATGACCAGCCGTTCGCCAAACTCCTTACCCTCAGCCACTCCCAATCCTCATCCGTCGGTTCGTAACCGTCGTCTTCCATCACATCCTCGTGATCCTCGCTCCCTTCCATGCCCGTGTAAGGCCCGACCTGCACGCCGTCCTCCGGGCTCTGCCGGTCATCGGTGCCCGTGCTTAGGTCCTCGTATTCCTCGCACGCTGCGATCACGCGATCGTTTGCCGCATTCCATCGGCCGATCGCTTCCAGGCACTGCCGGATGCAGTCCTCAGCCGATGTCATGTCCAGCCCTTCGATCGCTCTACCGGCCGCTCGCTCCATCGCAACCATGGCATGGGTGACGCATCCCAGGGGGATGCCGTAGTGGCGGGCGATGAATGCCCGGGGATCGTTCGCGTTCAGGGCGGCCAGCAATTCTTTGTCAGCGGTAGTCATCGGAAAGTCTCCTGGTCTGATGGTGTGGTGGCGGAAAGGGGAAGGGGCCTCCGTGCCCAGGGTGGATCACTTGACGCAGTTCAGGATGTCGAGGATGTCATAGACCGCTGATCGGAGTTCATCGGCGTCCGATTCATCGATGTCATCGTTGCCGATCGCCGAATCGATCCGGGCACGCACCGCCGTGATGGCCTGCTCGGCCGTCAACTCCGTCCTGATGCCGTCCCGCACGTCTTGCACGATTTGCTGGGGTTTCGAGAATTGCATCGGAAAGTCTCCAGGTCTGATGGTGGGTATCGGGTCTCATTCGCCCGACACTCAAATTGTACCACAATGCACTACAGAGTCAAGAGGTTTTCACGGGAATTTTCCCGATGAATTCCAGGAGGTCTTTCCCGGGATAGAACCACTCCGGTGCAGCCCGACCCATCTCCGGCAATCGAAGGTTGTCGAATCTCCGGTGAAGTTCGGATTCCTCATCAGGTCCGCCTTCGATGTAGGCCAGGAGTTTGACCGGCCTTCCGGTAAAATGCTTCAATGCCTGGATCCGTGCGTTGACGCCGCAAACCTCCGTGTGACCGATTTTGATCAGCGTGAGCGATCTCCTGAAATCCGAGTCGTCTTCGTCATAACGCGACGAACGGACGCGGTTGCTCACGAGGAATGAGCCGAAGTCGATTTCGGCGAAGTAGATCATCTTCGCCTCTCTTTCCGCTTCTCGGCCTCCCAAGCTCGGCGGATTGCCTCGGTGGCGACGTCGGCTTGCGTCAGCGGCTTGACGGCACCCCAGAGGCGAGAAAGCTCCCGGATCTGTGACAAGGTATCGGCCGAGATCCGGGCTTCCAGTCGTTCGGTCTTGGTAGCAGGCATAGAGCCCTCCTTTCGGTACAACATCGTACCACAATGGAGGTCCGACGTCAACCGCCCCGCGACCGTCCCGGATCACCAGGCGACCGGCGATCGAGTGCCCGTGACCGGCGGGCGACCGGCTCGGGTGGGTCGGGCGATCCGGCGGAGCGACCGGCGGGCAGGGGGGGGTGAGACCGTGAATCGCTCCCCAGGTCCCCGGCGAACGGCACCAGGCCCGGCGGGCTCGAGGGATCGGACCTTGGTAGGGGCGTGGTATGCGGCCGGCGGCCGGCTCGCTGGGTGGCTAACGACCGTGGCTCAACCGCCAGATGGACGGGAACCGGCGGGCCTCCTCCTCCGTCGCGACCGCGTGCATCCCGCTCAGGTACCGGCCCGTCTGCCAGTCCCAGTGATCCGGTTCGATCCCGACCTTGCGGACCGTGAGACCTCGATTGTCGGTGCCGGCCTCGAATTCGTAGGTCACCGTGCCGAAACCGTCGTAATCGCTCGGGGCGGTCGTGTACGCCGTGCGGAGCCGCTTGGCCTTGGCGATCAGTTCCTTGATGTCGATGCCCGCGATGGTGGCCTTCTCGGCGGGCGTGAGGACCGTGGTGGCGACGAAGTCCGGGTTAAGGTCCTCGTCTCCCCTCAGTGCCAACACGATCAGGGCGTCCAGTGCGGCGTCCTCGCGATCTTGCTGCTCTTGGGTGGTCATGGTAGTCTCCCGTAAACCGTGATGGTGATGGCCCCGCTCGCCGCGAGGCCCGGACCGTGGCCCGTGCGTCAGGCGACCGTGGCCTCCTTGATCAAGAACCGGATGGTTCCCGCCAGGCTGGCTCGCTCGCCGGTCTCCAGGCTACGCCGGCCCCGGATCGCCTCCAGGCTGGCACGCTCGGCGGGCGTCAATTCCACCATCACGTAGTTCGCGCGAGACCGCTTGGAAGTCTCGGTTTCGGCCTTAGTCTCGGTTTCGGCCTTCGTCTTTGTCCTGGCCATGGGTGGCTCCCTTCGGGTTAGTGGCCTGCAACCGTCGCTCAACTCGATACTGCCGGATCATGTCTTTCCCGGCATCGGTGAGCAGGTAGCGGTCGAATTCGGGTCTCGTGATCATCCCCGCCAGGATCAGTCTGCGGACCGTGGTGGTTCGGAAGTGGACGAAAGCATGGTGGCGATCGGTCAACCCGTCGGATTCGAGGAGTTGGTTCATCACGCCGATCTGGGCTTGCGAGAGTTTCTTGAGCGTCATCATGTTAGATATCCTCATCATGGTTGTAAATCCTCGCAGGTCTCGTTCTCTCGTCCAACCACTCCATAATACGATCCCATCATGCCCACGTCAAGACCCAACCAAGATTTTGCCCTGCCCTGCGGGCGGCCCGGACCGTGAACCCCTCCCGGGGGAGGTCGGGCGCTCGATCGGGCGGCGGGGGCTAGCATGGCCTGGCGGCGGCCCTGGGGGGCAGGAGGGCGGCCCTGCGGGCGGCTTGAGATCGTGAGCGGGTCTGCGTGGCTCCTGGGGGGCTTCGACCGTGACATGTGGCCCGTCCCCTGGTAAGCTGGACTCAGCCCGGTTGGGATCGACGATGCTCCCTTCCATTGGGCGGTACGCGCCGACCGTGAGATGTGACACAGTTATGGCACTGTTTCGCCACCGTTCAACACCATTTTATGCCATAGTTGGGATGACCGTGAGCGGGTGTAGCCTACCGGCCTGCTGGGTGGCTCACCGTGGCCCTGCGGGCGACTCGTGACATCCCCGGCCGGCCGTGGTAGCATCGTGTGACGGGTTTGATGTCCAACCCCCGGGCGAGCCGGCCAGCGTGACCGGCCCCGGGGCCTAATACCGACCGTGGAGGTCCCCTCCGATGAGACCAATGAAGCGAATCGCGTTCGCGACACTCGCCTTGCTGTCCGTGTTCCTTGTCCTGCCACTTGACGCCATCGGGCAGTGCTCGAGCGGGTCCTGCGGTGCCGGTGGCCGTGGCGGGCTCCTGGGTGGCATGGGCCGTGCGATCTTCGGCCGCTCCGCGGGGGCTTGCTCCTCCGGGTCGTGCGGCTCCTCGGTGTCCATGGCCTACGGCGGCATGGGTGGCATGGGGATGATGCAGGCCCGCGTGGCCTATGCACCCATGATGATGCAACAGCAAGCGATCACGATGTCACCGGCCTTCGCGGCCCCCCAGGTCGTGTTCCGCCAGGCCCCGGTATTCCGGCAGACCGTGGTGGCTCAGGCCCCGATTGTCACCCGCCGCACGACGACCGTGACGCAGACTGTGAGTCGCCCGGTTGTGACCGTGGCCGACGTCGTGCCGGCATACTCGGCGTACTCGAAGCCCGCGATTATCATCCAGGTGAATCCAGGTCCTGCCCCGACCGCCCCGACCGTGGCTCAGCCCGCCCCGACCGTGAAGCCGGCCCCGCCGCCGACCCGCGTACCCGATCCTCCGGGACCTGGTGCGGCCCTGGCATCAACCGGCGATCTTGAGGTAGCGAGTCTTGATCCGCTCCGAGGATTGAGGTAGGCTGGTTGTTGGTCATGTACCTCCGGATGGTTGTCGAGGGGGCAAGCTCGCGATGGGCTTGCCCCTTTTTGCGTTTCACGTGTTTGCTGCGACTTCCGACCTTTCCGCCGCATCCACGATCTCGTTGACCGAAATCCCGTAACACCGTGCCAGTTTAGCGGCAGCCAGCACAGTCGGGTTGCGGACGTGTCCGTTTTCGAGTTGGCTGATGTAGGGGTTGGACAAGCCGGTTGAGGTTGCAACCTCGCGGAGCGTGAGGCCGACGGCGAGTCGAGCCCGGCGGAGTAGGACGGCCAGCGTGATGTCTCCTGGGCGGCTCATACATCAGCCTCTCGAAGCAACGCCAGCACCATATCATGGGTGGCGACATGGTCGTTCCAACCGGCCAACGCGTAGCCGGTGTATCGAGCCATGCCGTATTTCGCGTGGTCGTCCTTCAGGCGACGATCGAGCTTCAGGGCAATCTCAGCGGCTTCGTCCCGGCCGTGGACCTTGATCAACGCTCCATAGGCACACCAGCGGCAGGCAGACGGGTCGTAGACCGACACGGCATTGCCTTGGGCGTCGCGAGCCGATGTGCCTCGGGTCCAGCGGAGGGGGTCTGAGATGAGCTTCCAGGCTCGATCCCCTGCGGGCGGCACGGACAGGTCGCTGGATGGCTCCCTTGCGGGGGGTCCGGGCGGGATGGCGGGCGGTGCGGGAGTTGTCATGGCTTGCCTCCTCGTGCGTTGTCGATGTCGCGGATGACCTTGCGGGCCATATCCCACTCGATTCTCCCGGTCCTGAATCCCTCGTTCTCGCACAGAACGCCCAGTATCTCCCTGGCCCGCATCAGCAGGTCATCGGCTCCGCTGGGTGGCAAGGGGGGATCGACGGGCGAAGGGCCGAAGTGGGAGACATGTTCTGCGATAACTCCGACGATGACTCCATTTTGCTCCCCGGCGAATTTCTCGGCCCGAGTCCTATCGTCGAATACATGGATGACGAATTGGACGGACGTGATTGATGTATATTCGCTACATACGACGATCGTGATGCCCCGCCTGATGGCATCGGCGACGGCCTGGGCGGCAGTGATCCAGTGAGAGCACCCTTTGGGGGAATCTCCCCATTGAGATCCATCCCATCCAATGGATTTCATCCACGCATCGAAGGCGATGCGGCCGAGATCATCTCTGGTCATGATGGATTACTCAATTGAAGTGATTGAAGCAGAACTCGCCTGTGGCGATGGTCTGGCCGGGGGACTGGCAATTGCCCGTGGTTACCGTGATGCCGAAGCAATAGGTTCCCGTGGGCGATCCGATCATCGAGTCTGCCTGTCCCGCCTGGATGGGACCGCTGTTACAGTCGAGGGAGATGTCATCACAGACATGTTGCAGCAATTCCCATCCATCGATAGGATCATCATACCACACGTAAGCCTGAATTGTGCCCTTGCAGCCGGAAGAGTTGCCTCTGGTGCATGACACCGGAGCTTCCCCGCTGACGATTTGGGTGTCGGGATCGTAGGTGATCACCGGGGGGCCTGACAGCAGGATGCAGGGGCCAGGACTCACGGAATCAGGCTGTGCGGCGGGCCTGGCCCTCCGGCGATGGTGGCGTTGGGCCATCGCAATTCTCACGGTTGCATGGGTCATCAACGCCAATGCGACATATGCGGTGGCAATCCAAAACTTCCTCATTTCAAACATCTCCTTTCGCCTGTGCGATTACGGCTCTCAGTTTGTCCAGCACATCTGCCACGGACTCGCCCCCGACGCTGACATCCCGCAATCCTGGGTCGTAGACAGACGACGCGAAGTCCAGGACGGACTCGGCGGCGATGCAGGCAGCGAGCAACTGGGGGGCTGAGGCGGCGAGCCCGACGTTGGCCTCGCTCACTTCGGGCGGTATCTCGTCGAACAAGTCGGTATCGATACACATCAACCCGCGACTACTGGAGTCAGAGATGATGTATCGCCCCTCCCCGATCTCCTCATGTTTCCACGGTCCTGACGTGTGGCTCATGAGACGCCCTCATTTCTGCGAGCCGGGTGCCCGCGATTGATGGACCCCTTGATTTTCTCGAACCACTCGGCATTGTCGACGGTCTTCGGGCGGAAGCGGGCCTCGCGGGGTTCGAGCGGCCCGGCGGTCACGGCATGGGCGGCAACACCCCGGCCGAGGAGTTCCTGGCGTTGGCGGCGAGACAGCTTGCCCTGCGGGCGGCCTTGACCTTTGCTCATGTTTTTCTTCCTTTGGGTTCTTGAGGATTCTGTTCGTTCTCGATCTTCGCGACACGTGCTCGCAGGTCCCGGACAGCCTCGACGAGCAGGTGGAGCGAATGTGATGGCCACAGGCCCCCGGAATGGGTCGGGAACTCGTCGGGTGTCGGGGATTCTACCGGACCGCCGAAGTGGACGGAACAGTAGGGCGATCCATCAAGTGACGAGAGAAATCGGGCCTCTTCCTCGCATTTGCAGCACTTCACGTTCCGCCTTCTTTCACGTCCTGGCCCATGCGATGGCCCCGGCCAGCACGGCGAGTCCGAGGGCCATCAGTACGCTGCTCCTGGGCTCGGGGGCCGGATCGGTCGCCCCAGTCGCCATGACCTCGAACGAGTCGGGATAGTACGACGATCCCCAGATCGTGGCACCGGACGCCGACAACCCGCCCAGATCATCGGGTATCGTGCCGGGCGGGTCCGATATTCCTGGCCCTGGGATGTAGGCATACAGGGTTGTCGCCTGATAGGCGATCGCCAGGGACAGGGCGTATCCGTCCCATGACACGGTTCCGTAGGGATCGTACCCTCCCACGCCGATCGATCCCACCTGCACGTTGATCGTCACGTCGCCCGACCCCGAGGTGTCGTAGGCGATGAACACGGTGGCCGATCCGTCGAAGTAGGCCGGATCGCCCGAAAGGGCGGCCTCGTAGTACCCGAATGCACTGAAATCCGCCGACGACCAGGCGACGGACCCGCCCCGACAGGCTGCCGCCCATGGGAGGCACAAGAACAGGAATGCGATAACACCCCGGTCCCTCATCGTCAGACTCCTAGTTTCTCCAGGAGTTCATCCATGGAGACGCAGATGTTTCGGGATGGTCCCAGAAGCAGGATCATCAATTCAGGCTCGGTTCTCTCCAGGCACAGCGTGAGGATTGGCACGTCCCGGGCGGCCATGTAGCCGGCTTCCATGTGGGCGGATCGGCCGCAGGGTAGCACGAGTATCCCGCAATCGGCACGATCCATGCCCGACTTGTCCAGGGCGAATCCCTTGCGGGAGATCGGGTGGTCGAGTGCGGATCTCCATGCCTCGGGCGTCCACGATTCCCAGTCGGGGTCGATTTCTCGCCAGTTGAACCCATGTTCTCCGTCGGCCGGGTTCCGGAAGTCGTAGCAGTCGATCCCGGCTGCCCTGATGGCCCCGACGACGCCGACTTGCAGCGGGTTTCGCCATGAACTGGCCACGTAGACGTAGGATGGCCT
>Ga0335069_10015403_pt1 | contig 10686 bp, 21 predicted proteins | sample Lox_Sample_11_FD_206714 | JGI IMG/M metagenome (GOLD analysis project Ga0335069, IMG submission 206714) | Soil microbial communities from Loxahatchee National Wildlife Refuge, Florida, United States - Lox_Sample_1.1 | ecosystem: Environmental > Terrestrial > Soil > Wetlands | place: USA... | reverse complement strand
CGCCATGTCAGCGCGTGGCGCTTGCTGCTTTCGCCCTTGCGAGGAACAGAATGGACAGGAACCTATCGGCACTGAATGAGCTGGCTTGCGAGCAATGCGCCCGCCAGGAGAACGTGCACGACTTCGCGGCCGCATACTGGGATAACTGGATAGCGCCCGTCGAATCGCAGCGCGTGCACGCCACTGGCAAGCGCAAGGCGGAGTTGGCGCGCGAGGTAGAGCGCTTGAAGAGCGCCCGCCAGGCGGAGATTGTCGCCCGGTTCGGCAAGATGCCTTGATCGGTTGCAGCCCTTGCGGCGCTTTCCTTCCACGGACGGCAGGAGAGCACCGCCAGCGCTGGACCTTGAGGGAGAGCAGAGACCATGCGTTTTATTTTGACAGCACGCGAGAACGGCAGTCCCATCGTGAAGTATTTGACAGCAAAAGGCAATGTGACCAGCAACGCAGAGCGCGCTTACGTGTTTGAGTCAAGGAAGGACGTGGAAGAGCACCGGGAATACTTCCAGCGCGGTAGCGCGTGGACCTGGACCGTCGAGCAATTGCCCGCGCGCATGCCAGTTGCCCGCGCTGTCCTCTTTGCCCGCGACGTTTGACAACCCGCGTTTTGTGTGCCATGGTTGCTTGCCCGCGCAGCAACCATGGCCGAGGGGGGTGAACCCATGGAATTGTTTGTTGTGCTCGTTTGCGGCTTTTTGTGGCTTTGCACTTTGGGGGATGAATGATCATGCGAAACGACCTTTACGGCGAACCGCTGCCGATCCAATATGTGGTCGAAGCAACCCGGCAGCCCGAGTTATTCGGCCCACTGGGGACCACGACGAGCGCATGGATGAGAGCCGCGCAGGATTGGGCAGAAAAGCACGGCCTGAATATCGTGCAATGGCACGTGAATCAGCGCTTCAGTGTTGCCCACTATGGGGACGGCATGCGGCGCGACGTATGGTACGACGTGGATTGGACCGGCGCGAGCTGGATTGTCCACTCGAGCGAAAAATCTATTTGACAACGACCCGAACCCAGCGCATACTTGTTTGCCCCAGCGCTCTAGGCCCAACCGGAGCAACCCACATGAACGCGAATGCAGATGACGAAGGATGGACCACTGTCCGCACCGTCGGCTACACCGGGCAATACGATTACGGCGATGATTACGACCGCCGCGCATGTGGCGGAGTCGTGCTCATCCAAGAGCGTACCGTAGATGGCAAGCGAGAGCGTCGCGCTTACACCAGCAACGGACGTTTTGGGTTCGCCACTCCTTTAGAGGCCGACCTTGAGGAAAACTAGCCGTTGCGACCCCTCTTGCCCCTTTCGCCGCCCAGGGCGAAGGGGACGAGAGCGGCCGGACGACCCGGACGCATTTATCCCAAGCCGACCCGAGGGCTTTGTACGCGGGTAGAAAGGTTCCCATGTCCACGAACGATAACACCGCTTCCCGCCAGTGGGCAAGCCGGCCAGACGATCAGCGCTACCTTTCGCTGGCCGACCTAAAGGCATCGGTCCTGCGCCGCAAGCAAGAGAGCTGGACGGCAACGCCCATGTCAAGCGAGTTACGGGTATTGCCCGAGGGCGAGACTGATCTTGCCGTTACGGTTTACGACCCGTCCCAGGGAAGCCAGCGTGCCTTGACGCCAACCAATTGGAGTTTCACCCAGCTCGCGGGGTATGCCAAAGCGCCGGCCAGCTATCTCCGGCAACTTCCATCCCAACTTGCCGCGATCAATCTGCAATGGGGACTGGAGAATAACTCTGTGCGCGAGCAGGCGCTTGTATTGGGCCAATCCAACGGCACCAATGAGCTGCGCGCCCTCACGAGCGTTTCCTATGGCCGAATCTGGGATTATCAGGTTGTGGAAATGGTCGAACGGATGAACGGTGATGGGCGCTGGGTTGTGCCCGCATCGAGCTACACAACGCAGAACCCGAAACGCGCGACCACGCTTTACGCCAGTGACCGCGACGTGTTCATTTTCCTTGTCGATCCGAAGAACGCCATCGAAGTGAACGGCGAGCAGCTCTTTCGCGGGTTCTACACCTGGAATTCCGAGGTGGGCAGCGCAACCTTCGGACTGCGGACCTTCCTTTATCGCTACGTTTGCGACAACCGCATCATTTGGGGACAGACCGACGTTAAGGAATTGCGAATCCGCCACACGGGGGGCGCGCCCGAACGGTTCGCCTATGAAGGCGCGAAGTACCTCAGGCGCTATGCCGAGGAAAGCACGGCCAAGATCGCGGACGGCATCCGCGCTGCCCAAGGCAAGGACCTGACATCGGAGATTAACACGGGCAAGGGCGATACTATCGCCACTTGGCTCCAGAAGCGCGGCTTCACGAAGGCCCAGGCGACGGCCAGCGTCGAGACCGCCCAGGCCGAGCAAGGGGAGGCCCGGAGCCTCTGGGCGATTGTGCAAGGCGTTACGGCTTACGCGCGATCGGTGAGCCATACCGATGAGCGCGTGCAGCTCGAAACGAAGGCGGGCCAGCTTATGGAACTGGTCACGAGCGCCTAAACGGTACGCTGACGAGGGGCACGGATGCCCCTTTTTTGTGGGGCCGAGTAACTCCCCTGAATGGTCGAGAACCAAGACGGATCAGGCTGAGCGAAAGGCCCCTCCCTCTTTTGGAGTTACCCATGAACCTCTTGCTAACCGACTCCGAACGCTGCTTGCTCATTGACGCCTTGCAGGAACGCGCCCGCAACCTGGAACGCGCGGCCAAGCATTGCAGCGGCGACCACTACCCGCCGATCTATCGCAATGAGGCGGCCCGCTGCCTTTTACTCTGCCGGCGCGTGCAGCAATTGCACGTCGCCAGGCCGACCGATGCAATCGAAGTGCCTCTGGAACGTGTTTGGAGCGCTGAGGAAATCTTGAACCGGGAGGGATGAGACGTGGACGACGAAGAACTGTGCGCCATGGCGATTGGGCAATTTCTCGCCGCCGTGGCTTGTGAATGTGTTGAAACCTACGATGAGGCGCAACGCCACTCGCTGAGGGACATCACGCAAGGCGTTACACTGACAACAAGGCGGGATCGCCTTCACGCATTACGCGCGGCCGCCGGAGCCGCGATTGATGCAATCGACAAGTTTACCGGGAAACTGAATTGACACGCCTTGCAGGCCCATGGTAGACTCACGCCCGTTCCGTCGCTGGAACCCCTGGAATGACATCCCTGAGACCCCTGCGCCCTCGCGTGCCTGGCATCCGACCAGCGACGGACCCAGCACGCGAGGGTTGCCCCTCTTTTGGAGCAGAGCCATGGCCACGCTATCGGCCTCGCTGGCGCTGATGAACGAAACGCCGGCCCACGTTGAAACACTCCATTTCCCCGACCAGCAAGAGCACCCCTTTTGCAGTCTGGAAATCAAATCGGGATACGACAAATCGCTTACCGTGCTGACCGACAATCCGCGCTTGCTCGAAAGTATCGCCAGCGAGGCCCGCGACCTTGCGGCCTGGCTGAGAAACGAGCAAGCCAAAGTGCTCGCCTGTTGTGACAACGGCGAGCCCATGCTTTGAAACACGGACGTATGGGGCAGGGCAGCCCCCTTGAACCGGGGGACCGTTCCATAGTAGCCACAGGGCGGCAACACCTGATTGGCGTAATGGTGTTATAGATCGGGCTCTTTGAGGCCCGGCGACGGTCCCCTTTCTTCTTTTCTTTGAGGTGAACCCATGGGACATGAAAACGGCGGTTGGATGAACGACGACCAGAAAGGCGAGATGAAAGAACAGGCCAAACGAAAGGAAGCCGAGGCCCACGCAATGACCGTCAATGAGCCCCCGCGCCATACGGGTTGGCTTGCGGTCATTGACAAAATGATCGACAAGGGAGTGTCGGCCGATCTACTAACCAAAGTGTTCGAGCTGCAAGCCCGGGCCGAGGCGGAAATGCAGCGCAAGGCATTTGTAATTGCCTTTGCCGCGTTTAAGGCCGAGGCTCCCCCGTCCATCGAGAGAACTGGCCACGTGCAATTTGAGAGCAGCAAAGGCACGGTCGAGTATCGGCATTGCGAACTGGATGTTGCCGCCGAACGCTTGACGCCCCTGCTCAGCAAGCACGGGCTTGCGGCGAGCTGGGAAACCGCCCAGGGCGAAGGCGGAACTATCTCGGTGACTTGCCGCCTGGAGCACGTGGACGGCCACGCACGCACGGTAACGCTCCGCTCGCTGCCGGACAACAGCGGCAGCAAGAACAGCGTGCAGGCGATCAACTCGACCGTCTATTATTTGTGCCGTTACACTTTCTTCGCCGTGCTTGGCATCGCGCAAAAGGGAGTGGACAACGACGCCGTTGACGAGCGCGACACGCTACTAATGGACGAGCAAGACGAACTGATCGACTTGATCCAGCGCACGAAAACCGACCTTACGCGATTCCTGAAAGTGGCCAAGGCGGACCAGATCGCCAACATTCAGCGGAGAGACTTCGGCAACTTGAAAGCTATGTTGCTCCGCAAGCTGAAGAAGGGGGAACCTGCATGATTAAGGGCAACCTCATGATGGCGGCCGACTTTGCAAAGAAGAAGGACGTGCCCCACGAGCAAGTAAGCCACCGGACGGGCGAGCAGTGGTACGTCGTTTCGCGCGGGCCAGGCTACTCCAATACCTACAAAGTGACGGAATACGACGAGGAAGGTTTGGCCTGGCTGCAAGCGCACGAGGAGAAAGAGGTGAAGCCTTGAGGATCATCGCATGCGAGCAGTATTCCCCAGAGTGGTGGGAAGCCCGCCGGCACCTTCTGACCGCCAGCAACTTCGGCCGCTTACTCACGCCCAAGAAAGGCGAGCTATCCGCCCAGGCGGCCGACCTTGTTTGTGAGCTGATCGCCAACCGCTTTTGTTCGCCGGCCGAGGAGTACACGTCGGCCGCCATGATGCACGGCCTGCAATGCGAGCCCGAGGCCCGCGCCTTCTATGAGCTGGAGCGCGAGGTAGACGTGCAACAGGTGGGGCTTTGCGTCACGGACTGCGGCCGGTTTGGGTGCAGCCCGGATGGCTTGATTGGCGAAGAGGGCGGGCTTGAGTTGAAATGTCCCCAGGGCAAGACGCAGGTAAAGTATCTGCTCGACGGCGGCCTGCCCGCTGAATACCGATGCCAGGTGCACGGCGGCCTGATCGTCACCGGGCGTAAGTGGTGGGACTTCTTGAGCTATTGCCCCGGCTTGCCGCCTTTGCTTCTGCGGATCGAGCCGGACGAGTTTACGGAGAAACTGCGAACCACGTTGGAAGCATTCTGGTGTGTGTACGAGACAGCGCTTCAAAAACTGACCGCCGGACAACCGGCAAAGGGGGAATGAATGTTTTGGATTCGCAACTTCGAAGGCGATCTTTGCAACCTGGCGCGGGCCACCGACCTTATTATTAGCCACAATGCCGCCGAACAAGGTGAGCAAGCCGGCAAGTATTGTTTGCAAGCTGTGTTCGACGGGGCTTTGCATCCAAACATAACGCCAATCGCTTACGGTTCGCCGGCCGAACTGCGAAAAATCCGCGACGATATCTTGGCCAAGCTAATTCGCCACCAAAATGCGCGGCTTGGTATTGACGAGCCCGCCAAGCTGGGATAATCTCTTCCTCGCCCAACCACAACGATTCAACGTTCGACTTGCTCCGGTTCGGCCACTTCTTTCTTGGTTGGGCACCCTGATAGGGGTAATGCCGGCCGGAGCAAATTTCTTCGCGGGCCTAGCTCAATTGGGAGAGCCCCCTTGGCGTCTAAGAACTAGGCAAGGGTGATGCACGTTCGAGTCGTGCGGCCTGCTTTGATTTCCCCCTGACATGGTGAACCGTTGCGGTCCAGCAGCCGGCCGCAACACCGAGGGCAGGAGCGCTCAGTTACCCATGGCCACCTTTCGCATCGTTCCGGAGTTGGAAAATCTACTCAGGCCCCTTACTCCCGAGGAGTATTCCCAGCTCAAGATCAATCTTGAGCTGAACGGGCTGGACGAAAAGAGCCTGACCGTCGCAGACGTGCGCGGCGACCGCATTCTGATCGGCGGGCATCACCGCTTCAAAATCTGCACGGCTTGCCGCATCCCGATTACCAACGCGCATATTAAGGTCAAGAAGCTTCCCGACCTGGAAGCCTGCGCCCAGTGGATCATTCAAGACGCTTTGGGCCAGCGTAACTTGTCGCCCGACGGCGCGAAGATTCACCGGGAGCAGCTCAGGCAGCGAATCCTTGAACGCCGGCAGGAAGGGGAGAGCACCCGCGCGATCGCCGAGGCGGAAAATGTATCGCAATCGACCGTGCAACGCGTGCTCGACAAGGCAGGTGAGTCAGGTGGTTCACCTGAACCAAAACAAGGCACCGTAAAGGGTAAGGACGGAAAGCGCCATCAGGCCACCAAATCCCGCCGCATTTTCTGCGAGCGCTGCCAGCGAGTCGGCCCGGTCGTCGGCTGTCCTAATTGCTACATCCAGACCAAGAAAACCCGAGGCCAGGGCACACGCCGGAAAACCCGCACGTTTGCCAGCAAGAACGAGCCGCCCAACGGTGCGCCGGCCTTCTCGCTCAAGACCCTCGCGGAGCACATCGGCAAGGCGGTTGCCGAATTTGACAAGCTGCGGCGCTGGCCCAACCAACGCACCGACCCGAGACACGCGGCAGCCGTGCGCCTTTTCGATGAGGCGTACAAGCTTGGAGAGACGTGGTTCAAAGACGCGCTCAAGACGAAGGCGAGCTAATGCCCGCGTGGTACATGTTCCTTTGCCGCAAATGCGGCGACCGGCAGCAACGCTACCGCAACGCGAAGAAGTGCCTGCGCTGCGGTGGCGATCTTTGGCGGCTCCATGGCACTTCGCCAAACCCAAAGGAAAGCAGACATGGCAAAGCAAGGTAGACTCCCTGGCATGGAGAACCCGAGCATTCCGGACCTGGACGCGAAAGCGGAAGCGTATCGCAAGGCCCGCAACAGCCGTATGCGGATGTTGGAGAAGGAGGTAGAGGCCCGCGACATCCTGCAAGCGGCAATGAAGGACCACAAGCTGAAATACTACGAGTACGAAGATCAGATCGTCGTGCTCGACGTGCAGGAGAAGGTGAAGGTCAAGAGCAAGGGCGAAGAGTCCAACGGCGAAGCCGACGAGGAGTAAGCGCCCCGTGGTTGAATACCGCGACATTCCAGGGTTCCCCGGCTACCGCGTTGGCAACGACGGCAGTGTGTGGTCATGCCGCAACGTCGCCGGTTGGGGAACCCTGACTGATACTTGGCACAAGCTTTCCGGACTGAAAACCACGAAGGCCGGCCATACTCGCGTTGATTTGATGGACGGCAAGACGCGGCATCTTCGATATGTTCACCGCCTTGTACTGGAGGCATTCGTTGGCCCGTGCCCGCCAGGCATGGAGGTATGCCACAACGACGGCAATCCCGCAAATAACCGGCTTGACAATCTCCGCTGGGATACCCACCGAGAGAACATGCGGGACCGATTCAAGCACGGCACGGTTAGGCTTGGAGTTAACCATCACAAGGCCAAGCTGAACCCTGAAATCGTCAGGAGTATCAGGACTGCTACGGGAGTCACCCAGCGACAACTCGGGCTTACCTACGGCGTTCCACAATCAACCATCTGGAAAATCCTCAACAGAAGGGTGTGGGCGCATGTTACCTGAACTTTGGCCGCACCAAAAAGAGTCGGTGGACAAGGTGTGGCTCGCCTTGCAGGCCGGGGCACGTCGTATCTGTGTCACGACCCCCACCGGGGGCGGCAAGACGCGCCAGATGGCGGAGCTTGCGAGGGTTTTTCTCAGCGAAGGGAAGCCCGTGCTTCTTTATGCCAACCGCCGGCTGCTGATCGAGCAACTCTCCCGCGTTTTGGAGGAGCTGGGGTTCGGCCACGGAGTCCGGGCCGCCGGCCACGCTGCCGAGCACGGCCAACTTTTCCAGATCGCCAGCATTCAGACCGAACATTCTCGCGTCACGGTCAGGGACCAATACGACCACCACCACGCGGCGCTTGTACTGGTCGATGAGGCCCACGTGCAGACGGGGGATATGTTCAAGAAGCTTGCCGAGCGGCACGTCAGGGAGGACGACGCCGCGATTGTCGGTTACACGGCAACGCCCATTGGCCTGGCGGAGTATTACGATCAGCTCATTGTTGCCGGCACGCAGTCCCAGCTCCGGGCTTGCGGTGCCGTGGTCATGGCAGACCACTACGGATGCGATGAGCCCGACTTCCGCAAGGCCCGCCAAACCTCGCAACCGCTGGCCGAGGCGATTCCCGAGAAGGAGCGAACGAAAGCCATGATGAGGCCCGGCATTTTCGGCCGGGTATGGGAGCACTTCGAGCGGCTTAACCCCGACCACAAGCCAACGATTCTCTTCGCCCCTGGCGTGGCCGAAAGCTTGTGGTTCGCGGAACAGTTTCACAAAAAAGGCGTCCCGGTCGGTCACATCGACGCCGATGGAGTTTGGATCAATGGCGAAACCTTCGAAGCTACTCCCGAGGTTAGACGACAACTCTTGGCAGAGTCAAAAGCCGGCGGAATCCGCGTGCTCTGCAATCGTTATGTGCTCCGTGAAGGTGTGGACGCCCCTTGGCTATGTCACTGTATCCTTGCCTGCGTCTACGGTAGCCTCCAAAGTTATTTGCAGTCCGGAGGGCGAGTGCTGCGAGCTTACCCTGGTCTTGAAGCCGTCACGGTACAGGACCACGGAGGCAACTGGTGGAGGCATGGAAGTCTTAACGCTGATCGAGAATGGCAACTCGATTGGAGCCCCAGCATGTACGCCGGAATCCGCGCCGACCGACTCCGGGGCAAACGCTGCAAGAAGTGCCGGGCCAGGCTGACCGGCCCATGGTGCAGCGCCTGCAACACGATCAACGAGTGGGAACCCGCTCTTTGCCCGCAATGTCACCGCGTGATTACCGGCCGCCACTGTTCTTGTGGCTGGACCAGCAAAGGCGAGCAGCGCAGCCGGCCCGTCGTTTCAACGACTGGCCAGCTCAAGCTTATGGTCGGCGACATCTTTGCACCCCGCCGCGTCACGAAGCGAATTGACGGACCCCGCGTATGGGAGCGCTATTATTACCGGGCGCGATCGGAGAAGTGGGATGCGACGTTTCATCAGGCCGAAGGCTTGTTTGCCCACGAAAACAATCGCGATTATGGTTGGCCAGATCGTAACTGGCCCCTCATGCCGATTGACCCCATTGACTTTCCCCGCAAAGTGAGGGACGTGCCCGTGACCCGCCTTATCCCGATGAAGTGCAAGAGCTGCGGAGCGCCCATCTTTTGGCTCAAGACCCAGGCCGGCAAAAAGGCCCCCATCGACGCGGTTCCGTCGCCCGAGGGTAACGTGCTCATTTGCGGCGACGAGTGCCGCATCATTGACCGGAAGAAGGAACCACTGGAAGGTGTGCCGTTGCACACGAACCATTTTGTCACTTGCCCGGATCGGGAGAAGTGGCGCAAACCCAAGAAAGGAGCTTGAGCAGATGCTTTACATCACTCGCGGACGAGTGGCCGTCAAGCGCAAGGACACCGAGAAGGTGAGCAAGGGCGGCATTGTCATTCCCGACACGGCGACCGAGAAGCCGCAAAGCGGTGAAGTGGTCAAGGTCGGCGAAGGCGACATCACCAACATGGGGCACACGCTGCCCGTGGAAATGAAGGTTGGGGACACCGTTTGGTTCGCCAAGTGGGGCGGCAACGAAGTTGAGACGCCCTCCGGCCCGCTCGTGATCCTGAACCAGTCGGAAATTCTGTGCGTGGAGAGCAAGCCAAGCTGAAAGGGTAAGGAGAATGACCCGCGACGAATGGATTGCTCGCTGGCTGGATGAGCTGATCGGTATGACCGTCCAGTTTTACGAGGGCGGCGACTTGGCAGGGCGCGGCCTGTACATCCGCCAGCGAATGAACTTGGCCAAGGCGTTCTTGGCCAAACAGTACGACCTGATGAAACCCCCGGAGGTAAACAATGGCAGCCCCCCGAGAACCGGACAAAAAGCCCCGCCGCCCGCTCGACAGTGAGATTCAAGCCATGGCCAGCATCACGCGGGCCATGGCCGGGTTGGACGGCCCCACGCAGGAGCGAGTAGCAGGTTGGGTAATCGAGCGATATGGGCGCAATCCTTACCCGAACAAGAACCCGGAGCCGCAAGGAAACAACGTGTGATCCACAAGGATGAAGCCGTTCTGGACCTGTTTAGAGGCCCGGGGCAATGTGAACTGTGCGGAGCCCGCTGCAAGCGGCGAGAGCCCCACCACTGGCGCGCCCGTGGCGCTGGTGGGGGAGCCCGCCTCGACATCCGCGAAAACCTGATCGCACTGGGCAGCGCCTTTGACTGCGCTTGCCACGTTCGAGCTGAGGCCGGGCTTATCAACCGGCAGGTGTTGCTTTTCGTGATCGCCCTTCGCGAGCACTCGACCCCCAAGCGCATCGAGGCTCGTATCTTTAAACTCCTTCGGACACCAAAGCGATGAAGCCTTACTGCACAACCGGAGAAGTGGGCCGCATTTTCGGGGTTTGCGAGGTGACGGTGCGGACCTGGATCAAAAAGGGCATTCTGCCCGCCCACAGGTTGCCGAGCAACACACGCACGCACGAGGACGGGTACGGATGCCGGTACAGGATTCAGCGGGCTGATGTTATCAAGCTTTGCCAAAAGCATGGGGTGCCTTATGAGCAGCGGGTGTGCGGGGAGGGATGAACCATTGAAACCAACGA
>Ga0335069_10015402_pt1 | contig 10687 bp, 7 predicted proteins | sample Lox_Sample_11_FD_206714 | JGI IMG/M metagenome (GOLD analysis project Ga0335069, IMG submission 206714) | Soil microbial communities from Loxahatchee National Wildlife Refuge, Florida, United States - Lox_Sample_1.1 | ecosystem: Environmental > Terrestrial > Soil > Wetlands | place: USA: Florida... | reverse complement strand
GGTTCGCGGCCGACGACTTGGCGAGCGCTTCTCTGACGAGCGCATCGACGTCACCCGAGGCCGGCGCATCGTGGAGCTGCACGTGCGCCACGCGCGCGGCGCTCGGGGCGCTGGCGGGCGCGGGGCGGGACTCGTCCGGGGCGCTCTTGCAGGCGCAGAGCGTGGCGACCGCGAGAGTCCCCAGCGCGAGAACGGAGCGCGATGTGCGGATCACTTCGCCCTGATGGTACCTGCATTGCACTGCGGAACGACCCGGGTTTTTGCCCTTGGGAGGTCACCAACGATGAATCATTTCAAGAGTTCGCTGTCGACGGTCGGCGCGGTCGCTGTCCTCTTGGGAACGGTCGCCTGCGGTGAGAGTCAACAGCAGCCTGCGCAGGCCCCGGTCGGCTCGACGACCGAGTACGCGCAGCAGGCGCAGCAAGCGCCGCCGGCGCCGAACCCCGAACAGACCGGGCAATACGGCTCGGCCATGGGGCAGCCGCAGGAGGCTACGCCGGCGCAACCGCCGACGAGCGGCGCGTCCGGTCAGCTCAATCCGCAGTACGGCCAGGGCCAGATGGGCCAGCCGAGCGAGCAGACCCCGCAGCCCCAGTACGGGCAGCAGTACGGCACGCCGCCCCCGAGTCAGGGCGCCCCGCCGATGGGCGGCAGTCAGATGGGCGCGCCGAGCGCCATGGGCGGGTCGATGGACGTCTCCACGCTGGGCGACGGGCAGCTCGCTGCCGTCGTCCAGGCCATCCACCAGGACCAGATGCAGGAAGCGCAGCTCGCGGAGCAGAGGGCGACCTCGCCGGAGCTCAAGCGCTACGCGCGAGACATGGTCACCTCGCACCGCAACATCATGAACGAGAACCAGTCGTTGCTCTCGCAGGCGCAGATCACGCCGAGTGACAACGCCGTGAGCCAGCAGCTCCGCACCGACGCGCAGAACGAGATGTCGACGCTCGAGGGCCTGCGCGGCCGCGACTTCGACCGCGAGTACCTCGACAGCCAGATCCGCGATCACAACAAGGCCATCGAGCTCGTGGATCGCATCATCCCGAACATCAAGAACCCGCAGCTCAAGGCGCATCTCCAGAACGTGCGAACGCGTCTCGAGGGGCACCTGCGCGAGGCGGAGCGCATTCAGCAGAAGATGCAGCAGGGCAGCACGAACAAGCAGCCCAGCGACAAGAGCCAGCCTCGGAACGAGAATCCGAGCCCGAACCAGAACCAGAACCAGAATCCGGGCGGAACGCAGAATCCCTACTAATCCGACGACAACCCTTGACGGAGTACGCGGGCTCCGGGGCGTGACGCTCCGGGGCCCGCGGCTCATTCGGGTCGGCCGTGAGCTAGTCGTCCTCGGGCTCGCCCTGCTCCGCGACCGATTGCGACCCGCCGAACTTCACGACGGTGACCTGGATGGCGTCGTCGGTGACGTCCAGCTGGAGGAAGTGGTGGAAGGCGTGGTCGGGCGTCCCGCGGTCGAGCGGCGCGCCGAGACCGCCGGTGATGTACGCGGGGATCCCCGCCTCGTCGAACTTCGCGAACTCGTGCACGTGGCTCGCGAGGACGAGCGACACGCGATTCTGACGGAAGAGTGCGAGCGCTGCCTCCGAGTCGGCCGCGGCGCCGGGGCCGTCCCTGTCCATGCCGTGCGACGAGACGCCGTTGTTGGCGAGCGGCTTGTGCATGCCGACGATGACGTGCTTCGTGGTGGGGTCGGCGCTCGCCTTCGCGAGATCGTCTGCAAGCCACGCGAGCTGCGGGGCGCCGAAGCCGTTCTCGGTCACGTTGTCGAGCGCGACGAAGTGAACGCCCCCGCGCAGGTCGGCCGAGTAGACGACGCGGTCGGGAAGCGCGCTGCGCACCGGCGTGCGCGCGGTGCCGAGGAACCTCGTGCGGAAGGCGCGCTCGGCGGCGGCGACGCCCATCGACATGAAGCCGAACGTCTTGATCTCGTGGTTGCCGAGCACCGGATAGAACGGCACCCGGCCCAGATCCTCGAGCTGCGCCGCGAACGCCGCGTCGATCTGCGGCGTGATCTCCATGTCGCCGAGGAAGAGGAACGCGCTCGCTCCGCGCGCGTGCGCCTCGCGGAACGCCCACGGCAAGACGTGCGACGCGTCGTTGCGCGAGTCGCCGCCCACGATGAAGCGCACGACGCCTGCCGGCGGAAGCGCCACGGGCGCCTCGGAGGGCTGGGGCGTCGCGACGGGCGTCGCCGGAGCAGCGCCGCCACAGGCCGAGAGCAACATCGCGAAGAGGAGCGCGCGAAGAGACGACGAGCGCACCCCCTCACCACGCGTAGGCTTCGGGAGCCTGGCCACCGGGCCCGGGCCAGATCTCGTCGAGCTTCTTCGCCACGTCGTCGGTGAGCTTCAGGCCCTCGGCGTGGAGGGCGTCCTCCAGCTGGTCCATCGTGCGCGGGCCCACGATGGGCGCGGTGACGCCGGGCCGCCGCAGCAGCCAACCGACGCCGACGTTCGCCGGCTTCTCGCCGATCTCGGCGCAGAGCTTCTCGTAGCGCTCGAGGGCAGGCCGGTGCTTCTCGATCGCGCGCTGGATCCGCTCGCTCGCTCGCCGCCCCTCCTTGGCCTTCGCGAGCGCGCCGCCGAGGAGCCCTCCTGCGAGCGGCGACCAGGGGATGACGCCCACGCCGTACGCGCGGCACGCCGGCAGGACCTCGAGCTCGACGGTCCGCGCGGCGAGGTTGTAAAGGCTCTGCTCCGAGACCAGCCCGAGGAGGTTGCGCCGGGCCGCCACCTCGTTGGCCTGCACGATGTTCCACGCCGCGAAGTTGCTGCTGCCGACGTAGAGCACCTTGCCCTGCTGCACGAGGAGCTCCATCGCCTGCCAGATTTCCTCCCACGGCGTGTCCCGGTCGACGTGGTGCATCTGGTAGAGGTCGATGCGATCGGTCTGCAGGCGCCGCAGGCTGTCGTCGCACGCGCGGCGGATGTGGTACGCGCTGAGGCGCCCGCCGTTCGGGTAGTCGTGCATCGGCGCATACACCTTGGTCGCGAGCACGACGCGATCGCGCCGTCCGCCGCCCTGCGCGAGCCATCGGCCGATGATCGTCTCGGTCTTGCCCTTGTTCTCGCCCCACCCGTACACGTTGGCCGTGTCGAAGAAGTTGATCCCCGCCTCGAGGGCGCGGTCCATGATCCGGTGAGCCTCGGGCTCCTCGGTCTCCGGCCCGAAGTTCATCGTCCCGAGGCAGATGCGGCTCACCTTGAGGCCGGTGCGGCCCAGTCGCGTCAACTCCATGGCGCGGGCAGGTTACTCTGGACTGGCGTTGAAGACACCGGACGACGTGCTCTCTCCCGGCAGCCGCATCGGCGATCGCTACGTCGTCGAGCGGCGGCTGGGCGCCGGCGCGATGGGCTCCGTGTACGCCGCGCGCGGAACGAGCGACGCGGCCGGCGCACCGGCGCGCTTCGCGATCAAGGCGCTCCTGGCGGCGACGGCCAAGGGTGACGCCGAGGAGCGGCGTGCGCGCTTCCTGCGCGAGGCGGCGGTGTGCGCGAGCATCCGGCATCCCAACGTCGTGCCGGTCCTCGACCACGGCATCGACGAGGCCACCGGCATCCCGTACCTCGTGATGCCGCTGCTCGTCGGCGAAGACCTCGCGAGCCTGCTCGAGCGCGTGGGCTGCCTCGAGCCGGAGACGGCCATCGCGCTCGTCGTGCAGGCGTGCGAGGGGCTGGCGGCCGCGCACGCGCTCGGTGTGGTGCATCGAGACGTGAAGCCGTCGAACCTCTTCCTCGAAGGCACGGGCGACACCGTGGTCGTCAAGGTCACCGACTTCGGCCTGGCGAAGGCGCTCGACGAGGCGCCCGGCAGCCCGGGCGCGCTGACCGGCACGGGCCGATTCATGGGCACGCCGCAGTACGTCTCGCCGGAGCAGGCCATCAGCGCCAAGCACGTCGACTTGCGCACCGACGTCTACAGCCTCGCGATGTCGCTCTATCACGCGCTCGCGGGTCGGCCTGCCTTCGCTTACGTGCGCTCCTTCATGGGGCTCGTGCTCGAGCTGACGGCGCGCGAAGCACCGCCGCTGCAAGAGGCCGCGCCGTGGGTGGAGCCGCAAATCGCGCGCATCGTGCACGCCGCGCTCAAGCGCGACCCGCCGGCGCGGTGCCCGAGCGCCCAGGAGCTGGCGCTCGCGCTCGACTTCGCCATCGGCATCGACGCGAGCCGCCGACCCGTCACGCGCGCAGCTCTGCGCCCTGTATCCGACACGACGAGGCGCAGGCTGGCGCCCGTCGCCGACCTCCCCGCATCATGGGAGGAGTTGCTCCGCATCTAGAAGCGGCGAACCGAGACGGAAGCGAGGAACTGTCCCGCATGCGAAGGCTGGCCCTGTCCGCGATCGCGTTGACCGCGTCTCTGTCGGCTGCTCCGTCGAGCGCGACGGCACCGGCAGCGGTAGCGCACCCGACGGCGCCGTCGGGTGAGATGACGACACCGAGCGATCAGACGGTCGTGGTCACGCTGCCGGACGGCGTGGCGGTGACCCTCGAGCCCGGTACCAAGGGTCGCTGGCTGCCCAAGACGAAGCTGCCGAGCGAGACGGGCAAGTGGGCGATCGGCTACCACCTCGTGCTCCTGGAGGGCGAGGCCGACGTGCGCATGCCCGACGGTCCGAAGGGGGCGCACGCGTTCCTCGTGCAGACGCGGGCCGGCCAGCTCACCGACTGGCGCGGCAAGCTGCACGTCGCCGTGCACGACGACACGACGACCGCCGCCATCTACGAGGGCGCGCTCGTCGTCGGCTCCAACGGACAGGGATTCCCGGTCTACGACGGCGCCGGCATCCTGATGCGCAAGGGGATCGATCCGGACAAGTCGCGCGCGATCCCGTCGGCTCCGCAGTGGGATGCGGCGCGCGGCGCGCCGTCGTTCCTCCTCGAGCCTGTCGGCTCGCACGGGAACATGGGGGTCGCGTGGAAGCCGGTCCCGGGCGCGGCGAGCTACCGCGTGACCATCGCGCGCGACGCCGAGATGAAGCAGGTCATCGACGTCGCGAGCACGACCGACACGACGTACGCCATGGTCGAGCGCGCGAGCGGCGGCAGCGGTGGCTCCTGGACGCAGGTGCGCGCGGTCGGCCCCGAGGGCATCGTCGGCGAGCCTGCGTCGCCGAGACCGCTGCGGGTCGTGCACTTCACGCTGCCCGACGGAGCGGTGATGGGGCGCGACGGATCGGTCGTCCTGCCGTCGAACGTGGGCGTGACGCTCGACGACGCGCAAGGGCTCCAGCTCGCGTACGGCAGCCCGTCGCCGCGCGTGACCGTGCCCCTCTTCTGGTCGCCGCTCTCCGGCCCGCTGCGTCTCCCGCGCGACAGCGACGTGCGCGTGATGCACGTGCGCGATCCCGCGCTCGGCCAGGAGGCGGCGCTCGTGCTCGCGCGCCGCGCCCTGCGCGTGGACGTCGAGATGACTCCGCGAAACCCCCGCCCCGGCGACTTCGTCGACGTGCGCGCCGTCGCATGGGACCCCACCGGGCGGCTCGATCCGACGCGCGAGCAGGTCGCGCTCGAGACCACACTCGACCTCGATCCGCTCCAGGTCGCATGGAGACAGACTGGGAGCACCTGGACAGCTCGCCTACAGCCACCGCGCACGTTCAGGCCGACGGTCATCCGGGTCGCGGCGCGCGACGCTTTCGGCGCCGAAATCGGGCGGGGTTTCGTCGAGATCGCTCCGCCCACTTCCCCCTCCAGGTGAGCGGCTGAGGCGTTACGTAGGGCGCTCTGCCGCAACGCGTCTCATCTCCGCAACCGCCCGATTGGCGTGTTCCGGTCAGGGGCGACTGGTTTAGCCTCCAGAGAGGAGGAGCATGTCCTTTTGCCCGCGCTGCTCGGCGCTCTGCGGCGAGACGCATACCTTCTGCTTCGCGTGCGGAGGCGAGCTCGCCAAGCACACGCCGCAGGAGGATCCTCTCGTCGGGCGCACGCTTCCGGGCGGATACCGCGTCACGCACGCCGTCGGTGTCGGCGGGATGGGCCGCGTGTACTGCGCGGAGCAAGTAGCTCTCGGCCGCACCGTGGCGGTCAAGGTGGTGCACCCTCACTTGGCGGACGACGAGCTCACCGTCGCGCGGTTCCTCAACGAGGCGCGCGCGGCGAGTCGGATGAGCCACCCCAACTCGGTCGCGATCTTCGACTTCGGGCGCACCGAGCAGGGTCAGCCCTACATCGTCATGGAGTACCTGCGCGGGCGCGATCTCGCGCGCGTCGCGGACGCCGAAGGCCCGCTCCCGCTCCGGCGCGTCGGCGACATCATGCGCCAGACGCTCGCGGCGCTCGGCGAGGCGCACGCGCTCGGCATCGTCCACCGCGATCTCAAGCCGGACAACATCGTGCTCGAGCCGCTGCGCTCGGGGCTCGACTTCGTGAAGGTCGTGGACTTCGGGCTCGCCAAGATCCTCGAGAACGACCAGCCCTCCCCGTCCTCGGGCGGCGGCGCCCTCACGCGCCCCGGGCTCGTGTGCGGCACGCCGGAGTACATGAGCCCCGAGCAGGGTCGCGGCGACGCGCTAGACGGGCGCGCCGACCTCTACGCGCTCGGCGTCGTGCTGTTCGAGCTGCTCGCCGGCCGCGTGCCCTTCGTCGCCGACACGGCGACCAAGATCCTGCTGGCCCACCTCGGCGAGCCCGTACCCGACCCGCGCAGCGTCGCGCCCGATCGGTCGATCCCCGAGCAGCTGGCGCAGCTGTGTCTGCGGGCGCTCGCCAAGCCGCGCGACGACCGCTTCCAGACCGCCGAGGCGTTCGCCGCCGCGCTCGACGAGGCGCTGATCGAGGTGGAAGGCCGGGCCTCGTACGACGCGACGCCGCGCACGTCGATCCGCTGCCGGGCCTGCGGGGCGCTCAACGGCATGGGCCAGAAGTTCTGCGGCGAGTGCGGCGCCCAGATCTCGACGAGCGGACCGACCAAGGGGACCGCGTCCGCGATGGCTGCGGCGTCGGGAGCGCCGGCGCCGTCGTCGCCCAAGGTCGACGCGCGAGCGCCCACCGAGTTTCGCGCGTCGGCGCCGTCCTTCGGCGACGGGAGCACTCCCCTGCCGCTGCTCGCGCGCGCGGACGCGATCGCGTGGCTCGAGGGACGCCGTCACGAGGCGGACGCGACGTTCGCGTCGGCGCACCTCGTGGGCGAAGCGGGCGGTGGCAAGTCGCGCCTCGTGCGCGAGCTGGCGGCGCGCTGCGCCCTGCGCGGAGACACGGTCGTCGTGGTGGGACCCGACCCGGCGTGGGCGAAGCTCGGAGACTGGGTCCTGCGTCAGGCGGTCCACGCGCTCGCCGAGCTGCCCGAGGGCGAGGAGGCCGCCGCGGCGTGGAAGGACGCGTCCGCCGAGGCCAAGCGAGGTCTCGACGTGCTGTTCGGATCGGGCGAGAACGCGCTCGACACCGGTGAGCGGCGAGCGGCGCTCGCGGACGCGCTGCGGTGGGCGATCCAGCGCGCGGCGACGCTCAATTCGAGCGGCGGGTTGGTCCTGGTGGTCGAGGACCTCGACTTCGTGGACGGCACCAGCCGCAACGCCGTGCTGGACGTGCTCGCGGAGCCGCCCGTCGCCTGCGGCCTCGTCCTCGTGACGTACTCGCCGGGGGCGAACCCATCGCAGACGCTGCCCGGAGAGGCGTGGAATCTGGCCCCGCTGCCCGCGGACTCGTTCGCGAACCTGCTCCCGTCGCGCGTGGCCTCGCCCGCACGACCGCTCGTGCCGCTGCACGTCGAGCAGCTGATCGCGTGGGCGCGCGAGAGCAACGATCAACCGCCCGAGCGCCTCGCGGATCTCATCGCGCGCCGCGCCGAGCGCCTGCCGGCGGACGCGCGTCACGCGCTGCACGCGCTCTCGGTGTGGGGCGAGTGCATCTCGGACGTGCTCAAGCGCCTGTTGCCGACCGGCGTGGACGCCAAGGGCGCGCTCGACGCCCTCGAGCGCGCCGGCATGGTCACCAGCGACGAGAAGGGCGTGCGCATCTCGCACCCGCTCGTGCGCCGCGTCGTCTTCTCGAGCATCCCGGCGGGCCTCAAGCGCGACCTCTTCGCGCGCGCCGCCGAGCTGCGGCCCGACGCGCCCATCGAGATCCGGGCGAAGCAGGCGATGCACGGCGGGAGCGCGCTCGAGGCGCTCTCGCTGCTGGAGCTCGTGGCCCGCCGGCGCGCCGCGCACGGCGACATCCCGGGGAGCGTGAGCGCCCTGCGCCACGGGCTCGACGTCGCGCGCCGCGAGCTGCATCGCGGCGAGCTCGACGATCCCGTGTCGGCCATGATGGTGTTCTCGCGCAAGCTCGCCGAGGCGCTCGCCGAGAGCGGCAAGTGGAACGACGCCGAGGGCATCCTGCGCGAGGCGCTCGGGAACGCGCCGCCGACGAGCCCGCATCGCGCGCGGCTGCTCGGCGTGCTCGCGCAGGTGGCGCACGCGCGCAACCAGGTGACCGAGGCGCGCAAGTACCTCGTCGAGGCCAAGCGGCTCGCCCGGACGTCCGACGCCCGCGAGCTTCTCCCCATGCTCGAGACCCTGGAGCGATCGATAGAGGTGGCCTAGTTCTCCCGGTGCGACCGGGACATGCGGCTCGTCAACAAGCTATCGCTCGCGTTCATGATCGGGACCACCGCGATCCTGGCGGGCAACGGCTACTTCCGCGTGCGGCGCGAGGTGGGGCTCTTCCGCGCCGATCGCGTGCACGACCACGACCTCATCGGGCGCACGCTCGGCGCGTCGCTGCAGGCCGTGTGGCGCTCGGAGGGCCAGGCGCGGGCGATGCGCCTCCTCGACGCCGCGAACGCGGGGGAGAGCCGCATCCACTTCCGCTGGGACTGGCTCGACGGACCCGGCGCGGCGACCGATCTGCACGTCGACCGCGGCGTGCTCGAGACGCTGCCGGCGGGGACGACGACCACGGTGATCGCCCCGGACGAGCGCGGGAAGGACGAGCGCTTCACGTACGCCCCGCTCCTCGTCGACGCGCGCCCCGGCGCGCTCGAGCTGAGCGAGACGCTCGACGCCGAGCGGGCTTACACGCGCCGCACCGTGTACGAGACGATGCAGACGACGGGGCTGCTGGCTCTCGTGACGGCGCTGCTCTCGTACGTGCTCGGCTCCTTCTTCGTCGGACGGCCGGTGCGCGCGCTCGTCGAGAAGGCGCGGCGCATCGGCCGGGGCGAGTTCGGCGGCCCGGTGGTCCTCTCGTCACGCGACGAGCTGGCGGAGGTCGGCGACGAGCTGAACGCCACGAGCGACGCGCTCGTCGCGGCCAACGAGAAGGTCGCACGCGAGACGACCGCGCGCATCGCGACGCTCGAACAGCTGCGGCACGCCGACCGGCTGACGACCGTGGGCAAGCTCGCCTCGGGCGTCGCCCACGAGCTGGGGACGCCGCTCAACGTCGTCGTGGCGCGCGCCGAGATGATCGCCAACCCCGAGACCTCCGCCCACGACGCGCGCGAGTACGCCGGCGTCATCGTGTCGTCGGCGCAGAAGATGACGCGCATCATCCGGCAGCTCCTCGAGTTCGCGCGGCGGCGCGGTCCGCGCAAAGAGCGGCGCGACCTGGTGGCGCTCACCGAGCGCGTGCTCGAGCTGCTCCGTCCTCTCGCGCAGCGCCAGAGCGTCGAGCTCGTGCTCGACGCGCCGGGCGGGTGCCACGAGACAGAGGCGGACGTGGACGCAGGCCAGATCGAACAGGTGCTGACGAACCTCGTCGTCAACGCGGTGCAGGCGATGCCTCGCGGCGGTCCAGTCGAGGTGAGCGTGCGCCGCGAGCGCGCCGCCCCGCCGGCCGACCACGGGGGCGCCGAGGGCGAGTGGCTCGCCGTCCGCGTGCGCGACCGCGGCGAGGGCATCGCTCCCGACGTTTTGCCTCACGTATTCGAGCCCTTCTTCACGACGAAGGACGTCGGCACCGGCACCGGGCTCGGCCTGTCGGTGGCGCACGGCATCGCAAGCGACCACGGCGGTTGGATCACCGTGGAGAGCGAGCCGATGTATGGGAGCACCTTCGTCGTGTATCTTCCTCCTCGGTAGTCTTGACCTCGCCAGCATGCGTTCTTCTGGTCGACGATGACCACGACCTCTGCGAAACGCTGAGCCTGGGGCTGCGGCAGCGCGGGTACGCCGTGACGACGCGCAGCTCGGCCGCCGAGGGCGCCGCGGCGCTCGACGGAGAGGCCTTCGACGCGGTCGTGACCGATCTGAACATGCGCGGGCAGAGCGGCCTCGAGCTGTGCGCCCGCGTCGTCGAGCGCCTGCCCGACGTGCCGGTCGTCGTGCTCACGGCGTTCGGATCGCTCGACACCGCCGTGAAGGCGATCCGAGTCGGCGCGTACGACTTCATCAGCAAGCCGGTGGAGCTGGACGCGCTGGCCATCGCCCTCGAGCGCGCGATCAAGCACAAGCAGCTGCGCGAGGAGGTGCGCCGCCTGCGCGAGGAAGCCTCGCGCGCGGTCGCCGAGCGCCCGGCGGACCTGCTCGGCGAGAGCGACGCCATGCGCCACGTCTACGACCTCGTCGACCGCATCGCCGACGCCGAGGTGTCGGTGCTCGTCACGGGCGAGAGCGGGACGGGCAAGGAGGTCGTCGCCCGCGCCCTGCACGCGCGCAGCCGGCGGGCGCGCGGGCCGTTCGTCGCCATCAACTGCGCCGCCGTGCCCGAGCCGCTGCTCGAATCGGAGCTATTCGGCCACGCGCGCG
>Ga0335069_10015401_pt1 | contig 10687 bp, 10 predicted proteins | sample Lox_Sample_11_FD_206714 | JGI IMG/M metagenome (GOLD analysis project Ga0335069, IMG submission 206714) | Soil microbial communities from Loxahatchee National Wildlife Refuge, Florida, United States - Lox_Sample_1.1 | ecosystem: Environmental > Terrestrial > Soil > Wetlands | place: USA... | reverse complement strand
CGCGCAGGACGTGGCGTTCGTGCTGCTCGAGGCGCACATGGGGATGCGCGGGATCGACATCCTCTACGACATCGCGTACGGCGCCTCGGGCCGCCTCTACCCGCAAGCCGCGACGCGCGCGAAGCAATCGCTCGGGAGGAGCGACGTGAAGGGACGCGCGAGCCCCGCGCTGGCGGTGCTGCTCGCGTTCCGCGACGCGAAGACGTGCGACCAGAAGCACGCGCTGCTGCAGGACGCGGGCGACAAGGGCGACGCGCGCATGAGCGCCATGCTGACGCCGTACCAGTCGACGCGCGGCTGCGGCTTCCTGGGCCGCTCCGATTGCAACCCGTGCATGCACAAGGACACGGCGCTGAGGGACGCCATCACCGAGATCAACGACCGGGTCTCTCGCGCGCAGCAGCAATAGGAGTAGGCTCCGCGCTCGATGAGCGAGCGCAGATACGACGTGGTGCTCTTCGGCGCGACCGGCTTCACGGGCAAGCTCGTCGCCGAGTACCTGGCGCGGGCGGCTCCGGCGCTCCGGTGGGCCATCGCGGGGCGCAATCGCGAGAAGCTCGAGTCGGTACGCGCGGGCCTGGGCGCGGGGGCGGCGGCGGTGCCCGTGCTGATCGCGGACTCGGCGGACCGGCCGTCGCTCGATCGGATCGCGCGCGAGGCGCGCGTCGTGTGCTCCACCGTCGGGCCCTTCACGCTGCACGGGCGCGAGCTCGTGGCGGCGTGCGTCGACGCGGGAACCGACTACTGCGACTCCACGGGCGAGCCCCAGTTCGTCCGCGCGATGATCGACCTGCACCACGCGCGGGCGCGAGAGACGGGCGCGCGCATCGTGCCTTGCTGCGGGTTCGACTCGATCCCGTCCGACCTCGGGACGCTCCTCGTGCAGCACCACGCGCGCGAGAAGCACGGAGCCTCCTGCGCCGAGGTGCGGCACCTCGTGCGCGTCCGCGGCGGGGCCATCAGCGGCGGCACGGCCGCGAGCATGGTGCAGATCATGGACGAGGCGTCGCGCGATCCACGGGTGCGCGAGGTGCTGCTCGATCCGTACGCGCTCGATCCCGAGCACGGGCCGAACGGGGGACGGCAGCCCGACGGCCCGCGCGGGCCGATGTTCGACGCGGACATCGGACGCTGGGTCGGACCGTTTCTCATGGCCGCGATCAACGTGCGCGTCGTGCGCCGCAGCAACGCGCTCCTCGGCTACGCGTGGGGGCGCGACTTCCGCTACCGCGAGGGCATGGTCTTCGGACGCGGGGCGGGCGGCTGGATGCGGGCGGCGTCGGTGACCGCGGGCATCGGCGCGGCGTTCGGCGTGCTGGCGGTCGCGCCGCTGCGTCGGCTCGCGGCGAAGGCGGCGCTGCCCAAGCCGGGAGAGGGCCCGTCGAAGGAGAAGCGCGAGGCGAGCTCCTTCGAGTCGCGCTTCGTGGGCGTGCTGGAAGGCAAGAGCGAGAAGATCCTCGCGACGGTGCGCGGCGTCGGCGATCCCGGCTACGGCGAGACCGCCAAGATGGTCGGCGAATCGGCCTTGTGCCTCGCGTTCGACCGGGAGTCGACGCGCAAGGAGGGCGGCGTGCTCACGCCCGCTTCATGTCTAGGGATGACACTCGTCGAGAGACTGCGCCGCGCCGACATGACCTTCCAGATCGACAAGCCGCTCTAGGGGCACGGCGGTGATCAGAGCCCGAAGCGCGCCTTGTTCGCGGCGATGAACGCGAGGTACGCGTCGGCCGGCTGGTGGGGTTCGATCTCGCCGGCTTCCACCGCCGCCTCGAGCGCCTTCTTCATGTCGCCAATCTTGCGCGACGGGCGGAGGCCGAAGGCGCGCATCATCTCGTCGCCGATGCCGCTCGGGAGCGGCGGCTGGACCGCGTCCTGCGCAGCGAGCTGCGTGATGCGCTCCTGGAGCTCGTCGATCTGCTGCAGGCCCTTGCGCTTCTTCTCGGGGCGCTTCGTCGTGATGTCGGCGCGCGCGAGGCAGAGCAGGTCGTCCAGGTGCTCGCCGAGCTCGCGCGCGAAGCGGCGCACGGCGCTGTCGGTCCAGTCGGGCTGGTACTGGTTGGCGCGCAGGTGGTGGAGCACGAGGAAGCGCACCGTGTCCTTGAGCGACGGCTCGTACACGAAGAGCCCGCAGCGCCGGTCGAGCTTCTCGAACATGCGCGTCCCCACCTCGGCGTGACCGAGGAAGTGCACCTTGCCGTCGGGCGTGATGGAGCGCGTCTTGACCTTGCCGATGTCGTGGAAGAGCGACGCCCAGCGCACCTCGAGCCTGGGCACCGCCTGACGCACGACCTGCTTCGTGTGCTTCCAGACGTCCTTGTGCCGCCACTCGCCGTCGCCGAAGCCGACCATGGCGTGCACCTCGGGGAAGATCGCGCCGAGCGCGCCCGACGCGAGCAGCTCGTCGAGGCCGCGCTCGGGGTCCTCCCCCATGACGACGCGGTCGAGCCGCCCGCGGACCGCGCGCGCGTCGAGCTTTGCGGCCTCGCGGAAATCGTCGGGCGTCACCGTGGCTACGACGCGATCCAGGGGCCGGCCCTCGGCCGCGAGCGCGGCCGACTCGAGCGCGTCGAACACGCGATCCAGCGCGGAACCCTCACCCATCGGGAGGCAGGCGCATAGCACGCAGCCCGACGCGGGTCATACTTCGAACGTGCGCTCGCGCCTCGTCCTCGCCTTGGTGGGCCTCGCGGTCGCGGCGTGTTCGAGCGCGAGCGGGTCGGGCGGCGGGTCGGCCGGCGGGGTGTCGACCGCGCCGTGCACGCTGCCGCCGGGGCCTTACGGGACGAACGTCGGCGACGTCGTCGACCCGAACCTCACGTGGACGGGCTACCTGAACGACTCGGCGCAGACCACGACCGTGCACATGCGCGACTACTACGACTGCGACGGCACGCGCGGCGTGCGCGTGCTCGTCATCGACGAGTCGGCGCAGTGGTGCGCCGACTGCCAGAGCCAGGCGCCGACGCTCGCGACGCTGGCGCCCGGCAAGTGGAAGAGCGAGGGCGCGGAGCTCCTGGTGCTCATGGCGCAGGACCAGCAGGAGAACCCGGCCACGGTGGACACGGCGCTGACGTGGCGCAACGAGTTCACCCTCACGACGGGCGCCGTGGTGGCCGATCCCGCGTGGACGACGAAGCTGTGGAACGGCGCGACGGGCGCCGGCAACGGCTTCCCCACGGACATCGTGATCGACCCGCGCACGCTACGGATCGTCGCGTTCCAGCCGACCGACCTCGCGGGCACCGTCGACAACCTGGCGACGGCGAACCGCTGACCCTACTGGAAGGTGACCGCGCCGCCCGTGTAGGGGAGCGCGGTGAGCGAGATGGCGTAGGGCCCGGCGAAGAACGACGTCGAGTTGTACTGCCCGTAGAACAGGTAGCCGCTCGTGCCGGAGAAGGGCTTCAGCGTCGCCGCGGGGACCGTGCCCTGCCCGTCCGAGCCGTTCCACGTGCAGTACGTGTAATCCTGGCCGTTCGACCCGGCTGCCTGGAAGAGCATCGTGGCGCCGGCCTGCCCGCCGCTCCATGTGATGTGCAGGTCCACCCCCGTCGGGATGACTGTGGTCCCGCCGTCGGGAGAAACCGCCGGGCTCGTGAGCTGCGTGAGCTCGGGCGCCAGGACGCCGTCGGGGCCGAACGCCGGAACCGTCGCGCCGGACGCCGTGACCGTGATCGTCTGCCCCGCGGTGAAGCCGGGCGACGACGACGTGTACTCGTAGAAGTTGTTCGCGCCGGGCGCCACCGTCACCGGGGGCATCAGCCACGGGCCCGACACGGCGAGCGTCCCGGCGCTCTCGCCGTTCTGCTGCATCGACCCGGTGCACGAGTAGTACGCGCAGGCCCCCGAGCCGGTGGCCGTGCACCCGCCGTTGCCCTGCGCCGCCGTGAAGAACGAGCCGTACACCGAGAACGTCTGACCGGCGCAGAAGGAGCCAGAGCACTCCTCGAGGTAAATCGACCCGTACGGCGACCCGCCGCTGCTCGAACCGGAGACGCCGCTGCTGGAGCCGGTGCTCGAGCCCGAGATGCCGCTGCTGGACCCGGAGAATCCACTGCTCGATCCCGAGCCGGAGCCCGAGCTGCTGCCGTCCATGCCGCTGCTCGAGCCGGAGAACCCGCTGCTGGACCCGGAGAACCCACTGCTGGATCCGGAGAACCCGCTGCTCGAGCCCGAGACGCCGCTGCTCGACCCCGAGCTCCCGCCGTCGTCGCCGCCGCGATCCGGGACGCCGAGCTCCGCCCTGCCTCCGCATCCGCCGGCCGTCGACGCGAACGCCAGCGCCGACAAGGATCCCCACAAGACGAGCCCCGAAGCCCTCATGCCCGAAGCTTACGCGTTGTAGTCTCGCGCCGCATGCGAGGCCTGATGGAGCTCGTCGAGGGCGCTCGCCACTTCGTGCGGACCGCAGACCTCGAGAAGAAGGTCGCCCCCGACGTGCTCGCCGCGGCGCGCCGCGCCGGGATCCTGCGGCCGGAGGACCCGGGATTCGAGGAGCTCTCGGCGAGCGACGTGGCCCGCGTGCTTCGCGTCGTCTACGGCCTCTCGGGGCGGCAGCGCCCCGTTCCGGCAGTCTTCGAGGACGCCGCTTCGCCCCTCGGCTGGATGGGAACCGAGAAGAACGCGCGCGAGGTCCTCCTCTGCGCGCGGCCGGAGCGTGGGCTCGCGAAGGCGCTCTCCCGGAAGAAGCCGACGCTCGTGCTGGTGCCGACCGCGCGCCACCTCACGCGGGCGCTTCGCAAGCGCCATGGGGCCGGCGCCGTCGTCACGCTCGAAGCGCTGGAGGAAGCGCTCGTCGCGCTGGGTGGGCGGCTCGTGCTGCGGACCGCGATCGCTCCGGACGCGCCGGAGATCGGCGTGCGTCCCGTCGTGGCCTCCATCGACCTCGTGGGTCTTGCGACGCTCTGGACCCAGCTGCGCTTCTGCCTGATCGACAACACGAGCGTACGCATCGACCACCCCGGCGGCAGCGTGCGGTGTACGCACGTCGATCTCGGGATGGCGCACGGCCACTCGCGCGAGCCCACGCAGCCGTGGGACGTCCTCTGGGAGATCTGCGAGCACGGCGGCTACTTCCAGACGAGCCGCTTCGGCAACGCGGAAGCGACGCGGCAGGCGATCCGTCGCTTCAACGTGCAGCTGCAGCACCTGTTCGGCATCCGCGGCTCGTGCTTCCACCGCTACCGGAAGGCCGGCGGGTGGAGAGCGCGCTTCGAGGCCCAGAACCACCTGCCGGGGGACCTGTAAACCCCGTTTTGCGACAACTGCAGAATACAATCGACCGAATCGGCGCCCGTTCCGCCACTTTTGTCCTACATGGGCGTTCATGCGTCACATCCGCTTGTTACACGCGATCGAGGCGCCGAAACGCGCTCCGCGAGTCGCGGTGGAATCGCGACATTTGCGACATGTCACAAGTAATGGGTGAGAGGCAGGCGAGGGAGAGCATGGTGCTCTTCCAGCAAGCCCACCTGTCCGATTCGCCGGGCCTCGCCACGGCGGTCTCGAAAACGGCCTGACGATCTCTCGAGAGGCACGCTGAGCGCGCTGGAGGCCCGTGGGTCTCTCCACTTGCCCACCGACCTCCTCGAAAGGCCACGCGGACCCTCGAATGGCCCGTCGATCTCTTGGACGGCCCGCTGACCGGGAAAGCCTCCCGTCGACCTCGCACGAAGGACCGTCCACGGCGACGAAGGCCTTTCGACCTCACCAACCCGCCCGTCTTCCCGTCCACCGGACCGTCGTGTCGGATTGAGGGCCGCTGGAGACGAAGAGAGCCCGTCCGAGGATCGAGAAGACCCGCTCAGCAGGACGGCGGGTCGCTGGAGATCACCGAGGTCCACCAAGGACCAGAAAGGAGGAGTCGACGAGCAACGAGGACCCTCATCGAGCAAGAAGGACCACCATCAGGAACCATGGACCATTCATGAACCGTAACGGCACATTTTCGCACGCAAGCGGCAGTTCGAGTTCTCAGGAGAGGAGTTTCCAGTGACCAACACCAGTTCGAAGCCCGTGAAGACCGATCATCGTTCCATCGTCGCGCTCAAGCTCCCGTCGTCCGTCCTGGTCCTCATCACGTACGCGCAGCAGATCGTGAAGGCCATGACGGGCAATCCCGCGTTCCCTTCGCCAGTGCCCGCGCTGACGCTGGTGACCGCGGCGATCAACGACCTGCAGGGCGCGCAAACGGTGGCGCAAACGCGGGTCCAGGGGGCCGTCATCACCCGCAACGAGAAGAGGACGGCGCTCGTGATTCTGCTCGACCAGCTCAGGGCGTACATCCAGGCGCAGGCGGACGCGAACATCGAGAACGGAGCCTCGATCATCGCGAGCGCAGGCGTGGGCGTGAAGAAGCCGGTGGTGCGCGCACCGCGCGTCTTCGATGCGAAGCTCGGACCCGTCTCCGGCACGGCGAAGCTCTTCGCCGCGACCGCCGGGCACCGCGCTTCGTACGAGTGGCAGTACAGCACCGACGGGGGCAAGACCTGGGTGCTCGCCCCCGTCACGCTCCAGGCCAAGACCACCATCTCGGGCCTGACGCCTGGAGCGACCGTCCAGTTCCGGTACCGGCCTGTCACCAGGACCGGTGAAGGCGACTGGAGCCAGACGATCGTGATGCTCGTGAAGTAGCGCCCATCTGTTCGTGAACGCACCGCACTAGGCCGCCGGCCCCCGGCTCCTCCGTGCATCTCGCGGAGTGAGCCGGGTGCTGGTCACTCACGGAGGCGGGCACACCGACGAGGGCGTCCGCCCAAATCACGAGCGGTGCCGCGGACGCCGCCTCCGCCTGGAGCCGAGCGTCGTTCGTCCGCTTCGCGCACGCGGCAAACACGGGGCAACACATCACCAACGCCCAACCGAGGTGAGCGAACTTGCTTCGTACGCGGCAACTCGAATGGCTCGTCATGGCGCTCGGTGCGCCTCGAAGAACTCCAACATGACCGCGTTCGCGTCGATCGCGCTCGACTGTGCGCCCAGCCTCGCCGCCAGCGCTGACGTGACCGGCGGCCCGCCCGGCCACTCGTGACCCATGCCGTCGACGGCGTAGAGCTTCACGACCGCGCCCTCGGCGCACGCTCCATAGTCGGTGAGGACCACGCCCGGCGCGGGCCGCGACGTAGCCGGCGAAGAAGCGCACCCGTTGTTCCCGGCCCACTGGCGTGCGGCGCTCTCCACGCCGTACGTCCAGGGCGGCTCGCTGCCGCCGTCGTAAGGATTCGTCGCGTCAGCGGTGCCGTGGAAAGCGATGACCGCCGTCGGGCGCGGGGCCTTGCAGGGAGCAGCGAATCGAAGGCCCGCGACGGGCGCGATTCCGGCGAGCCGCATCGGAAGCTCGCACGCGAGCTGGCTCACCATGCGCGCCCCTCCCGAATGGCCTGTCAGGTACACGCGCTTCGGATCGACGTCGTAGAGCCTGACGAGCACGGCGATGGTGGTCTGGATGAAATCGACGTCGTTCGACGCGTCGCTCGGCACGGGCGCTCCGCTGCGGAGCGGCTGCCCGGGGATGTTCCACGCGAAGCCGCTCCTCACGGGAATGTCCGCCTGCGGATACGCAACGACGAAGCCGTGCGCGTCCGCGTAGGGGTCCAACCCCGAGAACGCCTCGTGCTCCGCGGCCGTCCAGCCGGTGCCGTGCAGGTTGAGGATGAGCGGCCGAGGTCCGTGCGTGCCTCCCGAAGGGGCGTGGACGAGGACGATGCGCTCCTTGCCGTCGACATGCACGGTGAGCGGGCTGCTCGCGCCGCGGGTGGGCTCGGACTTCGAGTGGCACGCCATGGCGGTCGCGAGGAAGATTCCAGGGACGAGCCGCGGTGCGCGATGGGCGCCGTGCATCGGAGGCGCTCACCTTACACGATCGCGCCGGCCGCAGTTGGCGACCGGACCCGTCGCCAGAACCCACGCGCAAAGGCCGCGTCGCGAAGAACGAGTGTGAGCCGACGCTCACTCCGGCGACGCGTCGAGATCGAGCGGGGTGCAGACGTGGCCGCCCCAGAATCGGAGGGTGTAGACCGCGCCGGAGTGGGTCGTCACGTTGAACTCGTCCACGGTCCCTGCGGCCAGAGCGGCTTCGGAGTAGCTCCGCGTCGTGAGGAGGTCCGAGTCGCTGTACACCTTCACGACGTACGAATCGCCCTCGTCGCCCTGGGTGAAGTTGAAGTCACCGATGTGCGGATTCCGGTCGTTGCCGTCGCTCGTGCCGGGGAGGGTGACGCTGTTGCAGCCCCAACTCCCGGCAGGCATGAGCGCCTGCCCCTGGTGGATCCACATCTCCTGGCTGAACTTGTACGTCTCTCCCGACGAGCACGAAGCGAGCACGACGAGGCCGCAGCCGAGAGCCGCACCTGCCAACCAGCTTCGAGCGTCGTCGTAGGTCATGGCCCCCTCGTCCGTCACGTCACTCTGGTGGCCGGCACGGCCTCGAGCAACGCCAGCGGCCGCGGTTTCCTACGAGCCCGCCGTTCCCGACGACCGGCCGTACCGCGCCAGGTCACGAGAGGACGGAGCTGGTGGGCTGGTGCGTCGCGAGAGGCTCGTCGTCGGCGAAGGCGGCGAGCTCCTCGCTCACCTTGCGCAGGTACTGCTGCTTCACGTGGAAGGGCATGAAGGCGCTCTTGAAGCCGCTCAGGATGATCTGCTTCAGGTCCTTGAGCGTGAGCCCCATCTGCGTGTGACAGAGCCAGAGCTCCTTGCTCACCGTCGTGTCCGTGATGAGCCGGTTGTCGGTGTTCACCGTCACGCGCAGGCCGAGGTTCTTGTAGAGCTTGAGCGGGTGGCTGGTTAGATCGCGGATCGCGCCGGTCTGCACGTTCGACGACGGGCAGCACTCGAGCGGGATGCGGTGGTCGTTCACGTAGTGCAAGAGGTCACCGTTCTCGCGGAGGCGGCAGCCGTGACCGATGCGGTGCGCGCCGCACACGTGGATGGCCTGCGCGATCGACTCGGGGCCGTACGCCTCGCCCGCGTGGATGGTCACGTTGATGTTGTTGTCGCGAACGAGCTGGAACGCCTGCCTGTGGTGCTTGGCGGGGTGGTCGTACTCGGCGCCCGCGAGGTCGAACCCGACGACGCCGCGGCCCTTGTACGCGACCGCGAGCTCCGCCATCTCGAGCGAGCTCTCGGGCGAGACGTTGCGGATGCCGCAGATGATGACGTTCGACTCGATGCCGTGCTTCTCCTGCGCCTGCCTGAGGCCCTCGAGCACGCTCTCCACGACCGTCGTGAGCTTCAGCCCGCGGCGCGTGTGCAGCATCGGCGCGTAGCGCACCTCCATGTAGCGGACGTTCTCGCGCGCCGCGTCCTCGGCGAGCTCGAAGGCGATGCGCCGCAGCGACTCCTCGGTCTGCATCACGCGCAGCGTGACGTCGAACGCCTTGAGGTACTCGACGAGCGTCCCGCAGTTCTCGCCGAGGTGCATCGCCGAGCGCAGGCCGTCCTCGTCACGCGCCGGGAGCTCGATCTTCCCGCGCTCCGCCAGCTCGAGGATCGTCGACAGGCGCAGCGACCCGTCGAGGTGAACGTGCAGGTCCGTCTTCGGCAGCTTCTCGATCAGCTCGAGGGGGATCGTCTTGCCGCTCTGCGATTGAGGCATAGGAGAGGATAACACGCGGCGGGGGAGGAGGACGCGGGCGCGTCCTGGTGCCCGCGCGCACCACTTTTTCGGCCCGCGCGGAGCGGCCCGCGCCGTGCACTACCGGTCGGTATGCAGCCCCACCTCGCCGCTTTCGCGCCTCTTCGCGAAACGCGCGCGACACCTCGCGAGGATCGTCCCATGAATCGGAGACATATCGGTGCCGTCTCAGTTCTTTTTCTCGCCGTCGCGGCTGGCTGCGGAGGCCCGCCGAACGGAAACGCCGAGAAAGTCGGCTGGACGAACGAGCCCGTCACCGTCTGCGCCGGCGGCACCACGGTCGAGGGCGTCGACGTCTCCGAGTTCCAGGGATCGATCAACTGGACCGCGGTGCACAACTCGGGGCGCGACTTCGCCATCACGCGCGTGAGCGACGGCACGGGGCACCTCGATCCGACGTTCGCGGCGAACTGGGCGGGCATCAAGGCCGCCGGGATGGTGCGCGGCGTCTATCAGTTCTTCGAGGGCACCGAGAGCGGCACCGCGCAGGCGGACCTGCTGATTCAACAGGTGGGCACGCTCGGAGCGGACGACCTGCCGCCCGTCGCCGACGTCGAGGTGCTCGACGGCGCGTCGGGCAGCCAGCTCATCGCGAACCTCGCGGCGTGGGTCGCCGAGATCAAGGCGAAGACGGGACGCACGCCGATGATCTACACGGCACCCGGCTTCTGGAACGGCCTGCCGAGCACCGGTCAGTTCTCGGGCGAGGTGCTCTGGGTCGCCAACTGGCAGGTGAGCTGCCCCGACACGCCGACGCCGTGGACCTCCTGGAAGTTCTGGCAATACGACGACGGCACCACGACGCCCAACGTGCCGGGCATCTCGGGGGAGGTCGACAAGGACAAGTTCAACGGGTCGCTCGCGCAGCTGCAGGCGATCGGCGGGCCGCTCCCGTACGCGGCGCAGTTCGTGAGTCAGAGCTTCCCGCTCGCCAGCACGGCGCTCACGATGGTCGAGGGGCAGGTGATCCCGTCGTACATCGAGCTGAAGAACGTCGGCACGAAGACGTGGGACTCGAACACGAGGATCGGCACGACGCAGCCGCGCGACCGC
>Ga0335069_10015400_pt1 | contig 10688 bp, 6 predicted proteins | sample Lox_Sample_11_FD_206714 | JGI IMG/M metagenome (GOLD analysis project Ga0335069, IMG submission 206714) | Soil microbial communities from Loxahatchee National Wildlife Refuge, Florida, United States - Lox_Sample_1.1 | ecosystem: Environmental > Terrestrial > Soil > Wetlands | place: USA: Florida... | reverse complement strand
TTCTGCTCCGGGTCGAGCACCTCGAGTAGCGCCGCCGACGGGTCGCCCCGGAAGTCCATCGACATCTTGTCGATCTCGTCGAGCAGGAAGACCGGATTGCCGGAACCCGCCTTCTTCAGGCACTGGAGGATCTTCCCGGGCAGCGCGCCGATGTAGGTGCGCCGGTGGCCGCGGATCTCCGCCTCGTCGCGCACACCGCCGAGCGACACGCGCACGAAGTCGCGTCCGGTCGCGCGGGCGATCGACTTGCCGAGCGAGGTCTTGCCGACGCCGGGAGGTCCGACCAGGCACAGGATCGGGCCCTTGATCTTCTCGACCAGCGCCTGCACCGCGAGGTACTCGACGATGCGCTCTTTCGGCTTGTCGAGCCCGTAGTGGTCTTCCTCGAGCACGCGCTCGGCGAAGTGGATGTCGCGGTTCTCCTGCTTGTAGTCCTCCCACGGCAGCGAGATCATCCAATCGATGTAGTTGCGCACGACGGTCGCTTCCGCGCTCATCGGCGACATCATCTTGAGCTTCTTGATCTCCTTCTCGGCCCGTTTGCGCGCCTCCTGCGGCATGCGCTTGGCCTTGAGGGTCTCCTCGAGCTCCTCGATCTCGTTCTTGAACTCGTCGCGCTCGCCGAGCTCCTTCTGGATCGCCCGCATCTGCTCGTTGAGGTAGTACTCCTTCTGCGAGCGCTCCATCTGCTTCTTGACGCGGCCGCGGATCTTGCGCTCCACCTCGAGCACCTCGATCTCGGCCTGCATGCGCGCGTAGACGTCCTCGAGCCGCTTGGACGGCGCGAGCGCCTCGAGCAGCTCCTGGCGCTCCTCGAGCTTCAGGTTCAGGTGCGCGACGATCGCGTCGGCGAGGCGACCCGGGTCGTCGATCGCGACGACGGTGTTGAGCGTCTCGGGCGGCACCTTCTTGTTGAGCTTCACGTAGTTCTCGAAGGTGCCGTGCACGGTGCGCACGAGCGCCTCGACTTCGACGCCGGCGGCCTCCGGCTCGCGCACCACCTCGACCTCGCAGGAGAAGTGGCTCTCCTCCTGGACGAAGCGGAGCACGCGCGCGCGAGCCTTGCCCTCGACCAGCACCTTCACCGTGCCGTCGGGCAGGCGCAGCAGCTGGATGATCGAGCCGAGCGTGCCGGTCTGGAACAGGTCGCCCGCGGCCGGCTCGTCCTCGCCCGCCTCGCGCTGCGCGCACAGCACCAGCTCGCGGCCGTGCGCCATGGCCTCGTCGAGCGCCCGGATCGAGCGCGCGCGGCCCACGAAGAGCGGCACCACCATGCCCGGAAAGACGACGATGTCCCGCAGCGGGAGCAGCGGAAGCACCTTGTGCTGCTCGGAGCTGCCCTCGGGATCGTCGCCGTCGTTCCGGAAGATGCCCATCTTCGCTTCTCCTGTCCTCCCGTCGCTACGCGGACTCGGCTTCCTGCTTGAGGACGAGCAACGGCTTGGCCGCCTGCTCGATCACCTCCTCGTTGATCACGCACTCCTCCACATCGTCGCGCGACGGAAGGTCGTACATCAGCTCGAGCATCACGTTCTCGAGGATCGAGCGCAGTCCGCGCGCGCCCGATTTGCGCGCGAGCGCCTGGCGCGCCACCGCGCGCAGCGCGCCGTCCGAGAAGCGCAGCCGGACGTCCTCGAACTCGAAGAGCTTCTGGTACTGCTTCACCAGCGCGTTCTTCGGCTCGGTCAGGATGTCGACGAGCGCCTTCTCGTCGAGCTCGGAGAGCGTGGCGATCACCGGCAGGCGCCCGACGAACTCCGGGATCAGCCCGAAGCGCAGCAGGTCCTCGGCCTGCACCTGCGAGAGGATCTCGCCCGGCGAGCGGTCCTTCTTCGTCTTGATCTCGGCGCCGAAGCCCATGCCGCGCACGCCGATCCGCCGCTCGATGATCGACTCGAGGTCGCAGAAGGCGCCGCCGCAGATGAACAGGATGTTCGTGGTGTCGACCTGCAGGAACTCCTGCTGCGGGTGCTTGCGACCGCCCTTCGGCGGCACGCTCGCCATCGTGCCCTCGATGATCTTGAGCAGCGCCTGCTGCACGCCCTCGCCCGACACGTCGCGCGTGATCGAGGGGTTCTCGCTCTTGCGCGCGATCTTGTCGATCTCGTCGATGTAGATGATCCCGCGCTGCGCCCGCTCGACGTCGTAGTTCGCGACCTGGAGCAGGTTCAGGATGATGTTCTCGACGTCCTCGCCCACGTAGCCGGCCTCGGTCAAGGTGGTGGCGTCGGCGATCGTGAAGGGCACGTCGAGGATGCGCGCGAGCGTCTGCGCGAGCAGCGTCTTGCCCGACCCCGTCGGCCCGAGCAGCAGGATGTTCGACTTCTGCAGCTCGACGTCGCCCACGAAGGTCTGGCTCTCGATGCGGCGATAGTGGTTGTGCACGGCCACCGCGAGGATCTTCTTCGCGCGGTCCTGCCCGATCACGTACTCGTCGAGCGCGGCGCGGATCTCGCGCGGCTTCGGGACGCGCGAGCTCGAGGACGGCGTCTCCTCGTGCCCGTACTCCTCCGCGATGATGTCGTTGCAGAGCTCGATGCACTCGTCGCAGATGTAGACGGTCGGACCCGCGATCAGCTTCTTGACCTCGCGCTGGCTCTTCCCGCAGAAGGAACACGAGAGATTCGCGTCGTCGTCCCGCTTCTTCATGCTTCGCTCCCGCCGACGCGCGGGGTCCGCGCGGGCTTGCCGCCGTTCACCTTCTGAACCTCCCGGTGCTCGACGACGCGATCGACGAGTCCGTAGGCCAGCGCTTCCGCGCCGGAGAGATGGTAGTCGCGCTCGGTATCGCGCGCGATTTCTGCGATCGACTTGCCGGTGTGGAGCGCGAGCAGCTCGTTCATGCGTTCGCGCAGCTTCAGGATCTCGCGCGCGTGGATGTCGATGTCGGTTGCCTGTCCGGAGACGCCGCCCATCGGCTGGTGGATCATGACGCGCGCATTGGGCAGCGCCATGCGCTTGCCGCGCGCGCCGGACGCGAGCAGCCACGCGGCCATCGACGCCGCCTGACCGAGACAGATCGTCGCGACGTCGGGCCGCACGTACTGCATCGTGTCGTAGATCGCGAGGCCCGCGGTGACCGATCCGCCGGGCGAGTTGATGTAGAGCGAGATGTCCTTCTCGGGGTCCTCGGCCTCGAGGAAGAGCATCTGCGCGATCACGAGGTTCGCGAAGTCGTCGTCGATCTCGTGGCCGAGGAAGATGATGCGGTCGCGGAGCAGGCGCGAGTAGATGTCGAAGGAACGCTCGCCGCGCGCGCTCTGCTCGATGACCATCGGAATCAAGGGCATCTCCCTCTCCTCATCTCCCCGAACGCGACCCGCGACTGCCGGAGAGTACCCGACGCGCGCGACCGACGAGCGCACGCGCGAGCCGGCCGCCGTCCCCCGTTTCGTTCGCCGCGACTCGCATCGAACCACCCCCGGATGATCGTCGCCGCGCTTCCGCAGAGATTCTCGCCTTGGGGGGAGGCCAGGGGCCGACGAGGCGTCAGCGGAGTCGGCCCGATGTGCGGAAGCGCCTCTAAGTATCCGAAATCTCTTCGACCTTAGCGGTGGCAGCGAGGAAATCAAGCGCCATTTCCTCGCGCAGGCGCGAGCGCGCCATGCGAGCGAGCGCGTCGTCGCCGATCGCCTCGCGCAGCCGCGAGACCGAGACGCCTTGCGCCTTCGCCATGCGCTCGATCTCTGCGCCTAGCGATTCGGGCACGGGCTCGAGTCCTCTCGCGAGCGCGATCGCGTCGAGCAGCAACATGCCGCGCACGTCGCGCTCGGCCGCGGGACGCCACTCTTCCTGCCAGCGCGAGATCTGCGCGCGCGCCGCGTCCTCCGGCGCGCCCTCGAGGCGCTCCGCCGCCTGGCGCAGCTGTCGCTCGAGCTGCCGCTCCACCAGACCCGCGGGTACCTCGAAGTGCGTGCGCTCGATCAGCGCGTCGAGCAGGCTCCGGCGCAAGGTCACCTTCGCGAAGTTCTCGCGCAGCTCGAGCAGATCCGTGCGGATGCGCTCGCGCAGCGCGGCGAGGCTCTCGAAATCGCCGAGGTCCTTCGCGAACTCGTCGTCGAGCTCCGCGAGCCGCCGCCGCTTGATCTCGCCCACGTGTACGTCGAAGACCGCTTCGCGACCCGCGAGCTCGCGATTCGCGTACTCCTCGGGAAAGCGGACGCGGATCTGGCGATCGTCGCGCGCGCGCGCGCCGATCAGCTGCTCCTCGAAGCCCTCGATGAAGTGACCCGCGCCGAGCTCGAACTCGACGCCGCGTCCCGATCCCCCTTCGAACGCCTTGCCGTCGATACGCCCGACGAAGTCGATCGAGAGCACGTGGCCCCGCTCCGCGGCCGTGCCTTCGGGCTCCTCGACCACGGGCGCGTTGCGGACGCGGATGCGCTCGAGCTCGCGGATCACCTCGTCGTCGCCGACCCGCACCACGGGCTTGCGAGCCGGCAGCCCCTCGAGCTCGGGAAGTGCGATCTGCGGCTTCACCTCGATGTGCGCGGTGTAGTGGAACTCCCGACCCGGATGCGGAGACGAGGCATCGACGCTCGGCTCGCTGACGGGCTCGAGCCCCGACTCCTCCATCGCCTGGCCGAGCGTCTCACGCACGAGTGTGTCTTCGAGCTCTTCCGCGAGCGAAGCGCCGTACATGCGCTGCAGCACGCCGCGCGGGACCTTGCCCGGGCGGAAGCCCTTGACCCGCGCGCGGCGCGCGAGGTCGCGGTAGGCACGGTCGAAGGCGCGGTCGACCCGCGCCGCCTCGACGCGAACCTCGATGCGATGCCGGACCGGCGTCTCCGCGGTCGCGACCGACGAGACCCCGCCCTCCTCCGCGTGCGCGTGACCGTGCCCCCCATGATCGTGGTCGTGCCCGGTGTGATCGTGGTGGTCGTGGCCGTGGTGATCGTGGTCGTGGTCGTGGTCGTGCGCGGAGTCGGGGTCGTGCTCGTGGGCCATCGGAAGGCTGAGCATGACGCCCGGGGCATGCGCGGGCAACGCCGCCTCTCCATCCTTCTATGCGGCCTCGGCGGGCCTGCGGGCGCGCCGCGTCGACGGGCTCGCGCTTCGGGCGCTGGTGCCCCGAGCAGGAGTCGAACCTGCACGCCCGGAGGCAGCGGCTTCTAAGGCCGCCCTGTCTACCGTTCCAGCATCGGGGCGCCGACGAGATCGAAGCAGATCCCCGCGCGCGGGTAAAGCCGCTTGCGTCGCCCGCGCAGCCGGCGAAGACTGCGGCCCGATGGACGACACGCGCAGCGGTCCCGTGCACACGCGCATGCTCGCCGTGCGAGTCGAGCAGCGGGATCCGACTCGCTGGGGCGCGCACGGCGTGATCCTCGATCTGCGCAAGCGCGGTCTGGTGCCGATGGCACGCGACCTCCAGACCTCCGGCGTGATCCACCACATGCGCGTGGAGGCGCTGATCGACGTCGGACGCGCGCAGCTCGTGTGGATCCGCGCGGAGCAGCCGAGCGTCGCCTTCGAGGCGTCGCCCGGCACGGGCGGCGAGTGCTGCCGCGATCCGGTGTCGCGAATCGAGAGCCTGGCCGGAACCGCGCTCGCCGAGTTCGCGCGCAACCTCGGGGCCGCGGTCGGCGGACCGCGCGGCTGCTCGCACGTGCAGACCCTGGCGCTCTGCGTGGCGTCGACCGCGGAACGCGCGCTCGCCGCCGATCGCGCGCTCCACGGCGAAGCGCGACGCGAGAGCGGGACGAGGATCTTCCAGCGGAGCCTCTCGATCGACGGCCTGTCGGCCCCCGACGGCGCGCTCGACCTCGAGATCCAGCTCTCCGACGTACACTGCGCGCCGACACCTCCGGACGCGGATCCCTTCGCGAAGCTCGCGCGCCACGAGGAGCTGCGCGTGCGCGCGAGCATCGATCTCGACACGCTGACCTTGCGCCGGCTCGCGGCCGCCGAGCGCTGCACGCAACCGGGATCGCCCGAGCCGGCCTGGCGCGATCGCGACGCCGACGTCGCGTGGCTCGCCGGTCAGGGCGCGATGGGCGGTGTGGCGCGCGCCGTGCTCGCGCGCCTCCGCGACCCGAAGGACGCGCCGTTGCGAGACGCGCTGCTGAATCTCTCTCCGACCTTGGTGCAGTGCATACCCGGCATCTCCGAGCGATGGCGCTCGCGCGCGGCCGCCGGCTCGCCTTCCATGTTCGCGAGCGGCGGCATGGTCGACTCCTGCTACATGTGGCGCCGCGGCGGATTCCTCTCGGAGCGCATCGAGGACGAGCTCCGCGCCTTCCGCGAGGCGAAGCCGCACGGTTGAGCGAGCGGCGCGGCGCGATTCGGCCCGCGTTCCGCGCGAACTTGTAGAAAACGGCCCGCGGCTCGTGCGCGCTCGCCGCTCTGCGTCGCCCGACTCGGCACGCGGTTTGCTCCTAGGATCCTCGACAGCGCTCGCATGGTGCGCGCGCGCAGAGGAGGACTCTCGATGCGTCGCAGCATGATCTCGATTCTCGCGATCGGCGCGGTCGCGCTGTCACTCCCGGCATGTCAAAGGAACCGGACGGAGCCGGCGTCCGAGGCGCAGCGCGGACGCGTGGATACGATGGCGCGCGCCGAGCGACCGGACGCCGTCACTCCGATGGATCAGGGGAGCAGCGACCAGGATCTGCAGGTGACGCGCCAGGTCCGCCACGCGATCACGTCGGAGGACTCGCTCTCCAGCGAGGCGCGCAACGTGAAGATCGTCACGGACGGCGGCGGCGTCGTCCTGCGCGGGCCGGTCCAGTCGCTACAGGAGAAGGAGGCGATCGTGGCCATCGCGACCCGGACTCCGGGCGTGACGCGCGTCGACGATCAGCTCGACGTCGCCCGCGACTGAGCATGCCTCGCGGCGAGTCGGACGCCGGCCGTCTCTCCCACGAACCTCACCAGAAAGGAAACACCATGAAGCGAGCCGTCTTCTGCATCGTTCACGACGCCACGAGCGCGCAGACCGCGGTCGAGCGCCTGCGCGGCGCGGGCTTCGCTGCGACCGACATCTCGGTGCTGCTCGCGGATCGGAGCGGCTCGCGCGATTTCGCCCACGAGCAGCACACCAAAGCGCCCGAAGGCGCCACGACCGGCGGCGTCGCGGGCGGCGTGCTCGGCGGCATCGCGGGCTGGCTGGTGGGCATCGGCACCCTCGCGATCCCGGGCCTCGGGCCCTTCGTTGCCGCGGGTCCGATGCTCGCGGCGCTCTCCGGCGCCGCGGCGGGCGCGGCAGTCGGCGGTCTGGCCGGCGCGCTCGTCGGCATGGGTGTTCCCGAGTACGAGGCGAAGCGCTACGAGGGCAAGCTGCGCCACGGCAACATCCTGATCTCCGTGCACACCGACGACGGGAACCAGCGCGAGCGCGCGAAGGAGATCTTCGAGAGCGTCGACGCGGAGGACATCGGAGCCGCGGGCGAAGAGCCGGTCGACGAGTCGCGGCGCGACAAGAAGGAGCGCAAGGAGCGCGAGCGCACGGCACGCCGGCCGTAGCGAAGACAGCTCGGAGCTCGGTGGTGAGCGCGCGGGGGCTCGAACCCCGGACCTAGGGATTAAGAGTCCCTTGCTCTACCAGCTGAGCTACGCGCTCGCGCGGACGGTAGGAGGCGACGGGAGCGCGAGCAAGGTCCGGCGCGGTCGTCGCGGCTTTCAATCTGGCTCACCGTATCCGCCGCCGCCCGGCGTCTCGACGACGAGCTCATCTCCTACAGCGAGATCCATGCTCGCGCGGTGCGGCAGCACTTCGCACGTGCCGTCGGCGCGTCGCAACGCGTTGCGACCGGGTGCGCCGGGCGCTCCACCTGCCTGGCCGTAGGGAGCGGTGACGCGCCTCTCGGTCAGCAGCGACGCGCGCACGGGCGCGAGGAAGTGGAAGCGACGCACGAGACCCTCGCCGCCTCGCCAGCGGCCGGCGCCACCCGAGCCGCGGCGCAGCGCGAACTGCACGAGCCGCACCGGATGGCGCGACTCGAGCACCTCCGCGTCCGTGATCCGCGTGTTGGTCATGTGCGTGTGGACTCCCGACGCGCCGTCGCAACGAGGTCCCGCGCCGGCACCGCCGCCGATCGTCTCGTAGTAGCCGAAGCGAGCGTCGCCGAAGGCGAGGTTGTTCATCGTGCCCTGGCTCGCCGCGACGAGCCCGAGCGCGCCGAGGAGCACGTCGACGATCCGCTGCGAGGTCTCGACGTTACCGCCGACGACCGCGGCGCCGGCCGGCGGGTCGAGCAGCGAGCCCGGCGGCACGCAAATCTCGACCGGCTCGAGACAGCCGCCGTTCAGCGGGATGCGCTCCGCCACCAGACAGCGGAGCACGTAGAGGACGGCGGCCTGCACCACGGCGCGCGGCGCGTTCAGGTTGCCGCGCGACGCGGCCCCCGTGCCCGCGAAGTCGATGCGCATGCGATCCCCTGAGATCTCGAGCGTCGCGCAAATCGGCGTTCCGTCGTCCATGCGATCCTCGAAGCGAAGCAACCCGTCCGGCAGCTTCGCGATCTCGCGCCGGACCTTGCCGGCGGCAGCCGCCTGGAGCTGCGCCATGCGCGTCGCGACCGCGAGGGCGCCCTGCTCCGCGACGAGCGCCTCGACGAGGCGCACGCCCGCGCGATTGGCCGCGATCATCGCCTCGAGCTCGGCCACGTTGTCGTCCGGGGCGCGCGCGGGGTAGCGCGCCGCGCGGAGCAGCTCGCGCACGCCGCGCTCGTCGAAGCGACCGCCCGACACCACTCGGCGTGGCTCGATCAGCACGCCCTCGTCCTCGAGCGTGCGCGAATCGGCGGGCATCGACCCTGGCGAGATCCCGCCGATGTCCGCGTGGTGACCGCGACTCGCGACGAAGAACGCGGGCTGCTCCTCGCCGGCGAAGACCGGCGTCACCACGGTCACGTCCGGCAGGTGCGAGCCGCCGGCGAAGGGATCGTTCGTCGCGACAACGTCGCCCTCCGCGAGATCGGGAAACCGGCGCCGCACCGCCTGCACGGTCTCGCCCATCGCCCCGAGGTGCACCGGGATGTGGGGCGCGTTGGCGACGAGGCCACCCTCGCGATCGAACACCGCGCACGAGTAGTCGAGCCGCTCCTTGATGTTGGTCGAGACCGACGTGTTGCGGAGGACCGCGCCCATCTGCTCCGCGATCGACGCGAAGCGGTGGCCGAAGACCTCGAGCTGCACCGGGTCCGCGTCGTCGAGGTCGAGCGGCGCGCGCCGCGGCGGTCCGGCTACGTCTTCGAGCCGCAGCACCCCGCCCGCTCCGACGCGAAGCATGAAGCCCGGGTCGAGCGCGAGCGTTCCCGTCTTCTCGAGCACGAGCGCCGGCCCGGCGAGACGCGCGCCGGGCGCCAGCGACTCGCGCAGATGGACCGGCGTGCGCACGCGACCCCGCTCCGGGAACCACACCGCCTCGTGTCGAAGCGGCGCCGGCGTCGCGCCCGCGACCTCGAGCTCTCGCCCGGACGGCTCCGCCGCGCGCGTCGGCGAGGCGACCCGCACCCGCGCCGCCACGATCTCGACCCCGCGACCCGCGCGCGCGTAGCCGAAGCGCGCCTCGTGGGCGCGCTCGAAGGCGGCGAGATAGCGGCCGTCCGCCGGCTCGCGCAGCGAGAGCACCGTCTCGCTGCCGGCGTAGCGGAGGTCGAGGCTGCGCTCGACCCCGAGCCCGCTCTCCGCGGCGCCCTCCCCTCGCAGCGCCGCGACGCCCTCGGCGCCGAGCTCCTCGAGGACCGCGCGCACGCGCGCCGGCAGCGGCTCGCCTTCGGGCGGGAGCGCGACACGGCCGGCGTCGCGCTGGCCGTCCCAGGACAGGTCGGCCATGCCGATGCCCCAGGCCGACAGGATCCCCGCGAAGGGATGCAGCACGACGTGCCGCATGCCGAGCGCGCGCGCGAGCGCGCACACGTGCTGGCCCGCCGCGCCGCCGAAGCCGATCAGCGCGCAGCCGCGCGGGTCGACACCGCGCGCGGTCGTCACCTGCGAGACCGCTTCCGCCATGCTCGCGTTGGCGACGGCGACGAAGCCCGCCGCGATCTCATCGGCCGTGCGCGCGAAGCCCTCGGCGCGCAACGACTCGCGCAGCGACTCGAGCCCGCTAGCGACCGGCTCGCGTGCGAGCGGGAACGGGAAGCGGTCGGGCTGCACGCGTCCGAGCCAGAAGTTCGCGTCGGTCAGCGCGAGCTCGCGGGCGTCGGCGCGTCCGTAGCAGAGCGGACCCGGCTCGGCGCCCGCGCTCTCGGGCCCGACCGTCAGGCGAAAGCCGTCGAAGCGGCAGAGCGAGCCGCCGCCGGCCGCGACGCTGTGAACGCGCAGCATCGGCGCCTTCAGGCGCACGCCGCCGAGCTGGGTCTCGAAGTCGCGCGGAAGCGCGCCCGCCTCGAGTAAGGAGACGTCGGTCGACGTGCCACCCATGTCGAAGCCGACCGCCCTCGCGAAGCCGGCCCACTCGGCGACGCGCGCGGCGCCGACCACACCGCCGGCCGGCCCCGAGAGCAGCGCCGACGGTCCGCGGAAGCGCGCCGCGTCGGCGAGTCCGCCGGAGGACTGCATGAAGCGAAGGCGCGACCCGGGCAGCGCGCGCGCGAGCGCCGCGACGTGGCGCCGCAGGAGCGGCGTGAGGTACGCGTCGACCACCGCCGTCTCGCCGCGCGCGAGCAGGCCCTGCTCGTTCGCGATCTCGTGCGACGCCACCACGTGTTCGAAGCCTTCCTCGCGCGCGATCTCCGCGATGCGCC
>Ga0335069_10015399_pt1 | contig 10688 bp, 8 predicted proteins | sample Lox_Sample_11_FD_206714 | JGI IMG/M metagenome (GOLD analysis project Ga0335069, IMG submission 206714) | Soil microbial communities from Loxahatchee National Wildlife Refuge, Florida, United States - Lox_Sample_1.1 | ecosystem: Environmental > Terrestrial > Soil > Wetlands | place: USA: Florida... | reverse complement strand
GAGGCAACCTCGGCCCTATAGATGCAAGGAACGCCGGAAAAGCAAAGTATTCTTCCGCATTGTGCAGTGCGAGCGTGAGTCCAATGAAGCCAAGCACGGCGTTGCGCGAGAGTGAGGACACAATGAGTCCGAGATCGCTGCCGAGTAACGGTTGCGATGCCGACTATCGATTTTCAACGGGTATGTCGTTGCTGGCAAATGAATGGTCGGGACGGGCAGATTTGAACTGCCGACCCCTCGCACCCCAAGCGAGTGCTCTACCAGGCTGAGCCACGTCCCTTTTGAAATCAGTAAGTTGTGCGGCAATCCTCCAAATTTGAGTACTCGCTTTGGAGAAAGCCGATATGGGATTTGCTGATTTCATCCGCGAACGTCAATTCCTCACAAACGTCAGCCCCGCAACCTTGCAGTGGTACAAATACAGCTTCAAATGGCTACGTACAGAGTCCCCATCACAGGATGAGTTGAAGGAAGCCGTGCTGCGAATGCGTGAAAAAGGGTTGAAAGCAACCGGCTGCAATAGCGCAATCAGGGCGCTTAACACATACGTTCATTGGCTCAATGCCGGTCCTGAGGTGAAGTGCAGCCCCGCTTGCAGGCACCCGAAAATCGCCCAACTCAAAGAGCCGCAATGTGTCTTGCCCACGTTTTCGGAGAAACAAATCCGCTCGCTTATTGAATGGAAGCCGAAGGGAAAGGCTGAGCGGCGGCTTCACTTGATCGTGCTGTTCTTGTTTGACACTGGATGTCGCATCAGCGAGGCCCTCACGCTCAAAGTTCGTGATATTGACATGGACAATATGCTTGCCACCTTGGACGGCAAAGGCAGGAAGCAAAGGGTTATCCCGTTCTCTATTGAGCTGCGCAGAGCCATCCACCGCTACGTCACGGAATTCAGCCGGAAACCGGAGTCCCTTCTGTTTGCGACATCGGCAGAGACTGCGTTGGGCCGTAGAAACGTTTTGCGGGACGTGAAGGTGCTTTGCCGATCATTGGGATTCAACCCTCCGGCCCGAACGTTGCACGCGACTAGGCACACATTCGCCACAATGTATTTGCGTCGTGGAGGAAATGTCTTCTCATTGCAGCGGGTCATGGGTCACTCGGACCTGGAAACGACGAAGCGGTATGCACACATGACAACGATGGACCTACAGGCAGTGCATCAGCGGGTCAGTTTACTGAGTCGGGTTTGACGGCCTTCTTTTTGCTAGGGCGAGGTGGCGTTGACTTTTTAAGTTCAACAGCCACCTTGTCTAGGACGTATGTCGCCTGAAGTAGGTTCTCCACAATGTCCATCACCGCTTGAACATCCTGAAGCTTCGCACGATAGCCTCTGTGTGCGGCGGCGCTACCGGCATCAAGGGCAACTTCCAGAATTTCGCGATTCTTTTCACTAATGAATCCTTTGCCTTCCAACGCCTTCATTTTTTCAGCAAAGGTTCCAGCGTCGCCCACCTTGTCCACAATAAGCATGTCCAACACCGCGCGCGCGCCCATTAACGGAAGAGCGGTATTGTTTGCATCAAGCGAGTTGTAAATTTCCTCCAATAGAAACCGCATCTCGTGTGGAACGTCGTCAAACCACTCCGGCTTATGTCTGGAGACCGGCGGAGGGAAGAACCTTACGTCAGGGCTATCCCACTCGGAAAATTCGTGCGTACGCCGCATCACTACTGAATTACATCCGCAACACTCAAACATCTCATGCGTGATGTCCCACCAAAGCGCGTAATCTTCAGCAACAGGCTCTGAGCCGCTATCGTGTACTTCTTTCAATCGTTTGTGCCACGTTTTGCCGTGACACTCATTGCAATTTAGTCTCTGTCGGTTAGGCGGTGTTGCCTTCTTCTTTGTTGGCATCATCACAGCTTAATACGACGCGCAACTAGGCCGGGTGGGTCAAAATCTTGAACGCATCCCTTGAATAGAGCGCCGCAATCGTTTTTGCCGTATGAACGCGAAATTTTCGGTTTTGGAAATTTGTTGTTCATGTGGAAAAAACGGCGACGGTGGGCTATCGGCGGAACGTCCTCAACATTTTGCCCTTTCCCCATGTACGCGCCTATAAGAGAGTGAACAAACGTACAGACCCATCACATCGTAGTGTGGGGGAGAGCGAAGCTCTCTACCCCCACAACGCTGCGAATGTGTGCCGCGTACATTCACGCGCCTACGGTCATCTCTCCCGTCTCCAACTGAATCCGGGCACGCGCTCTAGCTATCCATGTCGTGCCCCGGTTTATGTTGAGACCCGCCAACTGCTCTTGCAGCTTCCTCACAGGCATCTTGATGTTGGTGCGGATGGCCGCCTCCGCCGCTGAATCCAAGCCGTCTTTGTTGGCGCGGTTGCCTTTCCGTGATTGCAACGTCACGTTGCGCGTTGCAGGGTCACCAACAATGTGCAAGCGGCAATCCGGGCCGGACGTGACCTCAAAGTCCTTGGACTCAAAATCACGCTGCTTGAGGTTAGACAGGAAGGACGCGGACTCATACGGGCGTGTGAGGTCCTGTAGCCGGGTCCCCCAGCAACAACACAGAAAAGCGCCCATATCCCCTGAGCCGCGCATTGCGTTTTCAAGTGTCATCACGTCGCCGCTTTCCTTGGGCGAGTGATGAAGCATGACCACGGATTCCGCCCCGCCACGCAACAAGGCGAAGACACTATCAGCAAAGGCCCGCGCATCTTGTGAACTGTTTTCGTCGCCCTCATAGAAACGGACGGCGGTGTCCAAGATCACAACGGAGCCGGGCAGAGCAGGTAACAAAGCAGAGTCACCTAACGTCAACGTGCCGTCAGCGCTCAATGTCCGATAGAACAGCGTTTCGCCTACGTAGTCCATTAGGCCGATCTTCTTGAGCCGGTCGGTGAACGGGCCTAGTGATACTTCCGGGCAAAGGTACAGCACGCGCTCCGGCTTTCTAACCACCTCAAAGTGCTCAAAGAGCCTTTCGCCGGTCACTAGCGCGTGGGCCACATTCAACGCGATAAGCGATTTGCGCTCACGGACTGGACCGGCAATGGCCGTGACACCCTCCCGTTGCAGGAAGTCTTTAATCAGGAAAGTGATAGGCGGGGCGTTGAGTGCTTCCTCTTTACTGTGGAATAGCTCACGCCAATCTTTCAGCGGCTCCGGCTCTTTGGCACCGCCTATGGTGACAACCGGCTCCGGTTCGGGGATGGGCCACTTGCAAGCATTACGGATGATGCCCTCTAGCTCATCCTCATCTAGCGGCGGCTTCATCCGGGCTTCATTTGTCCGGATGGCGTAGTCCCGCAGCAGCTCATCAGAAAGTCCTGTTTCCCGCATCTTGCCAAGTATGCTTGTCATGGCAAGATTGCGGTTTTCTGTGATGTCGCCGCCGCCTAGTGCGGCAGAGGCTTGCTGCCTCACGCGGGATTGCTCAACGATGGCGGGGACTGGCGCAAGCGGGCCGTCAACGAGCACGTAATAGGCTTCGCCGGTGACCGGGTGAATGTCACCCGCTGCGAGCACCAAGCCGCCCGCGCTCTTGATGTCACCTTTCACGCCGTCCAGTTCAAAGCGCCCATCTGGTAGCGCGCCCAAGTAGTAGCTTTGCACGCCGTACTCATCGCGGCGTCCTGAGCGCACGGCGTAAGTGACTGGCAAGCTGTTGCGGTCACGCCATGCCTTGAAGCCCTGCTCATCCTTGAGTCCGTGGTCCGCGTCCAGGACGCAGAGGCCGCTAGGCCCGCAAGAGATGCCCACGTTACAGGCGGGATTGCGCGTCCACCATTCACGGACTTGGGCTTCGTCAAGCGTAGCGTCATTCTTGCCATGCTTGGTAACTGGAATTTTGCCACTCGGCTTGAGCGGGTGAACGTACCAACCGCGCCGGATACAGGCAAGAGCAACATCCAGGAAGGTGCTCATGTGCTTACACCTCCCTTTCGTGAATGTCAGGTTTGCGGCTTGCAGCGTGGTTGACCTCGTGCGGAATGCTAGGCCGCCATCCATGCTCAATTACGGTGCCGTCAGCCCATTCCAGACGCCGCGCATAGTTCTTGGGGCGCTTGTCGGGGACCGGCTCCAGCCGAGTACCGAAGCACTCATCAGCGATTGACTTGCGAAACTCCGCTTTGCCGTTGAACTGCGGGAACAAAATCACGATGGCCCGGCCATAGAAAGACGCGGCGTGATCGTTCATCTTGTACGTATCGCCCGGCCCCGTCTCCAATTCCAATTTCCAGCGGCAATAATGCCAAAGCGAGTGAATGGAAAACGCATCAAAGCCTTTGTCAATGCGTAGTTGAATTTCTTGCACAAGAAAGTCCAAGACCTCGGGGTGGTTCTTGTGAAATTCGTGGAAGGCCCGCAGTTCGCGGTGATTCTTGGACCTAATTACTAACTCATCAATTGCGTCAATAGGAGTCATTTTGATTGCTCTACCTTTCTTGGTTTCAGAATTGCAAGCAGCTCAGTGCGACTTACAACAGTGCGTGACGCCGATTTGTACCGGGTGAGCAGGCCCTTGTGCAGCCAACTCCGCACCGTCCAGTGCGAGAGGCCCACAAGCTGCGCTGCATCCTCCACTGTCAAGTAAGCCGTCCCGATCTCGCGCTTGCTTCCCATACTCGGAAATGCTAGCCTTGCCCTTGTGTCATGTAAATGACACGAATTATGACACGCTTAAATGTTCCGATACGGTTGCGCTTTCTGCGAATCCCCGCTACTTGGGATATCCGCACAATCCGACGTGGCAAACGTGAGCATCGGCTTGCCTTCTCGCGCGTGCAGGACGATGGCTCGCTTGAGGCTTTCAAGATTTCAGAGCTGGACCCTTGGAGGTGCCGAGCAGACTTTTTTGAGCTGCGGGAGCACGATGACGAAGAACTCCTGAAATTCCTCACAAGAATGGGCGTGTGGCTCAATCAGGAAGGGGAGTTACTAAGCCATTGGTCCGAAGAGGTATTGCAGCACTGCCGCGCCGGTCATCCCGTGCCCATTGACATAACAGGATTGTGGATGTTCCGAGCGGGACTGAAGCAGGCTTTAGTGGACAAGAACGCATTCAAGAAGACCTACGCGCCGCTGCTCTTGCGCCCCGAAAGCGGTTTGCAATTGGTCCAACAACGGGGCGTTGAATTTCCCTTGCGTTTTGAAATCACCGATGTTGCGTCGGGCGTTGTGACCGTCATGGACGCATATCACATGCTGCTTGCGACTGTGTTCTTTGATGTTGCTAGCGGCGTGCGCTTCAAGGTATGCGAGCGCGAAGACTGTCAGACGCCTTTTCCCCTGGAAAGCAAACACGATAGAAAATTCTGCTGTTGGTACTGTGCCCACATCACAACGGTACGGAGAAACCGCCCACCTAACAGGCCGGGGCGCTCCGCAAAACGGGAAACGGCGAAAAATACCCGGAAGCCCATGCTCTGACCTTCAAGGGATTCGCCCGCCTGTTTACAATCAGAACGTCCCATGCCCAAGCTAGATTGGCTCACACGAAGCGAAGATGAGAAGACCGTCACGCGCGTCCCCTACCGGCTCTTGGAGGCCGTCCCGGAGCATTCCTACGGAGACCCCGACTCGGAAAACATGCTCATTCAGGGGGACAACCTGGATGCGCTCAAGTCCCTGCTCCCGTTCTACGCGGGCCGCGTGAAGTGTATTTTCATTGACCCGCCCTACAACACACGCAGCGCCTTTGAGCACTACGATGACAACCTGGAGCACGCGCAATGGCTTGGGATGATGTACCCGCGATTGGAGATGTTGCGGGACTTGCTCTCTGAGGATGGCAGTATTTGGGTAACGATTGATGACAACGAAGCCCACTATCTGAAGGTCATCATGGATGAGGTTTTCGGAAGAAAGAACTTCGTGGCAAACCTGATCTGGCAAAAGAAGTATTCGCCACAGAACGACGCAGAGTTTTTCTCAGCCATGCACGATCATCTCTTTGTAATCGCGAAAGCCGCAACGAGCTGGAAACGGAACCTTGTGCCCCGCACTGAGAAACAAGACAAAGCCTATAAGAACCTTGACAACGATCCGCGAGGCCCCTGGAAGCCGAGTGACCTTACCCGCGCCGAACACCGCGACCGAGATTATTACGGAATCAGGACCCCCTCTGGCAAGCTGGTATTTCCTGCCAAAGGCCGGTCATGGAGCAGGCCGCCAGATGAGATAGAGCGGCTCCGAGCCGATAACCGACTTTGGTTCGGCAAGAACGGTGATGCGATTCCCTCCCTAAAGCGTTTCTTGTCGGAGGTGAAAGCTGGGGTGGTACCGCAGAGCATTTGGTTCAGAGAAGAAGTAGGAGACAACCAAGACGCCAAGAAGGAAGTCAAGGTTCTAAACTCGGAGGACATATTTGACACGCCTAAGCCCGAGCACCTCATCAGGCGCGTGCTTGACATTGCGACCTCAGCGGGCGATCTCGTTCTGGACTCATTTCTTGGCTCCGGGACGACTGCGGCTGTCGCGCACAAAATGGGCCGCCGCTACATCGGGATTGAGATGGGGGAACATGCAACTACGCACTGCGTCCCCCGGCTTAAGAAAGTTGTTGACGGTGAGCAGGGCGGCATCTCGGAGGCCGTAGATTGGAAGGGCGGAGGCGGATTCCACTTCTACGGACTCGGCAGTCCGATCTTTGATGAAGAAGGCCGCATCAATCCGGCTGTGCGTTTCGGGCATCTTGCTGCGCACATCTGGTTTGCAGAGACGCGCACGCCGCTGCCGCATCCCCGGCGGCGCTCTTCGCTCTTAGGCGTGCATGAGGATGTGGGTTACTACCTGCTCTTCAACGGCATTCTAGGAGACAAGAGGCCCGATGGCGGCAATGTTCTGACGCGGCGGTTGCTGGCAGAGCTACCCGCGCATGATGGCCCGAAGGTGATTTACGGCGAAAGCTCACGGTTGAGCAAAGAATCACTGCTCCATCTCGGCATCACGTTCAAGCAAACACCCTACGATGTGAAGGCGCGTTGATTATGTTCCCCCTCAAGAATTTTCAAAAGGACACGCTCAAGAAGCTGAGAGAGTACCTGGACGCTGTGCGTCTGAGCGAAGACCCCGAATCCGAATTCCTCAAAGTCGTGAAGCCGCCCGATGGCCGGTTGCCGCTGTATCGCAGAGTCCCGGACCTGGAGAGTGTTCCATACGTCTGCTTGCGCCTTCCCACTGGCGGCGGCAAGACGATTGTGGGAGCGTATGCCATCCGGGTTGCCGCGCAAAGCTACATTGAAAAGGATTACCCAGTTGTGCTTTGGCTCGTGCCCTCCAATCCGATTCGCACGCAGACGGCACAAGCACTCAAGAACACCGCACACCCCTACCGCATGGCCCTGGATGAAGCCTTTGATGGCCGAGTGCGGGTGTTTGAGATTTCTGAGATTGAGGATATACGTCCGCAAGACCTACGGGACAGCGTTTGCGTTGTGGTGGGCACGATTCAATCTCTCCGTGTCACTAGCACGGAGGGGCGTGACGTTTACGCGCACAAGGAGGCTCTTGAGGACCACTTCACAAAGCTGAATGTCAATGTGCCGGGCTTGGAACGCATCCAAAATGGAGCCGGTGCGGGCAATGTGAGATATTCCTTTGCCAACCTGATGATGCTGCACCAGCCGCTCATCATCATGGATGAGGCGCACAATGCGCGTACTCCACTGACATTTGACACACTGAAACGGCTTTCGCCTTCGGCCATCATTGAATTGACCGCAACACCGGACTTGGACCCGCACACGGGCAGCAACGTGCTCTACCGCGTGTCAGCTTCAGAGCTGAAATCGGAAGAGATGATAAAGCTGCCAATTGTGCTAACGGAGCATAAGACCGGATGGGAAGAGGCCGTGGGAGACGCTTGCCGCACCCGCAAGAGGCTTGCGGAGATGGCGGAGGGGGAGCCGGATTATGTGCGCCCCATTCTGCTGATTCAGGCGGAGAGCAGAGACAGACCCGCTAATGTGGAGGCCGTGAAGCAATATCTGCTGGACGAACATCTTTCCGAAGAGCAAATCGCAATTGCTACGGGGGACCAACGGGGCCTGGACAAGATTGATCTGTTTGATAAGAACTGCAAGATTGAAGCGGTCATCACCGTACAGGCGCTCAAAGAGGGTTGGGATTGTTCCTTCGCCTATGTGTTCTGCTCCACGGCCAACATCGGGAGTAGCCGCGATGTTGAGCAGTTGCTTGGCCGCGTGCTGCGTATGCCATACGCGAAACGGCGTAAGACACCTGAGTTGAACAAAGCCTACGCCCACGTCTCCAGCCCGAATTTCGGCGAGGCCGCTAAGCAGCTTGAAACCTGCATGATTCAGAAGATGGGCTTTGAGGCGGTTGAAACACAGCAGTACATAGAAGTGCAGCAGCCGTCCCTTCCGAATCTGCCTCTGTTTCTTCAGCAGAATCCGCTTTGCTTGACGGTTGCGGAGCCGTTGAAGGTGGATGGCTTGTCCGAGCAAGAGCGGCAGTCCATCGTGGTGAAATCGGAGGCTCCCGGCAATATTGAAATTGAGGTGCATGGGCAGATCACACCGCAGATTCAGAAGGCGGCACTCGCCGCCGTGCCCGAGACAGCGCGTGCTGAAACCGAGCGGAAGATTGCGGAATACATCGCAGAGCAGGAATCGCGCCTTGCGCCTGCTCTACGCGGTGAGACGCTGGTGGTCCCACGGTTGTGCGTTCGCTATGAAGGCGAGCTATTGCCGTTTGATAAAGAGCTGCTCTTAGATGCCGCTTCGTGGGACCTGAGCCAATGTGCGGTTGATCTGAGTGATTTCCGGTTCAACGACACATCCAAGACGTTTGAATTTGATGTGCAGGGCGGCAAGGTTGTGTATGCGTTCAAGACCGAACAGCAGCTAAACCTTAACTTGCTTGTCGCACAGTGGACGGAGAATGACCTGATTCGGTGGTTGGACAAGGAACTTCAACAGCCCGATATTCGCCAAGTGGCTAGCCTTGCGTGGCTCCGGCTTTGCGTGCGTCAGCTTTTGGAGCGAAAGGAATTTGATCTTGCGCTGCTGGTGCGGGCGAAGTTTATTCTTGCACGCAAGCTGGCGGAGAAGCGGGATGAGTGCCGGGCCTCCGCATACAATGCCGGGTATCAGGACCTGCTCTTTGGCCCAACCGCAGCACCGGAGACCACGTTTAGCTATTCATTCCGGTTTGATGCTGATGTGTATCCCGCGCGCTGGTTCTACGCTGGGAATAATCAGTTTCCCCGACATTTCTTCCCGCGCCCCGGAGAGTTGGATTCTGTGGGGGAGGAATACGATTGCGCGTTCGCTTTAGACATGCAATCAGGGCTGAAGCATTGGGTGCGCAATTTGGAAGGGCGCGAAACGTCATCCATGTGGCTTCAGACCAAGACAGATAAGTTCTACCCGGATTTTGTCGCGGAACTGATTGACGGACGCATCCTCATGGTTGAGTACAAGGGTGCTCACTTGAAGGATAGTGAGGACACCGAAGAAAAGCAGTTGCTCGGTGAGCTGTGGGAAGCAAAGAGCAATGGCAAAGCGCTTTTCCTGATGGCGTTCAAGAAGGATGAGCGTGACAGAAGTGTTTACGAGCAAATCCGGGGAAAGATTGAGGGTTGGTAATCATAGCTGTGAGCTGCCCCCTAGGCCCGCCCGCCCCCGGCCTAATCTGTGTATTTGGGTTTGAGGTCAGCGTGATACGTTAGCGTGCTTAGAGTGTACTGTTTTGAGGGTCTCGGCTGCCCTCCGCCCCGCACCCGGAACGCCCCCCTCCCGGAGTCTTGAACGCCTACGGGCGTAGGCCGCCCAGCCCACCCTTAGAGATTGAAAAGTCTGCAAAATCAAGAATATAGTAGCAATCATGTTAGCCACCAAATCAGAACAAACCGAACGCTTGCGCCGCAACGAGGAAAAATGGACAGCAACCCTGATAGATGCCGGGTGGACTGTAGTTCCGTCTATCGTCCTAGAAAAGCAAGCGGCATTGGGTCTTGACGCGATTGACGTAAACATCTTGCTCCACCTCGCAAAGCATTGGTGGTATCGGGAGAATCCGCCCCATCCATCTAAGGCCTCAATCGCAAAGGCAATGGGCATTGACCCTAGCACTGTGAGAAAGCGCATAGCGAGGATGGAATCTGAGGGACTCATCCGCCGGGAGGCGCGCTTCAAGAACCTCGGCGGCCAGGAGACGAACTTCTACCATTTTGACGGACTCATCAAAGCTGTCACTCCACACGCCGAGGAATTTATTGCGCAGCGGGAAAAGCAACGCCAAGAGGACCAAACCCGCCGCCACAGGAAGAAGGCGAAACCAACCTTGATCGTGAACAACACCGCCGTGGTCAAAGGGGGATAGATGGGTGCGCTCGTTTTGTGGGTAGCAAAATACGGAGGCGCAACGGTGCTTGCGGCGGCGCTGCTGTACATCTTGCTTCGTGGCGAACTGACGTTCCGCTATCCGCGAGACTCTCGCAGCAAACGAAGCTGAGTACCATTTCGGAACGGCGTGCGACGTGAAATGCAAAAATTCCTTGTGGCGATTGAGTACTCGCTCTAGAATTTGCCTCTGGACGGAATACCGCGTAACGCACTGATTTTATGAATGGTCGGGACGGGCAGATTTGAACTGCCGACCCCTCGCACCCCAAGCGAGTGCTCTACCAGGCTGAGCCACGTCCCGACGAAGAGAAGGGTTCGATCCAAGGTGGATCGATGGGGTTCAACG
>Ga0335069_10015397_pt1 | contig 10688 bp, 7 predicted proteins | sample Lox_Sample_11_FD_206714 | JGI IMG/M metagenome (GOLD analysis project Ga0335069, IMG submission 206714) | Soil microbial communities from Loxahatchee National Wildlife Refuge, Florida, United States - Lox_Sample_1.1 | ecosystem: Environmental > Terrestrial > Soil > Wetlands | place: USA: Florida... | reverse complement strand
TGCCCCCAGTGCAGAGTTGGCGTCTTGTTCACAATGTTCTTCGAGTAACGCCTGTAGTAGAAATACCCGCTGCGATCCTGCATGTGCCGAATTGTCCATTCTGCGACATTTTGCGCGAGAGCCAGGCTCTCCCCATCCACATTTCGGAAAAACACGAGCGTATCAATCGCTTGCGAGCTGCATTGAATGTCGATGGGCAATGTCTTGTGGTTGTAGTACCTCGGCGTACCGTCTGAGAGGAAGAACGCCCCCTTCCAATACTGGTAGCCTCGCATCATTGTCTGATGGAACCGCAAATCGCCTGTGCTGCGCTCGTAATGCTGAAAGCAGTCAAGAACATATCCCGTGTGGAAGTTGTCGACCCAATGCAGATTCTCCTTTTCTCCGTAAAACCAGGATCCGTCAGAGCGCTGATGCTCACTCGTATACCGCAGGGCCGCTTCTGCCAATTCGCGATAGCGATCGTTTCCCGTAATCTTGTATACCCGAATCAACAGGCTGGCTCCGAGGACGTTAGCGTTATGCACCCTACTGTCCTTCCCCGGCACATAAGAGAAGCAGATACCCGATTCTTCCGGTAGAGCAGTGAGATCATGAAGGATGTGTTCACATGCGCTAACGGCCGTCTGCAGATAGCGGCGGTTCCGAAAATGCTCATCGGCATCGAGAAATGCATGGCCAATCAGGGAAGTCCAGACAACAGTGGGAACTCCCCGCGGCAAGTAGAATGCGCGTGACTGGTAGTCAAAGTGATTTCCCCAGCACGCCCCGCTGTAGCCTGCCAATCGGTGTTCCTCCAGCCACTGGAGTGCTGCCTCTGCTTTCTGGTTCCAGATCTGCTGTCCGGTCGCTTTGTTCAGGCGAATGAAGCCGCGTGCGATAAAACCCATCCCCTTGCTCGACCGCTCAGGAGTAACACCCAGCAGCGGACGCAGATTCAGCGGAAAACGTCGCACACCTTGAAGCAGCACCGTGCGCAACAGAGAGCTGTTGAATGTGAATGGACGGACGAACCGCGCGTTCAAACCATCGAACGTGTCGTATCCTCGATAGTCATGCTCCTCAAGCCAGTGATACAGCAGCTCAATCGACTTAAAGATATCTTTCTTTGCTTTGGTGATCGAAGAGGGCGCAGACGATAGCTCAGGCATAAGCGGGATGCTTGACATTCTGACTCCTTGACCGAGTGATCCGGACAAAGTCGATGAGACATTGATCCTCGCGCAGCTTGTCGTGGATTTGGCTGAACTCCTCGTCGCGATTGCCGATAACAACCGTCTGTGCATGAGCCAGCACCTCATCCATGGTGGGCACCATCAGTCGCGAGATATGCGGGATGCGATTGAGAATGAAATCGCGGTTGGCGCCGACCAGCGCCGCAAGATTCACGTTGCGGTCGTAGATTCGGAGGTCATAGCCCTTGCCGATGAGCCGCTCGATAACCTCGATGACGGGACTCTCACGCAGGTCGTCTGTTCCTGCCTTGAAGCTGAAGCCCAGGATTCCAATGCGCGAGTTGTCGCTTTCCATCACGAGCCGGATTCCCCGGGCAATCTGCATCTCGTTACTGGGAAGAACCGAATTTAGAATGGGAAGTTGCAGGTCGTGCATCTTGGCCTGATAGGAGAGAGCGCGCAAATCCTTGGGAAGACACGAGCCACCAAAGGCAAATCCCGGCTTCAGATAAGCCGACGAGATGTTCAGCTTCTTATCCTGACAGAAGATATTCATTACCGCATCGGGGTCAACGCCAAACGCATCGCAGAGGTTCCCGATCTCGTTTGCGAACCCGATCTTGAGAGCATGCCAACAGTTGTCAACGTACTTAATCGTTTCGGCAGTTTCCAGATCCGTTCTGATCAGCGGAGCGTCGAGGGTTTGATAGAGAGAGGCAAGGATGTTTCCACTCTCTTGCTCCAATTCTCCAATCACAGTCTTTGGCGGTGACTTGAAGTCTGCTACCGCGGACCCTTCACGCAGAAACTCCGGGTTGTTGCATACCCCAAAGTCAACACCAGCACGCTTCTCCGAGTGTTGTTCGAGGACGGGGATGACCACCGTTCGCATCGTGCCAGGCAGTATGGTGCTGCGGATGACGATCGTGTGACGTGTCCGCTTCTCTTTCAGCGCATCGCCAATGAGTTCGCAGACTCGCTTTACGGAAGTCGAGTCGAGGTTGCCGTTCAGCTGGCTCGGCGTGCCGACGCAGACGAAGGACAAATCCGTATCGCGGATTGCCTGGTTCTGGTCATTTGTGGCACGTAAGAGCCTTTCATTGACGGCAGAAGCCACAATTGCCCCGAGTCCAGCCTCCACGATCGGGGACCTGCCGGCATTGATCATGTCGACCTTTGTGAGAACCGGATCCACTCCAACGACCTCATGGCCGTCGTTCGCAAGGCATCCTGCGGACACCGTTCCTACATAACCCAAACCGAAGACACTGATCTTCAATGTGTGCTCCTCATTGGAATCCTGTTCGATCGCGTGCTCGAGCCAGATTCCTTGTACAAGTTGCCGAAGCCAATCGGATGCGAGTGATTGACCGCCCGGCCCGTCCTTAATAGAAACGATCCTTTGTGGCGCCAAGTGGAAACAGTGATGCCAATGTGAGAAAATACAAAGCAGAGCTGCAGCGGATTTTCGCTGTGCTTAGCGGGCTGCAAGTGTGTTGAGCGCTATTTCTCAGCCATTCTGTTGCCAACGTACTTTGCTGATACTAAACCAGTTAAATCCCCCTTTGACACTTTAGTACCAGATGATTTATTACTAAATATGTACGAATCGTCTATTCTCGATAAACTGTTTTAGAAATAGATGTGGGCTCTATGGGGACGCATCCGCTCCGACGAGCTGCCTATAGTTGAAATCGGCGCGGCAACGGCCTCAGTGCCCCCAAAGTTATACCCGTAGAAAGCGACCCGAAACAGATGGCGGTGCGTTGTGTCGTCCCGCCGGGATCGCGATAAAGGAGAATCCATAAAATGATCGACCAATTTCTCTTCCTGCTGGCTGGATTCGGCCTCAGCGCTATTGTCTTTCTAAAATTCGCCGCCCGGCGGCGGCCATTCCAACTTTTCCTGTTGATGGCTGCGTTCAGCCTCGGCGCCTCTGCGCAGAACTGGTCCTCGTTTCTTGACTCCTCGCGAGCTATCAATTGGAACAGTGCTGGTTTTACGATCCCGAACTACTCGGTGAACTGTTCGACGCAGCCCTCGCTCGCGACGGGATCGGGCAATGCTTCGGCCAACGCGACCGCCATTCAGAATGCTCTCAACTCCTGCGACTCGACCCACAACGTGGTGAACATCCCGGCTGGAACCTACTACGTTGCGGGATTCAACTACGGTTCGCAGGGACATCAGGTATTGCGCGGGGCAGGGCCGAACTCTACGACGATTTATGTCACTTCCGGCAACATCCAGATGATTAGCAACCCCTGGACCTATGGAGGAAACTCCGATGTCCTGCCTCCAAGCGGAACGAATCAGTGCGCGTGGACTGCCGGATATGCGCAAGGCGCAACCACGATCACCCTCAGCAGTTGCGGCAGCGCTCCTCCTCTTCATCAGACGCTGATCCTGGATCAGATCAACGACACAAGCGATACGGGTGGTGTCTACGTCTGCGATAACACAACAAGCGGGTGCGCGGTGGAGGCCGGGCCCGGCGACAACGAAGGCAGAAAGACGGGCGGCATTACCCGCGATGAGCAGCAGGTAGTCTACACGACCGGCGTAACCTCCCTCGGCAGCGGATCGTACTCGGTGACCATAACGCCGGGAGTGTTCTTCAACAACATTCGCTCGGGGCAACAGCCGGGAGCTTGGTTTCCGGGTTTCGTTCAGAACGATGGCATTGAGAATCTGACTCTGGACTACAGCCAGACCAGCACTGCCGACACGGATGAAGGTGCGTTGCTCCTGTCCAACTGCTACCAGTGCTGGGTGAAGAACATACGCTCAATGTACGCCACAAGAGACCATATCAATCTGGTTCAGAGCGCCCAGGATGTGATTCGCGACAGTTACTTTTACCAGATGAAAGATAATCACCACGCCTCGGTTTCCTACACGATCGAGTGGACTGAATCTTCGGGAATCCTTGTCGAGAACAACATCTTCCAGCAGCAGACAATACCAATTGTTCCTCAAAACGGCTCTGGGAGCGTAGTGTCCTACAACTACTCAATCGATAACATCTACAACGGCGCCACGGGGTATATGAATGCTGCCTACCAAAACCACAACGGTGGTGTAGCGATGAACCTCTGGGAGGGGAACAACCTCAGCGGTATCTGGTCGGACGATATTCACGGCTCAGGCTCAAACGGCACTTTCTTTCGCAACATGCTGATTGGATGGCAGGCTGGAGCTAACCAGGAAACAGTGCCGACTATCCTGCGTGCTCTGGACCGCGCCTTCAACTATGTTGGGAACGTCATGGGGCAGCCTGGCTATCACACGCACTACCAGACCTACGCTACGTCTAGCTCGGCGACCTCTGGCGGATCGGAAAGCACCGGGATTTACAGCATTGGACTGGCCGGAATGGATTCCTGTTCGAGCGGCAGTGTCGGAGCCTGCGACACACTCCCCGTATCCACGCTGATGCGCTGGGGCAACTACGACACGGTGACGAACGGCGTGAAGTGGGATTCAACGGAAGCCTCTCCCGCAGCCGTGACCTATGTGAATGCGAACTTCTCTTCGTCGTACTTTGGTTCGCTGGCACATACGCTGCCTGCCTCGCTCTACTACAATTCGACGCCTTCATGGTGGCCGAGCGGTAAAGCGTGGCCTCCCATCGGGCCGGATGTATCGACCGGCAACGTCGGAACCTGTTCTGGTACTTACTCCGGTGCGCAGGCAACCTCTTCAGGCCAATGCACGGCCGGAACGCTGACGGCCGCCTGGGCTTCGCATGTAGTTTCGAATCCCGCGCAGGACTGCTACCTCAACGTGATGCATGGGGCGCCGGATGGAACAGGAGGCGCTCTCGCATTTGATGCCAACCAGTGCTACTCGTCCTCTGGCGCGCCGAGCGGATCGGGACCGGGAAGCCCGACAGGACTTACGGCAGTCGTTCAGTAAAGTTCCGACTTCGACGCTGAATCTCAAGGCGCGCAAGTGATCCTTCCATGCGCGCCTGCGGGATCGTTTGCGCCAATCTCTGTGTGGATTGCCAGGTAGATCATTATTACTTTCCGATGGATTCGGTGGCCGGTGTTGAAGCCCCTCGTGACGGAGCCAACTCGCGCAGAAGAGTCGCAAACTGACGCAGTGGCGCTATACCTCCATGCAAAAGAACGACTGCGACGAGATAAAGCGTAATAAACAAAGCGGAAATGGCGCTGATCGCCTGTAGCGCGGCGCCAGTGCTTGCAGGGCTGCCCGACAGTGGCCCACCGTGGATTATTGCTGCAGTTGCAATCCCCCCCACCAACGCCGCCACTGTGAACCTCCAGGTGGCGGAAATCAACATTGAAACGCTAAACCCAACCGGTCGACCCGCATACCAGAAACCGGGAATCAGCAATATCCAGTAGGAGATGCTCCACGCCGCGGCCACTCCGTCAGGTCCCCAGGGCAACGCCGCAAGAAACAAAGAGACTGTGAATGCTAACGCCACAAGACTCCAGCGTAGCCAGCGCCCCGGGTTTCCGATGGGGAGGTGAACCCATCCCACAGTACTGCAAAGCAGCATGGCGCCGATTCCCGGCCCAAACATCTCAAAGATCCTTCCAGATTCTGACCATTTTGCTCCAAGCACCAGCCTTACTACGTCCTTGCCGATCAATGTAAGGTCAGCGCTGGCCGCCATGCCAATGAACGCAACCATCGAGAGCGAGCTGGCGAGATACCTACGAAAGCGATCATGATCCTGATTCAGCCGGCTCAATGCCGCCAGTGCGACATTGTTGAGAGGAGCGGTAAGTTGGCTGGCGGTGAGCGCAAATAGGTCGAAAGCCTTCTTGTAGAACCCAAGGGCCGCCGCGTTGAATCGCCATCCAATCAGCAGGTTGTCGATGTTCCGGGTAGAGTAGCCGACACTGAATTGTCCGTAGACTTTGGCGGCGAAACGGACCACAGTACCTGTCGCGCCGGTTTTGCGCGGTAATCCATCGGCACAGCCACCAGGCTCCGAGCGTCAGACTGAACTGTTGAGCAACGATTCCCGTCACGAGTGCCCGATATCCCCAGCCCTTCGAGGCCAGTACGATCGGAACCGCGGTATATACCACGCGGCTGACAAGATCGTTAATGGAGGTTTCGCCGAAACGCATAGCGCGCATTAAAAGCGCAAGGTGCATGACGGAGCCGGCCTGAATGAAGATCCCCACTGCTAAACCTGCCGCGACACCCGCGACTAGCGGATTTCCGTAGAATCGCGCCAACAGCGACCCTGCAGCCACGAAGGTAGTTGCCAGAATCAACCCGGCCCCGGTGTTGAGCCAGAACAGATTACTGGCCGTGTGATGGTCCATTTCTTCGAATTGGATTACCGCCTCAGTAAGGCCGTTGAGGCCAAAGCTGGTCAGGAGAAGGCTAAATGTAGTGACCATGGTGATCACGCCGAAGTCGGCAGGCGTCAGAAGACGTGCCAGAACAACTGTGCCCACCACTTGAACTGCAAGACTCAGCCCAGAAGCCGAAACCGTTGCAGCGGCTCCGCGAATAGCAAGGCGTCGTAACTCGTGGGTTCCAGCTCTAGGGCGAAAAGCGCCACTCTCGTCAAATGGGATCATTTATCTCTTGGAGTCAGGGCTTTCGTCGGATGGTTCGTTGGGGGTGATCTTCAGTAGTCGTCCATGGCCTTAGCCAACATCAACTCTAGCGAGAATCAGTTTCGTTCAATAGCGACAGTTCCTTTGATCCCGGACGTCAACGGTCGCGACACAACGTCGATCCACGGGCTACATCGCAGGTCATCGATTCGCCACAGCCCAAGTTGATGCGGCACAGTTCCTGTGGCAAAGTCATCGATCAACTCCATCGGAGGAGGGAAATTGAATGGAGGCGCGCAGAGGTTTACGGGGTGGAAGGAGCCAATCTCGATATCTACGTTTGCAGAAGTATCAGCGAAGTGGGTGGTCAATAAGAGGCGGGCCTTCGATCGAAGTATGTTTCTCAAAGCCGCGAAAATCGCCTCCAAGTTGAGATGTATTAGGCAGTCGCGCACTAGAATCAGATCGCAATCCGGCAGCACGTCTTTGGTAAGATCCATGACGCGGAACGATCGAGTTGACGATGTGTACTTCTCACTGACTGATGCTATGAGTGGAGCCACGATGTCGCCGCCAACATAGCTGTCCAGGTCCAGTTTCATTTCTTTGAACCAGAAGAAATCGCCGCATGGCACGTCAAGCACAGACCGAACCTTATACTTCCTAAAGAGACCGGGAATTGCCTCTCGAATCTTCCTGGTAGCATATAGGTTCGAGCCGCCACCCGAGCGGGATTGATCGTCAACCCAATAGTGGGTTTCATAGATCGTCGTAAATCTCTGGGCAGGATCATCTCCTAACATGACCTTCTGCTTCCCCTTAATCACATTGAACACGCGCCGCATCGCCGAATTCCCGAGCATCCAGCCGTACAGACCCGGCATGTATCGGCGAACGATCCGACGTGATAGCGCAAATCGGCGTTTAGGCAGGACTATTTCCATGTGGGCGCTCCGCGAACCTAAAGGATAGTTCGTATTAAGGCAAGAGGACACAGGGCCGTTGCAATGCTCCAGCTGTCGGCAACTCCGCTTAGGGATGCAGACTCTGTGAGCATGGCCCGAACGTCAACCGGCTGATGAGGAATTCGACTATTCGTTCCGCAGCATGACCATCGCCATAAGGATTGGGTCGGCTGGTCATCTGCTCGTATCGATCGGGATCGTCGAGGAGCGAGTTGACAGTGTTAACAATCGTCTCTGGGACCGTGCCCGTGAGGCATGCAGTGCCAGCAGCAATCGCTTCCGGACGTTCCGAGACATCGCGCATGACCAAAACTGGTTTGCCAAGCGATGGCCCCTCTTCCTGAACCCCTCCCGAGTCAGTAAGCAAAATGTATGCGCGCTGCATGCACGCTACAAACGAGATGTAGTCCAAAGGGGCGAGCAGCCTGACATTTGCTATCCCATCGAGGATTTCGTGAACTGGGGCCTGAACATTTGGATTCAAGTGAACGGGATAAACGACTAAAACATCGCGTCGATGCTCTGCAATGGCACGAATCGCTTCGCAGATGCGACGAAACGGTGGACCGAAACTCTCTCTCCGATGAGCGGTCACCAAAATGATGCGCTGGCCATTTGACGATCCCAGGCCATCGACTGCCAGGCTGGGTTCCGCTGCCAAGCGTGCCTTGGTAAGGAACAGGGCATCGATAACCGTGTTTCCTGTGACGATTATGTGCTCCGGACTCACCCCTTCTAGAAGTAAGTTGTTCCGCGCGAGTTCTGTGGGAGCAAAGTGGAAGTCGGAAATGTGCGTCGTGAGACGGCGGTTGATCTCTTCGGGAAAGGGGTCATGCTTCTTCCCCGTGCGCAGGCCGGCTTCGATGTGCCCGACAGGAACGCGCCGGTAGTACGCAGCGAGTGAGGCGACGAACGTTGTGGTCGTGTCCCCTTGCACTAGCACTAAATCTGGGCGCTCGCGCTCCAGGACTCTATCGAGACCAGTCAAGCTGGCAGAGGTAACCTCCGCAAGAGTTTGCCCTGCCCTCATCACTCCCAGGTCGTGGTCCGGTCGCAGACCAAAGACTCGCAGCATCTGGTCGAGCATTTCACGGTGCTGGCCCGTGACACAGATCTGCGTTTCAAAGTGAGGTCGGTGCCTCTCCAATTCCAGAACCACCGGTGCCAGTTTGATTGCCTCAGGTCGAGTCCCGATGACTACCAGAACCTTCTTACGTTCGTGAGCACTCAATGCTTTCCTCCTGCGAATCTTGATGAGTCAAGGGATTCGCATATTTGACCCGCGCCATCCTCGACCATGGCAGGTCTGGCTTTGGTCCGCCATTCACAGCCCAATTCAGAACTTGCGTGGTGCTAAACGCCTTCGCATCCCAGGTTAGACATTCTCGGGCATAGGTCATGCCCTGTCGGCGAAGGCTCTTGAGAAGTTCCCGGTCTGCAGCTAGAGTTCTCAGAACGTCGCTCATTGCTGATACCACCGCATCCTCATTGCTCGGTGGAACCTTGTATCCGACCTCTGGATGAACGATGTCCCCTGGTCCGCCCCAATCTAGGATCACCGGAACGGCGCCACTCGCGAGAGCTTCAAAAACCACGCCTCCGCCCCCCTCCCGAATGGCTGGGAGCACAACCACATCGGAGGACCGCAAGTATTTGAAGACCTCTGCATGATCGCGCCAACCAAGAAACGTAACGTTCTTTTCGATGCCAAGGTATCTCACCAGGTCTTCTAGGTTCTGTCGCTCCGGCCCATCGCCGATCACTGAAAAGTGGGCAAGATCATTGCGTAGAATCGGAGCAGCGGCTCGCAGACCTATGTAACAGGCCTTTCGGCGAAGCAGGCCGCCAACAAAGATCAGCTCGAGTTTGGCGTCCGGCCCTTGAAGACGCGAGTCGGGAAGACAAAGAGACGGAGCAATACCGTTCTCGGGAATAAAGAACAGCTTATCTCTATACCCAGCAAACTCAGCACGCATGTGAGACGCAGCGGCTATGATCGCCGTCGCGCAGCGATAAGTAGACCTGGCGAAAGGCACAAACCGGTATAGCCTTCGTATGCCAAAGGTGAATCCCTTCTTTTTGTCCGGTTGGCTAAAGCCGGGAGCTGACCGCAAGCCACCGTTCAGCGGCCCGAGAACGAATGGGATAGGCCCCTTCCGGAGAAAGAAAGCGAAGGGACTCGGCAGCGTTGGTGCCATAGGCAAAAGCCGTAAGACCACATCGAACTCACCAGCACGAATCCGCCGTTTCAATTGTCGCCAGGCGCGCCATTCAAACGCGATCGAAAACGGATACCTGAAGGCGGTCAGCATCTGATTGTCATAGTTATTCTTAAAGATCCAGCGAAAGCCCCATGCAAAAATGCGGTCGAGCAGCGGTGTCGATACCACCTCAATGACGCTGAACGGCGCGCCAGCGCGGCGCAGGGCACCTTCAACCGACGATCGAGCGACTAAGGTTACGTCATGGAGCTGGGACAGCGCTGCAGCGTGACTATAGGCGACAAACCGAATGCTGATCGCCTCCGGGTCGCAGTCCGGTCCTAAAATCAAAACGCGCAGCCGATTCATGTGCTCTCCTTCTCCCTGTACTTCGTTCTACTGCCATGCGAAATCGCATTTGTTTCGCGCAGTTGACCCCATTCTGAATACGTATGAAAGACCGGTGTTCGCCTATTGCCCACGTCAGGCGGGACGACGGCTCATCATGCCTCCGATGAGCCCGAGATCTCCTGCATCCGTCTCTTCGTGTCATCCTTGAGATTCAAGAAACCTGCCGACGGCTGAAGATCCGACGAAAAATCCAATGAGTAGGTGACTACTCGATTGCGTCAAATCGCACCTTTGTCCTCCAGGTGCGCTTCACCGAGCACTAATGAGCGGGCCCTAAGGCTGACACCCGCGCGGCGCGGCATACGATCTATCGCCATCTTGTTCGGAAACAGCCCCGCCATAACGCCGCTCGCGCCGATGACAGAGAACAATATAAAAAACCAG
>Ga0335069_10015396_pt1 | contig 10689 bp, 8 predicted proteins | sample Lox_Sample_11_FD_206714 | JGI IMG/M metagenome (GOLD analysis project Ga0335069, IMG submission 206714) | Soil microbial communities from Loxahatchee National Wildlife Refuge, Florida, United States - Lox_Sample_1.1 | ecosystem: Environmental > Terrestrial > Soil > Wetlands | place: USA: Florida... | reverse complement strand
TAGACCACCATTGCCGCCGTACTCTTCTTGCCACGGCGCATGATACGATTGATGAATGTTTGCACCACAGTACTGTTATAGCGAGTGTCGGGTGCAACTTCCCGCTTTACTGGTTTCGTTCGTCGCATGCAACTTCTCCGTATAATTCCAAAACTTTAGCGATCAATGGGCTGCAACCTCTTGTTTATCAGAGCCCATTACCAACTATTCAGCAGCGCCCTCTTTCGGCCGCTTCGATCCGTATTTCGATCTTCCTTGGGCCCGCTTGGCCACACCCGTGGTATCCAATGCGCCGCGAATGATGTGATAACGCACGCCTGGAAGGTCCTTCACACGCCCACCGCGCACCAGCACCACGGAGTGCTCCTGAAGCTGATGGCCTTCACCCGGGATGTACGCTGTGACCTCGACACCATTGGTCAGGCGAACACGAGCAATCTTGCGCAGGGCCGAATTCGGTTTCTTGGGAGTCATGGTGCGCACAACCGTGCACACGCCGCGTTTCTGCGGCGCGCCCTTCACCTGCCGGGTACGGCGCTGTTTTTTGGCATTCAAAGTGTACTGCAACGCAGGAGCCTTGCTCTTGACTTTTTTGGTCGCTCGACCTTTACGGATCAACTGATTGATAGTTGGCACGTTCTTTCGCCTCCGAAAAATATTTATCCGCGATTTCTCGCTCGACGCACTGGTGACATTCCGTAAAAATGAGACCATCGCCTGCAATGATGGCCTCACCTTGTAATGGGTCAATCCAGGTAAGGAACCCACATCACCGTGCAAAAACGCAACAGGCCGCCATTATAACATGGCGAAGAAACATCGTCAAGAAAATATTCAAGCTAAATCACAAAGCCCTAAGGGTTTGTTGCGACCCCTAGGGCCTTTAATTACCTCATTACAGCGACTGATCGAACTCAGATCCCAAGCCCAACAAGCCCGTCTCCAGCTTGGGCGGCCGGATACGCTCCTCGTCCTTGCCGAAGCGGATCACTTCGCCTGAATCCATCACGGCTTCAACCGCCAGGCCCAGCGATTGCATTTCCTTGACCAACACACGGAAGGCTGCCGGCAGGCTGGGCTCTTCAATCGGCTCACCCTTAACAATGGCTTCATACGTGCTGACGCGTCCCTGGACGTCATCTGACTTGACCGTCAGCATTTCCTGTAGCGTGTAAGCCGCACCGTAAGCTTCCAGCGCCCACACTTCCATTTCGCCGAAGCGCTGCCCACCGAATTGGGCCTTGCCGCCCAGCGGTTGTTGTGTCACCAGGCTGTATGGGCCCGTGGAACGGGCATGCACTTTGTCTTCGACCAGGTGGTGCAGCTTAAGCATCGTGACTACACCTATCGTCACCGGCTGATCGAAAGTTGCCCCGGTCTTGCCGTCGTAGAGGATCTGCTTGCCAAGGATCGGCATGGGATGCCCGGATTTTTCGGTATATTCATTCGCAACTGAGCGCAGTTGATCATCGGCCACTTTCTTGGTATCCACGCCTTCCTGTTCCAGCCAGAAACGCAGACAAGCATTCACGGCACGGATATCGTTTTCTGAGAGTTCCGGCGCACGAGCAACGATATTTTCGAAGCTGAGAATCCCGTCCGGATCGATCTCGTATTCTCTCAGCCACTCTTTTACAACTGCCCGCCGCGCAAACGTGCGGTCAGAAGCAAGCTGATACACATCATAACCCTTCGAGCCAAGCCAATTTTCCAGGTACAGCAAGCGAACCTCTTCATCGTCCTTGATATTCTCTGGCGTATATTCTTCCTGGCCCTTGATCCATTCCCAGGCCTTCTCACCTGACTCATCCCAGGCACGGTCCATCAGCCAGGCACGCGCCAACTCAGCTTCGATTTCAGCTTCATCGGCACCATCGAACACCGGCGTGACCGCCCGGAAGCCGAGCCGATTGGCTGCCCAGCCCAGGTGGGTCTCCAGCACCTGACCGATGTTCATACGGGCAGGCACACCCAACGGGTTTAAGATGATATCCACCGGCGTTCCATCGGCCAGGAAAGGCATATCCTCGACCGCAACCACGCGCGACACCACACCTTTGTTCCCATGGCGTCCGGCCATCTTGTCACCGGCCGTGATCTTGCGATACTGAGCCACCGAAACACGTACCATGATATCCACGCCCGCCGAGAGATCGGCGTTATCTTCACGGGTGAACACTTTGACGTCCACCACCTTGCCGCGTTCGCCATGGGGCATGCGCAAAGAAGTGTCTTTCACATCACGAGATTTCTCACCAAAGATCGCCCGCAACAGGCGCTCTTCCGGCGTCAATTCCTTCTCACCTTTCGGCGTGATCTTGCCCACCAAAATGTCATTCGGGCCAACTTCGGCACCGATACGGATAATACCCTTCTCATCCAAATCTTTGATGGCATCTTCACCGACATTCGGGATATCGCGGGTGATCTCTTCCGGACCTAATTTAGTATCGCGGGCTTCCACTTCGTATTTCTCGATATGCACGGAAGTGAAGCGGTCATCCTGCACCAGGCGTTCCGAGATCAAAATGGCGTCCTCGAAGTTGCCACCTTCCCATGAAACGAAGGCCGCCACCACATTCTGTCCAAGGGCAAGCTGGCCATCGACCGTCGAGGAAGAATCAGCCAGAATGTCACCTTTGTGCAGCCGCTGGCCTTTCACAACGGCCGGCCGCTGGTCGATGCAGGTGCTCTGATTGGAACGCTGGTACTTGCGCAAGTTATAATGGCGTAGCCCGTTGGCAGTCTTCACCGTCACCTCCTTGCCCGTGACGGAGACCACATCGCCTTCCTCTTCGACAGCCACCACCTGACCGGAATCGATGGCAGCATACTGCTCCATGCCGGTGGAAATAAGCGGGATGTCGGGATCGATCAAAGGCACCGCTTGCGCCTGCATGTTCGAGCCCATCAAAGCGCGGTTGGCATCATCGTGCTCCAGGAAGGGGATCAGCGCCGCACTAATGCCGACTACCTGGTGCGGCGAAACATCCATGTAGTTGATGGCATCCGGAGCGGAAATCGTGAAATCGGAGTGATGCCGGCTCGAAATGCGGTCAACGGTGAATTCTTCGAATTCATTCAACGGCGTATTTGCCTGGGCAATCACAAACTTGTCTTCCGCATCTGCCGATAGGTATTCGACTTCTTCCGACACGTAAGGTGCAATGAAAATGTTGGGGCGCTTGAGTTTCTTGATGGCCGGCAGCATCTTCTTGGTGACGCGCTCGCCTTCCTTGGCGATCACCTCACCCGATTTCGGGTCAGTCAAGGTCTCGCGCAACTGGCGGTTCTCCAGATGCAAGTCATCGCTGGACATGGACTTAATCACCCGACGGTAAGGCGTTTCGATAAAACCATATTCGTTGACGCGTGCATAAGAGGCCAGACGACCGATCAAACCAATGTTCGGGCCTTCAGGCGTTTCAATGGGGCAAATGCGACCGTAGTGTGAATGGTGCACATCGCGCACATCGAAACCAGCGCGCTCACGGCGCAAACCACCGGGGCCCAAGGCGGACAGCGTACGCTTGTTGCGCAGCTCGGCCAACGGGTTGGTCTGATCCATAAACTGGGACAACTGGCTCGAGCCAAAGAACTCGCGCAAGGCAGCTACCACCGGGCGGATGTTGACCAAGCTGACCGGTGAGATCTGTTCCTGGTCACGGATGGACATGCGTTCCTTGATTACCCGCTCCATGCGGCGCAAGCCGATGCGCAGCTTGTTCTGAACCAACTCGCCCACCGTCTTGACACGGCGGTTGCCGAGGTGGTCGATATCGTCCTTGTCTTCCATCTCGTTGTTAATCATGATCATGCGGCGGATCAAGTAGACCACGTCCCACTTGGTGACGTTGCGATGCGTGACCGGGATCTTGTCGCTCAAATCCAGCTTCTGGTTGAGCTTGTAGCGCCCCACCCGTTCCAGGTCGTAATGACGCTGATCGAAAAGCTGCTCTTCCAGGAACTGGCGGGCATTATCCAACGTTGCCGGGTCACCTGGGCGCATGCGGCGGAAGAACTCGAGCAAAGCCGCTTCAGCGATGGTCATTTTGCCATTGGACAGATCCCAGGCAGGTTCCTGGCGCAACGTTGTCGTAATGAACAAGCGATCGGGGTTGTTATCCACATCCTGGAACAAAGCGATCAGCTCTTCATCCGTGCCTTCCTTGATAGGCGAATCGGACATGCCATCGGAAACGGCAGCCAATGCCCGCAGGAAGATGGTGATGGGCACCGTGCGTTTGCGATTGAATTTGAGGATGAGATAGTCATTTTTGCGGGTCTCGAATTCCATCCAGGCGCCGCGATCCGGGATCAACTTGGCCATCGCCATGCGACGACCCGTGGCGCGGTCCACCGGCGCTTCGAAATACACGCCCGGCGAGCGGATTAACTGGCTCACCACCACGCGCTCAGTACCATTAATGATGAATGTACCTTTCTCGGTCATTTCAGGGAAATCGCCAAGGAAGATATCAGATTTAATCGGCTCAGGGATATCTGGCCCGGCTAGCAACACGGAAACGTACATTGGGCTGGCATAAGTCAGGTCACGCTCGACACATTCTTCAATGCTGTGTTTGGGTTCGCCAAACCAATACTTTAAATCCCAATTTTTTAATTCAGGGGCACGGCTGGGGAAGTACAGCTTCATGCCTTTGTTATAAGACTCAATCGGTGAAATTTCTTCGAAAAGATCGACAAGGCCTTCAATTTTCAATCGCTGAAACGAATCTAATTGAACTTCGATCAGGTTGGGCAGATTGAAAATGGAGGGGATGCGTGCGTATGACTTGGTAGGTAACTTGGAAGCCATTGGTTTCTCCTCAGTATCGAACCTGGCAACAACAATTAATAAGAATTACCGCAACCTGGGAATAGGATGCGCAAACTTGAATTATAACCACAAAGGCTAATATTAGTCAAGAACTTTCTAAAAATTGGTTTGATATTGCCCGCAAAATTGTTATTTAGTATACCATCTAAATGACACAAAAAGGCTCGGAAAAGCCGAAATATCTAACTCGCCCCAAAAATTCGCTTCAAAAACGGTTCTCCGCGATTCCCAAGTCGCTCATCGCACACCGCACCGGTTTGACCATTAATGAGAAGCGTAAAAGATTTTTCAGCGCTGGTATAACGCATGAGCCACACCGGAAGCAGGATCAGCTTGAAACTCGTGACCATGATATTCGCCGGATTAATGGTCAGATCGATGATCTGCTTTTCCTGCCCGCGTATCACTTGCTCACGAGCCAATGCCAGGGCTTGCTGACGTGCATCCAGCGAGGCATCGCCCAACTCCACTTGATAGGTCGCACCCACCCAGTTCGCCAGGTAACTGGAAACATATGCCACCAGGCCGCCCAGTTGATAAGTGTCAATGACCTCTTTCCATCCCGCGGGTGGGTTGTGCGTGGCGGGAACCAACAAATTATCAAACAGGACGTAATCTTCCCCATTGCAAGGCACGAGCTTGTTTTCCCTGGTCGCAAACAAACTGCTCTCCAAATTCTGGTCTTGGCGCTGCATCCCGCGCCATGGGACGGAACCACAGATCGAGAACGACCACACCGGCACGTACATGCCAACCCACAGGGCCATTTTTAAAGGTGCGGGAGCCTGGTGAGCCTGGAAACAATCGCGCAAAATTTGCCTGGCCTTTCCTTCATCCAAGCTGAACGGGATAATGGAATCTGGTTCAAGCAGTGAACGAGGAGAGCTGCTCTTGGCCACGTAAACCGAGCCGCAAAAGGGACAGGTGAACGTCATCTGTTCCGGCGGAAACGTGAAGCTTGCTCCACATCCCTGGCAATCGAAGGTGAGCACGTCCACCGGGTGCAAATGGCCTTTTGGGGTTGCCATGGCAACAAAAAAATCCTGCCCGGCAGTATTCTGTGCCTGTTGGCCTGAGATCCGCTCCTGGGCGGCACAATATTCACATACTAACGTTGCTCCGTCAGGCGCATATGTCATGCGACCACCACATTTGGGACAGGTAAAACAGTCGGCTTGGGCTGCGGCCGTGCCTTGGGCTTGTGGCCCCAATCGATCGGGATCCACGATCTCATCCACTTTCAATTTTCCATCCAAAATGGCCAGTTTCCGTCTGGCACGGCCGTCCGTCGGATCGACCGCCAGGATATTCTCCAAATATTCACGCACCTGCCTGGGTTCTTTGGTGATTTCACTGAGATACCACCAGGGATCTACTTTTTGTTCCTGCACAGTGGCCCGATCCAGTGCCCATTCCAGATTGCGACGCGCTTCATCCACATCGCCGGCTTTGGCTGCCGCAACACCCAAAACGATCAATTCGTGGATACTGTCATCCATTTCATCAGTCAAAGCCCAAACTCCTTTCTTTCATCGAAACGAACTTGTTACCACCGATCACCAAATGATCCAGCACGTCAATGTCCAGCAACTTGCCGGCCTGCCGCACGGTACGGGTGAGTGTAATGTCATCCGGGCTGGGACTGGGATCGCCGCTGGGGTGGTTGTGCGCCAGGATCAATGCACTGGCGTTGCGCTGGATGGCCGGCTTGAAGACTTCCGCCACCCTGACCTGCGAAGAATTCACAGAGCCTTCATACAATTTATCGCGACCGAGGCAATGATTGCGGATGTCCAGGGTCAGTACCCATAACGTTTCCTTGGAAAACCCGGAAAGCTCGTACAGCAACAGATCGGCGGCGTCTTGAGGGCTGCGGATGACCGGTTTCTCATCCCCATCTGCCAGCGAAAGGCGCCTGCCCAGCTCGATGGCGGCTTGAATCTGGGCCGCTTTGGCAGTTCCAATGCCTTTTTGAGCACACACTTCCTCGAAAGAGGCTTTATGCAGACCACTTAAGCCGCCAAAACTGTTCAGCAAGCGTTGGCCAACCTGCACAGCATTCTCACCTTTGACACCCACCCGGAGCAGAATGGCCAATAATTCGGCACTCGAAAGCGCTTGAGCGCCCAGTTTTTCCAGCCGTTCGCGCGGGCGCTCACTGGTATCCAGGTCGGTAATACGATATGTATTTGAACGTTCCATCATCTTGTCCAGCCCCAAAGATTCACAAAACCAATGGATTTAGTTTACCCATAAATTCACCTTAAAGCAATCAAATCGGCTTTCATTTTTTCCATGCTATAATTTTTACATCGGAGAGAGCTATGACACTCGATACCTCAGTCTTTAGCAGCTTTGTGCTGATCGGCACCGGTTTTGCTGCCGCCTTCATTTTGGCATTGTGGATCAGCCTGATCATATGGACTTTCCGCGATATCCGTCACCGGACGCGCGATCCGCTCGTGCGTGTGCTGGCCATTTTAGTGGTAGCCATCCTGTTTCTGCCGGGTGTCTTGATCTATCTCATTCTGCGACCATCCCATACAGTGGAAGATGAGTATCAGCAGACCCTGGAAGAAGAAGCCTTGCTGCAATCCATTGAAGATATTCCACTTTGCCCGGGTTGTGGTCGACATATTCAGGCCGATTGGGTAGTTTGCCCCGATTGTCATACCCGTTTGAAAAAAGTGTGCCGGCAGTGTGGCAAATTGATGGAATTATCATGGAATCTTTGCCCCTACTGTGCCACGCCGGCTCCGGGAATGCGCACGGAGAATTCTAACAACGATGATGCCGTGCAAGACCTTCCAGGTGAAGAAAAACACGGCTCGCTTTTATAAAAATTTCACCAATTTTCACTGGTTAAGTACCTTACAGGTATAATGAGACTATGCGAACACTTCTACGTTATGATCCCGTGGATTACCTGGTCATCGGTCACATTACCCAAGATGTGGTACCGAACGGTTTCGCAGCCAGCGCTGCTGGCACTTCCTACAGCGTAGGAGGTACGGCGTCGTATTCGGCGCTCACCGCCAAGGCGGCCGGGTTGCGAGTAGGTATTGTAACTTCCTGTGACCCCAACCTGGCATTGCCTGAACTGGATGGAATATCGATTGCCGTCCACCCCAGTGAGCACTCCACAACTTTCGAGAACATCCAAACACCCAATGGGCGTGTCCAGGTGCTGCATCAGCAAGCGCAGCCGCTGACGTTGAGCGATGTACCCGATGCCTGGCGCGATGCTCCCATCGTCCACCTGGGCCCCGTGGCGCGTGAAGTCGATCCCAAGCTGGTGCGGGCTTTCTCTAACTCATTCATTGGCCTCACCCCACAAGGATGGCTGCGCGAGTGGGATCCAGCCGGCCACGTGCACATGGGCGAATGGCCGGAACATGCTTACGTGTTGGAGCAAGCCTCGGCCGCCGTGATTAGCATCGAAGACGTGCAGCGGATGGAAGATCGCATCGATGAGATGGCAGCTTCTTTGAGGATTCTGGTCGTCACCGAAGGCGCGGCGGGCGCCCGACTTTACTGGAACGGCGACTTGCGTTATTTCAAGCCGCCCAAGGAAGAGGAAGTCGATCCGACGGGTGCCGGCGACATTTTCGCCACAGCTTTCTTCATCCGCTTGCAGCAAACGCGCGACCCTTGGGAGGCCGCCCGTTTTGCCACTCAGCTTGCAGCCATTTCCGTCACCCGCCGTGGACTTTCAGGCACACCTACGCCGGATGAAGTTCAATCTGCCATGTATGAGATCATTCCAGACTGCTAAAGGAATTATGACCCACATTTATACGCTCGCTAACCAAAAAGGTGGGGTCGGCAAAACCACCACGGCCATCAGCCTGGGCGCTTATTTGGGCTATTATGGCCAGCGTGTATTGCTGATCGATCTGGACCCCCAGGCCAATGCCACTTCTTCCCTGGGGCTCGACAAACAAACCGTCAAGATCGGGACTTACGAAGTGTTGATTGGCGCCGCGCCGATTGCTCCACAAATTTGGCACAGCCCGCGCTTCAAGATGTCGCTGTTGCCCTCTTCCCCCGCCCTGGCCGGCGCGGATGTGGAATTGATCGATATATCCAAGCGCGAGACGCGTCTGAAGGACGCTCTTGCCCCGATCGTCGATCGCTACGATTACATCTTGATCGATTGTCCGCCTTCTCTTAGCATCCTGACCATCAATGGTCTGGTGGCCGCCGAGAATGGGGTGATCATCCCGGTGCAATGCGAGTACTTAGCCCTGGAAGGCCTGGGACAATTGACCCAAACCCTGAATCGTATCAAAACATCGTTGTTCCCCGGCTTAAAAGTGCGTGGTATTGTGCTCACCATGTATTTGGGGCGTACTTTACTGGGACATGATGTCGTCGAGGAGGTCAAGAAATTTTTCCCCAACCAGGTCTTCAGTGCCGTCATCCCGCGCAGTGTGCGCCTGGCTGAAGCGCCTTCACGCGGCATACCCATTTCGCTATACGCACCCGAGTCCCCGGCTGCAAAAAGTTATTCGGACCTGGCGCGCGAGATTTTGGAACAAGACGGCATTCATATTCCTGTGATTTAAAAGAGGGAGCGTTTTATGGCAAAGAAAGGCGGATTAGGCAGAGGGCTGGACGCATTGCTTCCCGGGGGCGAGTTAACGCCGGCACAGGAAAATAACACCAACCTCGTCCCGGTCGCCAAGATCGTGCCTAACCCCCACCAACCGCGTTACCAGATGGTGGAAGACAATCTGAAAGAGCTGTCTGATTCCATTCGCGAGCACGGCATCTTGCAGCCCCTCATCGTCACCTACGATGCCGGCACAGATCTGTACACCTTGATCGCCGGTGAGCGCCGCCTGAGAGCGGCCAGGTTGGCTGGGTTGGACATGGTGCCGGTGATTGTGCGCACTGCCACCGACCAGGAACGCCTGGAATTGGCGCTGATCGAAAACGTCCAGCGCGCCGATTTGACCCCGCTCGAAACCGCCGAAGCATACCGCCAATTGGCAGAAGATTTCAAGCTCTCGCATGACGAGATCGCCCTGCGGGTCGGCAAGAACCGCGTCACGGTTACCAATACCTTGCGCTTGCTGAAACTGCCTGAAGCGGTGCAGCAGGCGCTCGCCGAAGGCAATATCAGCGAGGGACATGCCCGTGCATTATTGGCGCTGAACACGCCTCAAGCCCAAACGGCCGCTTTGCAATCCATCCTGCGTCACCAGCTCAGCGTGCGACAGACAGAAGAGTTGGTGCGTAAATTGGGTGGCGAAAAACCTGCTTCGGCCGTTCACCAGCCTGTTTCTCCGGATGTCAAAGCCGTGGAAGAAAGGCTGCGTGAGCGCCTGGGCACCAAGGTGACGCTGAATCACGGCAAACAAGGTGGCACGCTGGTGATCCACTATTATTCGCAAGAAGAGCTGGATGCCATTATCGAATTGATCACCCGGGAGTGACCATGTTGATCTTGTACAACGGTCACATCACCACACTGGACCCGCATAACGCCGAAGTTTCTGCCCTGGCCATCGAAACCGGCAAGGTAGTAGCGATCGGTAGCGACGAACAACTGCTTTCATTAGCGACATCCAATAATAGAAAGATCGATTTGCAGGGCAAGACCGTTTGGCCCGGCCTGATGGATGCCCATTTGCATTTAAGCCTGCTCGCCCAAAGCCTGGATATGGTCGATTGCGATACAGCCACCCGCGAGGAATGCTTGCAACGCGTGGCCGAGCGAGCCCGTACTGCCAAAACCGGTGCTTGGGTCATCGGGCATGGCTGGGACCAAAATAAGTGGCCGGAAGGCTTCGGCAACGCCGATCTCCTCGACCGGGTTTCCAACGGACATCCAGCGTTTCTGA
>Ga0335069_10015395_pt1 | contig 10689 bp, 12 predicted proteins | sample Lox_Sample_11_FD_206714 | JGI IMG/M metagenome (GOLD analysis project Ga0335069, IMG submission 206714) | Soil microbial communities from Loxahatchee National Wildlife Refuge, Florida, United States - Lox_Sample_1.1 | ecosystem: Environmental > Terrestrial > Soil > Wetlands | place: USA... | reverse complement strand
GACCTTCGCGGCGAGCTGCTTGTCGTGCTCCAGGTCGAGGGACGAGAACATCACGTCGTATCCCGCCTTGGCCCAGAGCTCGCCCAGCGTGCCGCCGATGCGTCCGGATCCGATCACGCCGATCTTGACGGGATGCGAGGGCTTGTCCGCCGCGCCGGAGGCGAAGGCGAGGAGCGCCAGCGCCGCGAAGGCGAGCGCGGAGAGCGGGGTTCGGATCATGCAGGCTCCTTTCGGGTCTCGGGCGTCACGAACGCGTGCCGTATTCCTTGTCGACGCGCTCCAGGCACTTGGTGCGCGCTTCCTCGTCGATGATCTGGCGGCATTCGGCCTTCGCCCACTCGCGATCGGAAGCGTTGCCGGGTGGCGACGCGCAGCCCGCGGCGAGCGCCGCGAGGAGCGCGCCCGCCACGAGCGCCGGGACCGCACGTTTCGTCATCGCCATCATCCTTTCTCGAAGCGCCGGTCGGGCACGAACCAGAGCGCGGCCACGAGCACGTACAGCGCGCAGGAGGCGAGCGGCGCCACGAACGCGAGCCCGATCGCCACCGCGTAGATCGCCACCGAGACCTTGCCCTTGAAGTCGCCGCCCAGCCGCGAGGTGAAGGCCGACTCGGGACCGTGGATCGACCCGAGGCAATGCGCGAGCAGGTAGTACGCGACCCCGGACATGAGCAGCACGAAGCCGTAGAGCGCCACGGGCACCGCCTCGAAATGGTTCTCGTCCATCCAGCCGGTCACGAAAGGCACCAGCGACAGCCAGAAGAGCAGGTGAAGGTTGGCCCAGAGGATCGAGCCGTTCACCTTCTGCACCGCGTGCATGAGGTGATGGTGGTTGTTCCAGTAGATCCCGATGAAGACGTAGGAGAGCGCGTAGGTGAGGAAGACCGGCACCACCGGCAGGAGCGCGCCCAGGTCGGTGCCGTGCGGCACCTTCATCTCCAGCACCATGATGGTGATGATGACGGCGATCACGCCGTCGCTGAACGCCTCGAGCCGCGCCTTGCCCACGCATTGCCTCCTCGCGGTTTGGGATTATGCCGCGAATCGGGGCACGCGCTGTGCTAGGATTTTTTCGGAAAGTCCGCCATGAAACGAATCTTCTGCGCGATCGCGCTCGTCCTGGCCGGCGCAACGGGGCCGTGCCTCGCCGACGAGCCCGGGGCGTTCCTCGTGGCGCGCGACGGGCTGCCCGACCCGAACTTCGGCAATTCCGTCGTCCTGATGACCCCGCTGCAGGGCGAAGGCGCGCTCGGCGTGATCGTGAACAAGCCCACGAAGATCCCGCTCGCCAAGCTCTTCCCCGACCAGCCCCGGCTGGAGAAGCTCGACGACAAGGTGTTCTTCGGCGGGCCGGTCTCGCTGCAGTCGGTGTCGTTCGTCTTCCGCGCCGACGCCGCGCCCGAGGACGCCGTCCAGGTCATGGACGGCGTCTACATCAGCTCCGACGGCAGCCTGCTGCGCACCCTGCTCGCCCGGGAGAAGCCCACCGAGAACCTGCGCGTGTTCATCGGCTACGCGGGCTGGGCGCCGGGACAGCTCGAAGGCGAGATCTCGCGCGGGGACTGGCTGCGCGTGGACGCCGACGCCCGCTCGCTCTTCGAGCACCGTCCCGAGTCCCTCTGGCACGACCTCGAATTCAAGGCCTCCGCGACCCAGGTCTTCTACCGGCTGCGCTGACTCCTCGAGCGCGCACTTCACGGGCGGCGCGAGAGTTCAGCTTCGAGAAGGCCTGCGTCCCCTGGCGAACGCGGCGAGCACTCCTTCCATGCCCTGCTCGAAGGTGGCGTCCCACTCTCCGCGCTGGAAGTACTTCGCCGAACGCGCCAATTGGGGGCACTCGCGGGCGATGAACGCACCATCGACGGGCTCGGCGGCCGAAGGCCCTTTGGCGTAGCCCATGGTCTCGTCGAGGGCCGCGCCCATGAGGTAGTAGCCGAGCCAGCGGAAGCCGCGCGCCGCGGACTCGTCCTCGCCGGTGATCTCGCGTGCGATCACGAGGAGCCGCTCGATGAACTTCACCCCCGTGGGCGTGTTCAGCCGGTGGACCGCGATCACCGGATAGAGCCTCGCATGGCGGTGCGCCATGGCGCGGTAGGCGCGCATGAGGCGGCGCATCCGCTCCATCGGCGCGAGGCCCTCCGGGGGGAATTCGATCGACGCGATGGCGTGGTCCACGAGCGCGTCCACGAGGTGCTGCTTGCTGGGGAAGAAGTGGTAGAGGCTCATCGCCTCGCGCCCGAGCTCGGCGCCCACCTTGCGCATGGAGAAGGCGTCCAGGCCTTCGCGGGAGATGAGGCCGAGCGCGGCCGCGACGATGCGCTCGCGGCTGAGGGCGGGGGGCTGCGCGGCCCGGGACTTGCGGGGCATGCTTGCAATCTTACAGCGTAAGGGTATGATGCCGCAATCGCCTTACGCCGTAAGTCCACCGGAAGGAGACGCCATGCAAGCCGAAGACCTCATCGGATTGGCCATTCCCGCCACCTATCTCGCGTTCCTGGGCGTGGAGAAGCTCGCGCCCGCGCGGCAGTTCCCGCCGCGCAGGGGCTGGGCCACGGGCGCCGTCGTGCCGCTGCTGCTGCCGGTGGAGTGGATGGCCGCGCACCGCTGGATCGACGGCACGCGCCTGGGCGTGGCCGGCGGCGCGATCGTGGGCTACCTCGTCCTCAGCTTCTTCTCCTACGCCTGGCACCGCGCCGCCCACTCCGTGGACCTGCTCTGGCGCGGATTCCACCAGCTGCACCACAGCCCGCAGCGCGTGGACGTCTCCGGCTCGGCCTTCTTCCATCCGCTCGAGATGGTGGTGCAGGTGCTGGTGCAGCTCTTCGTGACGGTGATCGTGCTGGGCCTGGAGCCGCTCGCCGCCGCGCTGGTGGGCTACATCGCCGCCTTCTACGGCATCTTCCAGCACTGGAACGTGCGCACGCCGCAGTGGCTGGGCTACGTGATCCAGCGCCCGGAGTCGCACTGCGTGCACCACCGCAAGGGGTTCCACTACTACAACTACGCCGACTTCCCGCTCTGGGACCTGCTCTTCGGGACCTTCAGGAATCCCAGGAATTTCATCGGCGAATGCGGCTTCGAGTCGCCCGGCGACCGGCGCATGGGCGCGATGCTCGCGTTCGCCGACGTGAACGCGCCGCTCTACGGCGCGGGCAGCCTGGGCTCGAAGCCCGCGAAGGCCCCGGCCTGAGGATTTTCACCCCGCGGCGCCTCCGGGATAAGATCGCGTGAATCTCCCGGAGGGACCATGGAAGAAGCCTTCCCGCTGCACACGCTGCCGATCTTCCGCAACGTTCCGACGTCCCTGCTGGAACCCTTGCGCAAGGCGACCGCGCGCATCGCCTACTCGGACGGCGCCTCGATCTTCCGCCAGGGCGACATTCCCAAGTACCTCTACATCATCGAGGAAGGCGCGGTCGACATCGTGCTGCCCGCGGTCGTGGACGACCTCATCGTGGCCACGTTCGAGTCGGGCACCGTGTTCGGCGAGCTGGGCATCTTCGACAGCCAGCCGCGCACGGCCACGGCGCGCGCCTCGGGCGATACCACGGTCATCACCATCCCGCTCGACACGATGGCCGAGCTCGTGGAGAACCACCCGCCGGCCGCCAGGCAGTTCATGGCGGTGATCATCGAGCGGCTGCGCAGCACCGACGAGATGCTCTCGCGCCTGAAGATCCGCAACGTGAACGAGATCGCCGACGAGAAGATGACCGTGGGCGAGCGCATCGCCGACATGGTGGCGAAGTTCGGCGGCTCGTGGACGTTCATCATCGCCTTCGGCGTGTTCCTCGCCGTCTGGATGGCGGTGAACACGGCGTGGATCCTCGGGAACCCGCCCGATCCGTTCCCCTACATCTTCCTGAACCTGATCCTGTCCTGCCTGGCGGCGCTGCAGGCGCCCGTGATCATGATGAGCCAGAACCGGCAGGCGGCGAAGGACCGCCTGCAGGCCGACCAGGACTACCAGGTGAACATCAAGGCCGAGTTCGCGATCCAGCAGCTGCACCGCAAGCTCGACGACATGCGCGCGAGCCTCGCCCAGCATCGCCGGGCCGAGGCCGAGCACTGGCGCAGCCTGCAGAAGCCCTAGGCGATCAGCCCCTCCTCGCGCATCGCCTGCTGGACGGCCGGGCGCGCGGCCACGCGCTTCTGGAACGCGAGCAGGTTCGGGAACTCCGACAGGTCCAGCTTCACGTGGCGGGCCCAGTTGGTGACCGTGAACAGGTAGGCGTCGGCCGCGGTGAAGTGATCGCCGAAGAGGTAGTCCTTCCCGGCGAGCTTTTCCTCGACCAGCTTGTAGCGCTTCCTGAGGTAGGCCTTGCGCTCCTCCACCGTCTCGGGCGGGGTGGCGGGATTGAAGAGCGGGCTGTACGCCTTGTGGATCTCGGAGTTGATGTAGCCCAGCATCTCCTGCTGGCGATAGCGCTGCATGCTGCCGGCGGGCGGGACCAGGTGCGAGCCGGGCTTCTGGTCGGCGATGTACTGCACGATGGCCGGGCCCTCGGTGAGCACCTCGCCCGGCGAGATTTCGAGCGCCGGAACGTAGCCCTTCGGATTGACGGCGCTGTAGTCGACGCCGCCGGAGGTCTGCTTGTTGGCGACCTTGTCGAGCTCGAGGTCGACTCCCGCCTCGCGGGCGACGATGTGGGGCGAAAGGGAGCAGGCTCCCGGTGCGTAGTAGAGCTTCATGGATGTCCTCGCGTGGATGGAAGGCGAGAGGTTACCAAAGGAAACTTACCTTTGTATAGCTTCTATGCTATGGTGAGCTGAATTCTCCACTCACCGGGCGGTAACCCGCATGGCCCTGAAGGTGCGCAAGAGCAAGGCGCCCCCGCCGCCGAAGGGCTGCCCCATGGGCGCGTGCATGGCGCTGTTGGGCGGCGCGTGGACCACCAACGTGGTCTGGCAACTTTCGGGCGGGCCGCGCCGCTTCGGTGAGCTCACCAAGGACATCCCGGGAATCTCGCCCAAGATGCTCACCGCGCGGCTGAGGGAGCTCGAGGAGAAAGGCGTCGTGAACCGCGAGGTGGTCCCCACGTCGCCTCCCTCGGTCGAATACTCCCTGTCCGACCTCGGCCGCGAGCTCGTGCCCGTCATCGACTCGATCGTGCGCGTCGGCACGCGCCTCATCGAGCGCCGCCGCTAGGGCTGCTTCGCGACGAGGTCGCTCCAGAGGCGCGCGTCCCAGTTGACGACGACGAAATTCGTGGTCTGGCGGTGCGCGAAGTCGTACCGGAACACGTAGTCGCTGTCGCAAGCCCGGCCGCCGCACGTCGCCGGCTTGAACGCCGTGTGCATCAGCACGAATCCGAAAGCCTTCGCCACGCCGATGTCCGGCGCGCTCAGCACCGCGAATGCCCGCGGCCGGCCCGATGCGTCCACGCGCACGATGAGCGCGACCTTTCCGTCATCGCTGCTGCCGATGCGGATCGCCTGCATCTCGCGCAGCACCGGCCGCATCCCGTAGAGCGGATAGGCGGGCTCGTCGTCCGCTGCGAGCTTCACGTAGTCGGCCCGCACCCGCTCGCGCTCGTCGGGCGTGAGGTCCGCGTACGTGCTGTCGATCGTCACCGGCCACGTCATCGCGACGCGCGCGATGTTCGATCCGGTCTCCGGCACTTCCTCGTGCAGCACGTCCTGCCCGCCCCACGCGAGCATCGCCGCACCGATGAGGCCCGCCGCCACCGCCGCCCGTCCCACGACTCCCATGATCGTCCTTTCGAGGGTTGTGATGCCGGCCACAGGATAGGCACTCGCGCCGCGCGCAAGGCCGCCAGTAACAAAATAAAAACTTCGGTATCGTGGGTGTCATGCACTCCGCGACGCCCCGCCGCGACGCCGCCGCCGATCTCGCCATCGTGCTCGGGGCCATCGCCGCGGCCTGGGTGCTCACGCGATGGCTCGTCTATCCGGCGCTCGCGATCCCCGACTACGCGCCCCTCATCCCGCGTCCCGTCACCGGGTTCCTGGTCGCGTGGTTCGTGCTCCACTGGCGCGGCGCCTTCTGGGATTCGCTCGGCCTTCGCAGGCCCGCGTCGTGGCCTCGTGCCATCGCCCTTGCCGTGGCCCTCTACGCAGCCGACTACGCGGTCTCGACGTGGGCCGTTCCGTGGGTGGCCTCGTTCGTTCACCCGGTGCAGCGCCCTTCCTTCCTCGGCTACATCCACGGCAACGTCGAGGGCCTCGTCACGTGGCTCGCCATCGGATGGGCCGTCGGCGGATTGTGCGAGGAGTGCCTCTTCCGCGGCTTCCTGCTCGATCGCGTCGAGAAGCTCGCGGGCGGCGGCGCGGCGGCCATCTCGCTCGCCATCGTCGCCCAGGCGATCCTCTTCGGATCGCTGCACCTGTACGCGGGAAGCTTCGCCTTCCTCTACGCCTCGCTCTTCGCCCTCACCCACGGAATCTTCTACGTGGCGGGCGGCCGCAACCTCTGGCCGCTCATCCTCGTGCACGGAACCTGGGATTCCGTGGGCATCTGGGGCGTGTACGCGGGCTGACGGTCACTTCATCTTCTTCATTCCTTCGGCCATCTCGCGCGGCGTGAGGACGCGCTGCTGCGTCGCGATGGCCCACTCGTGGCCGAACGGGTCGACCACGATGCCGTAACGGTCGCCCCAGAACATGTCGGCGAGCGGCATCTTCACGGTCGCTCCGGCGGCGAGCGCCGCGGCGAAGGTCCTTTCCGCATCCTCCACGTAGAGGTGGATCGTGACCGGCGTGCCCGCGAGCGCCTTGGGGCCCTTCGCGTTCCATTGCGGCATCTCGTCCACGAGCATGAGCGTCGAGTCGCCGATCCCGATCGAGGCGTGCATGAGCCGCCCGCTCTCGCCCGGCATGCGCATCTTCTCGATCGCCCCGAACGCCTTCTTGTAGAACTCGATCGCCGCCGCCGCCCCGTCGACGATGAGGTGCGGCGTGATCGTGTGCATGCCGCGCGGAATCGCGGCCGCCTTCTTCCTCGCGGCCGCCCTCTTTCCCGGGGCCGCCTTCTTTCCCGGGGCCGCCTTCCTCGCCTTGGGCTTCGCCTTCTTCGTCGCCATGGTTCCTCCTTTTCGGGCCGGACGCCGGCAGGACTTGAACCGGCGATGGTACGCCTCTACTTTGTCCGTATGCCGGTCGCGATCGCCCTCGCCACGATCCTCGCCATTGCGTGGCTCGCGGGAGAGCCGTTGTGGGTCGCGCGCCGCCGTGCGCAGCTGCGCCGCACGCCGCTACCCGCCGCGTGGCGAGGCATCATCGAGCGCAACGTGCCTTACGTCTCGCGGCTGCCGGCGGGCCTGCGCGCCAGGCTCGAAGGCCAGGTCCAGGTCTTCCTGCACGAGAAGAACTTCGTCGGCTGCGGCGGCCTCGCGATCACCGACGAGATCCGCCTCACCATCGCGGCGCAGGCCTGCCTGCTCGTGGCCAACCGCGACTCCCATCATTTCCCGCGGGTGCGGGACATCCTGGTCTATCCGGGCGCGTTCGTGGTCGAGCGGGTCACCGGCGGGCCGATGCTGCAGACCGACTCCACGCGGGTGCTGGCCGGCGAGTCCTGGACGCACGGGCAGGTCGTCCTCTCATGGGACGACGTGGTGAAAGGCGCGGCGATCGACGACGACGGGCGCAACGTCGTGATCCACGAATTCGCGCACCAGCTCGACCAGGAGAAGGGATACGCGAACGGCGCGCCCTGGCTCGGACGGCGGGAGCGCTACCCGCGCTGGTCGCGCGTCCTCAGCGCGGAATTCGCCCGGCTGCAGTACAGCGTCGCGATGGGGGAGCCGTCGTTGTTCGGGGCCTACGCCGCGACGGAGCCCGCGGAATTCTTCGCGGTCGTCTCCGAGGCTTTCTTCGAGCGGCCGCGGATCTTCGCGCAACTGCACCCGGCCCTCTACGAGGAGCTTGCGGGCGTGTATCGCGTCGATCCGCGGGCGTTCGATTGGAGCGATCAGCCTCCGGTCACTTGAACGAGTACGTCACCGAGCCCCACCAGAAGCGGCCGCGCGGATCGGCCACCGAGTTCGCCCAGCCCGCGGCGTGCGAGCCGTAGGACGAGACATCGGTGTAGGGCGGCAGGCGGTCCATCAGGTTGCGCACGCCCAGCTTGAGCGCGAGGCCCTTGAATCCCAGGTAGCGAACCTGCGCGTTGATACGCGAGGTGCTCGGGATGTCGTGGGTCCCGCCGCCCTGGAACGCCTCGACCCATCCGCCCGCGAACGTCTGCTCGAGGGTGCCCTGCCACGGGCCGTTCGCCAGGTCGAGCGTGGCCACGTGCATCCAGCGCGGATAGGCGTTGCCGCCGTTGAAGCTGTTGCCCAGGTAGCTGATGAAGGGCAGGTCCGAGCCCGGCTGCAGCTTGTACGTGTCCACGTACGTGCCGTTGAACGACAGTGTCATCTTCGCGAACGGCGCGTTGAAGCTCATGCGCGCGTCCACGTCGAAGCCCGAGGTCTTGAGCTCGCCCAGGTTCTCGAGCGGCTGGTCGACGTAGAGCGTGATGCCCGAGGCGCTGCGGTGGAAGCGGTCGATGTAGCGGTTGTAGAGCGTGAGGTCGTCCGGGTTCGCGAGGATCGTGTCGGCGGTGATGCTGCCGATGGTGTCCTTCTTGTCGATGGACCAGTAGTCGATCGCGATCGACGACGCGTTGGTCGGCTCCCAGACGAAGCCCGCGCTCCACTGCGTCGAGGTCTCGGGCTTGAGGTTGGGGGAAGCGATGTTGCGCACGTTCAGCTGCGTTCCCACGCAGCGCGCGTCCTCGTCGGCGATCAAGTCCGCCGGGCAGCCGGGATCGTTCAGCGAGTTGGCCGAGTTGCCGAACGACGGCGGGCTGTGCAGGTCCCACAGCGAAGGCGCGCGGAAGCCCTTGCCGGCGGAAGCGCGAAGCAGCAGCTCCTTCTTCGGCTGCCAGCGGGCGCGGATCTGCGGGGTGCCCTTGGAGCCCACGTCGCTGTAGTGGTCCCAGCGCGCGGCGCCCGTCACCTCGAGCTCCTTGGTGATCGGAAGCGAAAGCTCCGCGAAGATCGCGCCCACGTTGCGGCTCGCGTTGGTGTGGGGCACCGTGCCTTCGCCGCCGATGTCCTGGCCGTTCTCGTAGTCGGAGTTGAGCGGCTTGTCGTCGATCTCCTCGCGGCGGAAGTCGGCGCCGAGCGCGATGGCCGACATGCCGCCGGCCATGCTCCACATGTCCTTGCTCACCTTGCCGTCCAGCTGCACGGAGGTGCTGGTGGACTTGCGCATGTCGCCTTCCATCTTGGCGCCGTCGAGCAGCGCCTGGCCCTGCGCATCGTTCGGCCCGAACGGGTTCAGGTTGCCCGTGGCGAGGGCCTGCACGAAGCGCGTCTCCTGGATGTAGCCCGTGAAGGCGAGCTTGCTCGTCGTGGAGGCGTAGGTGAGCGCCGTGTCGTAGTCCCACCCGCCGACCAGGCCCTTCATGCCGCCCGAAAGGCGCGTGGTGTCGGTGGTGATGTCGTTGATGCGGTTGCCCGCGGGCGCCGAGCGGTACGCGATCTCGAGGAATCCCGGCGTGCCCACGTCGCTCGTGCTGTAGCCCAGGCGATTGATGAGCGCGACCGGCGCATAGCGGCTCGTGAGCGGCAGCAGGATGTTTGCCTGCGTCCCGTCGGGCCGGATGTGCGCGGCGGTCTGGTCGATCGGCACCGGCGCGACGCGGCCGATGTTGTGGTTCAAGGAGTAGGACGCCTCTCCGAAGAACATGTTGTTGGCGTCGACGTTGTAGGTGAGGCGCCCGAACAGATCGCCGCGATGGTTGTCGGGCAGGTTGTCCAGGTACGCCGCGTAGATGCCGCGGCAACGCACGCGCGGATCGCCCGAAGGCGTCGTGCCCGAGACCTGGAGCACCGTGAAGTTCGGGTCGCAGGCGGAGAAGTTCGGATCGTTCAGCAGCGTGCCCACGTAGGCGCCGGGGCTGAAGCCGAAGTCCATGATGCGTCCCGGATTGCCCCTGAAGGACGTGGGATAGGTCGCCCCGTCGATCTGGTTCGCGCGGTCGTAGAGCTTCTGGTCGATGGCCTTCAGGCTCTTGAAGTACTGCACGCGTCCCGTGACGAGGACGTTCCACCCGTCCTTGGCGAGGTTGCCCGCGCCGTACGCGCCGGTGGCGCTCTGCTCGCTGCCCGCGCGGCCTTCCTGCGGCTGGCCGTAGTACACCGTCGCCTCGCCGCCGTGGTAGTCGCTGCGCGTGATGAAGTTGATCACGCCGCCCACCGCATCGGTGCCGTAGACCGCGGACGCTCCGTCGCGCAGCACCTCGACGCGCTCGATCGCGCTGAACGGGATCGTGTTGAGGTCCACCGCCTGGGGCGAGGCGTTGAAGCCGCCGATGGATCCGAAGGCCTGGTTGGCGAGGCGCCGGCCGTTCAGCAGCACGAGCGTGGAGCTCGCGCCGAGGCCGCGCAGGTTCGCGTTCGACACCGCGTAGCCCACGCCCTGGGTCGTGTCCGAATACATCGCGGTATTCGCGGTGATGTGGCGCACCACGTCCTCGGTGCTCTGCGCGCCCATCTTCTCGATGTCGGCGCGGGTGATCACCGTGACGGGCAGGGCCGTCTCGCCTTCGATGCGCTTGATGTTGGAGCCGGTGACTTCGATCCGCTCCCGCGGCGCCGCCTGCTGCGCGAGGACCGGGTTTGCCATGGAGAAAGCGACGCCCGCGCCCAATGCCGATGCGACGGCAAGGCGCAACCT
>Ga0335069_10015394_pt1 | contig 10689 bp, 7 predicted proteins | sample Lox_Sample_11_FD_206714 | JGI IMG/M metagenome (GOLD analysis project Ga0335069, IMG submission 206714) | Soil microbial communities from Loxahatchee National Wildlife Refuge, Florida, United States - Lox_Sample_1.1 | ecosystem: Environmental > Terrestrial > Soil > Wetlands | place: USA: Florida... | reverse complement strand
CGCGCGCCGCGTCCTCGTCGGGGAAGTAGACGCGATTGCGCTTGGCCACATCGTTGTAATGCGCCTGACCGGGAAGATGGTAGATGCCGGATCGGCGGTTGCCGATGACCGGGCCGGACGGTGCCGTGGCGGGCTCGGCCCACAGACCGCGCCGCTCGCGGCGGGCCAGCGACTCGTCGGCGCGCAGCTGCTCGCGGTAGCGCACGGCGTCGCGCGTGTAGGCGCGTGCGTACCCCTGCTGCACCAGCGCGCGATTGAACAACGTCCCATCGTCGAGGAACACGTAGGCGAGCGTCCGCCCGAAGCGGTCGAGCCGGGTCGCCGGCTCGAACTCGAGCCGCACGGACTGCCCCTTCAGCCCGCGGCGCGTGAACTCTGCTGCCTCACGCGCGAACGGCTGGGGCGGTGCGGCGGGGTCGTTGCGGTCGTGCAGCTCGGGCGTGTCGATGCCGATCAGGCGCACGACCATCGTACGCCCGCGCGAGTCGACCCGGATGGTGTCGCCGTCGACGGTCGCCGACACCAGCACACGCGTGTCGGCGCGGACGTGCGCGACCACCCCCAGCGTGGCGAGGACGAACGCGGCGGAAACAGTCGCGCGATCCACCGATCGTGAGAACGAGCGCGCCATGCCCAGCTTGCCCCCGGCGTGTAGCACGACGGCGTGCCGCGTGGGAGCCCGCGGACTCGCGCGGGCCGTGGGCAATGGCGTTTGTCAGCTCACGTCACTTGCTGTTCCGCGGGGTCGGTAGTCGGGATCGGCATCGGAATCGAAATTCAGGTCGTTACCCTCGATCGCGATTCCGACCCCGAACCCCGAATGACAAGGCACGGCTCAGTCGATCTTGTCGGTGACGACGTGGCTGAGGCACTGGTGGCCGACGGTCACCACCAGGGTGGTGGTCGAGGCCGATTGATCGGCCGCCGCGGCGCCGAACCAGTGTTTGGCCTTCACCTTCAGTTCGAACGCCCCCGGCGCGGTTCGCGACAGGTCCTTGAGCATGACGAGGTTGAGCCCGTCGCCCTTGGCCTTGTACTGCCACTTCGTCCCCTTGCCGCCCTTGGGCGGCAGCCGGCCGATGTTCTGCGAGGCGATGGTGCCGTTGCCGTCGATCAGACCGACGATGACCGGCAGGCCGCTGTAGCTGCCGAGCGGCAGGGCGATCGTGGCGCTGAGCTTGCCGGCGTCGTGTTTGGCAACGACCTTGATGGCGGCGTCGGGGTCGGTGACCGCCGTACACGAGAGCGCCGAGTCGCACGCGTCGCCGACCCCGTCCCCATCGACGTCGGATTGATCCGGGTTGGCGACCGTCGGGCAGTTGTCCTGGTCGTCCGGGACGCCGTCGTCGTCGGCGTCGCCGATCCCCGTCACGGCAGTGATCAGCTGCGGCCCGCAGGTCGACCCGGTCGGGCAATCGCTGTCGGCCAGGCAGCTCGGCGGCTGCCGCAGCTCGCACACGTGGCAGTCCGAATCGTTCGAGCAGTGCGCGTCTGAGCGGTGGACGTTGCAGTGGCTGGTGGCCGGGTTGCAGGTGTCGGCGCTGCACGACGAACCGCTCGGACATGTGTCGTTGTCGGGGTCGCAGGGCACGTTGAGGTCGCAACGACCCGCCTCGCTGACCAGGGCCCGGCTCGCCTGCGGCTCGGCCAGCGGGTCGCTGCCACCGCCGTTGGTGGTGGTGACCGTGCCGATCGGCGTCACCTGCTGGCCGCAGAAGTCGAACACCTGCAGGATCAGATCCGTGGTGCTGCCGTTGCCGTTCAGATCGAGGCCGCCCTGATCGGGCTCGAAGGTGAGAAACTTCACCGTGCTGCCGTCGACCCGATAGGGCAGCCGCGGGTCGCAGGCTTCCAGCGGACACGGCGTCACCGCCTGTCCGGTGTTGACCAAGCGGTGGCTGACGACGTCGTAGACCTGCAGGACGAAATCGCTCGTGTCGGTGTCGCCGGTCAGCCCGCTGCTGCTGCTGCCGTTCAGGTTGGTGTTGTTCTGCGCCGCCTCCGACGTGCGGAAGGCGATGAGCTGCACGTTGCCGCACGCGCTGGCGGCCGGCGCGCCGACCACGAACTCCTCGGCCGCCTGCCGCACGCCGGCGGTGCATGTGGTGCCGGAGTCGGCGGTGCACGGCGCGGGCGTCGCGGTGTTGTTCGTGGCGTCGAGCGTGTAGACCTGCAGCACGCGGTCGTTGGTGTCCTTGTCGGGCGGGTTGAGGCTGACCGGCGGTTTGCCCTGGGCGCTCTCCGGGGTGATGAAGGCGATGAACGAGTCGCCGACGGTCTGGGTGTCCGCGGCCTGACCGGTGTTCACCCAGGTGCTGCCGCTGCCGCTGCAGGCGGTTCCGAACGGCCCCGCCACGCGCATCGCGGCCGCCACTGTATCGGCGGTGTCGGTGTCGCCGTTGAGATCGACCCCCTGCCCGCTCTCGGATACCAGCGCGCCGATCCAGGTAGAGGACAGCCCCACGTCGGTGGCGGCGCAATAGAGGTTCTGGACGCCGCCCGTCGCGGTCCACAGGTGCACCACCAGATCGGTGGTGTCGCCATCGCCGTTGAGCGAGGGGCTGTTGGTCGGGCAGCCTGGCGAGGCCCCGACTGCCTCGGGCCGCAGGAACGCGACGATCCCGTTGGCGACTTGGACCTCGTCCGCCGGGCACAGCACGACGGGCGTCGGCGACGGTTGGGTGGTGTCGAGCACCTCGAGCAGCGTGGCAGTTAGCGCTCCGTCCTGGGTCAGATCGTCGCACCGGCAGGTCGGCCCGCACAGGGCGCCACCTGCGCAGGTCGCGCTGCCGGGCGGATCACACCGCTCGCCCGGGTCGACGCTGGCGTTGCCGCACGCCGCCGCCGGCCCGGGGGCGTTGATGTAGAAGTCGCGTAGCGCGTCCGTGTCATCCGCGACCAGTTGCGCGATGCTGTCGAATACGACCACGTTCCCGTCGGCGGAGACGACCACCCGGCTGGTGTCATTGGTGCTTCCTTCCACGCCGACGCGGGAGGTGATGCCGGTCAGGCGGTCGTGCAGGAAGACATCGATGACGCCGTCGGTGTCGTCGGGGACGAGGTTGGTGGCATCGCTGGTGAACGCGACGAAGCGGCCGCCCGACGAGATCCACGGCGTCTCGCTGTACCCGTTGCCGTGCGTGCCGTCGGGGCCGATGCTGACTACCTCGGTGGTCTGCTTGAGGCGGTCACGCACGAAGACGTCGTCCTTGTTTCCCTCGGTCGTACCCGGCGCGAGGGCCGCGCGACTGGCGAAGGCCACGAAGCGCCCATCGGACGACATCGACGGATCACCGCCTCCCGACGCGTTGGGATGGTGATCGCCGTTCGAGTCGACACTGACCATCTCGGTGACACCGGTCAGGCGGTCGTGCACGAAGACGTCGACGGAGTTGTTGGTGTCGTTGGGCACCAGAGTCTGGTCGTTGCTGGTGAAGGCCACATACCGTCCATCGGCCGAGATCGCCGGCCGGGCACTGCTCGATACGCCCGCGTCCGCCTGTTGGCCGCTGGAATCGACATCCACACGCTCGGTCGACGGCGTACACCCCAGCACGGGAGCGCCGTTGGATACGCAGCGGTCGCGAACGAAGATATCGGGACAGCAGCCGACGACGGCCATGCAGTAGACGCACACGTTCGTATCGTTTGGCACCAGGGTCGACGCGCTGCTCAGGAATGCGACGAAGCGCCCGTCCGGCGTGATGACGGCATTTCCTGAGCTGCCGCCGTTCTGCACGTTGGCGCTGTCGACGCTCACCAGCTCGGTCGAGGTGGAACCAGGCCCGGCCTCGTCGAAAACGCCGTTGCCGTCGAGGTCGCGGTCGTGGACGAAGACCTGGTAACCGACCGAGCCGCCGGCCACGAGATTGGTGGCCCTGCTGGTGAATGCGACGAACCGCCCGGTCGCCGACAGCTGCGGCTCCTGCGATATGTCGTTGGCGTCGCCGCCCCCGAAGGCCGTGCTGATGCGTGTGGTGGTACCGGTCGAACGATCGTAGACGTACGCATCCGGGCAGGAGCCGATGCTTGTGAAGGGCCCACCGCAAGTGTTCGTATCACCCGGCACGAGCGGCGCTTCGCTGGCGAAGGCGATGTAGCGCCCATCGTCCGAGATCGACGGCATGTGGGCGTCATAGGCGCTCGGTACCGCGTCGCTTCCAACCCGTGTGTAGACGTGCGTGGCATCGGCCGCCTCGGGGACGCGGAAGAAGACGCGCCCGTTGGAAACCGCCGTGCTGCGGCCGTTGACTAGCAACGCTGCGTCCACCGCCTGGTTGATGCCCGGCGCCACCTCCCCTGCGCCGAGCCGGAAGACGTTCAGGATCGCATCCGTGTCGTCGCCGTCGCCGTTGATGTCGCACGCGTTCTCGCTCAGCTCGGATTCCAGGAACGCGACGATGTCGTTCTCGACCTGCACGGCCGGGAACACGAACGGCGTCTGGCGGGTCTCGATGATCGCGCGTCCCTCCGGCGTGCCGCTGATCCCACAGCCCGTCGGTGCGCCGAGCGGCTGGACGGTGCCGGTCGTGCGGTCGCGCAGCATCACCACGTTGTCGATCTCGTCGCCGTCGCCATCGCGGTCCTGCAGGTCGACCGCTTCGCTGGCCGTGAAGGCGTGCAGCTCGGTGCTCTCGGTGGCGAGCGATTCCAGCGCCACCGGCGGCTCGGCCTCGAACGCGTAGCCGACGCACGGATCGCTCATCGTGCACGCCGGATCCACGGTTTGCGTGCACTCGGCCTCGGTCGCCTGGCAGATCCCCACGCCCACGAAGGGCCGCGGCAAGACGATGGGCCCCTCGGAAAGCAGCGGCGTGACGTCGAACAACGCGCCGCACGGCCCGTTCGCCCCGCAGTCCGAATCGCTGCTGCACAGCGTCGCCGGCGCGTTGACGCAGCTGGTCTCGCACAGCCCACCCGGGCAATCCGCCAGCGCCGCGCAGCGCTGGCCGTCGTTGGCCCCGCCGCTGCACGTCCCGTGATGATGCGCCAGGCGCAGGACCGTGTACGGCGCGTCGACCGAGCCGAACAGGGTCACCACGTCGGGAAGCACGGCGGTGGGGTCGGTTTGCGGCTCGAAGATCGGCGGCAGCTTGCCGCCCTCGGGGGTGTACGAGCCGAGAAAGAGCTGATCGGGAACGGCGAGCGGCAGCGGCGAACGGATGCGCGCCCGCAACAGGCGCGGAACTGGAATCGAGCCCGGCACCAGGATCGCCTGCCAGTTGATCGGCAGCAGCAGGTTGTCGTCCGCGTCCGCCGCGACGCGCAGCTCGCCGTTGACCGCCACGTTGCACGGCGGCGACTCCTGGAAGCAGTCGAGGTGGTAGTCGTTCGGCGGCGGGAGGGCGATGAAATGGCTGAAGGTCGCCGCCGGCACCGCCGTGCCGCAGTTGCCGTCGTTGGCGTACAGGCTGTCGATGCACGCGCGCAGACCCGACTGGCCGCTGCACGGTACCGTGGCCAGCCCGCAGGGGAGCGGATCGCCGGCGTTGCTGATTGCGATCGCGGCGGGGCCGGTGAGCGTGCGCAGATCGCCCGGCGCGCCGACCAAAGCATCGGTGTCGGGGAACTGGAAGCTCAGGAAGCGCACGCCGTCACGGTCGACGATCTCCATCCCCGACTCTGCCACCGGCACGCAGGTCGCGGTCCCGCCCCCCGTCAGCTGTGCCTGGCAAGCGGGCAACAGCGCGTCGACGTTCGCGGCGCACGAGCCGTCCGCCGTCAGCACCACGGCGTTGCGTGGCCCCGTCGGGGGCGTGAACACGACCGTGACCACCTGGTCGCCGACATTCGGCGACAACCCCGCCGAGCTCGTATCGCAGCTCCGCACCGCCACCTCGAGCCGCTCGCCCGGCGCCGCATAGGGCCGATTGGCGGTACCGACGCGCGCGTTGAAGCTCTTGCTGGTCCCCGGGATCAGGTTGCAGCCGGCTTCCACCGGCACCGCCCGTAGGACAACCACGGCAGCCGTAACCGCCGCAATCGCTGCCCCCCTGCTCTGGCGGATCCCTCTCCGGATCGGCCGTCGCAGCTGATCGGCCGATGCCATCGAGCTGGGACTCCACGGCGGTTCTACCAATTCGATTTATCGTTTTGATAGTTAGGGAATACCCTAACCGGACCGCGGGTTAACGGCGGGGGCCGCTGGCGCTCGGCATCTCGACCGGAAGCGACTCCCAGCCGCGGCTCACCGCGCTGCGCAGACGCCGTCCACGTGCCGGGTCGAAGCGGAGCTCCGGCAGGCTGGTGATGAGCTCGGTGAAGGCGATGCGGGCGGTCAGGCGGGCCAGGGCCGCGCCGATGCAGAAGTGCGCACCGTAGCCAAAGGCGAGATGGCGCGCGGCATCGCGCTCGAGGTCGAGCCGGTCGGGCTCCCGGAACTCGCGCTCGTCGCGGTTGGCGGCGCCGAAGAGCAGCAGCACCTTCGCTCCCACCGGGATGGTCACGCCGTGAAGCGCGACGGCGCTGGTGGTCGTGCGGCACAACCCCTGCACCGGGGATTCCAGCCTGAGGAACTCCTCGACCGCTTGCGGGACGCGCTCCGGCGCAGCGGCGAGGACACGTCGCAGGTTGGCGTCGGCCTGTAGCAGCACCATCCCGCTTGCAATCAGATTCGTGGTCGTCTCGATGCCGCCGACGATGAGGTTGAAGCAGAAGCCGAGCACGTCCTCGTCGGAGAGGCGTCCGCCGTCGATCTCGGCGGCCAGCAGGCTGCCGATGAGATCCTCCGCGGGCTGGCGGCGGTGTTGCTCGATGAAGGCGCGGAAATAGCCGTAGAGCTCGCGCGTCGCGCGGTGGTGCTCTTCGTGGAACGCGGCGCCGCTCGTGCCCTTCACCACCGCGCGCGCCCAACGGTGGAAGCGCGCGCGATCGCCGGCGGGGACGCCGAGAAAGTTCCCGATCACGGCGGTGGGGAGCGGCACGGCGATGTCCGCCACCAGGTCCCCGCGGCCCGCTCGCCGCAGGGTGTCGATGGCGGCGCGCATGGTCTGCCGGATGTCCGGTTCGAGAGCGGCGACCCGGCCGGGCGTTAGCCCGCGGTTGATCAATGCCCGCAGCTTGGTGTGCCGCGGCGGGTCGGAGGTGACCATCATCGGCAGGACCCCCGCCTGCTGCGCGGCCTCCGCGTCCCAGGTGAGGCCCTGCGCCGAGCAGAAGGTGTCGTGGTCGACCAGCGCCGTGTGCACGTCGGCGAATCGGCTCAGGGCCCAGAAGTTCAGCCGCTCCTGGCGATAGACGGGGTATTCGTCGCGCAGCCGAGCGTAGGCCGAGAACGGATCGATCTGAGTCGCTTCGTCTTCCGGATCGTAGACGAACTGCACGATCACGCCTCTACCAACGAATGACCGCGCCGACCACAGCCGCGCGAGGTTGACTGCTCGAGCGGCGAGAGAGATCCCTGAGTCGCTGCTGTTTCGCCCAGCGTTGAGGCCGAATCAGGCGTGCCGGCCGACGGCCAGGCGGTGATTTCGCGCCAACGCGGTCCAGGACAGCAGCGCGGTGACGTGGTCGAACGCGCGGCGGACGTTCGCCACCAGCAACCGGCGCTCGCGCGGGTCGACGCACGATACGATCCCCACACCGGAGACGACCAGCGTGGCGATCAGTCCGAAGGCCAGTGGAGCCATCTGAGCGGAAAAGTCGATCGTCATCATGTGAGCACCCTCCCGATCTAGCGCCTTCTTACCCACGTGCGTCAGCACCGGACGTGCCAGCGAACCCGGCGCCCCCCGGCTGTTGCGAGGGCGCGTCCTTCCTGAATGCTGCGCTAAGTCAGGGCAGCAGGAGGCAGAAGCGGCTGCAAAGCGCCGCAGGCAACCGGACTGCAGCTAGTCGACCGGAGCACACGATGAGGAAGCAGGTCTTCCGGTAGTGTGCTGGCACGCGACTTGCGGACTTGGAGGGCAGATTCGGAGCAAGGAGTAGAGAAGATGGCCCTCGATCTCACGGCACAGCTGGCACCGACTCTGTGGACCCTGGTCGCTCTGCTGTTGATTCTGGGTGGGGCGATCGTGGCCAGCATCGATCCGGAGCTGGCCGAAGTATACTTGGGAGATCGCCGGCTCCTCCTGGCGACGATGACCCTGGCGGTGGTGACCCTGGTGGTACTGGTCGCGGCCCGGCCGGAGATCGCGGACGGGATCGGCCTGCAGCTCCCATAAGGATTCAAGGGATGGAGCAGGAGGAGGGGGCGGGGGCGTTCTTGGCTTTGAACTGGCCGGGCTGATCTTTGACGATGGTGCCGCCGAACTCCAGGCAGTACGACTGCGCCGGCTCCTTCGAGATGAGCACCAGCTTGCGGTTGCTCGGTCGGCGTTGTCCGTGAGCAGTAGCTTGGCGTGGCCGGGAAACTGGTTGACGTCGCACGCGTCGCCGATCCCGTCGTGGTCGCCGTCGGCCCGATCGCTGTTGCGCGTCAGCGCGCTGTTGTCCCCTGCGTCGTAACTGCAGAGCTTCGGCCAGCTCGAGCTGAACGATATCAATCCCCTTGGTCAACCCAGAAAGGCATCTGTAAATTGGGGAGATCCCCTATGCGCAAAGTTGACGGTCAAACTATTGGGGGGGCCTGCCGGCCTGCGTGGGGAGCTCCAGCGCCTGCGCATAAGGGAAATCCCTGACAACTCCGGCGAGCAGCGCGGAGCCAGGCGGCAGACAACCTCGATTTACACCGTCGCTCCCGCGACCAGCTCGAGCCAGCGGTCGCGCCCCACCGCTGTCTCGGCACGCCGCTTGCGTCCTCAGGGTGCCGGAACGGCAAAGGAGGCGAGAATGATGGTCATTGACTACAACGTCGCACCCTTCCTGGACTTCACCGCTCAGTTGGCGCCCGTGCTGTGGGGCATGGTGGCCCTCCTGCTGGTCCTGGCTGGCGCCCTTGCGGCCAGCGTCGACCCCGAGGTCGCGGAGATCTACCTGGGCGATCGGCGCCTGCTGGTCGTTACCTTCGCGTTGGCTGCGCTCACGGGCATCGCCCTGGTCGCCGCCCACCCGGGAGCCGCGTTCGGGTTCCGTCCCTAGAGGGGTCGGAGCAGGACGGGCGGACCGTCAATCGCCGCGGTGCTTCCCGGTGAGCGCAAAGGCGGCGCCGGCGACGACCGTGCCGATGGTCGTCGCGGTGGTGAGGTTGAGGCACATGCACGGCAGGCCGCAGCCGGGCGTCGCCAGCGACACCAGGCTGAGCGGAAACAGCATCATGAACCCGATCAACGGCCCGCGCAGGTACCAGCGCGGCGGCCAGCGCGTGATGCCGACCACGAATCCGATCAGCAGCCGCGCCGTGTACCATCCCCAAACCGCGACCGCGCCACGGATGTAGAGGATGTTGTACTTCTCGGGAATCGGGCCGTGCACGAGGATGGGCATCCAGCCGATGGCGAGGCCGATCAGCGCACACAGCGGCGCGTAGGGAATGCGCGTCCGGGCTGGGCTCACGCCACGACCTCGGCGCCGTCGTAGCCGAGCCACACCCCGCGCTCGAAATCGTAGAGCTTGCAGCGTCGCGTGGTGCGCACGTAGTCGCGCAGCCGGTACGGTCGCTCGCGCACCGTCGCGGCGTAGCGCGCCTCCAACGCCGCCGCGGCGCGCGGCAGATGATAGAAGGGAATGCTCGGGTCGATGTGATGCGGAACGTGGAGAAAGATGTTGTGCCAGAACACATTCACCCAGCGCGGGACCTGGTACACCGTGCCTCCTTCCACCTGACCGCGAAATTTGCTCCAGCGCCGCCGCGGATGCCAGCGCACGTCGGGAGCGATGTGGTGGATGTACACCGCCCAGCCGATGGCGCTGTTCCACAGCAGCCACGGCACCCCGAACACCTTCAGCCACATCGCCGCAGCGCCGACCGCCCCGCCGCGGCGCGCGCCGGCGACGACGAGCAGCGCGCTCGCCGCGATGAAGTACCCGGCCACGATGAGCCGGTCCCGCCGGAAGGCGGCGCGCAGCCGCGGCGGCGGGACGCCGCGGACGATCTTTCCCCACCACATCGCGCGGAGGTAGTAGACACCGCTTCCCAGCGCCGACCACTCGATGCGGTGGAGGAGCTTCGCGAGCGGCGACAGCCGCGCGTATTGATCCGGCGTCGCCGGATGCCAGACGAAGTCCATCCCTTCGCACGCGGCAAACGCATGATGAATGCGGTTGTGGCCGTATGCCCAGACCGAGAACGCATGCAGGCTTGGCAGCATCGCCACCTGGCCCACGCAGTAGTTCAAGCGGGCGCTGCGGAAGAGCGCGCGGTGCGCCGCGTCGTGCCCGAGCACGAAGAGCCCGCTGATCGTCGAGGCGGCCACCAGCCAGGCCGGGATGAGCACGACGAGCGAGTCGCTCCACGCCAGCACCATCACCACGCCGGCGTAGAGCGTCAGGTCGCGCGCGAACACCGCTAGCCCGCGCCCGGTCGGCCGCTCGTAGCACTCACCGGGAAGGATCGCCGCGACGGTCTTCAGCGAAGCGGCCGAGCGACCGCCGCGCGGTAATCCACCCTGCGTCGGCTCACCGCCGTGCACCGTGGCGACGGCCGTCATCCGTCGCTCCGCCAGGCCGGTTCGGGGCTCGACGCGCCGTCGAGCAACGCCGTGATGTAGGTCATCAGCCGCGCCGCCAGTGCCCGCTGCGCGGCGCGATCGGCGGCGGGCGGCGGCGGCAGCAGGGGTCCGAACGCCACGCTCACGGCACCGGGGCGCGGCA
>Ga0335069_10015393_pt1 | contig 10691 bp, 11 predicted proteins | sample Lox_Sample_11_FD_206714 | JGI IMG/M metagenome (GOLD analysis project Ga0335069, IMG submission 206714) | Soil microbial communities from Loxahatchee National Wildlife Refuge, Florida, United States - Lox_Sample_1.1 | ecosystem: Environmental > Terrestrial > Soil > Wetlands | place: USA... | reverse complement strand
CCTCGATTTTTTCGGGGTCGATTTCGATGCCCTGCGCGGGATGGGATGGGCGCAGTTCATGCACCCTGATGATTTCGAGCCTTACGTGGCTACTGCCAGGAGAGCGGCAACGCATAACGAACCCTATACCTACGAGTGTCGCCTCCGCCGTGGCGACGGCCAATATCGTTGGCTTCTCGTCACGGGACGACCACTCGGCGAGGGCCGAGTGGTGGGTTTCAGCGCCGACATCACGGAGCGCAAAGAAGCGGAGGAAGCTTTGCGCGAAGCCGACCGTAAGAAAGATGAGTTCCTCGCGCTACTCGGTCATGAGCTCAGAAATCCGCTGGCTGCAATATCAACCGCTCTACAGGTGCTGTCGCGCGCGACGCGGTCCGCAGAGCGTGCTGAACTGGAAAAGGTAGCGACTGACCAGTTAACGCTGATGCAGCGCCTGTTGAACGATCTGCTCGATATCGGCCGGATTTCGCATGGCCATATCGAACTGAAGAAAGAGTCTGTCGATCTGCGTGATCTGTTGTGGGGGGCGACGGCGAGCGTACGAAGGGTCGTTGATGATCGTGATCAGGACCTGCGTATCGAGCTTCCCTCTAAATCGGTGCGCTTTATGGCCGACCGGGCCCGGCTCGATCAGATCATCGGCAATCTTCTCGCTAACGCCTCTATCTACACGCCCATCGGCGGCAAAATCGAGCTCTCTGGTGGCCGAGAAGGTTCGCACGTGGTCTTGCGCTGTAAAGACAACGGACAGGGTATCGAGGCCGCAAATCTCGCGAAAATCTTCGAACCGTTCGCCAGGGGGACGAGTACGGAATTTGGCTACGGCGAGGCGCATCTGGGCATCGGGTTAGCGCTCGCCAAACAACTTACCGAGCTGCACGGTGGAACTATCGAGGCCGCCAGTTCTGGTCCGGGTCTGGGTAGTGAATTCACAGTTCGATTGCCCCTGGCGCTGCCATCAGAGGACGCGAGCCTGCCCGAACGGCCGGCGCAAAGGACAGCAGGGTCAAAGAGCCATCGGCGCTCCATCGTGATGGTAGAGGACAATCCCAATCTGGCGAAAGTCATGAGGATGGCGCTGGAGCAGGCGGGTCACAAGGTCCGCGTGTTCCCCGATGGTGCAGCGGCGCTGGCTGCCGGGGCCGCATTGAGCGCTGAAGCGATCATACTCGATATCGGCCTGCCGGGAATGGATGGTTACGAACTCGCGGCGAAACTGAAGGAGCGCAGGCGGCTTCGCGGCGCCACATTCATCGCAGTATCGGGCTTCAAACCACATGAGCAGACCGCAAAGACAGCGTCGGCGTTCGATCACTATCTGATCAAGCCGATCGATGTTCACGCGCTTTTGGCTTTGCTGGATGCCCCAGAGAACGAGTCGCAGAGGGCGAAGGCAAGAAAATCAGCGCGTTTGCGCGTACTGCTGGTAGAGGATCATCCAGGTGTGGCCGTCGCAACGGCGAGCCTGCTGAAGCGGGAAAAGCTGGAGGTCCGTACGGTGGAGACGGGTCGAGAAGCTCTGGATGCAGCGCCGGAGTTCCGACCCCATCTGGTGCTATGCGATATGAATCTGCCGGACATGAAGGGCACCGAAGTGATCTGCGAGCTCAAGTCACGGCTCGGCGACGACACTATCCGCGGAATAATCATCACGGCCCGATCGGCATCGGAAATCGATGCGTACAATCGAAATGCTGCCAAACTCGGTGTCGATGGGTTCGTGCCTAAACCGATCGAGCGCGAAACTATCCGTAAGTTGCGGGCAGAACTTAAGACGCGACCAGACGATTCCGAGCTGCTGAACTGACGGCAAGCCCGCGCTGCATCTTCGATTACTGCACGATTCATTGATCCGGGAGAGAAGGATACGGCCTCCATTTTGGGGGTTGAGCGGCATACGGGGTGGTGCTTAAGTCGAGGCATAACGGAGCCTTATCGATATGCCGTCACGTCAATTGCATCTGGGCGCCTTCATGCGGCCCGCCAGCATCCACACCGCCGCCTGGCGATATCCCGGCGCGTGGTCGGACGCGAATTTCAACTACGCGCATCTCAAGCGCTTCGCGCAAACGCTGGAGCGTGGCAAGTTTGATGGCTTCTTCATGGCCGATCATTTGGCCGTGCTGAATATGCCGATTCAGGCTCTCAAGCGCAGCGCGACGGTGACCTCGTTCGATCCCTTTATCCTGTTGCCGGCGCTGGCCGCAGTCACCGAACATATCGGGCTTATCGCGACGGCCTCGACCACTTACAACGAGCCCTTTCATATCGCACGCAAATTCGCGTCGCTCGATCATCTGAGTAATGGTCGTGCGGCCTGGAATGTCGTTACCTCGGGCAACCCGCATGAAGCGATGAACTTCGGACTCGAGGAGCACGCCGAACACGCGACTCGCTATCGTCGGGCCCGCGAGTTTATCGACGTGGTCACCGGTCTTTGGGATAGCTGGGCCGATGATGCATTCATCCGCGATCAGGAGACGGGCACCTTCTTCGATCCGGAAAAGCTGCACGTCCTGAATCATGAGGGAGAGTTCTTCAAGGTGCGTGGGCCGCTGAACGTCGCGCGGCCAATTCAGGGATGGCCTGTTATCGTGCAAGCCGGTGCGTCTGAGGCGGGCCGTCAGCTCGCCGCTGAAACGGCGGAGATGATCTTTGGCGCCGGCGGACCGATCGCTGATTGTCGCAGCTTTTACGCCGACGTTAAGGGGCGGATGACGCGTCTTGGGCGCAACCCGGACCATTTGAAAGTGCTCCCCGGCGCCTTCGTGGTGGTGGGCGATTCGGTCGCCGAGGCGCGCGAAAAGCGGGCGCGGCTCGATTCGCTGGTGCATTACGACAGTGCGATCGCGTCGCTCTCGATTGCGCTCGGTCACGATGCGTCCGGGTTCGATCCGGACGGACCGTTGCCGCCGATTCCTGAGACCAACGCGAGCAAGAGCGGACGCGAACGGGTACTCGAAATTGCGAGGCGCGAGGGCCTAACTGTTCGTCAGTTGGCGCAGCGGGTCGGGGGTTATCCCGGTTTGGCGTTCGTCGGGACGCCGCAGACGATCGCCGATCAGATGGAGGAATGGCTCTTCACTGCAGCGTGCGACGGCTTCAATATCATGTTTCCGTATCTGCCAGGCGGCCTCGATGATTTCGTCGACAAGGTAATTCCCGAGTTGCAGCGGCGTAAGTTGTTCCGCACCGAATACGAAGGCAGAACGCTGCGCGAAAATCTCGGTTTGCCCTGGCCGAAGAATCAATTCTTTGAACCTGAAAAGCAGATGCGCAGCTCTGGTTGAGCCAACGCCCGGAAGTTACTGATGAAATTACTTGGAATTCTGGGAAGCGTAACGCCTCCGGGCCGGCTGCTAACGGCAACCCGATGGGCGCTCGACCACGCGGCTGCGACGCACGGTGGCCTCGAGACCGAACTGATCAATCTCGCGGACAAACGAATTGCATTCGCCGATGGCCGACCACCCGAGCAGCTTGGCGACGATACTGCGAACGTTATCAAAAGTGCCCAGAGTGCAGATGCCGTGATTATCGCGAGCCCGGTGTATCGCGGTTCGATCACCGGCGCGCTGAAGAATCTTCTCGATCAGCTGCCGGTCGAAGGACTGGCCAAGCCGGTTGGTATCATCGCGATGGGTGCGACCGATCATCACTATCTCGGCGTCGATTGGCATCTGCGCGACATACTCGCGTGGTTCGGCTCTATCGTCGTGCCGTCGAGTGCCTATTTGGCCTCATTTGATTTTGCCGAGGGAAAGCTCACTGCCGACGCGCAACGCAATCTCGCAGATCTCGCCGACGCGGTGCTCAAGCTAACTGCTATTTCGCCCGCTCCGGGCCAATTCCTCGGCCCGGTTCCTTTAGCCGCCCGCCGCCGCTAGGTGCGGCTTTACTCGCCAAAGATCTCAGCAATCACGGCCTTGCGGTAGTCGAAGATCTGTTTCAGGGAGCGTCGCACGAAGAGCGATCGCGCGATATATCCCAATGGTCCGAATGGGAGTTGGTAATCCACGATATCCCTCATCTCAGTGCCGCCCGGTACTTCAATAAATTCGTGCCGATGGTGCCACAGGCGATAGGGTCCCGAAAGTTGGATATCCATGAACGAGTAGGGTGGTTCGAAGGTCTCGATGCGTGTTCGCCAATAGACCGGAACACCATAAAGCTTCAGTCGATAATCAATCAGCGTCCCCGCCTCGATTGGATTGGTCGGTGCCGACAGGATGTGGAAATGCAGGAATGGAGGCGTTATGCGTTGGAGGTTCGATGCATCGGCGAAGAAGAGAAAAATCTCCTCCCTCCGCTTCCGGATGAATTGTGACTGTTCTAATCGGTAAGTTTTGGTCATCACGAGATTAACGGCGAACGATGAACCGGGCTGATGATCGTCGACGTCTCCCAAGAGCTTTAGCGGGCTTCATCGGGTCGGCGGTTCAGGACCGGGGGGGGTGTATCCTGACGGGGGATGCCTACCAACGAGCCCGCAAAGCTTGTCAGACACTTGCTCAGGTGCGGCTGCCCGACGTAGTGAACGCAGTGACCATTTGAGGAGCGAACCCCGATTGAGCAGTAGCGGGTTCAAGGTCGAAGGTTGTCCATCGCTCGTTCAAGCGCGAGAGTAGCCGCGGATGCTTCATCTCGAAGTAGCTGAACACCGCGAACAGTGTGATTAGATTCGCAGCCGCTATTTTCCACCATCCGATGGTGCCAGGCGCGGATGCGTCGAGGGCGCTGACGAAGGCCAGGAAGCATACCTCGTAACAGGCATAAACCATCAAGGCTCCGAGGATCAGCAGTGGCTCACGCTCAGCGGCGGCGATTACCAAAGCGGTCGCCAAGCCGAATGCGATGAAGGTGGCGAAATGCAACACCGTGAAATTCATTACCGATGCGAACGAGATTGTGCTGATATCGCTACCACGCAGGCCGTCCAAGAATATGGCTCCGAGTAATGCCGGCGTATGGAACGGGCGACGAGCGACGATATCGCAGATCAGGTACCACATCGCGACGATTCCACCGCTCACCGCTCCTGCGACCACACCCTCGCCGAGTATCGCGATCCACTGTGCCGATGCTCTCTCCTTGGTGACTACAGTTTGAGTTTCCATCTTCAACTCCTCTCTTTTCTAGGTTAATCAGCTACTCAGCGCCGAGGTTTCGGCGCGCATTGGCCTTGTGGCCGTATGAGCGGGACTGCTTGCCGCGGTGGCGATACGCCGTAGCATCCCGCGAAAAACCCATTGATGAATCGGGTATGACAGATACCAATAGAGCAAACCAAAGAGACCAAGCGGGTCGAAGAGCGCGGTCTCCCTGATGGTCGTTCCCGCCGCCGAAGGCTCAACTTCAAAATCGATCCAGGCGCGCCCCGGCACCTTCATTTCGGCGGCCAGAGTGAGTTTGCGATTGGGTTCGAAGTTGGAGACGCGCCAGAAATCGATTTGGTCGCCGACCTTGATCGTCGAACCATCGGCGCGTCCACGCCGCATGCCCGGTCCGCCGAGCACGCGGTCGACGAGCGCACGCCCTTCCCACAACCAGCGGCCGTAATACCATCCGACTGCGCCGCCGATTCGCTGGATCGGAGCAAAGGCTCGCGCCGGCGAATCGCTTGTTTCGATCGTCTGGGAGACCACGAGACGGTTGCCGATACGGACGCCACCCCAAGAGGAATTAAGGGGCGTCGCGGACAACGCGTCGGACCATCTAATGGAGGCGATTTCCTGGTCCTCGGCGCGCAGCGCATCGGCGATAGCTTGGCTTATTCCGACCGGCCGAATCGGAAAGGTACGCATCGCCAGATCGTCGGAAACGACCGTGGCGTGCTGGATACTCTCCACTAACTCCCGCCCCACGCGCGCCTGCATTGGCGTTACCAGCTTGAGCCACCAGCTCGAGAGACGCGGCGTGAGTATTGGCACACGTATCATCGCGCGTCTCAATCCGCGCTGGCGAGCATATTCGCTGATGATGCCCGCGTAGGAGACGCGGTCGGCTCCACCAATCTCGAAAATACGGTTGCGTCGAGTGTCGAGGTCGAGCGCCGCGATTAGGTAGCGGAGGGAGTCATCGATCGCGATCGGCTGCGCCTCCATGCTCACCCAGCGCGGCATGATCATGATTGGCAGACGTTCGGCGAGCGCCCGCACCATCTCGAAGGAGAGGCTGCCTGCCCCGATAACAGCCGAGGCACGAAACTCGATTACCTGAACACCCGATGCGCGTAGTATCTCGCCAACTTCATGACGACTGCGCAGGTGCCGCGAGAGCGACCGTGACGAAGTGCCGAGCCCACCCAGATAGATAATACGTCGGATTCCCGCAGCTCGGGCCGCGTCGGCAAAATTATGGGCGCCCTCGCGATCGGCCTTTTCGAAGGCACGATCGGAACTCATCGAATGAATTAGATAGTACGCGGTATCAACGCCATGCATCGCAGCCGCGAGACTCTTGCGATCGAGCACATCGCCGCGCACCACCGTCGTCGATGGAGCCTTGGTCGCGAGGGCCTCGGGGTGGCGCACAACGCATCGCACGCGATGGCCCCCGGATTCGAGCGCTTTCAGCAGGTGGCTGCCGACATAGCCGCTCGCACCGGTCAGAAGAATCAGGCGATCGCTCATGACTGCCAACGCTCCTTTGTTCGTATTTGGTCGAATCGCCATTTCACCCTCTCGATGCGGGCGGCTACGGGTTCCCTATTGATGGGCAACGGCGCCGCGGAGCGTCGCTAGTTGATACAGACCAGAGAGGCCAACCAATCCGTAGACGACCGAGCTGAGCGCCGAGGTCTGGCCGAAGCTCATCCCGAGCAACGTTGCCACTAGGTCAAAGCGGAAGAGGGCGACCAGCCCCCAGTTAAGAGCCCCAACAATCACGAGTACTGCCGCGACGATTTGCAAAGTTTTCATCTCCTGAACCACTCCTTTCGTATTTCTGCGTGGTGCCGAACGCTCTTGCTTTAGCTTTCGACCAACGCGTAAATGTGATGGTAGAGAAAATAAAGTTAACTGTTAAGAGAAGAATGGCCTCTGAATAAAGTCTGTTTTACGGAAAGGATAAGGCCGCCCGGTTTCTTGCCTGGCGCTCAAACGAGTTACAGAAGATGCTCTCGGAGACACTGACAGAAGGACTTGAGAAGTACGCTATCGGGGAAAAGATTCGCCGGCTCAGGCTTAGAAAGAAGATGGGTCTGGTCGAACTGGGTCGTCATACGGGGCTCTCTCCCGCGATGCTTTCCAAGGTGGAGCGCGGAAGACTCTTCCCCACGCTGCCGACGTTGCTGAGGATCGCGATGGTTTTTAATGTCGGGCTGGAACACTTCTTTACTGAGGACCGACACGTTGTAGCTATCGCCCGTAAGGAAGACCGGATCGGATTCGAAGAGAAGTTTGGCGGCGACGAGGTTCTTTATCGCTTCGAGTGCCTCGATTTTGACGCCGGCGATCGAAGGCTCAACGCTTTCTACGCCGAATTTGCCAACGCCCGCGCGAAGCGTCTTCCATCGCATGAACACGATGGGGTCGAGTTTATCTATGTGCTGTCGGGGATATTGGTCGTTCGGATCGGAGAGACGGAGCACAAGCTGAGCAAGGAAGATGCGATCCACTTCGATTCAAACGTCCCGCATAGCTACCGCGCGGCAGGGAATGCGACCTGCTCGGCGGTGGTCGTGACGCTCGCGCCTTAAAGCAGTGGAGCGTCACTGGACCTTCGCATCCGCAACTATTGATCGGCTGCGATCCAACTGTGATCCTCTGCCCGATGCTACGAGATTGCGAAGTAATCGACTCCGACGGCCACGTCCTCGAACCGCCCGATATGTGGCTGAATTACATCGAACCCAGTTTCGCGACCTCGCACCTTGTATCGTGGTGAATGAAGAGGGCGCTGAGATCTTGCATCTGGGAGAGCGTGAACTGACCGATAACGGACCCGGCCGCCAACGCGTCAAATTCGGTGCGACGGGCGCTATCGGCGCGCGCGAGGGCAAGGTCTCGGTCTGGATCAAATATGCGGATGGGCGGCCCGGCGGTTTCGATCCGCATAAGCGAATCGAAGACATGGAAGCCGAAGGAATCGAAGCGGCGTTCCTCTACCCGAGCCTTGGCCTGTTCCTCGGCGCGATCGAGAACCCGGAACTCGCGGCTGCCATCTGCCGCGCCTACAATCGTTGGCTGGCCGATTATTGTAAGCCGCATCCCAAGCGTCTGTATGGTATCGCGATGCTGCCGCTCCAGGCGGTTGAACTAGCCGTACAGGAGCTTCGCTTCCCAGTGCGTGAGCTCGGCTTTCGCGGTGGGTTCGTTCGGCCCAATCCCTATAACGGACGAGTGCTTGATTCGCCGGAATACACCCCGCTCTGGCGCGAGGCTCAGGAACTCGACGTCGCTATCGGGATTCATAGCGGGGCGGAAAGCGGTCAGCCGACGCTCGCGATGGATCGCTTCGAAGGGAATCGCCGCGCTGTACGCCATTGCGTCGCGCATACTTTCGAGATGGGGGCGGCGGCGATCGATTTCCTTGGCTCCGAGTGGGCTTTCTCGAATCGGGCGGTGGATGGATGGCCGGATGGCTCGATCGGATGGATCGTCACTTCGATGACAAGGGCATGAACGACACGGGTCTCAGCACGCGACCGAGTGAGATCTTCCGGCGGCAATGGCTTCATCTCATTTGAACCGGTCGAACGTTCGCTGACCCTGTTGGCCGATTATCTCGGACCCGAGAACATTACTCTGGGCGACCGACTACCCGCACTTCGATGGTTTCTGGGGCGCGCCCAGGATGATCACCGAACTCGGTTTACCTCCCGCGACGCTGAAGAAAGTGTTGGCCGGAGGCGCTCGCTGCTCAAACGAGGCCCTATGTTCCTGCGCAATCACTGGTATGTCGCCGCTCTTTCCAACGAAATTGGACGGCAGCCGCTAGGACGGATTGTATCGGAATGAGGCCGGCAAAATCGTCGCGCTCGAAGATCGCTGTAGTCATCGCGATTACCCTTTGAGCAAAGGCCGACTGATCGGAGATACGCTGGAGTGCGGCTATCACGGACTCCAATTCGATTGTGCCGGCAACTGCGTCAAAGTCCCCGGTCATTCGGGGGTTCCTACCGGTGGCCGGATCAAGAGCTATCCGATCCTCGAGCGCTGGGGATGGGTCTGGATCTGGATGGGATCGCCGGCGCTGGCCGATGAGTCGCAGATTGTCGATTTTCACTGGCTCCAGGATCCGGCCTGGGGCGAGTGACTGCTTATACATCAAGTGCGACTACCGCTTTATCCTCGATAATCTGCTCGATCTGACGCATCTCACTTTCGTTCATCCGAACACGATCGGCTCGATGGCAAACGTCGAGCAGGCGCGCGTCCAGAACGACCTGGCTGAGAGGTCGGTAACGGTCTCGCGCTGGATGATCGATATCGAGCCACCTCCGACCTACGCGCGGGCAGGTTTCAAGGGCAGCGTCGATCGATGGCAGATCATGCGTTTCGATCCGCCGGTCTTCGTAAACCTTTACGCCGGCGCTGCCGATACCGGAACCGGGGCGCCCGAGGGGAACCGGCACGGAGGTGTTGGGCTCCACAATCTCGACGCGATGACGCCCGAGACCGAGACGAGCACCCATTACTTTTGGGCTATCGCGCAGGAGCGCGCCCCGCAGGATGAAGCGGCAACCGAGGGGATCTTCAAGGAGATCCATCGAACCTTTATGGAGGATGTCGAGGTTCTGGAACTTCAGCAGCAGTGGAATATGATCGGGCTCAGGATGCGCCGACGATTAATATACCGAGCGACGCCGGACCAATTCACGCACGACGCATTATCGATAAGCTGCTGAAAGAGGAGGCGGCCAAGCTCGCAGGCGCGATACGTCAGGCTTCTTAGGTTAGTTTTGCACCTGCTTCTCGCTCATCCATCGTTCGATAGCCTCGCGGTCGAAACGCCAGTCTGAACCGACGCGGAACGACGGGATCTTCTCCTGCCGCAATAAGCGATAAACCGTGGTTGGATGCACCCGCAGGTAAGCCGCCAACTCGCGCACCGTGATGAGGCGGGATCGATTACCGGTCTCGCCCGTCGCCTTCGTAGTTAACTCGATATTTTTTGTAGCCATACTAGTTAGACGAACAACCCGGCTGCATAATTCGACTAATTTTCGCTAGCGTAGCAGGCTGGTAGGAGTACTCGATTCACTCGGAACTTACGAAAGGCAGCACCTCGTTTACGATACGCTCGTACTGTTCGCGTTGCTTCCAGCCGGTAATGCGCAGCGTGATCGATTTAGCGCCCGCGGCGATGAGGCCGTTCAGATCCTCGATACACTGCGTCGGCGTGCCCGCTGCGGTCCATCCGGCGGCTTGCTCTGCCGAGAATACCGGCCCGTAATAGCGCCGGAGAAAGCGCATTGTCTCGTCGAGTGCCTCGGCTCGGTCCTTGGCCACCTGGATGTTGTGGTAGGCGATATTTGGAAACGATTGGGGGTCGCGGCCGGCTTCCGCCAGGTGGCGCGAGAGCTTAGGCCATAGTTTGCCGAACAGTCCCGGCCATACCCAGGCAAGCATCCAGCCGTCGGCTATTTGTGCGACCCGCCGCAGTGGCTTGCCTGATAGGGCTGGGCGCAGATTCGCGGCAATCCAGATGGGGCAGGTCTGCTGAACGGGCTTCGGGTTGATAGACGC
>Ga0335069_10015392_pt1 | contig 10691 bp, 13 predicted proteins | sample Lox_Sample_11_FD_206714 | JGI IMG/M metagenome (GOLD analysis project Ga0335069, IMG submission 206714) | Soil microbial communities from Loxahatchee National Wildlife Refuge, Florida, United States - Lox_Sample_1.1 | ecosystem: Environmental > Terrestrial > Soil > Wetlands | place: USA... | reverse complement strand
CATCCGCATGCTATCGACAATCTCTCCTTCGGTTACCGCCCTCGCGGTCGGCCCACCCGCGCAGCGGGCTATCGCGCAGCGATTTAGTGCTTTGGCCCACAGTTGCCGACTTGCGGCGCTGCATCAAGTCGGCAGTTACCTGGGCTACACCGGCCATCAAATAAATATAGCGTCACGGCAGACGTGGCCTATGCGGTCCATTCAAAGCAGACTGGCCCGACCGAACTCAGACATTAGGTGACCCTGGAATTCAGCCCCACCAACCCGTCAACCTCTATGCAGATTTACTAGAGCCCCGGAGCGGGCGCGTTGCCGGCTCCAGACCAGGGCCCACAAGCGAGAACCGCGGTTGCTCCTGCCAAGGTAAAAAGGTCGAAGCTCTACTCCCAAACGAGCGCTCTAGTGTTTGGGGGTTTCACCTTGTTACCTTTTTCGAGATACCGCGCCGCTAACGTCCGTTGTATCGCACATCTCAGACTTACGTTGCCAGCGGCCCACTTCGGAGATGTGCCATCACAGCTGATGGCCTTCACGACGACGGCACCCTCATTATGCCAGTTCATTGAGCAGGTTGTTGGCCTGCTTCAAATCCAACGTGTCAAAGCCTTGCGTAAACCAACCGTAGACCGGAGCGAGAAGTTCTCGGGCCTCATTTCGCTTCCCTTGATCGCGCCACAGTCGCGCCATGCTCATCGCCGCGCGCAGCTCCCAAGACTTCGCCTGCTGGGCCCGCGCGACTGCAAGTGCCTGCTCGAAATGCGCTTCCGCCTTTGTCATATCTTTTGTTGACATCGGGGCTATTTCACCGGCGATGCGATGGATATCGGCTTCATACCATCTTTCCTTTGTTGTTTGCGCCGCCCTCATCGCTTCATTAATGCGTCGCCGAGCATCATTGAGATGGCCGAGTTGGGCATGAGCGTGCGCGAGGCTTGACAAATAGAATGGTGTAAACAACTGCGCCCCCATCGAGCGATAGCTCGCAATCGCGGACGTAATCAAGTCGACGGCGTCGGAGGCGTTGCCGGTCAAGGCCAATACAGTCCCTTGATTAATCATTCCGGCCGTCTTCCAAAATAATGAGCCGCTTTTGTCAGCCAGTGCGATGACTTCATCGGCGCGCGCACTCGCCGTCGCATAGTCCCCGCACAGAGCAAGCGTCAACGATGCATAGAACAAGGCGTACATCAGCGTGGCCGCTTGACCGATCTCGCGCGCATCCCTGACCAAATGCGTGATGTCCGCGAGCGCGGCCTCGGGATGACCCAACCCCCACATGGCCAACGATCGATAGGAGAGGATTGCGACCCTGTTGTCTTGGCCAAATCGCGTCGCCAGCAGATGGTGCTTGCCGGGCTCGTAGAGCGTGATCGACTGATCGAGATGCGCTCGGCCTTGCGCAAAGTCGCCTGTAACCAGCAGGGAAATCCCCATGACGCGATGCCCGATCATGAGTGGGACAGTCGCGCCCCGTTTTTCGGCGAGCGTGAGGAACTGAGCCGCAAGCTCGCGCACGAGGTCGCCATTGAACGCGGTGTAGCTCGCAACCCAGAAGCCATAGAGAACCGAAAACAGCAGCAGCGGGTCTTCGGGCGCTTCTCCAAGTTCTTCCGCTCGCTCGATCAACAGACGTGCCTGATCGAGCGATGCCTTGGTATCGGACGAGGCATAGCCTTTGGTATGCATGAGAGCGTTCGCAAGCCCAACCTGTAGCTTGATTTGGTCGCGGCGCAGAGCGGTCGTGCCCGGCAAAGAGGCAATCTGGGCAAGCGCGCTGGCGAGTTGCTCCGTGGCCTCCGCCAGTGCTGAGCGCGCGAGCGACCGAAGTCCCGCTTTTCCCCAAAGCTCCGCGGCCTTTTCGGTCAACCCGGCCTCAGTGCAATGACGCGCCAGCAATTCCGGTTGGCTCTCCGCAACGTCGGGGAACTGCATTTCAAGGACTGCGGCAATATGAGCGTGAAGCTTGCGGCGCGGCTCGCGCAGCAGCGTGCCATAGGCAGCGTTCTGCACCAGGGCATGCTTGAACACGTAGTTCACATGCGGCGGCGCGCCCTGGCGGAATAGCAATCCGGCCGCGACAAGGCGGTCGAGCGCCGAGCCTAGTTCCGCGTCCGACTTTTTGCGCACTACGGCCGCCAGTAGCGTATGCGAGAAGGCGCGTCCGATTGCGGCGCCGATCTGCGCCACCTCCTTGGCGGGGCCGAGCCGGTCGAGGCGTGCCATCAGCGAGGCGTGCAGGCTTGCAGGGACCGCCTGCGCCGGAGACGGAACTGCGGCAGAAATCCGGCGCGCCTCGCGCTCGCCCTCCGCCTCCAATACGGCCTTTGTCATTTCCTCTATGAACAGCGGCACGCCATCGGTACGCTCGACGATGTCCCGCCTGATGCTCTCCGGCAGCAGCTTGTTGCCGACGACCCGGTCGATCATGGCATTTACGTCGCGCTCTGTTAGTCGATTGATCGTGAGGGCACTCACATGAGGCTGTCCGATCCATGGTGGGTCAAATTCCGGCCGGAACGTCACGATCAGCAGCAGCGGCAGGTTTGCGATCCACTCCGCCGCCCGGCCGACTGCTTCAAGGCTCGTTGGGTCGGTCCAATGCGCGTCCTCGAAAATCATCAGCACTGGATTTTGGCGGGTCAGTGCCTCCAATTGTGAGACGAGCGCTTCCAACGTTTTTTGTCTGCGCTGCTGCGGGGTCAACTCAAGCACGGGATAACGACCATCATTCAGGAGCGAAAGCATCTCCGCAAAGAGCGCGATATCCTGGGTCGAGGTCAAGGTCTGCGCGAGCAAGGCATCTAGTTTATCGAGCTTGGCTTTCGGGGTGTCGTCGTGCGTCAGTCCAGCCGCACGCTCCATCTGGCCAATGATCGGATAAAGCGGGCTATCAGTGTGCTGCGGCGAGCAAAAATAGCGCAAACGAGTGTGAGGCTCGGTGGCGAGGCCCCCCACAAGGGCCGCCGTAAGCCGTGATTTCCCGATACCGGCCTCACCTGAGAGAAGCACGACCTGTCCTTCAGCCTTCTTTGCCATAGACCAGCGGCGCTGCAGCAGCTGAAGCTCTTGTTGACGCCCGACCAGTTCAGTCAGCACGCCCGCGTGTAAAGCCTCGAACCGGCCCTCGACCGAAGACGGTCGCAGCGCTGCCCAAGCTCTGACGGGAGTCGGAAAACCTTTAAGTTCTTGAGGTCCAAGGTCCTCAAAATCAAACAAATTGCCGAGGAGATTTCGCGTGCTCTCGGCAATGACTACTGTGTTCGGCACCGCTACTCCTTGCAGGCGCGCGGCAAGGTTGGGAGTTTCTCCAATGATGCCGCGCTCCTGGGCCTCTCCCGATCCAATGGTGTCGCCGATGACGACCAGGCCGGTCGCTATGCCGATGCGTGTTTGTAGCGGGACCGAAACTCTGATTGCACTAACTGCCGCAATTGCTTCCAGTGCTGCGCGAACCGCCCGCTCGGCGTCATGCTCATGCGCCGTCGGATAACCGAAATAAATCAGCACGCCGTCGCCCATGTATTTGGCGACGAAGCCGCCGAAGCGCTGCACTATCTCGGCCACGCACTTCTGGTAGGCCGAAATGACGTCGCGCAGGTCTTCCGGGTCCAGACGAGCGGAGAGCGCCGTCGAACCGACAAGGTCTGAGAACATCACGGTCACTTGACGGCGCTCGGCGGTGTCCTGGGGGGCTTTGTCGGTTGTTAGAGGCGCCTCGGGTAGTGGTGGAGGTGCGCTTACCTCAGCCCGCAAGGCGGCAATGGCGTCCAGAAGTTTGCGGCGATGCCCGACAAATCCGACCCCAAGCTCCTTCAGGTCCTCCGCCGTCAAACTCGGCAGGATCGTGTCGTCGATCTTATTTTCGCGGAATGCCGCCTCGTACTCTTCGAGGCCAAACCTCCGCAGCCAACATCCGATGTCCATGGGGGCGGCCCGAGTTAGCCCAGTGCTACATGATCCCCCAGGCGAGACTGCCTGTCTAGGGTAGCACTTGAAGACCGGTTTTGCTCGCCGATGGCTTCGCCATGTCTCGCGTGCAGCCCGCAACAGACTGGCTGCTGCTGCGCTCAGTACCCGGCGGTACGGCGTTAGGAAGTCTTAACGCTCCAAAATTTGGAGCTACATATTTTCGAGCCACGTCTCGGCGCGCGCGAGGCCCCCCGCCTGTCCAAGTACCCCCGGGGGTGAATTTTGAAGCGCACGCCCTGGGCGCCCCGACACGGCTGTAACAACGCGACCGCTCCTAGGTCGCTTCAGCCACAGCGGGTACTCATGAAACGCGATCTCTACGCGGAAGTCTCGGCACGCATCGTTGCCGAGCTTGAAGCCGGCGCGGCGCCATGGATCAAGCCATGGGCAGCAACTCCTGGCGCGAATACTCCATGCAACGCAGTGACCAATCGACCCTACTCCGGGTGCAATGTCGTTCTGCTGTGGATGGCGCAAGCGGCCGGATATCGGACACCGCGCTATCTTACATTCAAACAGTCCCTGGACTTGGGCGGGCACGTTCGCAAGGGCGAGCGCGGCACGAAGGTGTATTTCGTCAAGCAGCTCGAAGTCAAAGAAGACGCGGACAACAACTCGCCAACGCGGCTAGTCCCGATGATGCGGGAATACACCGTGTTCAACGTCGGTCAGTGCGAAGGCCTGCCCGAAAGCGTCACCGCGGGTAAGGCGGCCCGCGTTCGCAATCCAGATGCACGCGACGACTTGGCCGACCAATTCTTGCTCTCTACGGGAGCGGACTTACGCGAGGGCCATGGTGAGGCGTACTATGTGCCGAGCCGCGACTTCATCTGCATGCCGGCATTCGAGGCGTTCAAGGGCGCTGACCAGTTCTACAATGTCGCCTTCCATGAGCTGACACACTGGACGGCGCACAGTTCTCGCCTTGATCGGGATTTGAAGAACCGCTTTGGCTCGCGGAATTACGCCGCAGAGGAGCTTGTTGCAGAACTCGGCGCCGCCTTCCTGTGTGCGGAGTTTGGGTTCGACGGTGACCTTCGGCACGCGGGCTACATCGGGCACTGGATCGAACTCTTGAGGGCCGACAAGCGAGCGTTCTTCACCGCCTGCAGCCAGGCATCAAAGGCCGCTGACTTTCTGCGCGGCTTGGCTCTTGCGGACGCGACGGAGGCTGCGGCGTGACAACGCACAGCTTCGATCGCCGGAACCCCAAGTATGAACCTCTTTTCGATGTCGACCCGGTGACGGGGGGCAAGCATCGAGGTCTTCTATGCTGACCGAAGGCTCGAAACGTTCGGCAGGGGGCGTTCCGGGTGGTTGTGGCACTTCCGCCGCCGCGGTCATGCGCCTGAAGGGCCGACGATGGGGCCATTTCCGAGCGGCTATTCAGCGTATCGCGACGCCTTCCAAGATGCTGTTGCTGCGCGCCACAGCGCCAGCGCTTGGATATGTTGCCTTTCGGTGCTGGCGCGACAAGGTTAATGCGGACATAGTGCGGACACGCAGGAAGCGATGAAAGGCGAAGCCGATCTAAGTCATTGATTTTATGGTGCCCAGGGGCGGAATCGTGCTATAGCCACAACTATCTGAGATCAAAAATGAATCTCTGCGCAATTTTTGGCCGTTCCAGCAGCCGTGCCATCAGCCCGGCGCTTCTCCCTGCATGAGCACCCGCTTGGTCAAGAATTCGACGCTGCGGGTAAGCTTGGGTGTGGACATGATGTTTATCTCCCAGGAAAGCGCTGTCCCCTCTTCTGAGGCGCGCCCGCTTCCGGCTGCGGTCGGTCCACCCCGGCTTTTCCGCCGCCGATGTCTGCGACAACACCGGCTTCGACTATGACACCGCCGCATTGGTGCCGGCCCCGGACGCCGCCACGCTGGCCTTGCTGCGCGGGCGAATTCTCGATGAGCTCGCCGAAACCTATCCGGCATTCGCAAGTTCCTTGGCCCGGGCTGCCTAGAGTTGCCTCGCAATTGCCCAAGTCGTGCTATTGAAGATGCGATTCACCGCTGTTGGCGGCCGAGGACGTTTCGGGGGATTTTGGTTCCAGTGATGGGGGTGATACGGCGCTTGACGGGCGTTGGAGCGGCGCAAACAGGTAGCATCGCACGGCTGGTCCGGCATGCCCTGGTCATTGGCGGCTGCCTCGCCGCAACCGCCTCGTTTGCCCAGTTGTCGATGTCGGAGCCGGCCGTCGACCTCTACGCCCTGATGTCGGGCACATGCACCACGCTCAAGATCGACGGGCGCGACTTCGCCTGCAAGATGGTGGCGTATTTCCATACCGAGAAGGGCCGCGCCGACTTCACCGTGCCGCTCGAGGATCCCGCCGACGACAGCCATGTGATCTCGTTCTCGGGCGACAACGGCCGGCGCACCCAGGACAATCTCTACGTGTTCGCCGTCGACCGCATGCTGACCAAGTCCAAGGAGCGGCCGAAGGTCGACGGTCTGCCGGTGCCTGCCGTGCAAACCTCCTCGGGGCAGTGCAAGCAGCTCGGCAATTTCGCCGCCGGCAAGGTCACCAGCATCTCCTGCACGGCGACCGACGGCGCCGGTAAATCCTATCAGCTGCAATTCGAATCCGACGGTTCGCCAATCACCATCCGCCGCGTCCGCGCCTCCGAGCCGACCATCAGGCAGGATCCCTATCGCTGAGCACGGCACGAGGCTTCGTGCACGGCGCATATGACACACGTTGTCATTCTCGCGGCCTGTTTCGCCCGAGCTTTGCCATGGTGCCGTCTTATGCACGCAGCAGGCGGTAAGTGCCGCATATGGGCCGCCGGTCAGGGAGAAGCGCAGGCAGGGTCATATGCCGCCAAGTGCAATGTCGAGATTTCGCGATCTCGTCGATAGGATAGGACTGGCCGCCTCCCGCGCCCTCGTACACGTCGATGAATACTTTGTTGCTTGCCTTGCAACGCGCGACGCATGCAAGCACTTCGGACGGCAGCATAGGAATTTTCGGTACGCGGCTCATTGCGTTGCTCCAATCCCTAAGCCGTGCCCTGAATCTTTCGCAGAGCCTCGGCAAGATCACCTGCTTGCGTGCGACGAAGCACTTCCTGTTCATAGCGGTCCGACAAGGGCGTTCTGATGCCATTGCGTTTCGCATCGATCAGATAGGTTATGCCATCTCGCCCACCGCGCTCCTGGCGCGCGCTTTCGATCGCGAGGTCGGCTAACCGCGCTTCGTTTAGCGGCTCGATCGTGGCGGCAAAACGTGCCGCCAGTCATTGCTCGCACCTAACCGATCCGTTCACTTCCGAATCGGCCGTCGCCTCAAGCAACGGCATTTCGAGACCGTGAATCTCGGGCATGGCTTTCCCGGCGATGCCTTCCAGGTCGCCCACAATTCCAACCGTAGAATCCACGCCGGCCAGAATCTGTGCCTCTCGCGATCGAGGGTCCAGCGCGAGTTGAACTTATCGGCATGATCGCACAAAGTCCGCCATGTGGCGCGCCCGGTCGCCTCGGCAGGCCGTAGGCACGCATCACGTCACGGAGTTGAGCTCCGCTTTCACACATCTCGCGCAGCTGCTCCCGAACGAAGGCGCACTCGCTCCATTGAGGGTGGGCGTTGCCATGCTTGGCCGGCACAACGATCGCTGGAGCCTGCTCAATGTAGTCGATGGCTTAGGGATGTGCGTTCGCCATCAACATAAAAATGGGCCTGAGACCCCTGTTTGAAGCAAAACTCTCGCTCATTCGCGCGTAGGCGGCCTCGCGCCGGGCCTGGTCTGCTTTCATGAATCGCCCTCACTCGCGAGTGCCGCACAGGACAAGGGGCCGCGACTCACGGTAAGGTCAGGCGGCGCGGATAGGACGGCCATCCGACAAGCCGATAGCACCATCGGTTTCCGCGCTATCCCGGTGCTTCGCGAAGGTGCACGCGCGATGCCGAACTCGATCAAATCGAGGAATGCAAGATCTCGACGTTATACTTATTATCTGGCAGATCCGATCTATGAGGCCCTTCCCGCTGCCGGTAGCGCGGATGAACTAGATTCAAGCGTAGAAACGAGTTGCCGCAAGATCGACAAGCTTCTGAAGCTTCTCGAATTGTACAAGATCGACTCGCTTGCCAAACACAGATGGCTCCGATTAGCGCTGGCGCTTGCTGAGCAGCACGTGCCTGGATTCCGCGTTATTCACGAGCCACCGCACAAACGCGGCAGACCACGCAGTTGGAAAGCCGGGCAGGCGGACTCTCTATTGCATGATGTCGAGGAATTGAGACGTGCCAACAAGAAGCTGACCATAAAGTCCGCCATCGATCAACTTCGTGCCGACCCTTCTAAAAATTGGCGCACATGCTCGAAAGAAAATCTTGTTACGCGGCACCGTGAAGCTCGTAGGAAGCGAGAAAAACATTTTCGCCTAGCAACGGAAGCTGGCCTGGTAGCAGGCTTGGGTTCAATGCAAGTGAAAAGGCTCGAATCCGGGCTATTCGCAGGTTTGGGGCCTATCCCGACCGAAGATTCCGGTTAGAGCGATTACTGCGCAGATTCCTAATTCCGACGGAAAATAGCGGATTTCATTTTCGTCGCCGACGAATTCGTTCCAGCTCTTTTTCTGTCGCTTACAAATCATCATCCTCCTGCGTCCACGAAAGGCACGGTGGACGTAAATGAAGGATGACAAAATGAGCAATAGCCCCCTGCAACGCGAAGCCTTGTCGATCGCTGAAGTCGGCGCTGTCGCCGGACTTGGTCGGACCAAAATCTATGAAGCCATTTCCGACGGAAGGCTTCGGGCTCGCAAATGCGGAAAGCGCACACTCGTACTACGAGACGACTTGCGCGATTTCCTCGCCTCCCTGCCCAGCGCAGCGTGATTTCGGAAAAACAAGGCGCCCGGTGCGGTCTGATGAACCGCCACCGGGCATCCTGTCCAACCCCCGCCAAAGGAATTGAACTCTATGAAGATAGTACATCCTCACCAACCTTACCAGCGTCCTGATTTATCTGATCAGTTGTCAGGTCAGGATTTTTGCGTCCTCGAATACAGAAAGAGGTTCATTAGGCGGTGCTGCAGAGTTTCCCGCACTGCGGATGCCGTTGTCGGAGTCGTCTTCGTTGATGAGGAGCGCCGCCGATGATTCTCCTCTTAAAGGTCCAGGTGGACCAAACCGGGCCGGTCTTGATCCTTCGCCGACGAAACGCTTGGGCGCTGTTGAAGTTGAAGCCCGCGAACGACAGCCGCCGCCAGCATCCCATTTGCTGCGCGGCAGGAGTGGCTCATCAATGAGCAGGCAGAACAAACATCGCGACCGGCTTCCGCCTTTCGTCCCATTATTCCGCGAGACCTTGACGTCACAAGCGTATCGGCAATTATCATTCGGCGCGAAGGCGCTATTCACGGCGCTCTGCATGCGATGCGTCAAAAACAATGGGCACGTCGATCTGAGCCAACGCAATGCCGAGAAGGAGATAGGCCACAAGAATAGGAACGACATCGCGAACTGGTATCGCGAGCTAGAGCACTATGGCTTCCTTGTAAAGACCGTGGCGCCAAGCCTTGGCGTCGATGGCAAGGGCAAGGCAACCCACTGGCGTATCACCGACATGCCGACCCGAAACGGACGGGGCGAGCTAGAGCCGGCGACCAAAGAGTTCCTGCGGTGGGATGGCCTACTGTTCGAACCGCATCTTGCACCATCGAGGCGATGGAACGCCGGCAAACAGGCGACTCTCAAAAAACTGAATCCCGGACTCCACGTCGGTACCACAGTGGACCCCACGTCTGTACCAGTAGTGGACTCCACGTCCGTACCGCGTAGCGCCGGAAGTGGTTGCAATTGGGAGTCCATATCGGCGCAAGTAGGTTGGCACGCACGTGCAGCCCATAACTAGTTTAGCCACTGGGTTCCCGCTCACGAAAGTAGTTAGAGGCACGCGCAGTGACCACGAGCCTGCCCAACGCCAGCGCAGTGGGCGGGCGCAAGATAGGACGGCTTGGAATTAGCCATGGCGTTCATGCACGAAAGAAAGCGTCTGACGGTCGAAAAACTAGCGACTGATTGTCTCGACGTCGGCGAACTGAATCGGAAGGGCTTGCTGAAGGAACGTAGCGTCACTTTTCGACCAATGCTCCGATGGCCCGGCGTCGAAAAGATGAGGGCGGATCGATATGTCGTGGAGATTTATCTTCGCAATGTTCGATCGCCTCAGTATGTCCATCTCTCATGGACGCCTTGCCATTTCGGCTCCGAAAGGCCCTGGATGCTCTGCCCGCATTGCCGGAAGCGAGTAGCACGGCTGTTCAAGGGGATGGGCGGCTACTTCTGCCGCGGCTGCATTGGCAATCCTCCGTATGAGAGCCAACTACGGAACGAAATGGCGCGGGTATATCTCCGTGTTTATCGACTACGCCAACGGATAGGAGGTGGGCGTCCCGTGATGAGTCCGATCCCCGAACGTCCCTACAGAATGTGGCGAAAGACCTACAACCGCATCGTAGCCGAAATCGAGCGACTGGAAAGTTCGCTGATCGGCAGCCCGGTTGTTAAGAGCGCGCCTCTGTTGATCCGGCCGCTTTCCTATTGATTTCAATAGTCCGGTATGGGGCGGTGATTGATTTATGACGTCCCTCCACCAACGCAATAGCGGAAGTCAAAATCGGCCAGAATCGGACTCGTGCAGCCAAAACCAATCATTCGATCACTTCGTCGGCACGGGCCAGCAGCGCCGGTGGAATGGTGAGTCCGAGCGCCTTT
>Ga0335069_10015390_pt1 | contig 10692 bp, 11 predicted proteins | sample Lox_Sample_11_FD_206714 | JGI IMG/M metagenome (GOLD analysis project Ga0335069, IMG submission 206714) | Soil microbial communities from Loxahatchee National Wildlife Refuge, Florida, United States - Lox_Sample_1.1 | ecosystem: Environmental > Terrestrial > Soil > Wetlands | place: USA... | reverse complement strand
TGACGGACCCCGGAAGCATGTGGCGTTTCAGAACCGCACGGTGCGGACCGGCTCCACGGTCCAGTAGTCGTCGTTGCTCTTACGCCGCTGCGGGGGGGCATGCCGATTTTCTGCAGCCCGGTTTCCTGCTATCGTTTGTCGGCTTCAAAACGAGGATGTCCGCCCGGGCGCGTTTCACCTGGAGAGATGTACTGCCAGAATGGATCGACGTTGGTGACAATGCCCGATCTTTCCGGTCTGCCGGAATTCCCGAAGCCGCCGGTCTCGGGACGGATGCGTAGTGGTGGGCCTGGATCACGCAGAGCAACAACGGGTTGCTGCAGCCGTCAAACGGGACCGGGACGTTGCTCGAGGTGGGAAATTCCGGGGAATTCCAGGTGATTTGAACTCTGGCTGCGAGGGCGGGCCGCATGGTGGGATGCGCGCACAGATTCCATTCGCGGGGAGAATTGACCTCGCCCCCCGGTTCTTGTTATTGTTAGAAGGTTCCGCAAGAACGTCTCTTTCCGTGTGTCTTAACGGTAGGGACGAACGGGAGACCCGGCAGGGAAGTAAAGCGCGGGTTGGTCCTGGGGCCAGGCAGGAACAAGCCGGCCAGACAGGCTCCGAAGGCGCTCTTTTCTTGCAAAGGGCAGGGGCAAAGTCGATCCGGGGCAGGGTCGAATGAGGTTAACTTCCTCAGGGGCCTCGGCATCGCAAATATCGCTACGGCGCTCGCGCGTTCTTCACCTTGAAGGGCTATGCGAGCCGGAACAGCGAAACGGAGTTGGCCTCCCGGAAGGGAGCGCGCAGCCACCGTCGAGGTTCTCGTCTGAGATGGGAAGAAGGCAGACGCGAAGCATCTACCTGGGCATCTGTGCGCGTACGGCTGAAGTGCCGGAGCGGGAGCAGAGCGGCCCGAAGGGTGCGCGCGGCTGTCTGAACGAAGGTGCAGGATTCGGGTAAGGAGTTTCGGTTTGCCTACTTTTAATCAACTGGTCCGCAAGGGGCGCACGGCCCCCCGTTACAAGACGGCATCGCCGGCGCTGCAGGCCTCGCCGCAGCGGCGCGGGGTATGCACCCGCGTGTACACCCAGACGCCCAAGAAGCCGAACTCGGCACTGCGCAAGGTGGCCCGTGTACGGCTGACCAACGGGATTGAGGTGACCACCTACATTCCCGGCATCGGCCACAACCTGCAGGAGCACTCGATCGTGCTGATCCGCGGCGGCCGTGTGAAGGATCTGCCCGGTGTGCGCTATCACGTGGTCCGCGGAACGCTGGACTCGGTGGGCGTGGCCAACCGCAAGCAGAGCCGCTCCAAGTATGGAGCCAAGCGCGCCAAGGGCGGCGCGGCGGCGCCGGCGAAGAAGAAGTAGCCGAGTTTGCAGTTCATAGTTCGCGGTTCCTGAAGAGCGGATCGCGGCAGACAACTAAGAACTGTGAACTATGAACTGGTTTTTCGGTTCCCGGACGGAGTACGGAGCCGGGACTGGGGCAGCAGAAGCCGCGCTTGAGAGCGCGAGAGGGTTTTGAGGAACTATGCCGAGAAAAGGGCACATTTCGAAGCGGGAAGTCGCGGCGGACCCGGTTTACGGATCGACGCTGGTCACCAAGTTTGTGAACTCCATGATGTGGGGCGGCAAGAAGTCGACCGCGCAGGGCATCTTTTACCAGGCGATGAAGAACCTGGAAGAGAAGGGCGGCGGCGACGACGCGCTCAAGCTTTTCAAGAAGGCCGTGGAGAATGTGAAGCCGCTGCTGGAAGTGAAGACCCGCCGCGTGGGCGGCGCCAACTACCAGGTGCCGATCGAAGTGAATCCCGATCGCCGCACCTCGCTGGCCATTCGCTGGCTGATCAGCTACGGCCGCGCCCGCGGTGAAAAGGGCATGATCGACAAGCTGACCAATGAGCTGCTGGATGCGGCCAACGGCCGTGGCGCGGCCATGAAGAAGAAGGAAGATGTGCACCGCATGGCGGAAGCCAACCGGGCGTTCGCGCACTATCGGTGGTAGGAACTCAGCCGTTAGCTTCTAGCTCCTAGCTACTAGCTGTTACGGCAACTGGAATCCGGGGGACCATATCGACGGTCCCGAAGCAACAAGCTAGAAGCTGGCAGCTAGGAGCCAGCAGCTAGATTTAACCGCGGGCATGTGCCCGCAAGGATGAATCACCGTGGCTCGCACCATACCTCTGAATCGTTGCCGGAACATCGGGATCATGGCGCACATCGACGCCGGAAAGACGACAGCGACAGAGCGCATTCTGTTCTATACGGGCATCACGCACCGCATCGGCGAAGTGCATGAAGGCACCGCCACCATGGACTACATGGAGCAGGAACAGGAGCGCGGCATCACTATCACGTCCGCGGCCACCACCTGCATGTGGCAGAACGTGCGCATCAATATTATCGACACCCCGGGCCACGTGGATTTCACCGCCGAAGTGGAGCGGTCCCTGCGCGTTCTGGACGGCGCGGTGGCGGTGTTCGACTCCGTCAGCGGCGTGCAGCCCCAGACCGAAACGGTGTGGCGCCAGGGCGACAAGTACAAGGTTCCGCGCATCTGCTTCGTCAACAAGATGGACAAGAACGGGGCGGACTTCGAGTACGTGATCGATACCATCCGCAAGCGCCTTGGGGCGCGGCCGGTGGCTCTGCAGATTCCCATCGGCGCGGAAGCGAATTTCAAGGGCGTCATCGATCTTATCGAGATGAAGGCCATCCTGTGGCACGACGAGACCATGGGCGCCAAGTATGACATCGAAGAGATTCCCGAGAACCTGAAGAAGAAGGCTGAAGCCTTCCGCATGCAGTTGATCGAAGTGATCGCCGAGACCGACGACGTTCTGCTGGAGAAGTTCCTGGAAGGCGACACGCCGACCAAGGAAGAACTCAAGAAGGGTATTCGCCAGGCCACCATCGATCTGAAGATCTTCCCGGTGATCTGCGGTTCGGCATTCAAGAACAAGGGCGTGCAGACGCTGCTCGACGCGGTGGTGGATTATCTGCCCAGCCCGCTGGACAAGCCTCCGGTGGAGGGCATCAATCCTTCCCATCCGGAAGAGATTCTGGTCCGCAAGTGCGATGACAGCGACTCGATGTCGGCGCTGGTCTTCAAGCTGATCAACGATCCATTCGGCAAGCTCTCGTTCATCCGTATCTACTCGGGCTCGCTCAAGACCGGCGACACGATTCTCAACCCGCGTACGGGCAAGACAGAGCGCGTGGGCCGCCTGGTGAAGATGCACGCCAACAAGCGCGAAGACATCACGGAGATCTATGCCGGAGATATCTGCGCGTGCGTGGGCCTCAAGGATCTGAAGACGGGCGATACGCTGAGCAATCCGGCGCATCCGATTGCGCTCGGCGCTATCACTTTCCCCGAGCCCGTGATCTCGGTGGCCATCGAGCCCAAGACCAAGGCCGACCAGGAGAAGATGGGCATTGCGCTTTCCCGCCTGGCCGATGAAGATCCGACCTTCAAGGTGCGCACCGACGAGGATTCGGGCCAGACCATCATCAGCGGCATGGGCGAGCTGCACCTTGAGATTCTTGTGGACCGCATGAAGCGCGAGCACAAGGTGGAAGCCAATGTGGGCGAGCCCAAGGTGGCGTTCCGCGAGACCATTCGCAAGTCTGCCGAAGCGGAAGGCAAGTACATCCGCCAGACTGGCGGTTCGGGCAACTACGGACATTGCAAGCTGCGTGTCGAGCCGAACGAGCCGGGCAAGGGCTACGAGTTCATCAACGATATCAAGGGTGGCGTGGTTCCGAAGGAATACATCAAGCCCATCGACCAGGGCGTTCAAGGCGCGCTGGAACTGGGCATCCTGGCCGGCTATCCGATCGTCGATGTCAAGGTTACGCTCTATGACGGCAGCTACCACGAAGTCGACTCGAACGAAATGGCCTTCAAGTTCGCCGGTTCGATCGCGTTCAAGGAGGCTTCGAAGAAGGCCAGCCCGGTGCTGCTCGAGCCGGTGATGGCGGTCGAAGTGACGGTGCCCGAGGAGTTCATGGGAACCATCATCGGCGACATCAATTCGCGCCGGGGCCGCATCGAGGGCATGGAGCACGTGGGTGGCTCGCAGTTGATCAAGGCCATCGTTCCGCTGAAGGAGATGTTCGGGTACGTGAACGACATCCGCTCCAGCACGCAGGGCCGCGCCTCGTACTCAATGCAGTTCGCGCGCTACGAAGAGGCGCCGCGCATGATCGCCGATGAGATCATCGGCAGGGCGCAGGGAAAGTGATCTATCAGCCCTCAGCCGTCCGCTAGAGATGGCGAAGCCGATGGCTGAAAGCTGAAGGCTGGTTTTTGGGGCTGGAGCCGGATTGCCGGCGCCCCGAGGTCGAAACGGGAAGCACGAGCTACGAAAGGGATTTTGGACTTTTATGGCGAAGGAAAAATTTGATCGTTCGAAGCCACACTGCAACGTGGGGACGATTGGGCACATCGATCACGGCAAGACGACGTTGACGGCGGCGATCACCAAGGTGTTGTCGAAGCATAACCCGAAGATCGCGTTCCGTTCGTTCGACTCGATCGACAACGCTCCGGAAGAGCGGGAGCGCGGCATCACGATCGCGACGGCGCACGTGGAGTATGAGACGGCGAACCGTCACTATGCGCACGTGGACTGCCCGGGCCACGCCGACTACATCAAGAACATGATCACCGGCGCGGCGCAGATGGACGGCGCGATTCTCGTGGTTGCGGCGACGGACGGTCCGATGCCGCAGACCAAGGAGCACGTGCTGCTGGCGCGCCAGGTGGGCGTGCCGTACATCGTGGTGTTTCTGAACAAGTGCGACGCTGTGGAAGACGAAGAGCTGACCGACCTGGTGGAGATGGAAGTGCGCGAGCTGCTTTCGAAGTACCAGTTCCCCGGCGACGATGTGCCGGTGATTCGCGGCTCGGCGCTGGGGGCTCTGAACGGCGATCCCAAGTGGGAAGCGCGGATCGACGCGCTGATGGATGCGGTGGACAAGAACGTTCCGCAGCCTGACCGCGCCATCGACCTTCCGTTCCTGATGCCGATCGAAGACATCTTCTCGATCTCGGGCCGCGGCACGGTGGTGACGGGCCGCATCGAGCGCGGCAAGGTGAAGGTGGGCGAGGAAGTGGAGATCGTGGGCTTCCGCGAGACCCGCAAGACGGTGGTGACGGGCGTGGAAATGTTCAAGAAGCAGCTGGACGAAGGCCTGGCGGGCGACAATGCCGGTCTTCTGCTGCGCGGCATTCCCAAGGAAGACGTGGAGCGCGGGATGGTGCTGGCCAAGCCGGCGTCGATCACTCCGCACACCAATTTCAAGGGCGAAGTCTACGTGCTGAGCAAGGAAGAGGGCGGCCGTCACACGCCGTTCTTCAAGGGCTACCGGCCGCAGTTCTACTTCCGCACCACGGACGTGACCGGCGTGGCCGAGCTGCCCGAGGGCACGGAGATGGTGATGCCGGGTGACAACGTGCAGCTGGTGGTGGAGCTGATCACGCCGGTGGCCATGGAGAAGGGCCTGCGCTTTGCCATCCGCGAAGGCGGACGCACGGTGGGCGCGGGAACGATCAGCGAAATTATCAAGTAATTTCGCAGTTCACAGTTCATAGTTCGCAGTTCACAGTTGCCGCGGCCGACAGGCACTCGGTGACTGTGAACCAAGAACTGAGAACTACGAACTGAAGAACTGAAGGGAAGCCAATGGTAGGACAGAGAATTCGCATCCGGTTGAAGGCATACGACTATCGCGTGCTGGACACCTCGACCGGCGAGATCGTGGATACGGCCAAGCGCACGGGCGCCCAGGTGGCCGGACCGATTCCCTTGCCGACGATCAAGAACAAGTATTGCGTGCTGCGTTCGCCGCACGTGGACAAGAAGTCGCGCGAGGCCTTCGAGATCCGCACGCACAAGCGGTTGATCGACATCCTCGAGCCAACGCAGCAGACGGTGGACGCGCTGATGAAGCTGGATCTTCCCGCCGGCGTGGATGTGGAAATCAAGGCGTTCGAGAAGTAACTTTCAGTCCCTGACCTCTGGCTCGTTTGTAGTTAGAGGCAGGAGAAGAGTTAGCAATAAGGCACAACGGGCGTCGTGCAATTGAGCCAGAGGCCAGGATCGGAAAGCCGAGAGCTCAACCAACAAGTTCCGGCAGTGCGACGTCTTCAGGCTCGCATGATGAGGTGAGAGAACGATGGCAGTTACAGGAATACTCGGTAAAAAAATCGGCATGACGCAGGTCTTCGACGAAAAGGGCGAGGTGCACCCGATCACGGTGCTGCAGGCCGGCCCGTGCGTGGTGACGCAGTTGAAGACAATGGCGAAGGATGGCTACGAGGCCGCGCAGATCGGGCTGGTGGAGTTCGTGAAGGCTTCGAAGATCACCAAGCCGCAGGCGGGCCACCTGGCCAAGACCGAGGCGCCGCCGGTCAAGATGATCCGCGAGGTCGACCTTGAACTCGCCGCCGACGGGCAGGACGGCACCAAGGCCGGCGATCGCGTGCTGGTGGACATTTTTTCCGATGCCAAGTTTGTCGACGTGATCGGCACGTCGAAGGGCCGCGGCTTCGCGGGTGTTGTGCGCCGCCACAAGTTCGGCGGCGGTCCCAAGTCGCACGGCCACATGTTCCAGGTGCAGGGCTCGATCGGCGCCTCCAGCTTCCCGTCGCGCGTGTTTCCCGGGCAGAGGATGCCCGGCCACTTCGGGACGGACCAGGTGACGGTTCGCAACCTGCGCATCCGCGGCATCGATCTGGACGAGAACTTGCTGATGGTTGAGGGCGCGGTGCCCGGGCCCCGCGATGGGTACGTGATGATTTCGAAGGCCAAGGCTCCGCCGCGCGAGCGTCGTGGCTTTGCCGGATCCGGCACGGTCGATCCGCTGAAGGCTTCGAAGAAGGCAACCGCGAAGAGGAAGTAAACAGCTATCAGCCGTCAGCCCTCAGCTTTGAGCTATTGGTTGGGGGATCGGAATGATCGCCAAATAAGTTGCATGGGCTGAAAGCTGAAGGCTGATGGCTGAAGGCTCGCAGGAAGAAGACGATGGCACAAGTGGATGTAGTCAACCTGAATGGGGAAAAGGTAGGCACGCTGGATCTGGCCGATGCGGTCTACGGCCAGGTGAACGAAGCCCTGCTGTGGGAGGCGGTGAAGCACTACCGCGCTTCGCTGCGCCAGGGCACGCATGCCACCAAGAACCGCAAGCTGGTCGCCGGCTCCGGCAAGAAGCTGTGGAAGCAGAAGGGCACGGGCCGCGCGCGCGTCGGCTCGGTGCGTTCGCCCCTGTGGCGTCACGGCGGTACGGTGCACGGACCGCAGCCGCGCAGCTACGAGTACGCGTTCCCGCGCAAGAAGCTGCTGGGGGCGCTGCGTTCGGCCCTGGCGTCAAAGCTGGCCGACGGCAAGCTGACCGTGGTCGATTCGCTGGAGATCAAGGAAGCCAAGACCAAGCTCTACCGGGGCGCCTTGACCAAGCTCGGCGTCACGCGCACGGCCCTGCTGGTGGAGAACGGCAAGACCCTCACCCAGGGGCTGGTGCTGGGGGCGCGCAATCTCGAGGGCGTGGAACTGGTGCTCAATAATGAAGTGCACCCCTACGATCTGCTGCGCTATGACCGGGCCATCTTCTCGAAGGCCGCCATCGAGCAGCTGACCGAGGCCCTTACCAAGAGCGTTGGCAAGCGTCAGCTGGCCGCGCAGACGGAGGCAGCGTAATGCCGACACTCTACACGACGATTCGCCGCCCGCTCATTACCGAGAAGGGCCTGAATGTGAAGGAGACCGAAGGGACGCTGGTGTTTGACGTGGCGCCCGAGGCGACCAAGACCGAAGTGAAGCAGGCCGTGGAGGCGCTGTTCAAGGTCAAGGTGGCCGCGGTCCGGACTTCGAATGTGCTGGGCAAGGAGCGCCGCCGGGGCAAGTACGCCGGCTTCCGCCCCGACTGGAAGAAGGCATACGTCCGGCTGAAGGACGGCGAGAAGATGCCGGAGTACGTGAGCAATCTGTAAGACAGCCTGAAGCTGCTAGCTCCTAGCTGAGTTCATGGAAGCCGAAGCTTTGGAGCGAAGGTTGACACCGACGAGATGAGCTAGAAGCTGGCGGCTAGAAGCTCATGAAGGATTATCGGGACTGAGTAAGCAGCGGTTCCGGAGAAACGGGGAGAGCGGCGCAGCAGGTGCGCGAACTCTTCAGGACTAAGACGATGGCAATCAAGACATACAGACCGATTACGCCGACACTGCGGTTCAAGACGACGCAGGTGAACGACGATATCACCACGTCGACGCCGCACAAGCCGCTGTTGACCACGCGCAAGCGCACCGGCGGCCGCCGCAACTCGGGCGATCTGACAATCCGCCATCACGGCGGCGGTCACAAGCAGAAGATCCGCCTCATCGACTTCAAGCGCGACAAGGCCGGCGTTCCGGGCAAGGTAGCGACGATCGAGTACGATCCCAACCGCTCGGCGCGCATCGCGCTGGTGCATTACGCGGATGGCGAGAAGCGTTACATCCTGCAGCCGGTGGGATTGAAGGTGGGGGCCACGGTGTCTTCCGGTCCCGATGCCGACATCCTGGTGGGCAACGCGCTGCCGCTCAAGAACATTCCCGCCGGCACCACGGTGCATGCCATCGAGCTGCGGCCGGGCAAGGGCGCGCAGATGGCGCGTTCGGCCGGTGCGCAGGCACAGCTGGTAGCCAAGGAAGGCGATTACGCGCTGCTCAAGCTGCCTTCGGGTGAAACGCGCAAGGTGCTGGTGGAGTGCATGGCGACCATCGGCCAGGTGGGCAACACCGATCATGAGAATGTCTCGATCGGCAAGGCCGGACGCAACCGCTGGAAGGGCATTCGGCCCACCAACCGCGGCGTTTCGATGAACCCGGTGGATCACCCGCATGGCGGTGGTGAAGGCAAGACTTCGGGCGGCCGTCACCCGGTGACCCCGTGGGGCCAGCCGACGCGCGGCTACAAGACACGCAACAACAAGCGGACCGACGCATTCATCGTCAACCGCCGGGCGAAGTAACAAGACAGCCGCTAGCTTCTAGCTTCCAGCTTCTAGCTAACTGCGGCGGACGAAGAATTCAGGCAATGGCCAGGCGGATAGCTTGAGGTAGAAGAGCTAGAGGCTGGAGGCTAGAAGCTAGGAGCTAAGTTTCATGGCACGTTCGACGAAGAAGGGTCCGTTCGTAGACACGCACCTGATGGTGAAGGTGGAGACGCTTAACGCCGCCAGTGACAAGAAGGTCGTAAAGACCTGGTCGAGGCGCTCCACGATCTTTCCCGAGTTCGTGGGTCATACCATCGCGGTGCACAACGGCAAGAAGTTCGTTCCGGTCTACGTGACGGAGAACATGGTGGGACACAAGCTGGGCGAGTTTGCGCCCACCCGCACGTTCAAGGGACACACCGCGGGCAGCAAGGCTGAGGCTGGCGCCAAGCCGCGGTAAGACGGCTTCCAGCTGCTAGCTTCCAGCCTCCAGCTTTACCGAGGGGAACGGGCAGCACGGCTGATCGAGGATTCAAGGGCTGGCGGAAGAAGCTCACCGCGCCCAGGAAAAGCTAGGAGCTAGTAGCTAGAAGCTAGTAGCTGATTTTGAGGACAGACCAATGGCAGTCGAGACAAGAGAATACCGGGCCGAGGCCAAGTTTCAGCGCGTGTCGCCGCAGAAGGCGCGCCTGGTGCTCGACCTGATCAAGGGCCGGGGAGTGCAGGAGGCGCTGGAGACGGCGGCCTTCACCAAGAAGCGCATCGCCCCGGTGATCCACAAGCTGCTGGTGTCGGCGGTGGACAACGCCAAGTATGTGGCCGGCGAACAGGGAACCGACCTGGACGTGGACAACCTTTACGTCAAGCAGGCCCTGGCCAACGACGGACCGCGCATGAAGCGCATCCGCCCCGCCCCCATGGGACGCGCGTATCGCTATCAGCGCCGGCTGGCGCACATCATCGTGTCGGTTGCCGAGCGCGAATCATCGGAGAGCCTCGTCACCAAGGTGGAAGAGCCCGCGGCTCCGAAAAAGGCCGGTAAGAAGCCCGGCAAGAAGGCTTAAGAGGTAGGAACTATGGGACAGAAAGTCCATCCTTACGGATTCCGGCTGGGCGTGAACAAGCCCTGGCGCTCGCGCTGGTTCTCGGAGCGCGATTACGACAAGCTCCTGGTCGAGGACGTCAAGCTCAAGGCCGAGTTGCGCGACAAGCTGAAGGCCGCCGGCGTGAGCTCCGTGGAGATCGAGCGCCCCGGCAACAAGCTGCGCTTCATCATCCGCACCGCGCGTCCGGGCATCGTGATCGGCCGCAAGGGCGCCGAGATCGAGAAGCTCAAGACCGAGCTGGGCAAGCGCACCAACCGCGACGTGTTCATCGACATCGTCGAGGTGAACAAGCCGGAGCTCGATGCGCAGCTGGTCTCGGAGAACATCGCGCTGCAGCTGGAGAAGCGTGTCAGCTTCCGCCGCGCGATGCGCAAGAGCGTGGACTCTGCCCTGCGTTTCGGCTGCAAGGGGATCAAGGTGCGGGTATCGGGGCGCCTGAACGGCAATGAAATCGCGCGTTCCGAGTGGTACCTGCAGGGCCGTCTGCCGCTGCACACGCTGCGGGCCGATATCGACTACGGCTTCAGCGAAGCGCAGACCACCTACGGCGTGATCGGCGTGAAGACGTGGATCTATCGCGGCGACATTTACGAGCAGAAGCGCCGCCAGCAGCCCGC
>Ga0335069_10015389_pt1 | contig 10692 bp, 10 predicted proteins | sample Lox_Sample_11_FD_206714 | JGI IMG/M metagenome (GOLD analysis project Ga0335069, IMG submission 206714) | Soil microbial communities from Loxahatchee National Wildlife Refuge, Florida, United States - Lox_Sample_1.1 | ecosystem: Environmental > Terrestrial > Soil > Wetlands | place: USA... | reverse complement strand
TGTTGCCCTTCGCTACATTGAATCGTGGCTGAGGGGCAATGGGTGCGTGCCCATTTATAACCTGATGGAGGATGCTGCAACTGCCGAGATTTGCCGTGCTCAACTCTGGCAGTGGATCCGCTACGGTGCCCGCCTGGAAGATGGCCCCACCATCACCGCGGAATTGCATGACGAGATGCTGAGCGACATTCTGGAGGAACTGTGCGCCAGCATGGGTACCCAGGCTTATTTCTCATCCAAGTTCCAGCGCGCCGCCGAACTCCTCGGTGACTTGAGCACCGGCGACTTCCAGGAGTTTCTCACCACGACAGCTTATTCTGACTTGGCTTGAGCGCAGCGAAACGTCCGGTGGTGGCGGCGACCTCGGCCGGAGCCTATCGCAACTGCTCCGTTGTGCCCCCAATGGCACAGTTGTGCTCGGCGCAGACCGGAGTCCACACGGCTTGTTGCCTCCAACGTATCGGCCATCACTATGGAACCAACGGGCCAGGCCAGTCCTTCCATCTTGGGTGTATACTGCGTTGCAGCATTGATTGCTGCAATGCACAATACACCCGGACAGGAAGAGTTCCCGATGGACAGTAGCGTTATTACAAGTGAGTCCCTGAAAACCATAGAAATGCCTTTCTCGTTGGAAGGCAAGACTGCGATTGTGACCGGCTCCGGCCGGGGAATCGGCAGAGCGATCGCGCGGCGGCTCGTCTCCGCCGGTGCCTTCGTCATGCTCAACGATCTTGACGAAACGATGTTGCACGAGTCAAAAGACTCGTTGCCGGATCCCGAGCGTGTGAATGTGATTGCGGGCGACCTGACGGATCCGCTGGTGCCAGGGAAAGTGGTGGATGCCACGCTCAAGAGCTTTCGAGGGGTTGACATCATCGTTAACAATGCCGGCTACAGCTGGGACAATGTAATCCAGAAGACGTCCGACGAGCAGTTCCAGTCGATGCTGGACATTCACCTGGTGACACCGTTTCGGCTCTTGCGTGCTGCATCGGCCTTTATTCGCGAAGCCGCAAAACGGGAGATCGCCGTTGGCCAGCGCGTTATGCGCAAGGTCGTCAACATCACTTCCATCTCCGGAACGGATGGAAATCCCGGCCAGATTGGCTACTCATCGGGCAAAGCCGGCGTAATCGGACTGACTAAAACGTTGGCCAAGGAATGGGGACGGTACAACGTGAATGTAAACGCCGTGGGTTTCGGCCTGATCGAGACACGCCTGGTTCAGCCGCTCGATGGAGATGGCGCATCCATGGAGATGCATGGCCACCACATCCGCCTGGGCGTGCAGCCCACGCTGCTGGAATCAGTTAAGAGTGCATGTCCGTTGGGCCGGTTGGGTACACCCGATGAGGCTGCAGGAGCGGTGCTGTTCTTCTGTTCGCCGCTTTCAGACTACGTTACCGGCGAGGTTCTGATATGCGGTGGCGGGCTCCACTTCTGACATGGTTTCTTCCAGGGCTTCCTCGAACTCGGCGGTGAAGGGAAGCCCTTCGTCCACGGTGTCGCCCTCTTCCACCAACTTAGATACCTCGATCCAGTGATAAAAGCTGAACTCCTCACATGAGTCGTACGAGTCCAGTCTCGGTCTGCCGTACGAGTGTGAAACCGCAGCATGACTTGATTCTATGAGGGCCGGCATATTCCACCTCCGATGATCATGGGGTTACCTGCCTAACCGGGAGCGTAGCACAAACCTCTTGGAACGTCTGTGATGATTTGTCGGTTTCCGGCATGATCGGGCGCCAGTCCGAATCGTTCCAGTAGATGTTTCCTATGACGACCACTGACAGTCTGCCAACTTCCATTGCGTACCTGTGACCGCTGTCACTGTGCGGGTGGTTGTGCACGTGATGAGATTGTTTTCCTCGGGACGCTCCTTTCCGGATTCCCTACATAATCCCCCCCTGGGAGGTGCCTGTGCCATATTCCGACGTTCTTGAAGTCGAAACTGCCGAAACTTTCCTCAAGGTAGAAACGAAGCCACGGCTGGACTCTTTGGACTCTGGCCACGAATTTAGCCTGGCTCATCTTCTCGAGTTATACAGACTGGTCGAAGCGGAAGACCGCGAACTGGATGGTTATGTGTTCGACGATTCCTGCCTTCGCGTAGCCTGACTCAATCAACAGCAACGACGCGCTTCTGCCGTGATGCGTGTGAAATTCCTGGAAGCTGACCAGGCAGCGGTTCCGCTTTCTACCGGAGCCTCCGTCGTATTTCATTGTGTCCCCGGAGCCGCTTGCTGGAAGAACTCAAGCGAAGTCCTTATGGCCTTGAAGTCGTTGCGCATGGCCAAGGGATATTCGCCGCCGATGCATTTCTCCTTCTGGTGTAGACCGAAGCCTATCAGCTCAAGTGGCGGCGACATCAATGAGCCGCCACCAAGGGAACCTTCTGTTCATCGTCGATAAGAAAGAAGCCCGGTGCATCGACTGCAATCATCTGACACTGCCGGTCAGGGTTTATGCGCAAGCATATTCCGCGCGCCCGCGCTGATATACGATAACCCTTGTCAGACCACCCATTTTCCCGGAGCTTTTGCGTGCATTTTTTGCGGTTGCGCGTGCTGTCACTGCTTTTTGCCACGTGGACCGCGTTGTTTCAAGTGCGCGCATGGCCGCAGAACACCATGTCCAGCGGCGCGGCCCGCGAGCCGCGCTACGATGCGCAGGGCCGTGTCATTACCGCTGGCGGTTTTGTCGACAGCGGTCCGGTCATCTTTCAGGACGTGACCAAAGCTGCCGGGCTATCCGGCTGGCGTCACGTGATGGGCGGGCCGGAAAAGACCTTCATCCTCGAGTCCAACGGCTCCGGCATCGGCCTCATCGACTACGACAATGACGGCTGGCTCGATATCTACATGGTGAACGGGTCCACCTTTCCGGCGCTCGCCGGCAAGGAGGCTCCGCCGCATGCCGCCCTCTTCCACAACAACCACGACGGCACGTTTACTGACGTCGCAGCGCAGGCCGGAGTGCAGAACGATCGCTGGGGATTCGGCGTGACCATCGGCGATTTTGATAACGACGGCTGGCCCGACATCTTCGTCGCCAACTATGGCAAGAACCGTCTCTACCACAACAACCACGACGGCACCTTCACCGACGTGGCCGAGAAAGCCGGCGTCACCCTGGGCAACTGGTCGTCCGGCGCTTCATGGGGCGACTACGACGGCGACGGCCGCCTCGATCTTTTCGTTGCCGGCTATGTCCACTTCGACCTCAACCGCCTGCCCTATCCCAGGAGCGAAGTGATGGGTTTTGCCGATTGCGGATATCGGGGAATCTTCAACCTTACGTGCGGACCCCGCGGCCTCACCGGCGAGCCCGACCATCTTTTCCATAACAACGGCGACGGTACCTTCACGGATGTAAGTGAAAGGGCCGGGGTGGCCGACAAGAGCAAGTACTATGGCCTGACGGCCATCTTCGCCGATGTGGATGATGACGGCAAGCCCGATCTGCTGGTCGCCGACGACTCCACGCCCAACTACTTCTACCGCAATAAAGGCGATGGCACCTTTGCCGACGAAAGTTACCTCTCCGGATTCGCGCTCAACAAGGACGGCCGGGAGGTTGCCGGCATGGGCATCGCCGTCGGCAGCTACCTGAACAACGGCCGCGCCGACCTGATGCTCACTGACTTCGCCGATGACTTCAAGATCCTGTTCCGCAACGACGGCGACGCGGCGTTTACCGACGTCAGCCAGCGCGTGGGTGTTGCCGACATGTCGATTCCCTTCCTGAGTTGGGGCGTGGGCCTCATCGACTACGACAACGACGGCTGGAACGATATCCTCATCGTGAATGGGCACGTCTTTCCGGAGGCGGACAAGAGCAACTGGGGCTCGACTTACGCCCAGCACCCACTGCTGTTCCGCAACACACACGATGGCAAATTCGAATACGTGCCGCCGGTGAAGGATACAGGCCTTGCGGTGTTGACGAGCGCGCGCGGAGCGGCCTTCGGCGACCTCTTCAACGATGGCAAGATCGATGTGGTCATCACGCCCATCGACGGCCCGCCAGTGCTGCTGCGCAATGTCAACCCCGACCATCATCACTGGGTAGAGCTCAACCTTGTGGGAGGGCACGGAAGCCCGAGCGACGCGGTCGGCGCAAAGGTCTTTTTGAAGGCCAACGGCATGCGCATGCGCCAGGACGTTCTCAGCTCGGGCAGCTACATCTCGTCCAACGACAAGCGCGCACACTTCGGCCTCGGCGGCGCCACGGATGCGGGAACTGCCGAGATCCGGTGGCCCTCCGGCCGCACAGAGTCTGTCCGCCTTCCCGCGCCCGACATCATCTACACCATCACGGAGGGCAAGGGGATTACCGGTGCGTTGTGCAAGGGAAGCCCGTGCCCGGTGCCGCAAGCCACGCCGCGCCGTTCGACCCAGACAGCTGCAGGCAAGCCGGCCTCTCCTCCAAAGAAATAGGACAAAATCAGAGCAGGCGTGTCCCTTGCGACCTGGGTCGAGCGCCCTACCCAAGCTGTGGGTGTTGACCGAACAGGACCACTGCCCTTACTTGTCTGCCACCTGCCAGGGTGCCCCGGGTCTCGATTCTGAGACCCCGGGATACCGCCACTCTCCCCCGAGGCGTAGGATAAACTCCACATGCCCTCCGGACTCCATCGGTATCAACAATGCGGAGACCTCCATTTCCTCACCTTCAGTTGCTTTCACCGGTTCGGCTATTTGGCTCACCCCGCCGCACGGGACATGTTTGAAACGGCTCTGGAGCGAATCCGGAAGCGATTCCAATGGGCGGTGCTGGGTTACGTCGTCATGCCGGAGCATGTTCACCTGCTGGCCAACGAGCCCAGACGCGCGCTGTTATCCACCGCGATTCAGGCCCTGAAGCTCTCTGTCGTCCGACGCCGGCCGGAGAGGCCCTTCTGGCAGGAACGCTATTACGATTTCAACCTTCACTCAGCGGACAAGACCACCGGGAAGTTACGCTATATCCATCGCAATCCTGTCAATCGGGGACTGGTTACGAAGCCGGAAGACTGGCTATGGTCCAGCTTCAACCATTACAAGACCGGCGTGGAAGGGCGAGTCGAAATCGAATCGTTCTGGACGCAGTGGAGACGAGAGCATGGTGGGAAGCTGTTGGACCGCACAACCGTACTGGTCGAGTGCCGAGGTATCCCGGGTCTCAAAATCGAGACCCGGGGCACCCAAATGTAAACGTGGAATGAGCATCCCAAGACCCGGGCCACCCGCCTTCTCGGAGGTGAGTGGAAGTAGAGCAAACTGCCTCCAAACTTAAGTTGCCGCGAGTTCGATGGAAGCGACGATTGCATTCCGATTCAGTTCTTCATGGGCGGCGGGGTGGTGGAAGAGCCGGAGGCCGACGTAGGAGGAGCATAGTCGTTCAGATCAAACAGGGTCCACGACTGCGCACCGGGAGGTCTAACCCAGAGTTCGAGAGCAAAGGCGCCCGCTGCGTCCTCGAAGTACGGTACCTCGATCGAGTGGCGGCCAGCACCGAGGCGAATTGGGCTAGAGGCAGCCAGGGCCGGGTGGACCCCGTTCAGTTCAATTACTTTTTTGTCGTCGATGCGGAGAACTCCGCCATCATCGGAAAGCAGCAAGAAGCTGTAATCGCCCGGCATTGTGATCCAGAAGACGCCGCGATAGTCGATACCGAATGGGCCAGGAGGCTCCCCTGGAATCCGAATGTGGTTTGAATATCTCTGATTGGGTACATCAAGAGCGGAAGTATAAAGAGAGCCGATCGGATCGAGTTCTCGAAAGTCCGGTAACTGGCCGGAGCCGCCAGGCAATTGGTATACGTCGCCGCAAAAGGCGTTGGGAGCTGGCACAATCGACCCAAACGTACCAATCGGTCCCGATGGTACCCACCTGAACAATATCGGCGGAGCTTGAAGATGACCGTGCTGTTTCCAATCCAAATCGAGCCAGGACTCGGCTGCTTTCAGATCAGACACAGTCTGTGCGACGGCAGGTTCGGTCTGCTGAGCCAGACCGTGCTTGACATTCGGAAATGCAACATCCACAGCACCCAGGTTGCCCGTTTCACGATCTCGCACGACCACTCGCGTCATAGCGGTGTTCTCCGGCGCGGGAATCTCGAGAAGCTGAGGGAATCCGCGATCGAGGGCACGAGCGTAGTCCGCCGAGTTTAGTACTGTTTCGAGAGGTGCATGGAAAAAGTTGAGCGGGAGTCCCCGCCTATCGAAGTTGCAGACTCCATAGTCAAGAGCGACATGACGATCGATACCTGCATCCTTCAGGTTGTTTTCCAAGGTCATGAAGGAGAGCGAGTCGGTGCCCACTGTCACAGAGTAGCGGAGAACATCGGCTCGGCCAGTATTTACGTATCTGGCGTGCAGCGAAATCGACAGCGGTGCCTCCGGGTAGGAACAGGAGGATTGAAGGAGCAGTTTGTCAATCGCCTCACCTTTTTCGACGGGAGGCTTAGCGGGTGGTTCCGTCAGGCCGACATAGTAATGGCGGCGGTAGAACAACTTCACCCCCGGCCGCTTGGTGGTGATCGAAACCCGATGATAGCCGCTGCGCGAGGCGTCGGGACCGGGACGGAATGCGAGTCGATAATGCAGAGTCGACTTCTCAAGGCAACTGGCGTTGATCTGAAATCCACTTTGTGTATCGTCACCTGACGCCTGAAGCGCATCGGGATCGGTGATGCGCAGGCTAGTGATTGTTTCCAACTCCATGGGTGTGTTGGCTGGGCGATGGGGGGTCATTGAATCAGGAGAGATGAATGATTCTGAAAGCTGGAGATCTTCGGGGTTGAGATCTCGGACGAGTTGATCTCGCCCCTCAAGCGCGATCAAGTCTACGAGAACTTCTCGCGTCGTGATGCGAAAGGTGACCGTGCCAGAGCCATTCTGCGAGGCCTGTACGGGGCCCGATGATGCAAAGCATATCGTGATGGCGGTCAACATGTTGACGAGAAGAACGACGAGAAACCCTGGCTTCGGCATGGAGCGCCCTTTAGCTAAATTTCCCTCCAACGGCGAACCGAGTTTCTGGGTCCGCTGTCGGATGACTCCCAAGTGAACAGGCGGGTGGCCCACCCTAAACCTCTGGAAAACTCCTCATCAATGGGGTGCCCCGCTCAAGCTCCGCTTGGGCGAGATTGGATGTCCCCTCGATCCACAGATAGCGATACGATAGGGCCGGCATGTCTATGATGACCGCCTGCACCCCGCCCACCGTTTGCCGAAATGCCGTGTAGTCCTCTTCCGGACCTTCCGCGCAGATTTTTGCAGAAAATTGCACTCTCCCGGCTCACACTACGATTACATCCCCAAATACCACCCCAGGAGCCGCCATGCGCCACATCACCATAAGCGTCCAGGACGAAACCTATCGCCAGATCCGCGTCTGGTGTGCCCAGCGCGAAACCTGCGTCTCGCATGTCGTTCAGGCCTTCCTCGACGACCTGCCCCGCCTCGAAGACCTTCGTTCCTTTCCACTCCCGGAAGCACCCGATCCGGCATCCCTTGGTGCCGTCTTCGATCGCTTTCACCAGGCCGAGATCGAGGCCATCGAGCGTCAGTTAGCCGCATCAAGCTGAATTTTCCGGACTGTCTCGCTGTACAGAGCGGTAAGCACATCATTCTAAATAGCTTGCCAAGCTGTCCCGTACAGCGGTACAGCCATACAGTATCTCTGCTCCCCAGATGGCCATTCCAGGACAGTTTCTGGAATTCAGGCAAATCGCGACCATTGGCCACCACGCCTGTTCTGACAGCAGGTTGCCAGTTACTTGTCCACGACCGCACCCTTGGGCGCCACCTTGAGTAGCGGCTGGTAGCGGAATCCGAACGCAAAATCCAGCCCCTTGCGCGCATCCCATTCGGATTTGGTCAGGCGGAATGAGGCCAGGATGTCCCCCTCGATCGTCTGGCCGTGCTCGAGAGTGAGCTCCGAAGCCAGCGGATTGCCGCGAAATGGCGCGAGTTCCGGGTACCCCTTGAACGCCCGGTCGTAGTCGGTCGGGGTCGCGACGTAGCTGGTGTGGATGCCGTCGTCGAGCGTCAGGTTCATCATGGCCTGGTGCAGGAACAGCGGCCCCTTGCTCTGGTTGTGCAGCTTGACGTGCGCAAACACCAGAACCTGGTCGAACTTCTCCTGCGGCATGGCCGCCCCGGCTGCATCGAAGGCCGCAGTCTCCCGATGCACCATGTGGGCCTGCACATTGCTGACTTCCCCAGTGGCTACGGGCGGCTTCTCGCCCAGCTTGATATAGAGAAAAATGGCCACCGACACCGCTACGGCGGCAACCACGCTGGCCAGCAGGGCGTTGCTGGTGCCCTTGGTGAATTCTTCGCCCCGTGCCGCGTCGTCCTGTTCCTGCGAGTTTTGCTGTAACAGACTCATTGCGCCCTATCTTATTACCGGTCCGGGATTTCTCACAACCACCTGATGCAGACCCGGCGCACCCTGGTGTGGAAGCGGCGCTCAAGGGCCCATTTCCGGCAATTTTCTGCCCCCGCTTTGCAGAGAATGATCAACCCGGGAAGCCCAATGACTGGGAATGGAACCGATTTCCGCGGCGAGGCCGGTGAAAATAAGCAAAACGCTGCCAAAAGGCAATTTTATGCCTATTCAAAAACTTGCAGGCGAGGCTGGCGGCAAGCGCCGGCGGGAGGAGGGTCTCGGACTATTTACTACTTTGTTTCTGACGATTTGGCGGTGCAATGTGCTAGACATTACACGGTTCGTCGCATCGATACCACTGTGGTTCTGTTCATGTGATTGGGATTCTGCAAATCAAGTGGTCTGTAACCGTCTGGAGCGAAATGTATACAAAAGACTACATGTCCTTTCGCCGAACTGCGTGCAACTGCTTGATTTATAAGCTTGGCGCCTTCCGCACAATGGTTATTTGCTTGCTCCAGTCAGCTCATTCAGCGGTTTGCTGACCTGACTACTCTCTGGGTAGCAGCCGACAATACAGAACGAAAGTTCTGTCTCGCTTGTAGGGATAGCCATCGTGGACCAGTCCATGAGGATGGGAACAACCAGCGGCAGTCAACTGGCGCAATCGGGCCGGCATCACCTGAACCTCGTGTTGCTTCTTCTGGCAGGCATGGCGTTGTCCGTCGTGCTTCAAGTATTGGCGCCGCACCCGGCGGTTGACTCTCGCTTCGATCCGCTGCTGATCTTTGTTGCCGGAGTTGGCGTCGGTGTTCTGGTTCTTCGCCTGATGGTGCAGCGCGAGCGCCGCGTGGCCCTGCAACTGGTGGTAAGTGAGATTGTGGGCGAAAGCTCGTCTCCCAAGATTGCGACGATGCGTATTCTCGAGGCCCTCTGCGTCTCCCAGGGGTGGGACGCGGCTCTCAGATGGGAGGTCAATGAGGAGCAGAACCGGCTGGAATTCTGCTCTGCCTGGGGGGCTCCAGGCCGGCACGGGACGACCATCTTCCAGGAGAGCATTGGGCTCACGCTCACCGGCGCCGTCGATCTGCCGGGAAGGGTCTGGCAGCTTGGCCGCCCGATATGGATCAGCGACCTCACCTCCCTGCCCCTCAGCCCGCGCGCTCAGTCCGCCCTGCGCAACGGGATGGTCTCCGGATGTGCGATCCCGGTGCGTGTAGGCAACAAGGTGGTGGGCGTTCTCGAATTCTATTGCCATTTCTGCCTTCGCGAAAATCGCGAGGCCATGGCGGCCGTCGAGACGGTGGCCTCCTCGCTGGGACAGATGTGGGCCCGCTCCCAGGAACGGGATAGGTCCGAGAAACTCAACCGTCAACAGGAGATCCTGCTCGACTCAGTTGCCGACGGCATCTGCGGCCTGGATAGCCACGGCCTCGTCAGCTTCGCTAACCCGGCCGCCGCCCGCCTCCTCGGCGCGTCGGCGTCCAGCCTGATCGGCAAGCCGCTGCATGTGCTGCTGCACGGCTCCGCGCCCTCCAGTGCGCAGTGCGGAGAGGACTGCGCCCTGCTGTGCGCCATCGGAAGGCCGACGGCCACCTCCGGCGAGGACACCATCTTCCGCAGCGACGGCAGTTCCTTCCCGGTCGACTATGCCCTGACCCCCATCCCCGATCAGGAGCGCATTTCCGCGTTCGTGCTCAGCTTTCGCGACATCAGCCATCGCAATGCCCTTGACCGCCTCAAGAACGAGTTCATCTCCACTGTCAGCCACGAGTTGCGTACCCCACTCACCTCCATCCGCGGGGCACTGGGCCTGCTCTCCTTGGACATTCAGGGCCGGATGAACGAGAAATCGGCAAACCTGCTCCGCATTGCCCTCGCGAACTCCGACCGCCTCATGTCCCTGATCAACGACATTCTCGATCTGGACCGCCTCCAGAGTGGCCTCGAGCCCCTGACTTTCCAGCCTGTCCAGTTGGTCCAGATCGTTCGCCAGGCCATCGACGGCATGCGGCCGGTGGCGGATGCCGCCGGCGTGCAGTTTATCCATGACACCACCGAAGTGGAGATTTCCGCCAACCCCGAGCGTCTAGTCCAGGTACTCACCAATCTGCTCTCCAACGCCGTCAAGTTCTCTCCGCCCGGCTCCACAATCTTCATCATGCTGCACCCCGACTCGAACGGCGTAACCCTCTCTGTCACCGACGCCGGCCGCGGCATTCCGGCCGACCAACTGGAATCCATCTTCGGCCGCTTCCATCAGGTAGATGCCTCGGATTCCCGTCAGAAAGGGGGAACCGGCCTGGGC
>Ga0335069_10015388_pt1 | contig 10692 bp, 11 predicted proteins | sample Lox_Sample_11_FD_206714 | JGI IMG/M metagenome (GOLD analysis project Ga0335069, IMG submission 206714) | Soil microbial communities from Loxahatchee National Wildlife Refuge, Florida, United States - Lox_Sample_1.1 | ecosystem: Environmental > Terrestrial > Soil > Wetlands | place: USA... | reverse complement strand
GCTCGACGGTGAGACGATCGGGCGGCGGATCGTCCAGAAGCCGGAGCTCGCGGCAGCGCGCGAGAAGCTGCCCGTGCAGATGGCGGAGGAGCTGGCGCGGATCCACGCCGTCCCCCCGGAGCGGCTCCCGTTCCTCCCGGAGGCGCGGCTGGAGCGGATGGTCGCGGAGCTCGACGAGGTGGGCGAGCCGCATCCGGCGATCGAGCTCGGGCTCTGGTGGCTGCGCGAGAACCGCCCGGCCGCCCGACCTGCGGTGGTCGTCCACGGCGACTTCCGGATCGGCAACCTCGTCGTGCGGGAGGACGGGCTCGCCGGCGTGCTCGACTGGGAGTTCGCGCATCTCGACGACCCGGTGCGCGACATGGCCTTCTCGCTCGTGCGCGCGTGGCGGTTCGGGGTCGTGGATAAGCGGCTGGGCGGCGTCGGCGAGGTGGAGCCGTATCTTGAGCGTTACAACGAGCTGACCGGCTTCGACGTGCGTCCGGAGGAGCTGGACTACTGGGAGGTGGCCGGAAACGTCGGCTGGGCGATCGGCTGCCTCACGCAGGCACAGCGGCACCTGACCGGCCTCGACCGGAGCGTCGAGCTGGCGATCCTCGGCCGCCTCGGCGCCGAGGTCGAGTACGAGATCTGCCACCTCTTGGAGACGGCCGCGTGACCGTGGCGTCGTCGCATCCGAGCCCTTGTCGCCACGACACTTGTCGTGGCGACGCCACGCCACGCCACGTGGCGACGCCACGCCAGTCCTTTGGTGGAGTGCGGTGAGCGAACGCCCCACCGCACAGGAACTGGCCGAGGCGATCCAGGAGTTCCTCGCCGGGGAGATCCTGCCGACGCTGACCGACCACCGGCTGCGGTTCCGGATGCTCGTCGCACTGAATGCGCTGGGGATCGTCTACCGGGAGCTGGCCGCGCTCGAGGCCGAGGACGACACGGAGCAACGGGAGCTCGCGCGCCGGATCCGCGCCGGCGACGTCCCGCCCGGCACGCTCGCACTCGTGAAGGCCGGCGTCGAGGCACGCTTGGCGATCGCATCGCCGCGCTATCTCGACCGGTACGGCTAGACGGGGAACGTCCCGGCCGGCCACGTCCGGTGCCAGGCACCGGACGTGGCTTCAATGGACATATGCCGGCTGCCGGTGCGCGTTCGCGCCGGATCCCACGTCGCTTCGGACACGTCCAGGTGCCAGGCACCGGACGTGTCTGGAACCGCCACGGCCACGGATCAGGTCAGACGAACGCGGACTCGCCGGTCAGCGCGCGGCCGATCAGGAGCTTCTGCACCTGGCTCGTGCCCTCGTACAGGGTCAGCACGCGCGCGTCGCGAAGGTACCGTGCCACCGGGAACTCGTCGATGTAGCCGTACCCGCCGTGCACCTGGAGCGCCGCGTTCGCGGCCCGCACCGCGACCTCGCTCGCGTAGTACTTCGCCTGCGACGCCGCCAGCGTGTACGGCTGCCCCCCGTCCGCGAGCGCCGCGGCGCGCCAGGCCATCAGCCGTGCGGCTTCCGTCTCGACGGCCGTGTCCGCGATCAGCTCCTGGACGAGCTGGAAGCCGGCGATCGGCTTGCCGAACTGCGTCCGCTCGGTCGCGTAGGCCGTCGACGCCTCGACACAGCCCTGGGCCAGCCCGACCGCGCCCGCGGCCAGCGAGATCCGCCCGTTGTCGAGCGCCGACATGGCCACCTTGAAGCCCGCGCCCTCGTCTCCGAGCCGCGCCGAGTCCGGCACGCGGACGCCGTCGAGGAAGAGCTCCGCCGTGTCCTGCGACCGGAGCCCGAGCTTCCCGGTGATCTTCCGCGCGCTGAATCCCGGGGAGCCGGCCGGGACGAGGAAGCACGTGATCCCGCGCGGGCCCTCCCCGCCGGTGCGCGCGAAGACGAGCGCGACGCCGGCCCAGGAGCCGAGCGTGATGAAGATCTTCGAGCCGGAGATGACCCAGTCGCCGTGGCTCCGCTCGGCTTTCGTGACGAGCGAGGCGGGGTCAGACCCCGAGCCAGGTTCGGTCAGGCCGTAGCACCCGAGGGCGTGTCCGTCCGCGAGCTGCGGCAGCCACTCCTGCTTCTGCTCCTCCGTCCCCCACTTCGCGATCGTCTTGCCGGCGAGGCCGTTGTTGACGGAGACGATCCCGCGCACGGACGAGTCGGCCTTGCCGAGCTCCTCCATGACGAGGCAGTACGAGACCGTGTCGAGTCCCATGCCGCCGAACTCCTCCGGCAGGGCGCAGCCGAGGAAGCCGATCTCGGCGAGCTTCGCCACGATGCCGCGGTCCATCGTCTCGGTGCGGTCCCACTCCCGGGAGTTCGGAACGATCTCCCGCTCGCAGAACTCCCGCGCGGTGTCGCGGATCAGCTCCTGTTCCGGCGAGAGCGTGAAGTCCATCCCGCGTATTCTCCACCCATGCCAAACCTCACGGGAAAAGTGGCGATCGTCACCGGAGCGGGCCGAGGGATCGGACGCGAGCATGCGCTCGCCCTCGCCGCCGCCGGCGCGACCATCGTCGTCAACGACCTCGGCGGCTCGCTCGCCGGGGAGGGATCCGACCTCTCGCCCGCGCAGCAGGTGGTCGAGGAGATCCGGGCCGCGGGCGGCGAAGCGGTCGCCGACGGCGAGAACGTCGCCGACTTCGCCGGCGCCGGGCGGCTGGTGCAGCACGCGATCGACGCGTTCGGAAAGCTCGACATCCTCGTCAACAACGCGGGAATCCTGCGCGACCGGATGCTCGTGAACATGACCGAAGCGGAGTGGGACGCCGTCATCAACGTCCATCTCAAGGGCCACTTCGCCCCGACCCAGCACGCCGCCGCGTACTGGCGGGAGCGCTCGAAGGCGGGCGACGAGGTCCGCGCGCGGGTGATCAACACCGCGAGCCCGTCCGGTGTCTTCGGGAACGTGGGCCAGGCGAACTACGGCGCAGCGAAGGCGGGGATCGCCGCGTTCACGCTGATCGTCGCGCAGGAGCTCGGGCGCTACGGCGTCACCGTCAACTGCATCGCGCCGAACGCGCGCACGCGCATGACCGAGGACACCTTCGACATGGGCGAGATCCCGGAGGGGTTCGACCCGCTCGACCCCGCGAACAACTCCGTCGTCGTCGTGGCGCTCTGCGCCGACGAGGCACAGGGGATCACCGGCCAGGTGTTCCACGTCTGGGGAGGCGCCGTGAACGCGCTCCGCGGCTGGACGGGCGGCGACCTGTTCGAGGCGGCCGAGGGCTGGGACTCCGACGCGCTCCTGGCCGAGCTGCGGGCGAAGTACCCGGACGGGGTCGGGCCGCCCGGCATGGTCGCGGGCATGCAGTCCGCCGGCGGTCAGTCGCTCAGCACGAAGTGACGCCGCAGCGGCGCCGCATCTACCTGATGCGCCACGCCCAGGTGCGCTACTTCGAGGGCGTCCACCCGGAGCGGGTGCTGCTCACCGACGAGGGGCGGCGGCAGGCGCAGGCCGCCGCCGCCGCGCTCGCCGGCATCCGCTTCGACCGGGTGCTGACGAGCGGGCTGCCGCGCACGCTCGAGACGGCGCGGATCGTCGCGCCCGAGGTCGAGCCGGAGGAGCATCCGGCCCTTCGGGAGATCGAGAGCGGCGACATCCGCGGGCTCGACTCCGACGAGGTACAGGCGATGATGTCGTCCGCGTTCCGCGGCGTCGTGCCGCCGGAGGCGCAGTTCCTCGGCGGCGAGACGATCGGCGCCCTCGCCGACCGGGTGCTGCCCGAGCTGGACGCGCTGCTCGCCGACGACTCCTGGGACGTCGTCCTCCTCGTCCTCCACGGCGCCGTCAACCGCGTCATCCTCAGCCGGGCGATCACCGGGGAACGGGTGTTCCTCGGCGGCTTCGAGCAGTCGCCCGGCTGCGTCAACATCCTCGACGTCGGCCCCGACGGCGAGTTCGTCGTCCGGGCGGCGAACCACACGCCGTATGACCCGGCCCACGCGAGCGCGCCGCGGGTGACAACGATGGAACAGCTCTGGAGCGAGTACGTGGAGGCCAGGCGGCGGCGCGCCGCCTCGGACCTATGACCCTGTACGGGCTGCTCCGGATTCCATAGGGTCCCCGTCCGGATGGGTCTCCTCTCGATGCGCAACGTCTCCCTGCGCTTCGGCGGCATCGTCGCGCTCGACGACGTGTCGTTCGAGGTCGAGGAAGGCACGATCGCCGGGCTGATCGGCCCGAACGGCGCCGGCAAGACGACGGCGTTCAACGTGATCACGCGCCTGTACCGGCTCGACGCAGGCGATGTCGTCTTCGACGGGAAGTCCATCCTGCGCACCCCGGCGAGCGGGGTGATCCGGCTCGGGATCGCCCGCACCTTCCAGAATGTCGAGATCTTCCCGACGATGACCGTGCTCGAGAACGTCCTCGTCGGCGGGCACAGCGTCTCGCGCTTCAAGTCGGAGCGCGCGGCACAGCGGGCTGCGCGGGAAACGCTCGACTTCGTCGGCATCGGCGACGTCGCCCAGCGCCCGGCGGCCGGGCTTCCGTTCGGGACGCTGAAGCGCGTCGAGCTCGCGCGGGCGCTCGTCTCCAAGCCGCGCCTGCTCCTGCTCGACGAGCCGGCGGGCGGGCTCAATCACGAGGAGGTCGGCGCGCTGGCCGACTTCATCCGCCGGCTCCGCGACGAGCTGAAGCTGACCGTGCTGCTCGTCGAGCACCACATGAACCTCGTCATGAACGTCTCCGAGCACGTCCACGTCCTCAACTTCGGCCGCATGATCGCGAGCGGTCCGCCCGCGGAGGTGCAGCGCGACCCGACCGTGATCGAGGCGTACCTCGGCGGCGAGCTGGAAGCGGAGGGAGCGGCGTAGTGCCCCTTCCGGTGATGCCGTCTAGCTTCTGGGTCGCGAGCACCAAGCGATGCAAGGACGCAGGGAGCGTTCGTAGCTTTGGCTACGGGCGCGACCGAGGACGCGGCAGCGCGCAGCGTGATCGCGGGCCAGAAGCGGGCATGCATTGCCGGGAGGGGCACTAATGCCTCCGCTGCTCGAGCTCGTGGACGTGACGGCGCGCTACGGGCCGGTGCAGGCGCTGCACGGCGTCTCGCTCACCGTCGGCGAGGGCGAGATCGCCGCCGTGCTCGGTGCGAACGGCGCGGGGAAGACGACGACGCTTCGCGCCATCTCGAACACGGTGCGCCGCGAGGGCGAGGTCCGGTTCGACGGCAAGACCGTCGGCCGCAAGGGGCCCGAGTCGGTGGCGCGGTTCGGAATCGCCCACGTGCCCGAGGGCCGCGGCACCTTCGCCGAGCTGACCGTCTGGGAGAACCTCCGCCTCGGCGCCTACTCGCGGCGCGGCTCGGTCAAGGACGACTTCGCGCGGGTGCTGTCGTACTTCCCGTGGATCCAGGACCGCCGCAACCAGCAGGCGGGAACGCTGAGCGGCGGCGAGCAGCAGATGCTCGCGCTCGCCCGCGCGTTCATGCAGCGGCCGCGGCTGCTGCTCCTCGACGAGCCGTCGCTCGGCCTCGCTCCGGTGCTCGTCACGGAGGTCTTCCGGATCGTCCGCGAGCTGAACGAGCACGAGGGCCTGACCGTCCTCGTCGTCGAGCAGAACGCGCACATCGCGCTACAGGTCGCGCAGACCGCCTACGTCCTCGAGGTCGGCCGCGTCGCGCTGTCCGGCCCGAGCGCGGAGCTGCAGGAGCACGAGTCCGTCCGCCGGAGCTACCTGGGCTACTGATGGAAGCCGTACGCCGACTCAACTACCGCGAGCGCCGAGCCAACCGGATCGGCACCGGCGTGTCGCCCGCGGTCGTGATCGCGCTCGTCGCCGCCGCGATCTTCCTCCTCGTCGGCTCGCTGCTCAGCCCGATCTTCGCGCAGCAGACCGTCGCGGGCCTCGCGCAGGGCGCGGTCTTCGCCAGCCTCGCGCTCGCGCTCGTGCTCATCTACCGCGCCACCGAGGTGATCAACTTCGCCCAGGGCGAGATGGCGATGGCGACGACGTACTTCGCCTACCAGCTGACCCTGTGGGGGCTGTCGTACTGGGCCGCCTTCTTCCTCGCGCTGCTGCTCGGGTTCGTCTTCGGCGCGGTCGTGCAGGTCGTGGTCATCCGCCCGGTGCAGCACTCCGTGATCGCGGTCGTGATCGTCACCGTCGGCCTGTTCGTCCTCATCGACGGCCTCGTCACGTGGAAGTGGGGCGCCGACCTCAAGTTCATGCCGGCGCCGTTCGGGAACACCGTCTACCACGTCGGCAGCGTGGCGTTCGCGCGGCAGGACATCGGGACGCTCGTGGTCACGATCATCTCGGTCGTGCTGCTCTGGGTGCTGTTCAAGTTCACGAAGCTCGGGCTCGCCATGCGCGCGGCGGCGCTGCGGCCCGCGTCGGCGGCGCTCGTCGGCGTGCGCGTGAACCGGATGCTCGCCATCGGCTGGGGCCTGGCGGCGGTGCTCGGCGCGGTGGCCGGGCTGATGACGGAGCCGACGGTGTTCCTGCAGCCGACGATGATGCAGGCGGTCCTGCTCTACGCCTTCGCCGCGGCCGTCCTCGGCGGGCTCGAGAGTCCCGCCGGCGCCGTCATCGGCGGGCTTGCGCTCGGCGTCTTCCTCAACCTCGTCGGCCAGTACGTCGGCTTCGCCACCTCGGAGCTGCGGCTGCCGATCGCCTTCGCGGTGCTGCTGATCGTGCTGCTCGTGAAGCCGCACGGGCTGTTCGGCTCGAAGCAGGTGAGGCGCGTATGAAGCGGTTCTCCGTGGCGCATCCGCTGCTCGTGATCGGAGCCGCCGTGATCGCGCTGCTGCCGTTCCAGATGAGCGGCTACCACACCGGGCTCGGCGCGCACGTCGCCATCTTCTTCATCGCCATTCTCGGCCTCAACATCCTCACCGGCTACACGGGGCAGATCTCGATCGGGCACGGCGCGTTCATGGCCATCGGCGGCTACACGACCGCGGTCATGTCGCACTACCACCACACGAACCTGATCCTGACGCTGCCGCTCGCCTTCGCGATCGCGTTCTGCTTCGGCGTCCTCGTCGGGATCCCGGCGCTGCGCTTCTCCGGCGTCTATCTCGCTCTGGCGACCTTCGCCCTCGCCGTCTCGGTGCCGCAGTTCACGCTGAAGTTCTCGAAGTTCCTCGGCGGCAGCAACGGACTCCAGACGTCGACGACGAAGACGAACGCCTGGATCTACGGCGTCAGCTGGTCCTGCGCGGCGATCCTCTACCTCGTCGCCTGGCTCGTGCTCCGCGGCCGCACCGGCCGCGCCTTCCGCGCCATCCGCGACAGCGAGGTGGCGGCGGCCGCGTCCGGGGTGACGCTCCCGATCTACAAGACGCTCGCCTTCGGCATCTCGGCCGCGTTCGCGGGCGTCGCGGGCTCGCTGTTCGTGATCGCGACGAACGGCTTCGCCCAGCCGAACGAGTTCTCGGTCTTCCTCTCGCTGACGCTCCTGATCGGGGCCGCCGTCGCCGGGCTCGGCTCGCTCTGGGGCATTCTCGTCGGAGCCGTCTTCGTCGCCCTGCTGCCGACGGTGTCGGCGGACGTGCCGCTGATCGGCTCGTCCCACGGACAGGACGTCGTCTTCGGCCTGATTGTCATCGTGATCATGCTCCTGCTCCCGACCGGCTTTGCGGGCCTGCTCCAGCGGCTGCGATCGCTCCCGGGGATCGGAACCGCCGTCGAGAAAGAGGCCGGGGGCTAACAAATCGGATCCGAGAGCGTCATACTGCCGACTTCTGATCTGGCGTTCGCACGGCTTGGGTCTACGACTAGGAGGGTCGGATGGGCATGAAGGGCAGGGTGCTGGCGGTATTCGCCGGCGTCATCGTCATCGCCGCCGTGGCAGTCACGGCCGCGTTCGGCGCGCACAAGGCGGATCCCGGCGTCACGTCGTCGTCGATCTTGATCGGCGGGACGTTCCCGCTCACCGGGGTGGCGTCGCTGTACAAGACCATCCCCGGGGCCGAGAAGGCGTACTTCGACTACGTCAACGATCACGGCGGCGTCAACGGCCGCAAGATCACGTTCGACATCAAGGACGATGCGTACGACCCGTCGAAGACGGTGCCGCTGACGCAGCAGCTCGTCGAGCAGGACAAGGTCTTCGCCGTCTTCGGCAGCCTCGGCACCGCGCCGAACCTCGCCACCTGGAGCTACCTGAACCAGAACAAGGTGCCGCAGGTCCTGATCGCGACCGGCGACTCGTACTGGGGCTTCTCCGCGAAGAAGTACCCGTGGACGATCGGCTGGCAGCCGGACTATCCGGGTGAGGGCAAGATCTACGGCAAGTACATCGCGGCCAACACGCCGAACGCGAAGATCGGCGTCCTCTACCAGAACGACGCGTACGGCAAGAACTACTACGCGGGCCTGCGGGTCGGCCTGGGCGCGAAGAAGAGCGACATCGTCAGCGCCCAGTCGTACGACGTGACGCAGACGAGCCTGGCGCAGCAGATCCTCGCGCTCAAGGCGGCCGGCGCCGACACGTTCGTGATCTTCGCGACGCCGTCGCCGACGATCACGGCGCTCGTCACCGCGACGAAGGTCGGCTGGTCGCCGACCACGACGTATGTGAACAACGTCTCGGCGAACCGCGTGTTCATGCAGCTCGCGGCGTCGAACGGCGCGAGCCTCAACGGCGTCGTCTCGACGAGCTATCTCGTCTCGCCCACGTACGCGCCGCAGGCGAACACCGCGGGCGTCAAGCTGGCGAAGGCGATCATCGGGCAGTACGCGCCGGCGCTCCTCCCGAGCCTGAACGGCGGCGACGCGAACGTCGTCTACGGTCTCGGCGCGGCGTGGACGATGGTGTACGCCCTCCAGCACGCCGGCAAGACCCCGACGCGGGCCGGACTGATGAAGGCGCTGAAGAGCCTCAACGTCACCGACCCGTTCACGTATCCGGGGATCAAGGTGCAGACCTCGCCGATCGACAACTTCCCGATCGAGCAGGAGATCCTGATCAAGTGGACCGGCAACGGCGCAGCCGGAGACTGGGCGCCGTTCGGCAAGCTGTTCAGCGGCGTTCGCTAGACACCGCGCTGCTGTGATGGACTACGGGGGAGCTTCGGCTCCCCCGTCGTCGTTCCCGGCATGGACACGATCCACCCGACAGCGCAGAAGCTCCAGCAACGGCTCCACGAGCGCGGGCTCGACGTGGAGGTTCGCGTGCTCCCGGACTCGACCCGCACGGCGGTCGACGCGGCGCGCGCGTGCGGCTGCGAGCTCGGCCAGATCGTCAAGTCGCTCGTCTTCGTCGTCGACGGCGAGTCGACGATGGTGCTCTGCGCCGGCGACCGGAGGGTGGCCACGGCCTCGCTCGGTGACGACGCGCGCTCCGCGACCGCGGACGAGGCTCGCGCGGCGACGGGCTTCTCCATCGGCGGCGTTCCGCCGCTCGGCCACGAACGTGAGCTGCCGACGGTCGTCGACGCGTCGCTGTGCCGGTTCGAGCGCGTCTGGTGCGCGGCGGGGACGCCGCACGCGGTGTTCGAGGTCGGCCTCGACGCCCTCCTCGCGGCGCTGCCGTCCGCGGACGTGCGCGACGTCGGCGACGGCGGATGACCGCTCCCGCCTCGGCGGACGCGGTCGTCGTCGGCGGCGGCGCGATCGGGGCGAGCGCGGCGTTCCACCTGCGCCGGCTCGGCCTGCGCGACGTCGTGCTGCTCGAGCGGGAGTCGCTCGCCTCGGGCTCGACGAGCAAGTCGGCCGGCGGCATCCGGACGCAGTTCGCGGACGAGCTGAACGTCCGCATCGCGCTCCGCTCGCTCGAGGAGTTCGCGCGCTTCGAGGAGCTGACCGGGGCGGACATCTCGTTCCGGCAGCACGGCTACCTGTTCCTGCTGGACAACGACGAGGACGTGGCGACGTTCCGGGAGGCGCTCGCGCTGCAGCACGGGCTCGGCGTGCCGTCGCGCGAGCTGACGCCCGCCGAGGCGGCGGAGATCGTGCCGCAGCTGGCGCTCGACGGCCTCGTGGCGGCGACGTTCTGCGCCCGTGACGGCACCGCGACGCCGGAGGCGGTCGTCCAGGGCTACGCGTCCGCGTCGGGAGCCACGATCCTCCAGGGCTGCCCGCTCACCGGGGTCGAGGTCAGCGGCGGCCGGATCGTCGCGGTGGAGACGCCGCGCGGCCGGATCGCCACCGACACGGTCGTCTGCTGCGCCGGCGTCTGGTCGAAGGACGTGGCCGCGCTGGCGGGCGTCGAGCTGCCGGTCGCGGGCGAGGCGCGGTCGATGTGGTTCACGCCGGAGGACGGCGGGCTGCCGGAGCGGCTGCCGCTGACGATCGACTTCTCCACCGGCTTCTACGTCCATCGCGAGGGGCCCGGGCTCGCGTTCGGCGGCCGGGAGCCGAGGCTCGAGGACGTCGCGGAGGCGGCGGCGCGGCGGCTACCGGCGATCGTCGACCTGCCGGTGCAGTCGACGTGGTGGGGCTGGTACGACGTCAGCCCGGACTGGAACGCGCTCGTCGGCGAGGCGGCGGAGCCGTCGCGCTTCCTCTACGCCACCGGCTTCTCCGGCCACGGCTTCCAGCAGGCGCCAGCGGTCGGAGAGCACCTCGCGGAGCTCGTCCTCGACCGCGCGCCGACACTCGATCTGTCCGCGTTCGCGGTCGACCGCTTCGCGGGAGGCGCCGCGAGGCCCGAGACGTTCGTCGTCTAGCCCGACGCCTCTCGAGCGGCCCGGGCGCCCGAACGGCCACGTCCGGTGCCAGGCACCGGACGTGGCTCGAGGAGACGCGTGCCGGCAC
>Ga0335069_10015387_pt1 | contig 10692 bp, 13 predicted proteins | sample Lox_Sample_11_FD_206714 | JGI IMG/M metagenome (GOLD analysis project Ga0335069, IMG submission 206714) | Soil microbial communities from Loxahatchee National Wildlife Refuge, Florida, United States - Lox_Sample_1.1 | ecosystem: Environmental > Terrestrial > Soil > Wetlands | place: USA... | reverse complement strand
TTTGTTGTGCGCCTATGGGTTTCTACTAGTGGGCACAATGGTGATTTTCTATTTGCAAGGCCTCAAAGCATGGGGGTTCAACCTAGAGGGGGCCCTCTTGAAGTGGCTAGGTGGGGCGACAATCGGAGCGATCGCCGGACTGCTTACCCTAACATTTGGCGCTGTCTTCAAAAAGGCAAAAAGTGGTTAGCCTATGGCTTGCCTTCGCCTTGGAGTATAGGCTCTTTTTCCAAAAACCGCTTCTCATTGGTTCTCACTTCTTCTCTCCGGAAGCCTTCTAAGCTCTTTTGAGGACCCAGGGACGCCGCTGAGTCCGGGGTGTCATTTTTACTGGAGAATGCGCTCGCAATCGATGGCGTCGTCATTATTTTGTATGCGGAATTTTGTATGCGGACAATTATGTCAACTTTTTCTCATTCTTGCTTACTCTTCGCTGCATCTCGTGCGACGGGAGCGGCACGACTCGCATATTGAGGGTACTACCTCGTCGGAAGCGAGGAGTGGGTCGGTGTCCCTCCGCGATGAAGTGGACTTTGCGGGTTCCGATTGGCCATTCACTTGCCGAGCAGGGACGCACTCCGCGTCGTAACCTTCGTTTGAGTGTGATAACCGCGCGTTATCACACTCTAGCCGGAGCGGCAAGGGACGCCCCTTCCGGCATCCGACGCCGTTTGCGGCATCTGCGGCAACCAACGACGCTGAGCTCTGGAAATTCAGAAGGTCGCCCTGGTATCATTCGTACTGAAAGTTCTGGCGATTTCGGTTGAAGCCGGTTGTACGGGCTTCGTGTGAGTAGTTTCCCCGGAATTAGGAGAAGCCGAGCGCAGGAACTATGCGTAGTTCAAGAGAGTGTACGCCTAGGCGGGCCACCAGCCGTGTCGCTCGGGAGTCCGTCAAACAGCATCTCGCTGCGCTCCGGATGCTTTTCGACTGGCTCGTTGTCGGCCATGTCCTCGATGTCAACCCAGCCCACGCGGTGCGCGGGCCTAGCGCCGCCCCGCATTCACGGGGCGGCGCAGTGCGGTCCTGCCAGCCTACTTCCTCTTAATGCGCTCTTCCTTGCGGCCTTGGTGTCCGACTAAAGTGGTGAACAAGAATCCAGAACCTCGGTCCCACTGACGAATAAACTGCGCCACTTCAGGAATCGCGGAACCGAGATACGGAGGGGGTCATTTGGGGGCGGTTGTCGCCGCTCGATGCTTCGCGAGCCACGTCGCCACCTCGGCGGGCGTCTGCAAGAGCGCTCTTTTGGAGATCGGGAATTGGTTCGCCGGGTCCCACGCATCCACGACCTGGTAAGCCTCTTTGAGGGCGTCTCCTAGCAGGTAGGCTTGCTGCAACGCCGTTTCTTCATCGTGGGACTCGAACATCAGCGAAACGATGCTTCGTCGCCACGCTTCGGACTGAACTACTTTGAATCGTTTCATGCCGCTACTATCGGCTATCGGCTACTTTGGTCAGTCGTTTTACAGCGAGGCGCTGCGTCAGGTTGACCGGAATATCGCTCGGAAGCCTTCTTGCTCGAAATGGTGGTCGCTTGTGAGCGCGTCCGTCAAGCCCTCACGCCGCATGGTCTGCATCGAAATGCAATCCGTCAGGCTGTATCCCTTATCAGGTCTGGCCTTATAAAGAGCGAGGCCGGCCTGAAAGATTTGATCGGAGTGAGGAACGATATGGACGGCGCCGGTCGCCTCCATCGCTTCGACAGCGGCCCCGGCGGCGCGGCGAAAGCGCGGCCCCCATGCGGCGAAATAATTCAGATATTCGATAAGCACTGCGTCGGTGGTAATAACCGGCCGCGGTTTCAGGGAAGCCGAAAAAGCTTCGGCTTTTTCGTGGTCCACATCTTGAACATTGGTGAGAGCGATCCAGTAGGACGTATCAGCGAAGACCGCGGTCATGGAGTTCGCTTGGGATGTCCATAGAGGTAGTGGTCATGCTCGCGCGAACCGTCCCTGGGGAGCTTAGCGAATTCCTCCGGCGGCACTTCAGCCGTAATTTCAGCGATGATCTCGGAGATATGTCGGCTACTGGGTTGGCTGGCGCCTTCGAATGCTTTCAAATCCTTCTCCAGCACGCCGCGCGCATATTGCTCGGCGGAGAGACCCTGTGCGAGCGCTCTCGCCTTTAGCGTCGCTTCCTGCTCAGGGGGAAGGTTAAGCGTCAAGCTCATCTGGTCCTCTCTCTTTTTAGAGTAAAGGATATAGGGCTTTCTGTCACGAAATTCAAGACGCCGCCTGGTCCGCTCAAAACAGCGCGAACTAGCGTGCGGCAGCTCGCTCGCCCCTTCCGGAGAAAAGCAACCGCGATTAGACACGGGAGCCATTACGCCGCTGTCGCTCTCAAAAACCGCGCCGACACCGGCACGTGAATTTCGAGAGTTTCGAGCAGCTTGCCTTTGGCGTCCTTCAGCATCATGCGATCGCCGCTCCCGTTAAGCGGCGTTAGGTAGACCGACACGTTCTCGACATAGCGCACGTCCTCATCCTGCAGGCGCGCGATTGCCCGCTGCAGCGCAAAAGACAATTGCTCGAGATCGTGGCGGCCGACGATCTTGATCCGAAGGCTCTTTGCGGGCTGGACGCCGGCGTTCTTCGTCCGTCTCGCGTACTTGATTGGCAGTCTTTTTCCCATGCCGGCAACTCTGACACGGGATCGCGTGATCGGGAAGGCTTCGCCGGCGGTTTTCCACCGCGCGAATAAAAAGTCCTCTTACCCGCGCCGCGCCGGTGAACATAAGCGTAAGCTCGATGTACGCACCGCAAGCGTAGTCAGCTCGCTGTCGGGATGGTCCCGCCTGTGGGCGAGCAGCTCGGGTCCGGGGGCAAGTGGCGGATCATCCGTCAGGGCGCAAGTTCGGAAGATTGATGCCGGCGCATGACTGCCGCCGCGGCGTTGATCGCCGTGTTGAGCGCGTACTGCTGCCCGTTCTCCCTCGCCTTTGGACTCTCCTGCATCAGGCGACCGGCCGTTTCTTCCGCCGTCCAACCCCAGTCGATCGCGGTCATGCACCATGTGAAATCAGCCCGGCTTACGTCCGGATGGTCAGCGCCGTGCGCCTTGGGCGCTCGGGAGAGGCAGTATTGATAGCTGGGCCACTTCCCTGCCCTGCCCCCATGCGCCTTTCGCGTTTTAAGAGCTTCTGGCGCGAGTCGGATACTTTGAGGCGGTGATACCAGCCCCAGGGCCCTGAGCTCATCCACGGAAGCGATACGGCCCGCCTGCAGGCCTTCGATGCTGACGATCGGAAATGAGGGAGCGTATTTGGGTTTGAAGTTGGCCGTGCCGGCAACGCGGGTCGCGCCGGATGCCGTAGGATCCGCCCCTGCTCCTTTGCGCAGGCGCCGGGCGAAATCGGCATCGGCTTCCCTGCCCTGCACGGCTATCCACGCCTGGTGATTGCCGGGACTAGTCTGGATCGTCAGGAAAGAAACTGGCGAGACTTTCGCGAGGGCTTCCTCGCTCAAGTCGTCAAGCTGGATGAGAAGCACGGGCCGGGGATGATGGGGGCGGATGATGACGTTGTTTTGCCGGCGCGCAGCGGAATCTACCAGGTGCGGCATGGAGGTCTTCGCGGTTTCCAGAGACTGCTTGGGGCGAAAGCCCCTCTTCTCGCCTGCCAGATTTGTGTGCGTGATATCGAAGAACTGTACGCCGACGCTGCCGAAGACTTCCAGCATGTCGAGGGCTGCGCCAGCCCCCCGCCCGTGTTTCTGTTTCATGCATTGCCCTGTTAGCTGATGGTTGTAGTTTAGGTAGGTTGGTGGTTGAGATCAAGAATTGAAAGAGTCGGGCGGCGATCAAGCCGCCCGTCCTTTTTGGCGCGGAGGCTTTAGCCGGAGCGCGCAAAGGAGTCCGCCGTTAGGCGGTCCTTATTCTTGCAGCGCTGGGAAGTTTTCCACCGTTGCAGGGCTCACCACTACCGGTGACTATAGGAATCTATATAAAGGCTTGTGTACCAAACTGCCCGTGAAAACCGTACCAAACTGCCCGTAAGAAGCGTACCAAAACGCCCGTGGAAAACTTCACTCTTCCACATTTTGAGGTTAGTAGATCACTCCTAGGGGCGTACCAAAATGCCCGTGAAGTTGTCGGTTTAGAATCAATGGCTTGCCGTTTACTGCTTCTGATGAAGCATCGTGGTGAGGGATCGTCTATTAACAGGCAGTTCAGCTTTGCGCCAAGAGCTGCTTACGTTCAATCGGAGGGGGAGAAAGCTTCAGGTAAAGCCCTTCGTGGTTGAAGCGCACCAGGGCCTTAGGATAGACCTTTTGGACGAATTTGAGAGTGCTGAGAAAGACCTGCCTGAACTTACGGATGTTGCTATACCCCTGCCCGAATTGTCCATGGAGAGCCGCCCATGGAACGAAAGCATCGGCATTGGCGGGAATGCGGCAAAGCCGTTGCGCCAGCCAGGTGTAGACATCCAGCCCCAAGGCGCTATTGGCCAGGCCTGCGATTGCAGCAGGGTCCAAGGGCACGGCGTGATTTTGCAAGCTCGCGAAATAGTCCAGCGAGAGCGTCACCGTCGACGGCCACAAGACGCGCTGATTGGCGTTCTTGGGAAACCATAGGTCGAACTCGGAAATAATGGTCGCGTTGCCCTGCTTCTGCACGGAGCCGCCAACAGCGAACCGAATGTTCGCGGCCGCCAACGCTGAAACTTGTTCCTTCATGGCGCGGATCTCTCGGCCATTGAGCTCACGCGGCTGCCGGTATCTCTTGCGGGGATCGGCCAAGACGCGGCTGAAAAAATCCGTCATGCTGTCGCCCACATCGATTTCCGGGGACTGCGTGATAATGGCGGCGGTGTTGAGATGGATCAGAACCAGGCGCGCCTTGGGGCCGAAAGGTACAGGAAGCTCGATCCACGCGTCTTTTTCCTCGTTATACGCAGTCCCCGCCTCCACCCTCAAAATCGTTCGCCCATTGCGCCGTTCATGAACGCGCTCATCGGAGCGGCGGTAAGGAAGCGACGTCTGACAAAGGACCGAATGCTGATAGTTCGGGGAACGTTCATCGCCGCTTGCGATGTCGATGGCGGATTCGATCAGCCGCAATTGCGTATGGCTGGGCTGCTTGAGTTCAGGATGGCGTTTTACGATCGCGCCTACTGACTCGAATCCGTCGGCTTTCCTAGTCATGGTTTAAACTCCGCTTCACTTGCCCTGAGCGAGTTGATGGTGCGACCTGACATGAAAAGCCGTCTAGTAGGTGATTATAATCCGTCCACAACAAGTTTGTGGTTTTTTGTTTTTTATGATGAGAGCTTCTTCTTTACCCACTGCTCTAGCAACGTCTGCACTAAATCCGAAACGTCTTGGCCGTTGTCGGCGTCGTAGAGAACCCGCACGGCCTGCCGATGGGTATCTTTTCGCAATAGAACGCTGAATTGCTTGTAAGCCGGATCGCTTCGCTTCCCTGCCCTGCGCCTCTGGGCCGCCGCCGACGGCGCTTCAGGAGCTGATTGCGTCGGCGGAACTGGCTTTGGGGTTTCCGCGCGAACCGGCTTTTCGCGAACCGGCTCTGGAGCTGGAGCGGCGCTGTCTAGCCGGTCAGCAAATATGCCGGAAAATTTGCTACTTCCTCTTTCGGCCATTAGTGATCTCCTTTCCTACCGCCTCATACGCGCCCCAGGCGCGACTGGCACGGGCGTCATTGATCTCCGAAACCGCCACGCCGTCCGCAACCGCTTTCTCGAAGGCCTTTAATCTTGGAATGCCGGCTGTGAATACGGGGACTTTCTGTTTCACCAGTTCGGCGCGGAGCTGGTCTCCATCAGGCTCGGGCGGCGGCGGCACTTTAGTCAGTAAAACCCGGTATTTCTCAGGGGCGAGTTTGTGAACGGCGCCGATCGTAAGCACCAAAGCATCCGTATCAAGCGTCGAAGGAACCGCCGGAATCACCAGCAGGTCGCATCCCTTGGCCAGGCTTTCCAAGTCGGCTTGGCCGGGCCGGGCTTCGGTGTCGATCACCACGTGCTCGTAGTTGCGGGCCTGGTACGTCCCTTCCGCGGCATCTGCGATCGCGAAAGGCAAATGGCCGCGTTTGGCCCAGGCAGTCGCGCTGCGGTTAGGATCGCCATCGATGAGCAGCGTCGGGCCAAGGCCCTGGAAGTAAGCGGCTAGATGAACGGCGGTGGTCGTCTTGGCGACGCCACCTTTATAGCTGGCCACGGTTATGTACATGCGTAGACGCCCTTTCGCGTGGTCGAGTATTTATGTACTCATACTTTCACGTAGCTATCAGTTCGTCAACCCATGTTGTTGCCATTACGCGTAGCCGGGTACGCATGTACCCGTGTACACATATGGATGACTCTCTAGTCGTTTTCCGCAGTCGGCCCGCCGAATTGCTCGGCGGCGTGATCATTTTCGGCCCTGACGCGGCGGCGGTATCGAGCTTTGCTGGCCTCGTAGTTCGATGGAGGCGCGGCAGTCGCAGCTTCGTCGAAAGCCGGAGTGACAGCGCCTTCCTGCGGCCGTCGTTCGACGCCGCCGACTTCGGCCGGGGCAGGGGAGCTAGTAGTCTGACTCTCTTCACGCTGGACCTTTTCAGTGGCTCCCGCGCGGCGCAAGTAATCGCGCTTTTTCTTTCCGTAAGCCGTCTCTGGCTGTTCCGGCATCGATTGACCCTCGATTCCTTGCCTGGCTTCATTTTCGCGCTCGGCCTTGGCCTTCGCGCCCATGCGCCGGAAGTGCTCACGCCGCGCCTGCTTTTTGGCGTCATAGAGACCTTGGGCAGGAGCAGCTTGCGCGGCCTGGGTTGCTGCCAGCTGCGCCGCTTCTTTTGTGAATTCCGGCCCGCTGGCTGGGGCATTGACTGCCTGGGGCAGGGAAGTGGGCTCTGGGTTCAGAGCCTGCTCCTGAGCCGTCTTTAGGGCTTCCAGGCGCATCCGGCGATCGCGCTCGAACTCGGCGTGCTTTCGGGTCCGATAGAGCCCGATATCTACAAGCTTGGTATTGATCCGGCCGAGCTCTTCCTTCTCCTTGCGGGTTCTGCCGCTGAGCATTCTCCAATGCCACCATTTCGCGCTGTCGACAGAACCGGTCAGCTTTGCCGCCTGCTCGCGCAGCTCCTTTTCCTGCTGGCCGTATTCGCGCTCGATCTCCTCGACCATCTGGGTTCGGCGCCGGTAAACGTCCTGGTAAAACTCGGCGTAGGCCTCTTCCTGGGTTTTCGGGGCCGGGGCAGGGGAGCGCTTCTCCTTCAGCCGCTCGCGGGCGATGTCGATCTGAATGACCTTGATCTCTTGCCGCGCCTGCGCCCGCTCCTGGTTCCGGGCGAGGGTATCGCGGTTCTTGTCCCCGATGTCGGTCGGCTTACCGCTACGCTCGCTGGCCGTGGCGTCGGGCCCGACGTGCTGGGTAGGTTGTTTGTCTAACCCACGCTTGGCGAAGCTCAGGTGTTCTACGAACACGTCGAGCTTCTGGCGGGCCGCGATGTCATTCTGGATGGCGGCGATTTCACCGCGAAGGGCCTCCAACTCGACGGGTCCGCGCTTCACATCGTCGAGCGCGCAATAGGGAATGAACCGCTTCCCCTTGGCCGGGTCGTAGCCTTCCGGGAGGTCCTGCGGCTCGACCATTCGGCCCTTGGCCGCCCACTCACCGTTACCCGTAAATTTCTTTGACGCGAACAAAAAATGCCCATGGAAGTTGCGGCTGTCTCCGTCCGCGCCAGGCTTGTGAAGGGCGTACTCGACGGCGCCGCCATAACGAAGGAGCACGCCGGCGATCTTGAGCGCGGCCTCACGGCGCATGTCAGCCGTGAATTCGTGGGGCAGGGAAATCTCGATTTCCCTCGCCACCTGCGCGTCCTTGCGTTTCGAGGATCGCTCGAGCGAGTTCCACAAACGGCGGCGATCCTCCGCCCATTCCGGGGCCTCGTCCTGCAAAACGAGGCCGGAGACTTCCAGGCCGCCCTTGGCGCGGAAGTCGTAGGTCTCACCAGTGCGCTCATCCTCCATCGCGCTGCGCGTGATGTAAGCGGACGCGCCCACCGCGCTGCGCCCGGAGGAGCGCTTGATCGTGCGCATGCTGGCATGGAGTTCCAAAACTCTCATGCCCGCTCCATGCGACCGAAGCCGCAAACCACGCCGACAGCGGAGGCGGGGGCGGATCGTGAAGGGTATGGGAACGGCGGAACGTTCCCGTGCGGCGCATGCGCCGCCAGGGGGTACGGGGGCTCTGCCCCTGTGCGCGGCTCTTGGGCCGCGCGGGGTCCGGGGTATCCCCGGGGCACGGTGTTGCTTGCAACACATAAGTGCGCAGTCATAACACTATTCCTGATGATAGCACGGGACGGACTTTCACTAAACCCCGGTGCAGAAATGCGAGAGGGGGCGAAGACCCCTGTTGCATTTTTCTTAGACTAGAGAAAAAATACAAGGCAATGAGCACGAAGCGCCCACAGGACTCCACCCAGAAGTTGCGCGATCAAATCGACGCCCTGAAAGAGAAGCTCAAAAAGCAAGAAGCCGCTCAGGCAGATCGCCAGAGAAAGCTCGACACGCGGCGCAAGATCATCATGGGCGCCTTTGCCATTGAGCATCTATCAGACGAACGCAATCGCGAAAGCGCGTTCACGAAAACACTCCTTCCGCTTCTCTCGGATTACGTGACACGGCAGCAGGATCGCGATCTGCTCAACGATTACTTCCGCGACGTGAAGATCCCCGAGCTGCCACCTTTGCCGGCGCCATCCGCAGCCAATGAAGATGGACCTCGGCTCAAGAGCGAATTCGCAAAATGAAATTGCGTTCGGCCCTGTCGGGCCGAACGATCTTCTGTTTTTGAGAAGCACGGGCGGGGGGCGGAGCCCTCATGCCCGAGCATCGGCTATACCCCGACCCATGAAAAGGGACAGGCGCGCCTACCCCCGGAGGGCTGATCAGCCGAGCTATACCGCTTCGGCCTCGCCCTCGCTCACCTGGTCTTCACCGCGGCTGAGCTTGAGTACGACGCTGTGGGCTTGCAAAGACGCCTTGGCCAGATTCACCAGATCATATTGCGAAAAGCTGGAGCTCGTCTTCCATTCTTCGCCCTGGCGGTAGCGGTTCTCGATCGTGGTCTTGTAGAAGATCTTGCCGTCGGCTCCCTCGTTGCGCCAGATGCTGGCCGTGATTCCGCCGATGCTGATCTTCTCGACGGGCTTGTTGGTGCTGGTCATGATGTTTCCTTTCGGTTCGGGCGGGCGGAATTGCCTGCCTCAACATGAGGTCGACAAGTCATGCGCGTTTCTCTTCCCCGAACTGGCCGTCGACTTCACGGCGAGGCTGGCACAATGACCCATCGCCCGGCAAGAGGGGAGGGTTCCGTTCGGTCACACCCGAGAAGACGTAGTCTTCCGTCGGCGGTCCTGTTTGGGCCAAAAGTCAACTCGCTCTATCGTCTTAACTACTCTTCCCTGATCGCCGATCTCAAAACGAAACAGCATCTGAAACGATGTCGGTAGGGCTTTGTCGTCCATCGTAGTTTTCTGGGCTGTTGCCCCTTCCATGCTGTTGAAGGCATCCTCAGCATGTGTGGTTAACGCAGCATCGCTAGTCAACATCCTGCCGAGTTCTTCGATTGCACGGCCGGTATTGGAGACCAGGAGGGTCACCGCACCGCTTTGAACACCGACCATGCGAAACACGATTCCGTAAGCGACCAATGTATCCTTATCCTCCTTCTTCGCCTCGTCCTTCAAGGGCGCCGCTGAGCTGTTGCTTCGGTCAATCACACCGATTTCGTTTAGATCATAGGGCGCGTTTGGATTCCGTTCGAAGAAGAGCTTTTGGTACTCCCGGAGAACACCGTTTACACGTGGGCTCCCTAAGATGATCGCGTTAGCTCCGGCGGGGCCTGCACTGTGGTTCAAAAAAGAGTAGAACGTTGCTTCGTGCGTATACGCTTCTTCGGTGACATGAATCCCGTTTGAAGCCAACCAACGAGTCAGCGCCAGCATGCACATCATTTCGCCCGCATTGACGAACACGTAGCCTGGCGTGGGGTCCTTCAGCATCGCGATCAACTTTAGCTGCTCTGAGATCCGTCTCATCTGAGGGCTGACCGACGCCTTGGCTATCGCCGCGTCGATCTGACCGGCTTCATTGAAATCAACGGCTCGAAGAAACATTGACCGATCCGCATTCGTTATGAACATCGGATCACCATATGCGATCGCCACTGGCCGCCCGTCCCCATATAGCTTCCAGAACTTCCGCACCGAAGAGAGGGATGCAACATTGGGAACAAACAGAAGCCGATACAGGTCGGCTGGACGTCGATCACCCTCGTTACCTCTTCGAATCTGAATTCGGAGCGGTAAGTGTTTGCCAGCCCTATCGAAGTACCTATCAAGCTGCTTCTGCAGCCGGCTTATCTCAGTTGCTATTCCGACGTTGCGACCTGACACACGATCGTGCAGAGCTCTGATCCTGGCGTCCTTATCGTCGGGATTGTCAAACAGCGCCCATAGGAGGTCCGAAGCCGCTCCTTTCTTTTTGCCGACTCGGCGAAACTGATTCTCCTGGCTGAGCCGTTCGATGATCTGTTTTTGACTCTCTGTGATCGGTATCACGATACCTTTCAAAATAGCATGCTATGTACCATCGGTGTCGGTGGCGGACAACCGGGAGCGTCCTGCCTTTAACCCGCTTGCTTTCTTGGTTCGTATGTGATTTACATAATATGGCAAGCGAACTTA
>Ga0335069_10015386_pt1 | contig 10693 bp, 10 predicted proteins | sample Lox_Sample_11_FD_206714 | JGI IMG/M metagenome (GOLD analysis project Ga0335069, IMG submission 206714) | Soil microbial communities from Loxahatchee National Wildlife Refuge, Florida, United States - Lox_Sample_1.1 | ecosystem: Environmental > Terrestrial > Soil > Wetlands | place: USA... | reverse complement strand
TTCAACTGCAGGCTCTGTCCGACAATCAGGTTGATGCCGGTCTGCTCCTCCTGGTCGAACCCCTCCTTCAATACCGTCACCGTGTACGGGCCGACAGGTACCGAAGGCGCAAAGAACCGGCCATCCGCTCCCGTGATCAGCGAGCGCGTTGCGCCCGTCTCCACCTGGCGCACCGTGACAGAGGCGCCCGACACCGTACCGCCGGTCGAGTCTTCCACCGTGCCGCTGATGCTGCCGCCAACCACCTGGGCCTGAATCGCAAGGCTGGAACCGAACATCACGATTAGAACCAACGCGTATAGCTTGCCAATGAACTTCATTGATAGTCTCCTGAAATCTGCTGATTTGGTCTTTGAAATGGGCACACGTACAGCACCGCGAGCGAGCAGCAAGCTCATCCCGCCGTATTACGGAGCTAGGCGCTCCGCGTGTTCGGTCCGATTACTGGCGACAGAGATCTGCGAGACAGGTGTGGTCCAGAATGCGCGCCGTAGCGTCGCGGACCTCGAGGAGAACCCGAAAGAGGGGCCGATGGCGATCATCGGTCTTGACGCGCTCGCGAAGCGATTCAGCGTCTTCAAAGGGAGCCAGCGGACCGTCAATCCTGCGGATCACCTCGCCGAGAAATATCTCCTCGGGTGCCCGCTTCAACTGATAACCGCCGTTCGCTCCCCTCACGCTGGTCACAAAACGCGCCCGCTTGAGGTCCCGCAGGATTGCCTCCAGAAACTTCTCCGGCAATTGTTCCTCCTGGGCGATATCGCGGATCTTCACGATTTCGCCGGGATAATGCCGCGCAAGTACGATCAATGCCTGCATGGCATACAGTCCTTTTTGGGAGATCCTCATGATTGCAGTCTACCAAGGCCCCGGATCATCCCGACGAAGTCGCCGGAACAGTTCTCCCGGCTGTGATTACAACAAAGTCTACCAATGTACTAGACTTTGTCAAGATAGAAATCGGAACCCACGTACTTCGTGCATCCGCCAGATGCACCCGGATCGTTCCTCTGAATTCAGGCGATAGAAAGCAATGCCGGATCAACGACCCGCAACCAGAGTCGTGGTTCGATCCAGGCTCAGAGCGCAGCGGCCCGGAAGCAGAAGTCGGCGCCTATGAACAGCAACCAGCAGGACAGGGCGAACCGCAACTGCTTGTTGGGCAGCAGCGGCGCAATCGCGCAACCCACCACGGCGCCCGCAATGCCGCCTCCAATGAGCTTCATCAGCAATGTGGCGTCATACGCGCCAAATGCAAAATGAATGCCGCTCCCGATCGCCGCCACAGCCAACCCGAACAGCACATCGGTCCCCACCACGTCCTTGGCTGCCAGCGACGTAAAGCTGAGCAGACAGACGGTGCCCAGCGCGCCCGCCCCCGACGACGAAAGGCCGACTTCCGCGCCGATGGGGAACATGATCAGCGACAGCAGCGGAAGACGGTTCTTCCGGCTGCCCTCTTGTGCCTTCTTGCGGATAAACGGCCCCACAAGCTGGACCAGCGAGGAGAACACGATAATGCTCCCCAGCACCCAGTAGAGAACCGCCGTGTTCAGCGCCACCTTGCGAAACAACAGAGAGCCGGCCAGCACCCCCGGCACACCCCCCAGCAGCATGAACCCGAAGACCTTATAGTTAACCTGCCTGCGGAAGATTTGCACCGGGGCAATGATGAACTTGACGATGGTTGCGTAGCCGAGTGCCGTCCCCACCGCCACTGCGCCGGGTACGTGCAGCACGAGGATCAGGATAGGCGCGGTGATCGTCCCCGCTCCGACTCCGGTGAGGGCGATGACCACAGCTATAAAGAACCCGATCAGATATTCCATCGTTTTGCTGCCTCGTTCAATTTTCAGTTGGGGAGTGCGAAGACCCCGTTTGGACCCCCGGGTGGGTTTGATGCGAACAATGTGGAGATTGTATACCACTTTGGTAGAGACACTTTCAACGAGATTATCGGGGCATTTCCGCCCAATCGTACCCGAGGTCCCTTCCCGAAGGTTACCTGCCCGCCGCTTCCAGCCTCATATCAAAGCCTTTGAAAAGACATGAACCGGTCAGGACACGAATCTGGCCGGCATGCCGACCACCGGGAAGCCACACCCTCTAGCTTCCCCTCAAATTGCACCAAAACCGGTGCCTGTGGAAAACTTGTCAAGCCCCCTCGCGCGAGAATAGTTTGTAACCCCATTTAGAATCAACGCAACATTCTTGAAACGGATTGCGTGTTTGTCCTCCGTTTCTGCCATACTTAATCTGGAAGAGAAAAACCGCGACAACCGAGTGGCCAGGTTCCTCTGCGCCGCCCGGGGTACTTTCCGAGCCTTCCGCCGCGATCCAGATCCCTCGCCGCCCCCAACTCGCGGTGCAGGGTGATTACCAGAAGAGCAACACACCCTCCCCCTCCCCCCAAAAAGCGAAACAAAGGCGATATTCTTAACATAAAGCACTATTAATCATAAGCTTACAGCACGAAGATCCGCTGCCGTTTTTGCTCTTTTTGGGCGATCATAAGGCGAAACTTGCTTCTATGCTGAAGAAGCACCTGATTCCTGCTGTATACCCATCAGTTACTACGCCCTTCCCCTCCCCCACTCTCTTTCCGGGTCGCCTCTCGGGGCGAGTGCCGCCTCCTCTGCGTTCTTCCCCGGCTGTTCATCCCGCCGCGCCGGGCTACTTCGAGGGGCCTGATTAAATGCAAGTGCTTGCTAACTCGAGCAATCCTTAGTAACAAAAGCCCCCCGGTTACCGTCATGTAAATCGTTAAAAAATAAACATTGAGGCCTGAAAACGGGCAGAGACCGCGATTTCATGCTTGCCAAAAATGGAGTGATCGCTTACCTTCATTCTTAAGCAAAGCAACAACGCAAGCGATCCGAACACCTAGGGCTTCTGTCTCGGGAATCAGCGCGGTCGGCACCGCCACCCTGCGATGCGGATAGTTCAAGTTTTACGGTCGATGTCAGGTCATTCTTCCCCGGGGCAGCTTCGGAACAGGTTTTCTCCCTGGCTTAGAAAGCAGTTCTTGCTAAGTCTCCATGGCGAAGCCCTGCGAAGGTACAGGGCCGGGAAGACCGGTTGAGATCAGTTTCTCAGGAGGGCGCGATGTATCAGAGTCTGGCATCCGGAGGCCCTGTGAGCTCTGGAGATGCGGGTCGGTCTCACGGCTATATGGAGACAGATCCGGGTCTGAAGCACTGGTACGCCGTCTATACCTATCCGCAGCACGAAAAGTCCTGCGCAACCCAGCTGGCTCAGCGTGGCGTTGACGCTTTCCTGCCCACCTATGTGCAGGAGCGGCTCTGGAAGAATCGCCAGCGGGTCAAGCTGCAGCTTCCCTTATTTCCTTCCTATCTATTTGTTCGCATCGGCAATCGGGAGCGCGGCCGGGTTCTGGGAGCGCCTGGCGTTTTGCGCGTCCTGGGCAACGCCAAGGGTCCGGAGCCGATTCCTGACGCCACCATCGAGCTGCTCCGTTCAGACTTGTTCAAAGACAAGCTGGAGCCTCAGCCTGAGCTGGTCGTCGGTCAAAAGGTCCGCATCCGCAAGGGCGCCATGCAGGGTGTCGAAGGCGTGCTGATCCGGAAAAAGAACAGCTTGTGGTTTGTCTTGTCCATTGAGTTGATCAACCAGCGTGCGATGGTGGAAGTCAAAGCGCACGATATCGAATCCCTCCAGGCTTAATACTCGATTCCTTTCGCCCCGTTCTTGGGGCAATTCACAAGCGAATTCCTAGGCTTGTGTCTGATGATTCGCTCGGATTCTCCGAGTTGCGCAGCAGCTTTGCCTGCATCCATGCGCGCCGATATTCCCAAAGTACCCGCCCGGATCCCGAACAGAAGCATCGTCGTCTTCTGCGCCCCGCAATCCCCTTCCGTCTCGTCAGGCTGGTGAGAGTTGATTATGAGTACTTCGCCACGAAGTTCCGAACGCCTGGAGCAAGTGCTGCATGTCGCCGGGCAGTTGTTCGCGCGCCAGGGCTATCATGCGACGAGTACGCGCGAGATCGCGCGCATGGCGGACATCTCCGAAAACACCTTGTTTCGACAGTTCGAAACCAAGGAACAGATCTTCTGGGGCGCCCTCCGCTACCGCTTCGGCACGCTCCGGTTGCGCCGCGAACTCCTGGAGGGCATCGCCACTTCACAAGCCCCGGAGATCGTGCTGCCGCAACTGCTCGCCCAGCTCGTCGACACGGCCTATCTCAACCCCGACACACTCCGCCTCGTCGCGGTCGCGTTTCTCGAGTTTCGCTGGGAGGCGGGAAACGTATGCGCTGATTTTCTGCTCCCCATCTTCTCCACCGTCAAGGCCTATCTCAAAAAGCACATCGAAACGGGCACGCTCCGCAAAGTGGATCCCTCGATGCTCACCGCGGCGCTCGGCGTGAGCGTCATCGCCTATCCGGAGATCGCCCGCATCCTCGACGGCACCCCCCAATACCTTGAGAACCGCGGAGCCATCGAAGCCTTCTCCCGGTTCTGGCTCAATGTACTGCTGCCGGACGGCGAGAATTCCGTCAAATCTCCGGTCCCCGCGGAATCCCCCGCCGACTGAGCCAGCCAGAGTTCCAGCCACAGTTCGACCTTGATTCCGGCGAGCGAATCGGATTGCCCTCCATCCGCCCGTGTAGACACAGTGAAACCTTCAGAAACGAGAAGCCGATGAGACCCACACCAGAATCAGTCCCCGTATTCATCCTCTGCGGCGGCCTGGGCACGCGCTTGCGCGAACAGACCGAGTTCCGTCCGAAGCCCATGATTCCGGTGGGCAACCACCCCATCATCTGGCACATCATGCGGACCTATAGTTCCCATGGGTTTCGCCGCTTCATCCTCTGCACCGGCTACCGCAGTGACGTCGTGAAATCGTATTTCCTCAGCTACTCTTCCATGAACTCCGACTTCACCGTGAACCTGCGCAGCAACGACCTGAAGATCCATTCCGTGGACCACGAGGACGACTGGGATGTCACCCTGGCCTACACCGGCGAAGAGACCATGACCGGAGCACGCATTGCGCGGGCCGCCAAGTACCTGGGCGATGCCGACCATTTCGCGGTCACCTATGGCGATGGCCTCACCAACGCCGATCTCGGCGGCGAATTCGAGTTCCATCTTTCCCATGACTGCCTGGGCACCGTGCTGGGCGTTAACCCGCCCTCCCGCTTTGGCGAGTTCAAGCTCGATGGCGACCAGGTGATGGAGTTTGCCGAAAAGCCCGAATTCAAATCCAACTGGATCAATGGCGGATACTTCTTCTTCCGTCGCGGATTCACCGATTACCTCTCCAAGGATGTCAGTTGCGTCCTCGAACAGGAGCCGCTCTCGCGCCTCGCGCAAGACCATCAGCTCTGCATGTTTCGACACGAGGGTTTCTGGCAGTGCATGGATACGCAGCGCGATTGCGACTACCTGAATGACCTCTGGAAGAAGGGCACCGCTCCCTGGAAGGTCGCCCCGGCCCTGGCACTGAAGTAAATCCCCCTCCCGGCACGGCTGCTCTGGCGCACAGCAGGAACAGCGGATATCAATCGTAGACAAATCGAGGAGAAGTTATGCGCGTATTAGTAACTGGCGGCCGTGGCTACATCGGCACACATCTCGTTGAAATCCTGAAGGAAGAAGGCCACGCCGTCACCGATGTTGACCTAAACCTGTTTGAAGGCTGCGAATTCGAGCCCTTCGTCAAAGCCGACACCTTTCTCCAGCAGGATTTCCGCAGCCTGGAGGCCCACCAGTTGGAAGGCTTCGACTGCGTGATGCATCTGGCCGCCATCTCCAACGACCCCATGGGAGAACTGGACTCCTCGGCCACTTACTCGATCAACCGCGACGGCTCCATCGCTCTCGCCGCCCTGGCCAAAAAGGCCGGCGTTCCCCGTTTCCTCTTCGCCAGCTCCTGCTCCATCTATGGAAAGGGTGAGAAGCTCGATCTGACGGAACAGGACCCCACCAATCCGGTCTCGGCGTATGCGGAATCGAAGATCGCCGCCGAGCAGGGCATCGGCGCGCTGGCCGATGAAAACTTCACCAGCGGCTTCCTGCGTAACTCCACCGCCTACGGCTACTCTCCCATGTTGCGCATCGACCTCGTGGTCAATAACCTGCTCGCCTGCGCCATGGCTCGCGGCGACATCCGCATCATGAGCGACGGCACGCCGTGGCGTCCGCTCATCCACTGCCGCGACATCGCCCGCGCCTTCCTGGCCTTCGCCAAGGCTCCCGCGGACAAAATTCAGAACATGCCCATCAACGTGGGCGGCAACGCGGAAAACTACCAGGTAAAGCAGATCGGCGACTACGTGCAGAAGCTGGTTCCGCACGCTTCCATCGTCTACACCGGCGAAGTCGGCAACGATCCGCGCAACTACCGCGTCTCCTTCGACCTGCTCAACCAGCAGATCCCCGATTTCAAGCTCCAATACACGGTTGAGAGCGGCATGGAAGAGCTGCATCGCAAGATGGTCGACCATCACTTCTCGCTCGAAGACTTCAACGGAGATCGCTACGTCCGCCTGCGCACCCTCAAGCACCGTATGGACCGCCTCAGTCTCGAAGCTCAATCCCTCTAACTCGGTTGTAACTCAGTGGCGGAGCAAGCCAGTGCTCCGCCGACGCACTCACTTGAAAGGCCAGGCTGGAGTACGGAACATGCGATTTACAGAAACACCGCTGAAAGGCGCTTACCTCATCGACCTCGAAAAACGCGGCGATGAGCGCGGTTTCTTTGCCCGTTTCTTTTGCGAAAACGAATTCGCACAGCACAACCTCGCCACGCGCTTCGTGCAGATCAACAACTCCCTGAGCGCGCAACGCGGTACTCTGCGCGGCATGCATTATCAATTGCCTCCTTCGGGTGAGGTCAAAGTCGTCCGCTGCATTCGCGGATCGCTGTTCGACGCGATCGTCGATTTGCGCCCCAAGTCGCCCACCTATCTCAAGTGCTTCGGTCATGAGCTCACCGCCGAAAACCGCACCATGATGTATGTTCCGGTCGGCTTCGCGCACGGGTTTCTCACCACCTCCGACGACGCCGAAGCCCTCTATCTCGTCAGCTCCTTCTACGCGCCGAACGATGAGCGCGGCTTGCGCTACAACGATCCGAAAGTCGGCATCCAGTGGCCCTTCGAGCCAACAGTGGTTTCTGACAAGGACAAGGCGCATCCTGACTTCTCTGAAGAACGCCACCTCAACGCCGCCCTCAAAGAGATGGACGTATGAAGATTCTTCTCACCGGCGCAAGCTCATTTACCGGCTTCTGGTTTGCCCGCGCGCTGGCGGAACGGGGACACTCGGTCGTGGCTACCTTCCAGGGCGCCCGGGACAGCTATGATTCGGCCCGCAAGCGACGCATCGACGCGCTGCCCGCCGCCGTCGAGTGCCTCTGGGAGACCTCGCTTGCCTCCGGGCACTTGCTCGACGTGGTGAACTCAGAAGGAAACTGGGACCTGCTCTGCCTGCATGGCGCCTATGTCACGGGCTATCGCAATCCCGACTTCGACGTGATCGGCGCGGTGCGCAACAATACCGCCGGACTGCAGCCGCTGCTCGAAAAACTATCCGCCGGAGGCCTGCACGGTGTCCTTGCCACCGGCAGCGTGTTCGAGGCCGAAGAGGGCGCAGGTGAAGAGCCGTTGCGCGCCTTCTCGCCCTACGGACTTTCCAAGACGCTCACCTGGAAGGTCGAGCAGTTTCTTGCGCAAACCATGAATCTGCGCCTGGGAAAGTTCCTTATCCCCAACCCCTTCGGCCCCTACGAGGAGCCGCGCTTCACCGCGTACCTCATTAAGACCTGGTTCGCTGCCAAGACCGCCGAAGTCCGCACTCCTCTTTATGTGCGCGACAACATTCACGTCTCCTGCCTCGCCGCGCACTACGCCCGTTACGCGGAGAACATTGCGGCTGGCGCCGCGGCGCCTAAATGCGGCCCCATGGGTTACGTTGAGTCGCAGGGCGCCTTCACCATGCGCTTTGCCGCCGAAATGAGGAAGCGCCTTGAACTGCCGTGCGAAGTCGGTCTCGGAACACAGACCGACTTCAGCGAACCTCTTGTGCGCGTCAACACACAGGCCGCCAAACTGCCCGCGTCAGAATGGAGCGAATCCGCGGCCTGGGATGAACTCGCCGTTTACTACCAGTCGGAGTTCTCTCCTGCGCACGCGTAGCCCGCGGCCATGAAGGAATGGAGTTAGCAGTATGAAAGTCGCAGTTATCGGTGGAGGAATTGTCGGCCTGGCAACGGCGCACCAACTGCTGCAAAAGTACCCTGCTGTCGAAGTGCTTCTTCTCGAAAAGGAGAATGGCCCCGGCCGTCACCAAACTGGAAATAACAGCGGCGTGCTGCATTGCGGGCTCTACTATAAGCCCGGCTCCACCAAGGCCCGCCTCGCCGTGCAAGGCATCCGCCAGATGGTGGAGTTCTGTGAGCGCCACAACGTTGACTTCGAGCTGTGCGGAAAGATCGTGGTCGCCACCGAGCCCGAGGAACTTCCCCGCCTGCACGACCTCATGCAGCGCGGCCTCGCCAACGGACTCAAGGGCATTGAACATCTCAAGGGCGATCAGATTCGGGAGATCGAACCGAACGCCGCGGGCATTGAAGCTCTCCGCGTACCGCAGGAAGGCATCGTCGACTATTCCGCCGTCACGCGCGCCATGGTTACGGAAATCGTCGCGCGCGGCGGAGACGTGAAGTTTTCCTCTGAAGTCACTCGCCTGCATCGCAACGGCAAGTGGAACATCGGGGCGCGCAGCGGCGACTACCAGGCTGACTTCATCATCAATTGCTCGGGCCTGCACTGCGATCGCGTCGGCCGCATGGCGGGCGCTCGCGATGACGCTAAGATCGTGCCGTTTCGCGGCGAGTACTACAAGCTCAGGCCGGAGAGCCAGCACCTGGTGCACAACCTCATTTACCCGGTGCCCGATCCGAAGTTCCCGTTTCTCGGCGTTCACTTCACGCGCTTGATTCACGGCGGCGTCGAGGCGGGACCGAACGCGGTCCTCGCATTCGCGCGCGAAGGCTATCGCAAGACAGATTTCTCCCTGCGCGACACGATCGAGACGCTCACCTACAAGGGGTTCTGGAAATTCTTCATGCGCTACCCCGCCATGTGTTTCGCAGAACTCAGGCGCTCCTTCAGCAAGGAGCTCTTCTGCCAGTCGCTGCAGCGCCTGGTTCCGGCCATTCGCAAGGAAGACCTGGCCCCCGGTGGCGCCGGCGTGCGCGCCCAGGCTCTCGCGCCCAACGGCGATCTCGTGCAGGACTTCTACTTCGTCCGCCAGGCAGGCGCGCTGCACGTCCTCAACGCGCCAAGCCCCGCGGCCACCGCCAGTCTCGCCATCGCGGATGACATTCTCGACGCCGCGAAAGAAGTGATCGCTAACTGAAACCGTAAGTGCCTTGCAGCGAGGAAGGCCAGATCATCGAGAGGGACTTTCCGTGGAGAAAAGTTACAACAAAGACTTTAGCCGGGTCGCAGTGATCCTGACCACCTGGAACTCGGAGCGATTCTTCGACCTCTTCCCCGGTCCCCTTCTTCTGCAGGGCATCAGGCCGGACCAGGTTCTGATCGTCGACTCAGAATCGAAAGACAACACCGTGAAACGTGCCCGGTCGTTCGGCTTCTGCGTCCACGAGATTCCGCGGCTGGAGTTCAATCACGGCGGAACCCGCGCTCTTGCTTCCACCCTGGTTCCATGGGCGGAGTTTCTGGTCTACACCACTCCGGATGCCATCATGGCCACTCCCGAGACCCTCGCCAGAGTTCTCGCCGCCTTTGATAACCCGGAGATCGGCGCAGCCTACGGTCGTCAGCTTCCGCATCACAACGCTGACCTGTTCGCCATCCATCACTGTAATTGCAGTTATCCCTCGTTTTCATGGGTCCGCAAGTACGCCGACCGCACTACATTCGGCTACAAGACCGTTTACCTCTCCGACAGTTTTACCGCCTATCGCCGCTCCGCACTTGAGTCCGTTGGCGGATTTCCGCGCCGCATTATCGGCTCCGAGGACTTCTATCTGGGTGCCATGCTTTTGAAAAACGGCTGGAAGACCGCCTACGTCGCGGACTCCACGGTCTTTCATTCCCACAATCAGACCCTTGTCCAGGTCTTCCGTCGTTTCTTCGATATCGGTGTCATGCAGGCGGAACAGAGCTGGATCCGCGAGGAATACGGGAGTCCCGTCGGCGCCGGAACGCGGTTCATTCGCTCTGAAGTGATGTTTCTCTTGTCGCGGAATCCGATCCTGATTCCCGTCGCTATCCTTCGCACCATCGCCAAGTACCTTGGATACCAGCTCGGCCGTCGTCACCAGCGCCTTTCTCATGACCTGTGCATGCGGCTTGGAAACTTCCACGAATACTGGACTGCTCAAGCCTGACCATAGGTCTGCGCCAGTGAATCCATTGCCCTCACCCAGAACTTCCCTAACATGCAGGTCGATCGTCCCATGCGCCCAGATTCGGATTTGGGTGGAGGCCAAATGAGCAACGAAGAAGAGCTGCAGGCGAGAATGCCGAGGGCCAACAACTTCGACATCTTGCGTCTCGGCCTCGCCTGGATGGTGGTCTTCTATCACGCGGCGATTCTCAGCGCGGCCAGGCAACTCGCGTGGATCATACCCTTGATCGATGGCACCGTGGCGGTGCAGGGTTTCTTCACGATAAGTGGATGTCTGATTGCCA
>Ga0335069_10015383_pt1 | contig 10693 bp, 10 predicted proteins | sample Lox_Sample_11_FD_206714 | JGI IMG/M metagenome (GOLD analysis project Ga0335069, IMG submission 206714) | Soil microbial communities from Loxahatchee National Wildlife Refuge, Florida, United States - Lox_Sample_1.1 | ecosystem: Environmental > Terrestrial > Soil > Wetlands | place: USA... | reverse complement strand
CTTTTGCTCGGGCATGCGGTTCCTGCGTGAGTCATGTCGATGAGATATTTCTGCATGTCCCACGCGCCGGTGGGACAGCGTTCGGCGCACAGCCCGCAATGCAGGCAGACGTCTTCGTCCTTGACCATCACCCGTCCCGTCTTCAGGTCGGACGACACATAGAGGCTCTGCTCGAGATGCGAGCTCGGGGCCTTCAGCCGCTGCCTCAAGTCAGCTTCTTCGCCGTTCGCGGTGAAGGTGATGCAATCCATCGGGCAGATGTCGACGCAGGCGTCGCATTCGATGCAGAGCGACGTCGAAAACACCGTCTGCACGTCGCAGTTCAGGCAGCGATGCGCCTCGCCAAGCGCGAGCTTGACGTCATAGCCGAGTTCGACCTCGGCGCGGATGTCCTTCAGCGCCACCACCTTGTCGCGATGCGGCACCTTGTAGCGCTTCTCGGGCGAGATGTCGTTTTCGTAGCTCCACTCGTGGATGCCCATCTTCTGCGAGGTGATGTGGACCTCGGGCAGTGGACGCTCGGCGACATCCTCGCCGGAGAGCAGCTTGTGGATCGACAGCGCGGCATCATGGCCATGCGCGACCGCCCAGATGATGTTCTTGGGCCCGAACGCGGCATCACCGCCGAAGAACACTTTTGGGTTGGTCGAGCCCATCGTCTTTGGATCGACCTTCGGCATGTTCCACTTGTCGAACTCGATGCCGATGTCGCGCTCGATCCAGGGGAAGGCGTTCTCCTGGCCGACCGCGACCAGCACGTCGTCGCAATTGATGGTCTCGTCGGCTTCCCCTGTCGGCACCAGATTGCGCCGGCCTTTTGCGTCATATTCGGCCTTCACCCGCTGGAAGGTGACACCGGTGAGCTTGCCGTTGTCGTGAACAAAACCTGTCGGCACCATGAAATTGAGGATCGGAATGTCCTCATGCATGGCGTCTTCCTTCTCCCAGGGAGAAGCCTTCATCTCCTCGAAACCGGATCGGACGATGACCTTGACGTCCTCGCCGCCGAGCCTGCGCGCGGTGCGGCAGCAGTCCATCGCGGTGTTGCCACCGCCGAGCACGATCACGCGCTTGCCGATCTTGTCGGTGTGGCCGAACGAGACGCTGGAGAGCCAGTCGATGCCGATGTGGATGTGGCTTGCTGCCTCCTTGCGGCCGGGAATGTCGAGCTCGCGACCGCGCGGCGCGCCGCTTCCGACGAAGACCGCGTCAAAATTGTCGGCGAGCAGCTTTTTCATGCTCTCGACGCGCACCCCGCCCTTGAACTCGACGCCGAGGTGGAGGACGTAGTCGGTCTCCTCGTCGACCACGGAATCGGGCAGGCGGAATTTCGGGATCTGCGACCGCATCATGCCGCCGGCCTTCGGATCGGCATCGAACACCGTGCACTGATAGCCGAGCGGCGCGAGATCGCGCGCCACGGTGAGCGAGGCGGGGCCGCCGCCGATCAGCGCGACGCGCTTGCCGTTCTTCGCCGCCGGCCTTGGCAGGCGGGACTTGACGTCGTCCTTGAAGTCGGCGGCGACGCGCTTCAGGCGGCAGATCGCAACCGGATTTTCTTCCACCCGGCCGCGCCGGCAGGCCGGCTCGCACGGACGGTCGCAGGTGCGTCCCAGAATTCCGGGAAACACGTTCGACTTCCAATTGATCATGTAGGCGTCGCTGTAATGGCCAGCGGCGATCAAGCGGATATATTCGGGGACGGGGGTGTGGGCTGGGCAGGCCCACTGGCAATCGACCACCTTGTGGAAGTAGTCGGGGGCCGCGATATCGGTTGGTTTCATTCCTGCCTTGTCCGCACGGACTCTCTTGGAGCGAACCGCGCGGCCTTTGTGCTGTCCTTGAGAGCTTTGCCGGATCAAATGTCCGGTTGACGCCCCTTCTGGTTTCTGAATGGGATCATAGGCTTATCTTATTAGAGCTATTCAAGATGATGCACAAAGGCATTTTTTTCGAAGCCTGCCATTTTCGTCGATGCAGCGCCGCATTCTTGATTGCATTACGCCCTGATGCGGCGCTGCAGCAATGGCGGCGCGCGGGGGATTCCGCGCATCAATTCAGCGCGATGTCGCTCTTCGCGAGATCCCACAGCAGAGTGTAAACGCCTTGCGAGACCGGCGTCGCCTGCATGGGTGCCGTGAAGCTTTCAAAGCGCGCGTTCATCAACGAGGACACTGCGCCGACACTGGTACCGTCGATCAGCACGAACCAGTCGCTCGCTCCTGCCGCTGCGGCAAGTTCTGCGGTCGGTCCCGAGAGGGCTGCATCGCTTTCGATCAGATGCATCGAGATGATACCGTCGAGGCCGGCGGGATCGAGTTTTAGGGCCAGCTCGACCCGAAGCGTGTCCTCGCTGCCCGCCTGCGGCCGCAGACGGATGATGCCGAGCACCGCGCCGCGGCCGATGCCGCGACTGACCGTGATGCTCGCCGCCGCGCGGATCATGTTTTTGAACCGCGCCATGGTCTTTTTCGACCACGCGGTCGGGCTGGCGAGCCGTGCGCGATAGGCAGGACTGTCGAGCACCTCCAATGTCGCGGTCGAATAGAGGAAGAGATATTTTGGGCTGCCCTGATGTGCGACGTAGCGCCTTGCTTCGAGAAAGCCGTCGATCGCAACGCGCTCCTCGAGATGCTCGCGATCGTACCAGCGGTTGAAGTCCGCTTCGTCCTCGGGATCGATGTCCATCGAGGTCAGGAGCATGCCTTTCCCCGCGATCGGCATCGGTCATCGTCCTGTTCGTGACGCGATATCCGCAATCGCCTTCATGACGGCATCGCGGACGCCGGGATCGTAGAGGGTGTGGCCGGCGCCTTCGACGATGCGGATCTCCGCACGCGGCCAGCGCGCGGCGAGCGCCTGCGACGTCGCGGGCGGGCAGAGCAGGTCGTAGCGGCCCTGCACGATGATGCCGGGGATATCCGCGAGCCGACCGGCCTCGTCGAGCAACTGGCCCGGGCGCATGAAACAGTCGTTGATGAAATAATGCGCTTCCATGAAGGGCGTGGCGGCCGGCGACTGCGACGTATTGAGCTGCGCGCGTTCGAGCCGGGGGCGCGCCGGGGTGATCTCCGACAGCGCGCGTTCGGTGTCATGCCAGGCCCGCGAGGCGGGGATGTGCACCACCGGATAGGGATCGAGGATGCGGCGGAAATAGGCCTGGACCGGCTGTGCGCGTTCCTCCGCTGGCAGCACCTGGAGAAAGTCGTTGTGGAGTTCGGGATAGTACCGCGCCAGCACGGATGTGAACGCGGTCTCGACCTCGGCGGTGGTGCCGAGAAAGGTCGCGCGCAGCACGAGGCCCGACGCGCGCTCCGGATGCGCCTCTGCGTAGGCCAGCGCCAGCGTCGCGCCCCAGGAGCCGCCGACCACCATCCATTTCTCAAAACCGAATTTTTGGCGGATCAGCTCCATGTCGGCGATCAGATGCGGCAGCGTGTTGTGTTCGCGTGACCCTTTTGGCCGACTGCGGCCGCAGCCGCGCTGATCGAACAGGATGGCCTGAAAACGCTCGCCATCGAACAGCCGGCGATGATCCGGCTGACAGCCGGAGCCTGGCCCGCCATGCAGATAGACGGCGGGAATGCCGCCCGCGTGGCCGACGCTTTCGACATAGAGCTCGTGGCCGTCGCCCACCGCGAGCATGTCGGACGACAATGGTGCAATGGAATCTCGCGACGGCCTCGCTGCGTCGGCTTCGGGTCCCATCTCAGCCTTCCAGGGTGCCGCCGGCGAAATTGCGATAGAGGAAACGATCCCGGTGCTCGGCCGCCTCCGCCTCGGCGCGCTTGAAGATCTCTTCATGCAGCGGCGACAGCGCGCAGGCGGGATCGGTGTTGCCGGCATCGCCGGTCAGCGCAAAGGCCTGGCAGCGGCAGCCGCCGAAATCGACCTCCCTGAACTCGCAGCTCTTGCATGGCTCGGGCATCCAGCCGGTGCCGCGATAGCGATTGAATGCCTCGGAGTTCTGCCAGATCCAGGCGATCGAATGATTGGAGCGCACCGATTCGAATTGCAGGCCCGTGATGCTCTCGGCGGCGTGGCAGGGCAAGATCTTGCCGGATGGTGAGATATTGAAGAACTGCCGGCCCCAGCCGCCCATGCATTTCTTCGGCCGCAGCGCATAATAGTCCGGCACCACGTAATCGATGGTGAGCGTGCCCTTCAGCCGCTCCCGCGCCTCGGCGACGACACGATCGGTCTCCTCGAGCTGCTCAAGCATCGGCATCAGCGCCGCGCGGTTTTTCAGCGCCCAGCCGTAATACTGCACATTGGCGACTTCGAGCCGGTCGGCGTCGAGATCGACCGCCATCTGGATGATGTCGGGAAGCTGGTGCAGGTTCTGGCGATGCATGACGGCGTTCACCGTCAGCGGCAGGTCGAGCTCCCTGGTCCATTTCGCGACTTCGAGCTTCTTCTTGTGTGCGTCCTTGAAACCGGCGACGCGATCGGCAATCGCGTGCTCCGAGCCCTGAAAACTGATCTGCACATGGCAGAGGCCGGCGTCCGCCAGCGCCGCGAGTTTTTCGCGCGACAGCAGCACGGCCGAGGTGATGAGATTGGAGTAGAGCCCGACATCGGTGGCATGCTGAACCAGCTCGGCCAGATCCTTGCGCGCGGTCGGCTCACCGCCGGAAAAATGGATCTGCAGCACGCCGATCTCGGCGAGCTCGGACAGCACCTTCTTCCATTCCTCCGTGGTGAGTTCGCTGCCGCCGCGGTCGAGCTCGAGCGGGTTGGAGCAATAGGGGCATTGCAGCGGGCAGCGATGCGTGAGTTCAGCAAGAACGGCAAGAGGTATGCCAAAGGTTTCCGCGGTCGAGCCGCGATTTTCCAGCACTGCGAGCCCGTCGCTCGCGTCCTGCCTTGTGGCGGCCTCGGCCGCCGCGATGGTGACCTCGCTCATGACGCCTTCTCGCGCGCTTCGGTCAAAAACCCCTTGTCGGCCAGGTCCTGCAGCATGCCGATCACGTCGGCCAGAATGGTGTCGCGCGGTGCCGCATATTTTGCAGCGAGCTGATCGGCGATGGCGCCGACATCGCGCACGCCGTCGCAGAGTTGCAGCACCTCGACCGCGATCTCGTCCGGCGCCAGCACCCGTTCGGGGGCGAGAATCACCCAGACTTTCCGCGTCTCGTCGAATTTCAGCCGGGTATGGCGCGGCAGTACGGGCCGGCTCGCCTCGCTGACCTGGATGTGACGCGGCCCTGCCATCTCGTCCTCGCTCAGCTCGCCGCGGGCACGAAGGCGCCCGGCGGAATGTGACCCTCGACATAGGCATGATACAGCGCATCGAGCTGCACCCACAGCACGTTGGTCTTGAAGATCAGCGCATTGCAGACCTGCGCGCGCTGCTCCGGCGTGGTGGCGTGCACCCTGACATAGTCGAGTGCGAAATTGGCGTCGCGCGGTGCCTGGGTCAGGCGGCGCTTGAAGTAGCTCATGATGTCCGGATTGACGAAATCATAGTGCTGCAGCATGCCCGAGATGCGCTCTTCATGCAGGTTCGGCGCGAACAATTCAGTCAGCGAGGAGGCGATCGCCTCGAGCGGACTCTTTTCCCGGCAGAAATGCACATAGGCTTCCACCGCAAAGCGCGTCGCCGGCAGAATGCCTTCGGTCGATTCCACATAGGCGGTGTCGAGCCCGAGCCCTTCGGTCAGTTTCAGCCACCGCTCGATGCCGCCTTCGCTGCCGACATCGCCGTCATGGTCCTCGATGCGGTGCCGCCATTCCACGCGGGTGGCGCGGTCGCGGAACCGCGAAATCACCACCGCGTCCTTGATCGGAATGGTGCTCTGGTAGTAGTAGCGGTTCAGCGCCCAGGCCTGCACCTGGCCCTTGCTGAGCTTGCCGCCATGCAGCAGCCGGTGGAACGGATGCAGGCTGTGATAGCGCGTTGCGCCGATGTGACGCAGGGCGGCTTCGAGCTCCTCGGCACTGCCGAGGGCCACGCCCTTGCCGATCGAGAGCGCGGTCATCGTATTCAAGGGCATCACGTTCACAGCACGATCTCCGTTCCGTCGGCGGGGATTTGCCAGCCCGCATGTTCGGCCATTTTGCGTTCGGGCGAGGCGGCCAGCAGCGCCGGGTTCGAGTTGTTGATATGCAGAAACACCTTTCGGTCGATCGCGACGCCGGCAAGCTGCGCGATCGCGCCGTCGTCGCCGGACATCGCGATATGGCCCATGGCCTTGCCGGTCTTCTGGCCGAGGCCTTGCGCGATCATCTCGTCGTCGCGCCACACCGTGCCATCGAAGAACACCAGCGGCGCGCCGGCAAGGCGGGATTTGAGATCCTCGCTGAGACCGGCACAAGCAGCCAGAAAGTAGAAGTGCTTCCCGCTCGCCTTCTCGGTAACCTTGAGGCCGAGCGTATCGCCGGTTCCATCCGTCCCGCCGGGATGCGCCTTGCCGCGCAGGTACCAGGCGCTGGTGCCGGCCACCGCAAACGGCTCGATTTCGAGCCCCGAGGGCGAGCCGTCCGCGAGCTCTGGCTCGAACGGCCTGTCGACGTCGATCGCCTCGCGCCGCACCGTTCTCTCGTTCAGCACATCGAAGATGCTATTGCTCTTGAGGATCGCCAGCACCTTTGCGTGCGCATAGATCGCGAACGGCGAGCCTTCGCGCATCGACAACAGTCCCGTGACCGCGTCGATCTCGCCATTGGTCAGGATCACGCCCGCGACCGGGCTGTGGCGCAGCGCGCCCGGTTTTGGATGAAGCTGCGGCGTTACGGTGAGCTGCTGGCGCAGATCGGGCGAGGCGTTGACCAGGAACCAGTTCCGGCCATCGGCGCTGAACGCGATCGAGGCTTGCGTGCTCCTCAGCTCCGGATGGCCGTCTCGCGCGGCCCGGCACACCTGGCATCCACAATTCCACTGCGGAACGCCGCCGCCCGCCGCGGCGCCCAGGACGACGATGCGCAGCATGATCCGTCTCCTGGAATACCAAGCACCAGATGATCTTACGACATGACCTCCGGCCCCGCCGCATCCTAAAGGGACACGTCAGGTCCGGAGGCCGGTCTCATGCGAAGGCTTTGGCTGCTCGCTTATTTGCGGGCCGCGCAGGCATACATGTTGATTTCCATGCCGCAGGGCACTTCGACAATCTTGGGGGCTTTCCAGGCCATTGAGGCTCTCCTTCTGTCGGTGTTTCCGTCCACTGTGACCCATAAGTTACTGCGGAAAGAAAAGTTCGGCGACATTTTTTTTGAGCTCAAAATTGAAGTAATTTGTTGCGACGCGAAAGTCGGTTTTGGACGCGAAGTCGCCGACAACGCGTCAAAATGACCGGGGATCAATGGGGTTGATGAGAGGTGGGACTGACCTTGGGCTGGGACAATGACTGTTGTGGTGCGACGGGGACACAGGGCCGGCGGCAAAATCACGAATAAAGCATTTGTGAAATGACCTGGGCTTCCAATTCGCCGCATCCGAATCCACTGGATGGTTGATGCCGAGATATTTTTTCCATACGCGGGTTGGCGACGAGCTGATCGCCGACCCCGAAGGTGAAGAACTGCGCAATCCCGATCGCGCATGGGAAGTGGCGCGCGCCATGATTCTCGAGTTGCTGCGGACCGAGGGAGGCAACGCGGCGCTGTTGTCGACGGTGATCGAGGTCACCGACGTCCGCGGCGAGATCGTGCTGCTGTTTCCGTTCACGGAGGCGATCGTGGCGGCACGGGACCAGCCTGTCACGCGGCACTGAGCTGCCCGCAAGGCGAACACCGGCGCTTGCACAACTCCCCGAAAGATTGAAGACTGAAGGTTGCACGGCGAACCCGCGCTGACGGATCATGTCGGCGTGAGGACAGAACAACCGTCGTATCCTGGGGAGGAATAAATGATGACCTGTCTCGCAGGGCCGCGCAGCCTGTGGCTCGCCGGCGCGTTTTTTGGTGCCTTGACGCTTGGATGGCCTGCCGGCGCGCTCGCGCAGCAACAAGCCAATGCGGCCGCACAGCCGCTGCCGCCCGGCTCGCCTTTGATCGGGCGCCCGGACAACGAGGCCGCCGCAAAACTGGCACCGGTCGCGCCGCCGCCGCTGCCGGCCGCAGCCGACAAGCTGCCCACCGCAAAGCTCAAGCTGCCGCCCGGCTTCAGCGTCGAGGTCTATGCCTCGGGGATGGCCAATGCGCGCTCGCTGGCGCTCGGCGACAAGGGCACGGTGTTCGTCGGCTCGCGGCTGGTCGACAAGGTCTATGCCATCACCGGCAAGGACGGCAAACACGAGGTCAAGGTGCTGGCCTCCGGCCTGTACCGGCCGAACGGCGTCGCCGTCCATGACGGCACGCTGTACATCGCGGAGCTGTCGAAAATCTCGAAGATCGAGAACGTCGAGGACGTGCTCGACAATCCGCCAAAACCAACCGTTATCTATGACAACCTGCCAAAGGACGAGGCCCACGGCTGGAAGTTCATCGCGGTCGGCCCGGACAACAAGCTCTACGTGCCGATCGGCCAGCCCGGCAACAACGTGCTTCATGATGAAGCGCACGGCCAGATCCGCCGCATCAATCTCGACGGCTCCGGCGCCGAGGTGGTCGCGCTCGGCGTCCGCAATTCGGTCGGCTTCGACTGGAATCCCGAAACCAAGCAGATGTACTTCACCGACAACGGCCGTGACTGGCTGTCCGAGGACATTCCGAACGACGAACTCAACCGCGTCACCAAGGTCGGCGAAGACTTTGGCGCGCCCTATTGCTACCAGGGCAACATCCCGGATCCGGAATTCGGCTGGGGCCATTCCTGCAGCGAGTTCACGCCGCCGGTCGGCCTGATGGGACCGCATGCCGCCGCGCTCGGCATGCGCTTCTACACCGGCAGCATGTTCCCTGCGGAGTACAAGAACGTGATCTTCGTTGCGCGGCACGGTTCGTGGAACCGGACCAACAAGTTCGGCGGCGACGTTGCCGTCGTGAGGCTGAACGAGGATGGCACGGTGAAATCGATCGAGCCCTTCATGACCGGCTTCTTGGAGGACAACAAGTATGTCGGCCGCCCGGTCGACGTGATGCTGATGAAGGACGGCTCGCTGCTCGTGTCCGACGACTGGAACGGCGCGGTCTACCGCGTCAGCTACGACAAGGACAAGGTCGCGGCGAAGTAGCAGACGCGTAAGGTGGGCAAAGCGAAGCGTGCCCACCTCTTCGGGCGATGAGCGATGACGTGAATGGTGGGCACGGCGCGAAGACGCGCCCTTGCCCACCATACGGCAGCCGAAGCAAACGGACAGCGTAAATGCGTCAGCAAGCAACAATCGCCGGGCTCGTGCTCGCCTTCGCCCTGTCATGCGCGAATGCCGCTGACATCGCCGAGCGCGCCGCGCCCTGTCTTGGCTGTCACGGCGATAAGGGGCAGTCGCAGATCGAGTTCACGCCCTCGCTCGGCGGACAGCAGGCGCCTTATGCGTTGATCCAGCTCTTCATGTTTCGCGAGAAGCTGCGCACGTTCGAGCCGATGAACGACATGGCGAAAGCGCTGACGGACGACGATCTGCGCGCCTTCTCCGACTACATTGCGAGCCTGCCAAAACCGGTGCCGCCGGAGGACGCCGGCGATCCCGCACGCATGGACCGCGCGAAGGCGCTGGCGCAGCAGTTCCGCTGCAGCTCCTGCCACAAGCCGGACTTTTCCGGCGGCGACAACGTGCCGCGGATCGCGGGCCAGCGCGAGGATTATCTGAAGAAGACGCTCAGTGAATACAAGGACAACAGCCGCCATGGTTATGACGGCACCATGGCCGACGTGATGGGCTCCGTGTCGGGCGACCAGATCGCCGATCTCGCCTATTACATTGCCCGCGTGCGGTGAGGCGCCGTAGCGAAGGCGCGCTTGCCTTATCATGAAACACTGCCATCGTCCGCCCTTTCGCGGGGTATGACGAGCTGAGCCTTAATGGCACAAGCCCGGCCATGACGACGCGTAAGCTCTGCTGGCCATGCCGCCCGCTTGACGCTAGAACGCAGCGACTACGTGGAGTCCCCCCATGTCCGACCTCTGGCGGCTGTCGGCCGCCGATCTTGCAGCCCTGATCCGATCGAAACAGGTCTCGGCAAAGGATGCCGCGACCGATGCGCTGGCACGGCTCGATGCGGTCAATCCCGCCATCAATGCGGTGATCGATTTTCGCGTCGCGGATGTGCTGGAGCAGGCCGACATCGTCGATGCGGCGCTCGCGCGCGGCGAGCAGGCCGGTCCGCTGGCCGGCGTGCCGGTCACGGTGAAGGTCAATGTCGACCAGACCGGCTTTGCCACCACCAATGGCGTGGCGCTGCAGCGCGACGTCATCGCCGCACACAACAGCCCGGTCGTCGACAATCTGCGCAAGGCCGGCGCCGTCATTCTCGGACGCACCAACTGCCCGGCCTTCTCCTATCGCTGGTTCACGGCCAATCTGCTTCACGGCGACACCAAAAATCCACACGACCCGACGCTCACGCCGGGCGGCTCGTCGGGCGGTGCCGGGGCGGCGGTCGCGGCCGGCATCGGGGCGATCGCCCATGGCACCGATATCGCGGGCTCGATCCGCTATCCGGCCTATGCCTGCGGCGTGCATGGCCTGCGCCCGACCTTTGGGCGTGTTCCGACCTGCAACGCGTCGCTGCCGGATCGTCCGATCGGCCCGCAGCTCTGCGCAGTGTCGGGCCCGCTCGCGCGCACCATCGGCGACCTCCGCCTATCGCT
>Ga0335069_10015382_pt1 | contig 10694 bp, 12 predicted proteins | sample Lox_Sample_11_FD_206714 | JGI IMG/M metagenome (GOLD analysis project Ga0335069, IMG submission 206714) | Soil microbial communities from Loxahatchee National Wildlife Refuge, Florida, United States - Lox_Sample_1.1 | ecosystem: Environmental > Terrestrial > Soil > Wetlands | place: USA... | reverse complement strand
TATTCTCTCGCCACGGTCTTGCTAGTAGCGCCCGTGCTCTCCTGAAACCGCTTGCCCTGGTACACGAACTCGCAGATAAAGAACTTCGAGCTTTCGCCTTTCCGCTTCGGACGACGCACTCCCATCACTTGCCTCCCTTCTTCGTCTTCGTCTTACCGCTTCCCCTTGGACGCCCGCCGAGCCTGCCCCACTCGCTCAACTCCTGCCTAGTATGCTTCTCGGCGCGCGCCCGCCCACCCTCAGCGCCCGTGCGCTGAAAGTACTTCATGACCTCCTTGGGAATCTTGGTTGCCATGACCAGATCATAAACCTAGGCCCAACATCTTGCAAGATGCGGGGGCTCAAAAGTGTAATCTTTACGATTTCGCGCGTGCGAAACGCCAGCCCTATTCCCCTTGGTCCGCATAAAACCCCGGATCGCCAAAGGACGGCGCGTTCAGGGCATCCCGCAGTGCCTTGAGGTGTCGCTTACGTTCTGCCGCTAGATCGGCCCCGCTAATAGGAACGCATCCGGCATGGTCTCCTTGACTCTCTTTGGGTGAACCCAAATGCACGGGGTCACGTTCACCCGTTCGCTGACTCTCTTTGGGTGAATCGCCCTTCACCCCGACCTTGCGGCGCGCATGACTCTCGTTAGCCTGACTCTCTTCTATATGACTCTCTTTGTGTGCACTATACGTCACCGGGGGTGGTGTACCACGATGCACCGGGGAGGGTGAATTATCGTTCACCCCCTCTTTGGCTTTCTGTTCCCGCTGCCATTCGTCGAAGATCCGATGCCATAGGAAGGTGAACTGATTGCTCGTTTGCGCACGGTGACGGAACCGTTTTTCCCTGCGTATGAAGCCTTGGCTTTCGAGGGCATTCAGATGCTTCTGTACCATACGCTCACTCAATCCCAACTCTGCCGCCAATGTCGGTACAGCGGGCCAACACGAATTGTCCTTTCCGTTGAACCTGACTAGGCGTCCATACACCAACTTTGCACCCGGAGCTAACCCTTTCCACGGTCCCATAGGCTCCGGCACCATCAGCCAGTGAAACTTGCGCCACGGGTTGAACGGCTCACCTATCTTCGCGTGAACCGGCAGCAGGGGTTTGGCCATCGCGTAGCCCCGTCACCGCTTGGACACCGCCGCCCCGCTCTGGCAGTCGCCACCTGTGGGCCGGGATTCGAGCCACGCGGCAACATCCTCGGCACGGTACCGCACCGCCGCCCCAATCTTGATGTACTTCGGGCCTTGCCGGAAAAGTCGCCAACGCCGAATCGTGGCAACGGAAACGGTAAGAGCATCGGCCAGTTCCCGTTCATTTAGCAGGGCGTTTGATGTGTTCTTGTCGTGCATATCTGGTCTCCCTAGAACCAGCCTGCTCGACATTGCCCATTTGCGCTAGATGTAGGGAATTGGTGCGAGTTATTTACTGGGTAGAAAATTCGGCGTGATTTTTCTGCACCCCCAAACGGGTGAGCATTTCGTCAAGCTCCATGGCTTGAATGCGTAACCTATCCCGACACCGAACGTTGTCATGACTTCGCTTACGGCACTGGCAGTACTCCGTGGCGAGGGTCATCCATGACAATTGGGGGCACAGTGTCTTTTGCTCGACAGCCAGCAACACAGGGCGCCGGTTAGATACGGGGCGGCCCCTCCTTTTCTTGGGCCGAACTTGGGTGAGTGCAAAGGCGTACTCAGCGGGCATTCCGGCACTGAGGAACTGCCGAAACGTTTCCTCAGCGCTTTCACCGGGCTGAGGGCTGGAGTTGGTTAGCCATGTAGACAGTTCCGCCATGGCCGCCGTTGAGCGCTCAAAGGTATCCGCATCCCGGTGTATGAGCATTGATTCAAATGCTGAATCGGCGTATCCGCAAAAGGCTAGCCAGATTTCAGCTTGAAGGGGGTGTGCGGCGCGCCACGCAGCAAGACCCGGCTGCCGCTCGGCGCGGTCTCGAATCCTCTCCCGCAGCCACTCTTCCTTTGAGAAGTTGGACGGCATAGTCACCTCCCGAAGTGACTTTCCCAAGTGGGACACACGGGCAGGCGGCTGGGAAAACCGCTTTTCAGGAGCTACCCTAGCCCGGTATCCTGTACCATTATCCGATCAAACTGGCGGTACCGCGCTCTGTTGTTAATGGGCGCGCATCGCCCTGAGTGACTGTTCAAACAACCGTAGTAGGAGTGTAATGTTTACGGTCTGAGGGCGGGAAGTCCTGGGGGCGTTCCGAGTTCACGCAATGCGGCGCGCGTTAGCATTCCGCATTTGGGAGCCACAACGCGGCACTTGGCGCAAGCCCGCCGCTTCCTGCTATTGAAGTGCCCGCAGGGGCAGTGCCAGTCCGTCCTATGGTCGCCGCTCGATAGATCCGGGGGCCGCAGTTCTTCAAGGATCTCTTCGCCGGTGAATTGCCCCCCGGTCATCTCCCATACGGAATACAGTCCGGCAAGACGTAGCGTGAGAGAGTTTCTGCGCCTTACGATGCCGCTCTTGTACCCTCCGACGCGGCCCAGGTAGCGCATACGTTCCACGCCCTTTGGGAAGTAATTCGCCATACCCTATTTTATCGCTTGAAGCGATAGGCCGCTGAGTTAAGGATGGCCTAATGCAGCATTTGGTGCTGAACCCGAAAGTACTTGTGCTTGACAACTTCAGGCGTGTGCATCATTTCGACTGGACACTCCCATGCGGTCCATCCGAACGTGCGCCGATTCTGGTCCCGTCGCTCTTGAAGTCGTTTCCAAAGGAGCGGATCATAATAGGTGTACAAAGCTCTATCGCCGCCTCTGTAAAAGTTGAACTCGCTGAGCGGCAGCGTTGCGAGGCTGAGGTACACGGTCGGCGTACTGAAAGGGTGGCGGCTTTCGTCGGCCATTTGAATTGGAGCGGTGCATGAATGCTTCTTTGTGTCCCACCATTTAGCCGACACTTCAATTCCAAGGTCGAGGCCTCCAAGTACTTCCGGCCTGTACTTCGGCCCTCGTTTGTTTTCGGTGTGGATTGTACGCAGCTTGATGAAGAAACTGGCCGGGAGCCGCCGTCCGCTGGGCTCTTCGGTCTCAAGGCATAGTGGCTTTTGGGCGTCACTGAAGCGGTGTTCAAATCTGAACTCGGCCCCGTAGTAACTCCGATTCCAAAAGATCAACGGAGGGTGCGCGTCGTTCATTCCGGCGTCGAAATCACCGACCTCTTGCCAGCCAATCTCAGATTGCCAGTTGGACCGGGGAAACTCGGGTTTATTGCCGCCCTGCTGAATCACCGTAAATTGGACGCCATCGCGGAGGGGGTCGTAGGCCGGGTTTGATTTGAATGACTCCGTAAGGGAACGCCACTCCTCCGGGTCGTTGATCAGCTTAAGGTCCGTCAGGATCGCGTACCAGTCAGGCTCCACCGATACGCCGTAAGGGTGAAATCTCGCGGGTCTATACGCCGCATCCCGAATCGCATCAGACAACCCTACGAGGAGCAACCATAGTACGATGCCCTGGCGTACCGAAAAGCCGCCGATGGCTATCAGCGCCAGAAGGAGACACGCCGTGGTCACCCTTGACCCAAGCGTCCTTCGGCTCCATTGCTCGGCTGGCGAACACGGAAACAATGTTTGAATAAGGCCCACCGCAAGATACAGGACCAGGAAGCCGCAACCGCACAGTAAACCGATATTCGCGTCGTTCATGGGTGCCGTGCCACTCGCTTCTCGATTACCTGCTTTTAAGCAGGGTGCTTGGACGAAGCATACGCCCTTAGCCTTGTCGTTTGCAAGACGTTGAACACACCGTAGGACGCAAGATCAAAGCCGTCCGCAGGCAGAAGGGGATCACACAGGACCAGCTTGCAGAATTGGCCGGGCTTAACCGCGTCCATCTGTACCGCATCGAAACGGGCCAGCAAAGCGTTACGCTGCGAACGCTCAAGATGATTGCCGATGCGCTCAACGTCAAGCTGCGGGATCTGATCGGCAATCTGTAGCCCAACCGCGATTTCAACTCAATTCCGGCTCTTGCATCGATGAGGCGCGCGCCGCCGAAATCGCCAATGGGTCCCATCTACATCGACCCCCGGAACAATAGCGCGGCCCCCGACAGCCTTCCAAATGCAAAGGATCGTAGATTTCGCGCGCGGGGATAATCGGAAAGCGGCAGTCGGCGGCCACCGCACAGGTACAGGGACTTTCACAGGGACTCAGCTTCAAAACGGTGATGATCGGCGGGCAAGGGTGAGCAAGGGGACAAGGCGGCAAGACCTGTGTCTTCAATAAGTTCAAGCGCTCTTGAGCAACTTCGGGCAACGGTGAGCGCGGCGCTTTGGGCGACTCTTAATCACTAGGTTGAAGGTTCGATTCCTTCCGCGCTCACCACTCCGAATCAGGGCTCTAGGCTCTCCTTGGTTCTCCGCCTTGCGTCTTCAGTTGTTCGCCTTGGCTTCCGGCCACAATGCGCTTAGGGCCAGCCCCGTCACTATGCCCAGGGAGACTTCGGTGAAGCGGTCGCCGGCGAGGACCCATGCCGGCTTCGCGGCCGCGCCCGGCAGCACGATGGCCAGGGTGATTCCGGCGAAGCGATAGGCCCGGCGATCCAGGCGAATCAGGGCGCACACCAGGCCGAGACCCAGGATTCCCGCCGCGAACACCGGCACGCTGGCCGTCGCATGGGTGGCCAGGAGCGCCCCCGCCACCGCGCCGAGCACCGTACCGGCGAAGCGCTGCCCGGAGATCTTCAACGCCGCGCCGACATCCGACTGCGTCACCACCATGGCGCTGATGGCCGCCCACTGGGCTTCCGGCAGGCTAAATAGCCGAGCGATGGCCAGCGACCCCGCCGCGGCGACGGTGGTGCGAACGGCGTGCCACACGGCGCGGCGGTTCCACGCGGAGAATATTGAAGCGCCCATACCCCTCCCGAATCTTGAGTGTGGCATGAGCGGGCGCTCGCGTCTTGGCGGCGTAGGCGGAGAAAGAGGCGTAAAGGCGGGCAAGCGTGGCCGGGAGGCTTGGCCCACCACGGAGCAGGGCTCTGGGCGACGCCCGGCGGGCAGCGCGGGTTCGGGTCTTCGGCGGCGGATTCCGGAAGGCGGACCATGAGGTCCGCCCCACTGGCCGCGCGGCCTTAGCGCACCCAGCTTGCGGCGTTCTCCAGCAGCACGTCGGAAAACTCCGCCGTGTCCGGCGTTACGGGCTGGTGGGAGCAGAAGCCGATGCCGACATAGAACGGCGGGTCGAAATGAACTTGCGCGGGCGGCCCGAATTGGTGCATGGGCTCGGTCTTCAGCCTCACGTAGAGCGCCTCGCTATCGCCGTGCTTCTCGATCCCAATGCGCGCGGCATGCACGTCGGCGATCGTGCCGCCGAACGTGTACTCCATGTCGGTCATATCCGCGCCCTTGGTGGGACGCTGCGCCAGGTGCACCATGCCGCGGCCGTGCTCGGCCACCATCACTTCCTTGGAATCGTCGTCCAGATCCTGGCGGATGACCAGCACCACTTTTCGGTCGTTGTAGCCGGCGGGATTCGGGAAAGAGACGTCCGCGGCGAAGGAAACGTCGCCGGACATCCGCTTCCAGATGAAGCGGAACTCGTCGCGGGAATACCAGATGTTGTAGCCGGCGGAGGTGATGGAGTAGCGCTTCGCGGAGGCGTCATAGCGCGAACTGCCCGGTACGAGCGGCCCGCCGATGTCGGAGATGCCCTCGAAGATCCCCAGCGGCGTGTTGAGGTTCACGCTGGGCCGGTGGAAGTCGCGAGGAGGCGGAACCTGCTTGTGGGCGGCCGAGCCGGGAAGCGCCCAATCGGGCGGAACCGGGGCGTTTGCCGGCGCACTGGATGCGGGAGCTTGGGCCGGCGCCGGCGCTACCGCCCACAGGGCGAGAACGGCCGCACCGATGGCAAGGGCGTTCCCCGCCGCGGAAGACGTGTGGAGGCTTCGCATACTGCATGAACTGTATCAGATGCACGCTCGCCGCGCACCCGCGCCCCATTTCGGGTCATATTTGGCGCCGGGCGGTCTTTTGCGGTTTTCCCCACCGCCGTCTTGAGATAATGCCGGTAGTGTTTCGAACGGCATTGCTGGCTTGCTGCGTCGCAGCCGGACTCTGGGCCCAATACCCTCCGGGCATGCAATGGCGCCGTATCCGCACGGCGCACTTCGACATCATCTACCCCAGTGAAATTGAAACGGACGCGCAACGCTGCGCCAACGCTCTGGAGGCGCTTTATGCGCCGCTCAGCGAATCCCTGGGCGCCGCGCTGCCGCGCCACAGCGCCATTCTGCTGGCGGACCAGGACGTGACGCGGTTCTCCGGCGGGTCCATTGGACTCTTCCCGCGCATGGCCACCTTCCAGACCATGCCCGCGCAGGGCTTCTGGGGCACCAGCGACTGGATTGACACCATCACCGTGCAGGAAGGGCGTCGGCTGGTGCAGATCGCCAAAATGAATCACGGCTTCGGCAAGCTGGCGAGCGCGGTGCTGGGCGAGCAGGGCCTGGTCTCCACGGTGGGCATGAGCCTGCCCGGGTGGTATATGGCGGGCGATGCGCGCAACGCCGAAAATACGCTGCTGCGCGGGGCCGTGGGCCAGTACGCCTCCTCGGAAATGGCCACGCGCGCGCTGCTGCTTTCCGGCGATAAGTTCTCGTTCCAGAAGGCGATCCACGGTTCGTTCAAGGACCAGGTCCCCAGCCAGGCCGAACTGGGCGCCTTCATGGTGAATCACGTGGAGCGCACGAACGGGCCGGACGCCTGGAATAAGATCCTGTCGCGCACTTCCACCCGGTCGTTCAGCCCGCTCTCCCTGAGCGGCGCGCTCAAGAAAGAAACCGGGCGGGGAGAGGCGGCCACTTACAACGAGACCATGTCCGCCATTGGCGAAACCTGGAAGGCGCAAGCCGCTGGCAAGCCGTTTACCCGGCCGCAGGTGATCACCACGCAGCCGAAGAGCGTCTTCACCGGATACCACCAGCCCATTTTCGATGCGGGCGGCAGCATCCTGGCGCAGAAACAGGGCATGGACACGTGGGCCACGGCGCTGGTGCGCGTGCAGCCCGATGGCCGCCAGCGCACCCTTTTCCACTACGCGCCGGAAGCCGGGACTTCAGACCGCACCTCCGTGGTGAACGGCAAGATAGTGTGGGCCGAGTACGTGCCGGATATCCGTTGGATTCGGGGAAACTCCGAAATCCTCATCCGTGACATCGCCGCCGGCCGCACGCGGCGCCTGACGCACAAGACGCGCTTCATGAGCCCGGCGCTTTCGCCGGATGGCGCGCGCATCGCCGTGGTGGAGTTTCCCCCGGACCGCCAGTGCGCGCTGGTGATTCTGGACGCGCAGACCGGAGCGGAGACGCGCCGCCTTCCCTCCCCGGACAACGACATGCTGTACAACCCGGCGTGGTCCGAGGACGGCAAGCGCGTCGCGGTGGTGACGCAGGGATCGCAAGGCCGCGCGCTGCAGATCGCCGATCTGGATTCCGGCGCTTTCCAGGCGGTGATTCCGCACCGCGATGAGGAGATCGGCAATCCGGCCTTCTACCGCGGGTACCTGCTATACAAGTCCTCGCGCGACGGCGTGGTGAATATTTTCGCCGTGGAGACGGCCACCGGCCATTGCTTCCAGGTGACGCACTCGGAATTCGGCGCGGACTATCCGAGCGTTTCGCCCGACGGCGCCAAGCTCCTCTACAGCGACTACACCGCGCGCGGTTACAATGCGGCCGAGATTCCGCTGGACCCCTCCGCCTGGACGCCGGCCGGAGACGCCGCGCCATCCAGCGTGATTCCGCAGGCCGTGCGCCGCGATTACACTTCCACTGTCGGCGCGACGCACTACGACTCGGCGCCTTATGCGCCCTCCTTACATCTGCTGGACATTCATTCCTGGGGACCGGCCGGAGGGGGGATCGGCTTCCTCTCGAACGACAAGATGCACCTGGCGCAGTTCCACGCCGACGCGGTTTACAATACCGACGAGGGCAAGCTCGGCTACGAGACGGGCTTGAGTTACGCCCGTTTCTTTCCGGTGCTGGACGTGAGCTTCGCGGACCGGGGGCGGAGACTCAACTACCCCACCTACACGGAGCAGTTTCTGGAGCGCACGGCGGCGGCGGGTTTCCACATCCCGCTGAATCTTTCGCGTGGCTACTACCGAACCAGCCTAAGCATTGGCGCCCAGGTGGAACGAGTGGGCCTGGACAACGGCTCCTTCATTCCGCTGACCTATGGCCTCACGCTATCGCACATCCGGCAATCCAGTCCGCGCGATCTGGCGCCGCCTTGGAGCCAGACGCTGCTGCTGAACTACAGCAACACGGTGGAATCCAACAACTATACGGACAACCATCTGGCGGTAGACGGGCGCTACGCGCTGCCGGGAGTTGCGGCGCATCAGGCGATCGTGCTCGAAACGGGCTACGAGCGCAACAATGGAAATTACTTCTTCCGCCGCGAGGTGCAGTTTCCGCGCGGCTACACCTACTATACGGGGCCGAACCTCACCAAGCTGGGCTCCACGTACGAAGCGCCGCTGTTTTATCCGGATTGGTCCATTGGGCAGTTGCTCTACATCAAGCGCGTGGCGGCGAACGGGTTTTACGATTGGGGCCGCGTGGGCCCCACGCTCTACCGCTCCACCGGCGCGGAGCTGGTGTTCGACGTGGCGCTGCTGCATTTCCCCGTGGTTCGCGTGGGATGGCGGGAGGCGTACCGCATCGATTACCGCAACGCGCGCATGAACGCGTTCGTGGAATTTCGCTGGTAGGGGGCGCGAGCGGCTAGCGGGCGCGCGCAGTTTCGCCGGCCAGGTCCTCGGCGGACACCGGCGGGTTGTAGTAGAGAATGCGGTGGCAGCTTTCGCAGCTCATCAATTCCACGCCCTTCTTCAGGTCCTGGAAGAACTGCAGGCGCAGCGCGATGTTGCAGGCGCTGCAGCGGCCTTCAATGGCTTCCGCGACGGCCAGACCGTTGCGCGTCCGGGTTTTGCGCACGCGCTCATACTTCTGGTAGGCGCCGGGCGAAATGGAAGCGACAATGGAGGCGCGCTCTTTGTTGAGCTCGGCGGCGCTGGCTTCATCCGCGGCGGTGCGCTCCCGAGCCTCCTTCTTTTCGCCTTCCACCTGGGCCTTTTCAATCTTCAGGGCTTCCTCGGCGGCCTTCACGTTGCGGTCCAGGCCTTCGGATTCGCCCATCAGTTCGAGGATTCGATCCTCGAACTTGCGGATCTCCTTCTCGCAGAATTCGATCTCGGATTGAAACGCGCGGTACTGGTCGTTGGTCTTGGCGCCGAGCATCTGGTCCTTGAGCTTGGAAATCTTCTGCTCTTGGGCCTGGATTTCGGACTCGCATCGCTTGCGGTCCTTCTGATTGGCCGTCAGCGCGGCGCGGTCCGCCTCGAGCTTGCGCTCGTGCGAAACCAGCTTGGTTTCGATTTCGGCGACGTGCTTGGGAAGGGCCGCAATCTCGCGGGTGAGTTCGGAAAGACGATGGTCGACTTCCTGCAGACGGATCACCAACTTCAGGTCGGGAAGCATCTCTAACAGGGAGTGTAACACGCCGCATCGTGAAGAGGGCTGACGCGCCAGGCGGTCCGGCTGGTATACGGCTATTCGGCGCGACGCAGTTCGACCTTGTTGTAAACCTCTTCGGTTTGGGCCAGGGTGGCGAAGCTCATTCCCGGAAGCCGCGCGGACGCGGTTCCCGCGGCCACGCCCCAGCGCAGCGCCGTGGCCGGATTGCCCTCGCGCTCCATGGACCAGGCATACGCCGCGCTGAGCGCATCGCCCGCGCCGATGGGGCACACCGCGTCCACGCGCGGCGGCAGGGCCTCAATGAGCCCGTCCTCGTGCGCGCCCACCGCGCCGCGGCTGCCCAGGGAGAGCGCCACGGATTCCGGCCCTAGAGCGCGAATCTGCATGGCCGCTTCCAAGTAGTGCGTGCGCGTGAGCAGCGTGCGGCCCAGAATGCGCTCGGCCTCCTGCTGGTTGGGAGCCGCCACGGTGGGCTTCGCCTCCAGCCCCTCGCGCAGCGCTTCGCCGTTGGCGCGCAGCAGCGTTTTCACTTTCTTGCGCCGCGCCATGGAAATCAGCTTGCCGTAGAAGCTCAGCGGTACGCCAGGCGGCAGGCTGCCGCAGAGCATGAGCCAAGCCGCGTGGTCCAGCGTTTCGCGCACGGCGCGCTCCACGGAATCCACCTCCGCACGAGAAAGGTCCGGCCCGGCTTCGTTGAGGTTGACGGTGAGGCCGTGCTTGTCCGTGATGGTGAGGTTGGTGCGGATCTCCTTGCGGATGGGCACCACGCGGGTGGGAAAACCGTAACCGCCCAGCAACTCCTCGAGACGCTTTCCGGTTTCGCCGCCCGAAATCAGAACCGCGAGCGTCTCGCCGCCATAGGAGTGAATCACGTGCGACGAGTTGATGCCGCGGCCGCCGGGAGATTCGCCGCTGGAATTGACGTAGGCGCGATCCTCGAAAGCCAGGCGATCGACGTTGACAATGTGGTCAATAGCAGGATTAATGGTGAGCGTGACGATCAAGTATTCATTTTACCCGGCGCGCCGCCGCCAGGTGGCGAATTCTGCGCATCCCGCCGCGGTATGTTGCTACCGCCCACCCTCCGCCGCGCGGCGCGCCGCGCGGCAGACGTCCAGCAACATCTTGGCGGTGAGCGTGCCGGTGGAGGTATTTTTCTGGCTGGGATTATAAGACGCAAGCCAG
>Ga0335069_10015380_pt1 | contig 10694 bp, 14 predicted proteins | sample Lox_Sample_11_FD_206714 | JGI IMG/M metagenome (GOLD analysis project Ga0335069, IMG submission 206714) | Soil microbial communities from Loxahatchee National Wildlife Refuge, Florida, United States - Lox_Sample_1.1 | ecosystem: Environmental > Terrestrial > Soil > Wetlands | place: USA... | reverse complement strand
CCAGACGCTGCACAGACCCTTCGAGAACGCCGTCCACGTTGAGGCTGCGCGCAATCTCTGGCAGCGGTTTCCGGGCGTCTTTGAACTGCATCACGGACGTGCGGGAGATGACCTTGAGGCTCGGAATCTTGGCCAGGTCGGTGATGAGGGCGTCGGTCATGCCGTCGGCGAAGTAATCCTGTTGCGGATCGCCAGAAAGGTTGGAGAGGGGGAGGACGGCAAGTGCGCGAACCGGCGTGTCGCTTGGCCGCGTTGACCAACGACTTCGCCAGCCACCTATGTTGAATACTAGTAGGATTGTGACCACGAGTAACACGGCGGCAGCAATCGCGGCGACCGTGCTTGACCGGTGACCCGGTGGGCGGGGCCGCTGCAGGGTGGCCTCGCTTTCCACTTGCACGACAAAGCGGTAGCCGAGGCGCGGCAACGTCTCGATGAATTTGGGATGATCGAACGAATCCCCAAGGGCGTGCCGTAAGGTCTTTACCGTGTGGTTCAGGCTGTCATCAAATTCGACGTAAGTATCTGCCGTCCATAGGCGTTTCCGCAGTTCCTCTCGTGACACCAACTCGCCAGGACGTTCAACCAGTGCTCTTAGTACTTCGAAGGCCTTCGGAGGCAACGGAACTTTCTGGCCATCCTTGAAGAGCTCACAGGATGTCAGGTTTACCTCGAAGGCGTGAAAGCGGATTCGCGGCTGGGATTGGACCGACACTGACATGGTGCCGTCCCTCTCGCGATCGAATTTAGCACAAAACCCTTGAGATATCTGTGAATTGCAGCACAAGGGCAAGTTGTTGGTTTTTTTATCTGGAACACTCTTCATCCAGATTTCATGCAGTCATCAGCCGGGCTTCATTGCCTGCACTTCAAGCTCGTGAGATAGAAGGTGCGTAAGTCGGAGAGCGAATCCGAAGAGGACTGGGTCCTCGCGCACCGCAGCGGGGTCCATCCGTCTCCGGCCAAGCTCGCTCTGAGCCTTTGACAAAGAGCGGAGGCGAAGATCGGCTTGAGTACGAGAGACGTTTATGGGCAATGCAGACTCAGGAGCATCTGGTTAATAGCCACAGCGGGATCCTCGAGCCATGGCGTCGAGAGCTTAACTCTGCAGTACCCGAGTGCCCGAGAGCTGTGCTCTTAGGACTGCCGTGCGCGCACTGCAAGGCGTATTTCGCGGCCGATCTCGAAGTCTGTCCGCTCTGCGGCTGCAAGGAAAGGGTGCCATCGGCAACGACTCTGTTTCGCTTGGCAAGAAAAACGTAAGCGAGCGGCAGGCCCAGCGGGCGAGTCCCCTCTGCGCCTTCCGACCGCACTGCAAGTTCCGACGAGGAGCGCCCACTACAAACTCAGTTTTGTGGAGGTCAATCATGAAACGCATCAGTATTCTGCTTTTGGTTTTTTTGTCATGCTTTGCTCTGGCGGCTTGGCCGCAGGCGAAGGCGCATTGTAAACACAAACCGAAAATCATCACCTTTGACGCTCCGGGCGCGGGCACAGGGCCCGGTCAGGGCACCACCCCTAACGGCATTACCTCCCAGGGGGCGGTCGTCGGATGGTATGTGGACCCTGACAATGTGAATCACGGGTTCGTGCGCGATCCCGATGGCGCCTTCACCACGTTCGACGTTCCGGGCGCCGGTACGGGTGCGGGCCAGGGAACGGTGGCCCAAAGCGTCAACCCGGCTGGAGCGGTCGCGGGAATGTATTTCGATGCGAATTGTCTGTATCACGGCTTTTTGCGCGATCCTGAGGGCGCCATCAACACCTTCGACGTTCCCGGCGCGAACACGGTTGGGGGCACTTGCGCTACCTCGTCGTTTTGGGTAGTGATGCAGGGCACCGCTGCCGGAAACATCAACGCCGCAGGGACGATCACGGGAATGTACACGGATGCGAACGGTGTGGGCCACGTCTTCCTCCGCGCTCCTGACGGGACGTTCACCACGTTTGACGCTCCGGGCGCGGGCACAGGGGCTGTCCAGGGCACGTGGAGTTCATCCTTCTATGGCCTGAACCCGGCGGGGGCGATCAGCGGATGGTACGTAGACTCTGGCATGGCGCTTCACGGCTTCTTGCGCACTGCCAAAGGTACGGTCACCGCCTTCGACGTTCCGGGCGCAGGCACAGGGGCGATCCAGGGCACCGTGCCTTTGAGCCTGAACCCAGAGCGGGCAGTCACCGGATTCTACATTGATGGAAACAATGTGCTTCACGGCTTCGTGCGGTCTCCTCGCGGCAAGTTGACGACCTTCGATGTTCCGGGCGGGGGGACAGACTTCTTCCAGGGCACCTTCCCCGTGAGCAACAATCCAGCGGGGGAGATCGTTGGATACAGCACGGACACGAATAATGTCAATCACGGCTTCTTGCGTGCTCCCGACGGAAAGCTCACGACCTTCGACGTTCCGGGGGCGGGCGCGGGTGCCTTCCAGGGTACCTTCACCTACGGCAACAACGCTGCGGGGGCAATCGTCGGCGCTTACGTGGACGCGAACGGTGCGAGTCACGGGTTCCTGCGGCTCGCGGACCACAACGAACATGAACGCTAACGAATCATCAAGCCGCCTGATGTCTGGGCGGCTCTTCTTTGGAGGTCAATCATGAAACGCATCAGCATCCTTGTTTTGGTTATTTGTGTGTGCATGACAACGGGGGCGTGGTCGCAAAAGTCCGCGAGCGCGCCGCATCTCGGCAGAGGTTTCCTACGACACCACCTCCCGAAGGGAATGTCGAGTATTGCTTCAGTTCAGGGACAAAGTTCCGCGCAGGCAAGTCCGGCTCTCAACTCGAGAGTCTGGCAATTCGGCACCTATCCCGGGGGAACCTGGGCGGCGCTGGAGGGCATCAACGACTTCGGCATTGCGGTGGGTTTCGGTGACGTGCCTCCGCTCGGCCAAGGCCCCAACGGCGAAGGCTACACTCACACTCTCGCAGTCCCCGTTTTTGGGCCGCACGCCGGCGAGTGGATCGATCTGGGCACTCTCGGCGGTGAGTATTCAGTCGGATGGGAGGAGCCACTGAATAGTATTTCCGACACCGGTCTGATCGTCGGGCACTCCGCTATGCCGAGTGGTTATATCCATGGCGCCGTCTGGACGCAGAAGACGGGCATGACAGATCTTGGCGCCCTCGCTGATATTGGCTATCCCGAATACAACGGCAGCTTCGCCATGGCCACCAACCGGCTCGGCACGCTGATCGTCGGTTGGAGCGGCACCGACATGAACTGCCTCTTGGATTGCTCTGCTGCCCTCCCTGTCGTCTGGACTCCCTCCGGCGTTTGGGAATAGGGAAAGTGGGTCACCAAATGGAAGATACACAAGCTTGACACCGCGGCATTTCCAGACCTCACGTCCTGGTTTCCCACGGCGGTTAACGACCTTGGACAGATCGTCGCCATGGCCTTCACCAGCGATGTGGCGACCGGTAAACCACTGCTTTGGAACCCGCGGCCTGACCGCAAAACATGGAAGATTATGGAACTGACCGCCTCTTATGATTTCCCCTACAATCTTCCTTTCGGCATCAACGACCGTGGCGAAATCACGGGCGCAACCAATAGCGCCGATGGCAGCCTTTGGACTCCTCGCCTGTGGAAGCCGCTGAACTTAAAGCGGACCCGATACAGCGATGCAATCCTGCTCGCCATACCGGAAGGCTTCATAGGTTGCGAGGCTGTTGGCATCAACGAATTTGGGGACATGACCGGTGATTGCTACAACGACGTGGTTGACCAGACGACACGCTGGACCATGAAAGACCTAACCTTCTCGCAAGTCGTCAACATCGGAGATGGAAGCGTGGCATGGGGAGTCAACAACTTCGGCCTCGCATCCGTTACCTACTGGGACCCGAACTGCCCCGTCTCGTGCGGCGGCGCAGTGCAGATCCACTGAACCCGTAGGAATGTCTGGCACTCAACGCCAAATACTTCACATCTCTTGCAGGACAGCCGCCCGACCTCTGGGCGGCATTTATGTGCACCGTCGAGCGCTTTTGCGCACCTTCTGCTAAGTGGCCATAGTGCTGACAACCACGCTCCGACCGGGTTCTTGTCGGATCACGAGCAAGCCGGAAGTTGGGCATGGAGAGCGATGCCTTGCCAGGTCGTCGGACTATGGGAAATCTGAATATTGGCTGGATCCGAATCTGGAAACATTGTCCCTGTTGCGTTTACGCCCGTGCTCGCAAACATTCAAAGTCGTTCTCGCTTATCGACTGCATTTCGGTTGGCGTTGATCGAATGCAGCGCAACTTCGAGCCCATGCGGAAGCAGGTGGAAGCCTGGCAGAAAAGTGAATTAACCGACGTCACCGCGAAGGTGGTCATATACGAGGCGTTCGTCGAAGGCAGACTGGAAGCTCCCAAACATCTTGCCCGCACCGTCCACGACCTCTACTTCGAGCCGAAGTACGAGGAATTAGGGTCGCGAACGATCTGGAGCCTGTTGAATGCTTTCACGTCAGCCTTCAAGGAGCTTGATCCGATCCCTCAGTTTAAGGCGACAGCGAAACTGGGAGAGTTCCTGGAAACTCGCTTCTCACAATCGTTTTAACCCTAGTGGCGGTGCCGGCCGGACCCCTGCACTATTACACTCTCTTCACCCTCTTCGCCAGTACCGTCACTTAACGCAAGCGCGTTTATCGCTACCAATCCGGTGAAACTTCCCAGAAGCCGACTTCTCGCTTAGCATCTTTGAGCGTCCGACTTAAGAATAACCTTCGGTTTGCCCGTCATTCGAACCAAACCGATGCCGACGAAGCTGACAATGCTTATGAAGAAGGCCACAGTACGCCGTGTCTGCTTAGGCAGAATCATCGAAAGAAGGAAGGTTGGTTATCCCTTGGCGTTTCGTGATCCCGGTCACATCAATGGTTGTCCCAGATCACAGTTGCGTGGGCAGGTCGGTGAGAAACTCGCGCAGTTTTCTCCTGGCGGATTGTTAGCCGAGAGATGCGCAAAGCTCTCGGGTCGAGTAGTCGCAAAGAATCCTTATCGAGCCATGCAATAGCCAGCCCTCAATGAGGATAGTAGATATAGAGAGTTGGTCGTGAATCTCAAGCATTCATTACACTCTCGGGAAAGTCTTCCGAAGAATCAAGGGAGAGACATTAAAAACACGATTGTATTGTTTGTTCTTCTGATGATCGCATTTGCTGGCCAATGCAGTGCGCAGAACACTCCCGCAAAGGACCTCTTCGCCAGCAAGTGCACCCTGTGTCACGGACCCGACGGCTCCGCGCAAACAACCATGGCAAAGAGCCTTAATTCGCGACTTTCATTCTTCTGACGTCCAAAAGCAATCCGACGCGGATCTGAAAACCGTGATCACAAAGGGCAAGGGCAAGATGCCAGCCTTTGACGGCAAACTGACAGGTGAGCAGATCGACCAATTGGTTAGTTACATCCGGGAAACTGGGAAGCAGAAATAGTAGTCTTCACGACATGGCAAGAAGGGGCATTTGAGCGTGCAGCAGCCTTGCCTGCTCGTTGCCCGAGGCGATCTTTCACAACGAACGCCAGCGGCTTATGTGAGACAAAGCTTAAGATTCGGTTCGGCAGGAGAAACGGATGTCAACACAGAACCAAGGCATGGCGAGCCCAGGCGGTCCGCTGTCGGCGCCTACGCCTCGCCGACGATTTGTTGAGGTGATGCTGGGTAGCGGATTCCTCGCGACCGCGGTTGCCTTCCTCTATCCTGTCTTGCGCTATCTCGTGCCCCCGAAAGCTTCCGACCTTGGCAGCGATGCTGTCGTGGCCGGTGATGTCGGCGAGCTAAAACCGAATAGCGGTAAGATATTCCGCTTCGGGAATCGTCCTGGCCTGCTAATCCACACTGCCAGTGGAGAGTACCGCGCCATGTCGGCGATCTGCACGCATCTCTCCTGCACAGTGCAATACCGCGACGATCTCCGCGAGATCTGGTGCGCCTGCCATAACGGCAAGTATGACCTCAACGGCCGAAATATCTCAGGTCCGCCGCCGCGTCCGTTGGAAGCCTTTGAGGTGCAGGTGCGCGGGGACGCGATATTCGTGAGGCATCGGCTGGAGGGGTGAGATGAGTCCGCTACGCACACTGCGCAGTTGGCTGGACGAAAGGTTCGGCTGGGATGACTTACTCGCCCCGTTGCGGAAGAAAACCGTCCCTCTCCACAAACTTTCCTACTGGTACTTCCTCGGAGGCATCACTCTTTTTCTTTTCGTTATTCAAGTGCTGACCGGGATCCTGTTGCTTCTGTACTACCGGCCAGGAGCGAGTGAAGCCTTCGAGAGCGTGCAGTACATCATGACCCAAGTGAAATTTGGCTGGCTGGTTCGCTCCATCCACTCCTGGTCGGCCAATTTGATGATCTTCACCGCGTTCGCGCACATGTTCAGCGTGTTGTTCCTTAAGGCGTACCGCAAACCGCGTGAGCTCACGTGGGTCAGCGGGGTGATCCTGCTGTTTCTGGTCATGGGATTCGGCTTCAGCGGCTACTTGCTGCCGTGGAACACGTTGGCTTTTTTCGCCACTAAGGTCGGCACCGAGATCACTGCCCAGGTTCCAATCATCGGTAAACCCATCATGATCTTCCTCCGCGGGGGGGAAGAGGTGACCGGAGCAACCCTGACCAGGTTCTTTGGATTCCATGTCGCCGTTCTACCCGGATTGACAACCCTGTTGATCATGCTGCACGTGTTGCTGGTTCAACGTCTTGGCATCAGCATTCCCCCGAAGCTGGAGGCTCACTGGACTGCAAATCCGTCTGCAAATCGGGAAATGAAATTCTTCCCCAATTTCATGTTGCGGGAGTTGATGGCCTGGTACGTAGCGCTGGGTGTGCTGGGCGCGTTGGCGGCGATCTTCCCGTGGAACCTCGGTGTCAAGGCTGATCCTTTTGCGCCTGCCCCGGCTGGAATCAAGCCCGAGTGGTACTTCCTCTTCATGTTCCAGACACTCAAGCTCATCCCGCCCAAGGTCTGGGTCATCGATGGCGAAGTTCTGGGTGTGCTTGTTTTCGGCCTGGTCGGTTTGTTGTGGCTTCTGCTGCCTTTCTTTGAGAGTGACCAACCGTCACGTACGAAACGGTGGATCACTGGCCTTGCGGTCTTTGCTCTCGCGTACGTGGCAGGGATGAGTGTCTATGGTTATCTTGCGAAGTAAGGTCCGACCGTCCGGCGCAGCCCGCGATTTCGCGTTGGCCGGTTTCGTCGTGGTTGCAGCGTGCTTGGGATTCGGGCAGACCACGAACTCCTGCTTGGACTGTCATTCCGCATTGCCTGATGCCCTGGGAGTGACCCAAGAGAAATTTAGCCAGGACATACACGCGCAAAAAGGATTGACTTGCGTGAGTTGCCACGGAGGCGACCCTGCCAGCGACGATCCCGACAAAGCCATGAGCCGAAAGGCTGGGTGGAAGGGCAAGGTTGATCGCAAACAGATTCCGCAGCTCTGCGGAAGTTGCCATTCGGATCCCGCCTATATCCGCCAGTTCAACCCAAGCTTGCGCACCGACCAGTTGGACCAATACCGCACCAGTGTGCATGGCAAACGCCTCGCCTCCGGGGACACGAAGGTTGCCGTGTGCACAGATTGTCATAGTGTCCATGATCTGAGGGCACCCATTGACCCACGTTCCACAGTTAACTCGGTCAACGTGGCGAACACTTGCGCTCACTGCCACTCCGACGCGAGTTACATGAAGGGATACGCCATTCCCACGGATCAGTTCGCCAAGTACAGCACGAGCGTGCACCACGAAGCAATGGCGGTGCGAGGCGATCTGAGCGCGCCGACCTGTTCAACCTGTCATGGAAACCATGGTGCGGCGCCGCCCGGTGTAGACAAGGTCCAGAATGTGTGTTCGAACTGTCATGCTTTTCAAGCCCAGATGTACGACAAAAGTTCGCACAAGAAAGCCTTTGAAGCGGCGTCTCTTCCCGGATGCGTCGTGTGTCACAGCAATCATGGCATCGTGCATCCGACTGACGCTTATCTCGGCACGGGTCCTGTGGCCGTCTGCATGCGATGCCATACCCCGGGCGACAAGTGTGATCAGGCAAGGGCAACACTACAGAGCGGCCTGATTCGGTTGGATGACGCTATCAAAGATGCAGACCAGGTACTCGGTGTTGCCTACTCTTCTGGCATGGAGGTGAGCGAGGCTCGATTAGGACAGGATCAGGCGCGGGATTCGCTGACCAAGGCTCGAGTCACGATCCATAGCTTCCGTGCGGACTTGGTGGATCAGGATATTCAGGCCGGCATGAAAGTCGTCGCCAAGGACCTCCAAGCTGGCAACGAGGCCATGATCGAGCGTGACCGCCGCCGCGCTGGACTTGGTATATCACTCATCGCGATCGGAATAGCGTTAGCTGGACTCTGGCAGTACATCAAAAAGATAGAGAGTTAGACGGTGCGCTTTCATTGAAGCGGTTTGCATCAGGGGAGGCTCGAGTGACACATCAGGACATGGAACAGATCTGAACCGCATCGTCCCGCGATTCATCAATCCTCGACGGCCCCGCGGATTGGGCGGAACCCGATGCGTTTGCAGTCTTACTGGACGGACGTGAGAGAGGAGTGCTGGGTATGGCACTGCTAAATCGAGGCAACCGGCTTCTCATTGTAATTCCTGTAGCTCTGATCGTCGCCGCCGTGATCGTGGCCGTGTTCCTACAGGTGCACCGGCCGACCAATACTCGCCGTGCACTGTACATCATTGGCGATCCCGTGAAGGGTGCGACGCTTTTTTTTGGGGACAAGCAATGTGGTATTTGCCACGCTGTCAATGAATCCGGAGGACGCGTCGCCCCGGATCTCTCGGGGACGCACCCTGGTACTCCCGCAATGGGGTGGCTGGTGACTATATTGTGGAACCACGGACCCGGTATGTGGCGGCAGATCCGCCAAAAAAACGAACCTTATCCCCAGTTGGACGCGCAAGAAATGGCCGACATATTCGCGTTCTTGTACCAGGCGAGCAGCATCGACCGCCCCGGGGATCCAAGCGCCGGCCAACGGGTATTCAGGGAGAAGGGCTGCGCGCATTGCCATTCGGTGGGCGAGACGCGTAGTCAGGCGGCGCCCGAGTTGTCCAAGATGGCTGCGGGGCTCGACTCGAACGCCTGGACGGGCGCAATGTTGAACCATGTCGGATCAATGATTGGTCCTGTTACCAGCGCCTTGGGGCAATGGCCGCAGTTCAGCGGGAATGAGATGAACGATCTGATCGCCTACGTAAGGTCGAGCGCTGCTCAGCCAGCAGTGAAAGCGCAGGAAATACCAGGCAACGCTGAGCGCGGCTGGGCCGTGTTCCAGAACCGATGCATACAGTGCCATTCGGCGCGCGGGCAAGGTGGGGGTGTGGGTCCGGAACTGGGTCCCGAGCGTGAATTTCCGCTCGCGACAGGGCAGTTTGCCGGCGTTCTGTGGAATCACGCGCCAGCGATGCTCCAACAGGCCCGTGAAAACAAGATCCCACCTCCGGTTCTTCAGGGCAACGAGATGGCAGACTTGCGGATGTTCCTTGCGAGCCTCCGTTACTTCGAGCCAAGTGGATCTCCACTGGTTGGCGAGCGCGTCTTTTCCGAACGCGGCTGCGCCGCATGCCATGGACAGAGGGCGGAAGGCACCAAGTTTGGGCCCGGGCTCAGGGAGGGAAAGGAAGCTTTCACCACTATTTCGTTTACCGCCGCTCTCTGGCGGCATGGCCCACAAATGATTGATCGCGCCGAGGAATTAGGCATACCCTGGCCGACCTTGAAGGCCACCGACGTCGGAAATCTGGTGAGCTTCCTTAACGCACCTGCGTCTCCGAAGTGACTCTATCTCCGGGGCATCCCGGTTCGTCGGCCACAAGGAAGTGCTCTGATGACGGCTTACCGTTTAGTAATGGGAAGTCGGCTTCTGGAAAGTCAAAATTCGTGGAATCTGGAAACATTGTCCCTGGCGCGTTTACGCCGGTCTTGGCGAAACACTCGAAGTCGTTCTCGCTCATTGATTGCATCTCCGTAGGCGTCGACCGAATGCAGCGGAACTTCGAACCGATGCGGAAGCAAGTCGAAGCTTGGCAGAGAAGCAAGTTGACGGATGTCGCGGCGAAAGTCCTCATCTACGAGGCGTTTGTGGAGGGAAGACTGGAAGCTCCCAAGCACCTTGCTCGCAGCGTGCATGACCTGTACTTCGAGCCGAAGTACGAGGAGTTCCGAGCCAGAACGATTTGGAGTCTGTCGAATGCTTTCACATCAGCATTCAAGGAACTGGAACCGATCCCGCAGTTCAAAGCTACAGCCAAACTGGGTCAGTTCCTGGAGACTCGGTTCTCGCAATCGTTCTAGGCTTTGTGGCGGTACCGGCCGGACCGCCGCTTCGATTCTGGGTTTATGGGATCCAGAAGATGGCAGTCTACGAAGCTCCTTCCAACGGACTTCTGAGCAATACATCGGCTTCTCGACGGCACTTGCCGGCATTATCCTGCACCCTGCACCTCTTTTGGCTGCCTAAGGACATCCGGTCCCTTTCAACGACTCCTGATGGTTACGGCGGACCGTCACAAATGCGGCGGGCAAAAGACGGTCCGGTTGTGAGGACGCTGGACGCTGCCTTGGCGGTGCAGTGGCTGAGCTGTCGCAACCTTGTCCGTCTGCACCGTTACAATCGACTGGTTCGATAACCCTTTTTTGCGTTCGGTTACGAGAGGTTTGGCAGGCAC
>Ga0335069_10015379_pt1 | contig 10695 bp, 14 predicted proteins | sample Lox_Sample_11_FD_206714 | JGI IMG/M metagenome (GOLD analysis project Ga0335069, IMG submission 206714) | Soil microbial communities from Loxahatchee National Wildlife Refuge, Florida, United States - Lox_Sample_1.1 | ecosystem: Environmental > Terrestrial > Soil > Wetlands | place: USA... | reverse complement strand
GTCAACCATCCGACCCAGGTCACGCTCGGAACCCTGTTTCCCGAGCAGGACGCCGCGAGCCATGTCGTCGGCCCCGTGTATGCCGGGGGGCCCATGCTGTCGAGCGTCGTGTTCGCGGTGATGCGCGAAGGCGCCGCGTCGGGCGATGGCAAGCTCGTGCCGCTGATGCCGGGCCTCGTGGCGGCGATGGACGGGCCGACCGTGGACCACATCATCGAGACGCGGCCGAACGATGCGCGCTACTTCGTCGGCCTCGTCATGTGGTCGCCCGGCCAGCTCGACGGCGAAATCGAGGATGGCTCGTGGGAGGTCCGTCCTGCGACCGTCGACGCCGTGCTGCCGGACCGCGCTGCCGAGCTCTGGCAATCGCTCGCAGGTACCGCGGTCTGACCCTCCGGCTCTCGCGGGCGCTGACACCGCCGCCGAGACCGGCGTCGGCCGTGAATTCCTCTCCCTGACGTCGTTCGACTTCACGCTGCTCGGTGCGCACTTCACGCGCGACGACATCGGCCAGGGCGGCCAGGTCATCCTCGACGAAGGCCGGGTCTCGACTTTCACGGCCGCCTTCTTTCCGACGTGGCGCTCGCCCGTGAGCGACATCGCATTCGGCTTCGGCGGGCCCGGCGTCATCGGCTACATCGTGCCCCCGAACATGTTCGCCTCGGGGCACTACGAGATCCTCGCAGCAGCCGTTCCGGAGCCGGCGGTCGCGTGGCTGATGGCCGCGGGCCTCGCTGCGGTCCTCGCGGGAGGACGGGTGCGCAGGCACGGCCCTCCTCGGCGTCGTCGTCGCGTTCCTGATCAAGAGAAAAGCCCTGGAGGTTGGGATCTCCAGGGCTTTCGATGGGTGGTGGGAGGAGGAGGATCGAAAACGCCGCTCTGACCCGCGCCGGACTTAGATCTGCCCCCAATTCGGTCTGGTCCGGTACTGCAGATGTTCCTGCGGAGGGAGAGCCCACACCAGTGGGCAATCGAACTGTAGACCTTCGATGGATGAGAACTATCGATTGAACGTCATGAATAGGGTGTGCTTCTTCCCCCGAGGCACCCGCTTCGGATCTCAAGCGGCCGGACGCAGCTGCATGTCGATATGCACGGTGGCAAAAGGACAGACCACACCGCCGCCTTCCCCACGCTCGACGAGCCCAAGCTCGAGCAATTCCTGCGTGTCGTCGTGCACGCGCCTCACGTCACGCTCGACGCGACGCGCTAGCTCTCGTAGCGAGATTTCGCCTTGACCTTGCAGCGCGCGCACGAGCGCCCAGCGGCGCTCGGTCATGCGCCCGAAGAATGCGCCCGGGCTCTCGAAGTTCAACACCTCGCCCTGGTATGAGCGCGCGCCGGCGCGTCGTCCTGCTTGGCGCAGCGCGACCTTCCAGTCCGGCTGCAGCGTAATCGTCAGCGTCCGTTTGCTCATTCGTCTCTCCGTGCGGCATCGACCGCCCTGATGAAGTCCTCTACCAGTTGCTCGACCGACACGAAGGCGTAGGCACGTTAGCCGAAGAACTGCAGCGAGCACAACGAAGATTGAGGTGCGTGGGCCTGCCTCTTTGTCCCACGCTGCCACGCCGTTCTCGCCGTCAAGGTCTGCGGCGCTGCGCGCCTTGCGGCCTGGCGGCCGTCTTCGAACCCTGACAGCTGCGCTGCGGCGTGGCGCTCCGACTCCGGGCAGTCCCGCCCAGAGGAGTCGAACATGTCGCACGCTGAGAGTTCTGCATCGCCGCTCTACGTCCATGACGCCGAGGGCACGTACCGCACCGCTCGGGCGCAGGAGGTTCTGAACGCTGCTCTGGAGCTCGTCGACCGGCTTTTTGAACCCGGCGTCGAGCTGAGTGCCCCGCGGGCCGCGCGCGAGTACCTGGCGCTGCATCTCGGTCCGCTGGAGCACGAGGTGTTCGGGGCGCTGTTCCTCGATGCGCAAAACCGTCTCATCGAGTACCGCGAGCTCTTTCGCGGTACTGCCACGCAGACGTCGGTGTACCCGCGCGAGATCGTGAAGGAAGCGCTGCATTGCAACGCGGTAGCAGCGATCCTCGTGCACAACCATCCCTCGGGCAACGGCGAGCCGAGCCGCGCCGACGAGTACCTCACGCAGACGCTCAAGGCGGCGCTCACGCTGATCGACGTGCGGGTGCTGGATCACCTGGTCGTTGCGGGCACGACGCTGACGTCGTTTGCCGAGCGCGGCCTCCTTTAGGCCAGGTGAATCGCCGCGAGCGCTCCGTGAAGACCGAGGCTCGCGGCGAAAGCGCTCGGCGACCGCTGCGGCGCTGGTTGCCGAGATTCATCGACTCGCTTCCACGCGCCGCGCGGCCGAGGTGGCGCAGGCCGCTCCGCGCAAATCTTCGCGGCGGCCGGCGTGTTGCGAGCGCACTACTCGAACAGGTCGGCGTGCGTCCCGGCTCGCACGAAGACGACGGGCGCGTCCGCTGTCGTCCCGGCGATCCTATAGATCAGCAGGAAGTCGCCGCCCACGTGGCATTCGCGGTGGTCGGCCCATTCGCCCTGGAGCGGATGGTCCAGCCACTCGGGGCCGAGCGGCTCGTCGTTGGCAATCAGGAGCAGCATCACCGCCTTCAGGCGCCGCATGTCGTAGCGCCCAGAGTGGGAGAGTCGAGTCCAGTCTTTCGCGAAGGCCTTGGTGCGGTCCGACGGCCGCGGGATCGCAGCGCGCCTAGCGCTTGGAGCCTTTTTGGAGGTCATCGATCAGCGACTTGCTGGTCGCGAAGCGCCCCTTGCCGAGGGTGCGGGCCTCTCTCATTGCTGCTCGGGTCGCCGCATTTGGGGACTTGAGCTCGAACGGGAGCTCCTGGTCGGCAACGACTCGCGTCAGGAACACCCGAACCGCATCCGAGACTGTGAGTCCCATGGCGGACAACGTCTCGGCGGCCTGGGTCTTGATGTGCTCGTCCATGCGCACATGGACCATTACAGTGGTGGGCATAGGCACCTCGGAGATTGAGATACATTGTATCGCAGGTTGAGCCGCCTGTGGTGGTGCCGATCGAGCTGACTGGGCGACTCCACGTCCCTCACCCGGTTCCACCGTGCTTGCATGCGCACGACGAATCAGCGACGCATTCATCGCTGCGCGTCGCCCCGGCCCGATCCAAGATGGAAGCTCGGGGAGAGGAACGAGCGGCCATGAATCTCAGCTCGTGCTCATCGCGCGGTGCACGTCCGGGTGGATCGGAGGATCGCGCGCAAGTCCGTCGCGATGAGGAACTGACAAGCCGACCGAAATTAGCCAAAAACGGTCGTCTCGCTCGGTCCACTTCTCGCTCAAACTGACTGTTCCGTACCAGCCCCGGAGGAACCCATGCGTGACGACCCACTCGCAGCATCGGCGCAAGGCCCTGGAGTCACCCCGTACCTTCTGCGGCTGCCGGCCGTTCTGAAATTGACCGGATTGGGACGCTCCACGGTTTACAAGATGATCGCCGAGCAAGCGTTCCCGGCGCCCGTGCAGCTCGCCAAGCGCGCCGTCGCTTGGCGGCATGACGATGTGCAGCGTTGGACCAGCGGCCGGCCTCCGGCTTCCGTGGCGCACGGTCCGGAGGTTCGACGCAGCTAAGCGTCGCCGGAGGGCATCTCCGTACACGAGGCCTGCAACCCCACATGCGCGCCGCGCCTCGCGATCGGACCAGTCTCGACCTGCGTGGCCTGGGCCCGGCCGTCCGCGCACACGCGAAGGCCCGCAACATGGCCGTGTCGTCCGTCGCAAGGATGGCCCTTGCCAAGCTGCTCGAGAGTTCGGGCATCGACTTGGCCAAGCCGACCGATGAAGAGCCGGCTGTCGTCGGCTCAGCAGTGAAGGTGACGCTTCGGGTGACGCGTCGCACCGCGCGAGAGATCGGCAAGCGCGCCTGGGCGTCCGGCCTCTCGCAGGGCGCCTTCGTGAGCGCATTGGTCGACGGCGCACCGATCGGTGTCGATCACAAGAACGCGCTGGAGGCGCTGGCTGCCTCGACCGATCGGCTTGCCTCCGTGGCGGCGGATCTCAAGGACTTCGCCCGTCAGTTGCAGCGCATTTCGCCTTCAGCCAATGTCGAGCGTGAGACAGTGGCGAGCGCCGTTCGCGAGGTGCGAGCGCACCTGGACGTGGCGGCGCGCCTGGTGTACGAGCTCAGGCCGATGGCGGCCTGGCGGCGCGCTGGGACCTCGCGCACCAGCGCCGGCGAGAGCGCGTCCTGATGAGCGGTCCAAGCGTCGATGGGGTCCTCGTCCAGTGGGGCGAGCGGCTCTTCTACCCGGCCAACCGGATCGTTCGGGGGACTTCACCTGCGCGCCTCTCCCGGGGGCTGCCGCGGCGGGCTGCCGACGTCAGAGCGCGCATCCGGGCGACGGTGATCCGGCGTGCCCCGCAGGTCATGGTCAAGGTGACGGGGGGAGGGCGCGGCATGACCGCCATCGCGGCCCACTTCCGCTACATCAGCAAGAGTGGAAGGTTGCCTTTCGAGGACGATCGCGGCGTCGTTCGCGAAGGCAAGGAGGCGCTGCGTGACCTCGTCGAGCAATGGCAGTACGGCGGCTCCTACATCGGCGAGACCAGCCATCGACGCGAGGCGTTCAACATCATGTTGTCGATGCCAAGCGGCGTTGACGCGCTCACCGTACAGCGCGCGGCCCGCGAGTTCGCCCAGGCCGAGCTCGCCGATCACCGCTGGGTGATGGTGCTGCACGACCATCAAGCCAACCCGCACGTGCACCTGAGCGTGCGTGCGGGGGGCAGGCACGGGCAGCGGCTGAATCCACGCAAGGCCGATCTGCAGCGCTGGCGCGAGATCTTCGCCGACAAGCTGCGCGGTTGGGGCATCGACGCCGAAGCGACCCGCCAGGCAACGCGTGGCCAGCTGCGCAACGACGAGCCTCTCTGGCGGTTGAAGGCTGCAGAGGCCGGGCGCCTGCGATCGAGCCGCGAGGGATCGAAGTCAGGGCCTGCGGTCGAGCGCAGTCGCAAGGAAGCCATCGTCGCCTGGGCGCATGTCGCCCGCGGCCTCTCCGGCTCCGAAGACTCCGCGGACCGCATCCTCGCCGAGCAGGTCGATCGATACGTCCGTTCGACGCCCTTCGCGCTCGAGTACGCCCGCCGCCTCGAGAGGCAGCGGGAGCGGTCGCCGCTTACCTTCGAGCGCGAGCCGTCTCGGGCCGCGAAGCCGGTGGAGCGGGCGCCAGAGGTTCGACGCTAGCGATCGGCTTTGCACTAGCGGCGCCCCGATGCTCTAGGTAGAGAGCGAGGAGCAATATCGAGCACACCGCGCACGCGATCGCCGCCGCCGCGTACGTCAGGCACACCAGCCACCAGCGGCGAGCGTCACGGGCGCTTTGCTGCAGCTCGCAGGCGAGCTGACGCAACGGCGGGGTCACCTCCTCGGCGAAGATGGTCCGCGCCGACTCCTTCAGGGCAGCGGTTTGCTCGGCTACAGTCCTGCGCGCGATCAGGCTCGCCTGCTGGGCGATGTGCGCGACGGCCTTGTCCTGCGTCTCGCACGCCATCGTGATGATGCGAGTTCGGAACAAGTCGACGCTGCTGTGCAGACCCGAGGCTGTGGATTCAAACCGCTGCTGCACTTCGACAAGTCTCGGCGTCACCGCATCGATGCGATCGAGCAATTTCTGAAAGTCGCCGAGCAGCTCGGCGATGAGGACGTCGCGGCCGTCCGTGGCGCGGCTCACGGTACTCTCGAGCCGACGTCTACTTGAGCTCGAGGGCCGCAAAGCACTCGTCGAGTTCGGGCACGACGCCTGCAGCCAGTCGCTGAGTGGCCAGCCTTTGGGCCAGGGCGATCTTTTGCAGGGTATCCGGCGCCTGGGCGATCTGCGCTTTGTAGTCGGTCTCGTCTGCAGCCAGCACCGCCAGGTCCGCGTCCGTGCCCTTGACGCGCTCGTAGATCTCGTTGGCTCCCAGTCTGCACCGCGACGACACTTCGGTCAGCGGGTTCGCGTCGATGAACGAGAGCAAGGTCTCGAACGTCTCCTTCACATCCGTGCCGTCCTCGACCAGGTTGAAGACGACCTTGAGCTTGGATGCGGGAATGCCGAGCCGCGCCAACTCGGCCAGGGTCGCGATCGTGTCCTGCTGCTGCTTGAGGGCCGGGACGGTCGGCACGACGAAGTAGTCGAAGTCCTCGTGGCTGCCGCGGTACCTGCGCATGAGGCTGAGCAGATCCTCGACGTTGCTGGCGCCGATGTCGACGACGACGTTGTCGACGGTTTGCAGATACTCCTGCAGCTCTCCGAACTGGTCGCCACGCAGTGCGGTCGCCTGCCCTTCGTCGGCGTTGATGGTCTCGACGCAGATTACCTCGGCGCCGTCGATCCGGGGCGCCAGCAGATGTCTAGCGATCGTGGTCTTGCCGACGTTGCCGGAGAAGTTAATGACGGCCACTTTCATGAGCGGTCCTTGCTCGAAAGAGCGGGTTGGTGTTCCGGTACTTGACCCAGGCTGCCGCGATGTCCTTGCCACTGCGGGTGTCGGACTCGAGCGACGACGCTGGTCGCGAAGGAGCGACGGGCAAACCGGGCCTCTCAGGTGCATGGACGTCGACTTGAATCGCACGGTCGTGGGCATGGCCACTTCTCGCGAGTCGGGCTACTTCCCTTATCACCGTGCTTCGACTGACGGTTAGCCCGGCATCCGCCAAGGCCTCACGGATCGCTGCGCAGGAGTAGCCCTGCACGCGAAGTCTTCTGATCTCGGACTCGAACCCCAGCGCCTTGCGGTTCGCTCGGCCGGGTGGCCGCTTCGGTATCAGTCTCACGCGCGTGCTCCAAGATTTCGATGCAGAAATCTTAGATTCGCGCCTTTGCCTTGACCAGTTGAATCGAAGTCCAGGGACGTCTATTTCGCGAGCCGGCTCGCGTCACTTCTGCGTCGCTGCGAGTTGCCTCGTGCTCCGCTTCTGATCCGCTTCCGCGTCACTTCTGGTTCACTTCTGACTCGGACATGGGTTGCTAGAAGAGGCGAAATCGAGTGCAGGATAGGCTGCGCGCCAGCAAATGGATACCAGCTCTTCGATCGCGCGATCGAAGATCTGCAATGCCATCGTCACCAGCGGCTGGCGCGGCTCGACGAATCGCGACAAGCTTCACAAGATGCCCTTTTGATTCCGGTCAATACCACCTCCGGGCGGCGTCCTAGCCTGCTCGCATGCCTTGGAGCGTCGAGCGCTATCCCCCGGCGATGCGGCACCTGCCTGCCTTCGTGCGCCTGAAGGCGATCGCGATCGCCAACGCCGTCCTGGCCGAAGACGGCGACGAGGGCAAGGCGATCCGCGTCGGCATCGCCAAGGCCAAGCAATGGGCGGAGGACAGGAGCACCGGCGGAGGTGGCGCTGACGTGCCTCGAGTTGACCGATCGCAAGCCATCGGCCGCACTCCACTCTAGATTCACTTCAGCCGATCAGCGTGTCGCTGCTTGGCGACGTCGGGAATCGAACGAAATGAGAGTCGCACTGGTCACCGGCGGCACGCGCGGCATCGGAGCCGCAACCGCCGAGGCGTTGCTCGCGGCGGGTTCCAAGGTGGCCGTGAGCTACCGCAGCAACGAGGCGCAAGCGCGGTCGTTCACGGCCAGGACCGGCATCGCCGCGTTCCGCTGGGACGTCGCCGACCCCGAGCAATGCCTCGCCGCGGTGCGGGGCGTCGAGGAGGCCTGCGCGGCGCCCATCGACATTCTCGTCAACAACGCCGGTATCACGCGCGACGCGATGCTGCACAAGATGAGCGTCGCGCAGTGGCGGGAGGTGATCGACGTCAACCTGGGCGGCTGCTTCAACATGTGCCGTGCGGTGCTCGCCGGCATGCGCGCTCGCCGGTTCGGCCGGATCGTCAACCTGGGATCCGTCAACGGCCAGTCGGGTCAGGCGGGCCAGACCAACTATGCGGCGACCAAGGCGGGAATCGTCGGCTTTACGAAGTCGCTCGCGCTCGAGTGCGCGGCGCACAACATCACGGCGAACGTGCTCGCACCGGGCTACACCGAAACCGACATGGTCGGGGCGGTGCCGCCGGAGGCGATGCAGAAGATCCTGAGCACGATCCCGGCGGGCAGGCTCGCGACGCCGGCCGAGATCGCACGCTGCGTCGTGTTTCTCGCGAGCGACGAATCCGGGTTCATCAACGGCATGACGCTGTCCATCAACGGCGGCAAGTACATGGCCTGAGGCGGCGAGCCGCGAGCGAATGGACGGCGCGATGTATCAACGCATCCTGGTGCCGATCGATGGCAGCGTCGTGTCCCGGCTCGGCCTCGAACGCGCCATCGAGACAGCCCGGCTCACCGGCGCTCGGATCCGCCTCCTGCACGTCCTCGACGAGCTCGCCTTCGCGAGCGGCTTCGAGCCCGGCGTCACGTATGAACGCGACGTGCTGCCGCGGATGCGCCACGCGGGCGAGCAGCTGCTGCCGAAGCCCGCGCGCAGGTCGCCGCAGCGGGCGTCGTCGTCGACACCGCCCAGATGGACGGAAGGACGGTGCGCGCCGCAATCGCGGCGCTGCGCGCGCGGGGCGCGCGGCGTCTGGTGCTTGCGGTTCCGGTGGCGCCGCCCGATACGGTGCTGCGCGGCTCGGTCGACGAGCTGGTATGCGTGGAGCAGCCGTCGGCGTGACTGTCCGGCCTGACGTCCTTAGCCTCGCAGCGGGGGGCGCATTTGATGGCAGACAGCGCCATCCCAGCAAGAATCGACGGGTTACCCGTGTTGCCGTGACAACCTTCGAGGATCGCCTGTACGCAGCGCTGCGCGAAGCCGGCATGGCGGACGTGCCCGAGAGGTTTTCGATCGCGCTCGTGCCTCAGGTCATCCCACGCGGGCTTCTGACCGCGATCGAGACCTTCATCGGCGTCTTCGATCGAGTCACGACGCGTCCTGCCTGGCAAGAGGCGATGGCGGCGGGGGGGCCCGCGATCGCCCAGCAGCGACGCACAGAGGTCTGTTTCTTCAGCGCGTGGGATTTCCATCTTCCGCCGCAGTGTCCCGATCGTTTCCAGCTCATTGAGTGCAACGACAACGGCTCGGGGATGATGTTCGCGGCGATCCTCAATCGCCTTTATTACGAGCTCTCCGGGATCGGCGAGCGTCGACCGATCGAGGCACCGCCTTCCGTTGCCGTCTTCGGCCAGCAGGTGCTCGACATGATCCGGACGGAAGCTCGGGCCGTGTCAGAGCTGCCCTCGCCGGGTCTCGTGCTGGTCCTCGACGACGAAGAGTCCCTGAGGAAGGGCAAGTTCAGACACGAGCACATGCTCCTCCGCGATCTGTGTCGAAGTGCCGGCTGGCGTGCCGAGACCGGTTCGCCAGCTGAGACCGCGTGGGAACGGGGGCAGCTCCTGTGCCGTGGCGAGCGCGTCGCGGTCGTGATCAACCGCTCGACCGACTTTTTCTGGGAGGGTGATGACTTCTCGGCCCTACGCTCCGCTTACGCTGAAGGCGACGTGATCGTCGAGCCAAATCCGTTCACATACGCGACGCGCAGCGACAAGCGCTTGCTCGAGCCGCTCTCGAGGCCGATCCATGACGTCGGGCTCGGTATCGAGCCCGACGAGCGAGCCCTGCTGAGCGTCCACGTACCGGAGACCCGTCTGCTGCGGCCCGAGAATGTCGACGAACTCTGTCGCGAAAAGGACCAGTGGTTCTTCAAGCCGTGCCACGGGTTCGCGAGCCACGGCATCCTCACGGGCGCGCAGGTGGGCCACACGCGCCTGCGTCGACTCATCAAGAAGGACGTTGCTTACGTGGCGCAGCGAAGAGCGCCGAAGTCCCGCGTGGAAGCGAGCGACGGTGCGTCTCTCTGGACCGACCTCCGTGTCTGGGCCTACCGCGGCAAACGGGTTCTTCTATCCGGCCGGGCATCCTGTTCTCCAGACAGCATCGATCTCGCGGCGCCCGGGGGCTGGATTCCGACCTACGGCGCCGCGTAAGGGGTTGACGCGACGCGAGGTGAGCGGTGGCCCACGGCCACGCGTGTTGTCACTTGGTACGCGCCCAGTCCTGAGGCGTTCAGCGCGCGGGCACGCGCAACGAGATCCGCCGGCTGCCGAACGTGCCGCGGTACGGCGCAAACCGACCCGCCATCGCCCTCGCGCAATGCGGGGACGGCAACTGCCTGTCGCTGCTGGGCGCTGACGTGTGCACCGTGTTTGGCGGCGAGGATGCGTTGCAGGCCGTGCCCGGCCACGGCCCCTCGGTGATCTTCCTGGACTTCGGCATGCCGCACATGGATGGCTTCGCGGTCGCGCGGTGCGATCCGCGCGAACGCGGCGCACGCCGGCATCCGGCTCCCGGCGCTCAGCGGGTGGGCGAGTCACGTGACCTGCAGGGAACGCACGAGGCAGGGTTCGGCCGCCACCTCGTGAAGCCGGCAGATCCGGGGGCCGTGGTCGCGGCCGTGCTCGACCACTCACCGCGCACGCGTGGCGCGCGGCGCCGACGTCATCAGGCGTGCGTGTGGTCCTGCGCGCCGGGCCCGCGCGTCACGATGCGCGGGATCTTGCCGCTGCGGCCGATCACCACGGGCTCATCGGCGTGACACTCGATGTGCACGCGCTGCGCCCCAAGGCGAGCGAGGTAGCCCGCCAGCGCGGTGCGCGCACGGCGCAACGCCTGCTCCGCGGTGCGGCCTCGCAGGCCGCTGCGCAGCTCGAGCCGATCGTGCGCGCGCTGCAGGATCTGGAAGTCGAACAGTTCCGCCTCTTCC